>JAEEGF011476361.1_pt1 | contig 12329 bp, 10 predicted proteins | sample 9134171 | NCBI WGS metagenome assembly JAEEGF01 (sample SAMN16246542, study PRJNA631951) | gut metagenome | biome: gut microbiome; feature: rumen; material: AP-attached | host: Bos | place: Iran: Karaj | collected 2018-10 | reverse complement strand
TGTCGCCATTCGTGACATGTTTCCCATGCCTCCATTTTACTCATAGTGTCCAGTATTTGGCAAACGGGGTCGTCCGAAACCTTGTCCGCCTTTGTTGAGAGTGTCCGTTATTATGGCAAACTGCGGCCAGCCAAAAAACTTGAACACCCACTATCCATTTCGGGTGTTTTCGTGGTATAATATTTGCGCTTGAAAGAAACTCAAAGTCGAGAACAAGGAAGGAACAGCAGAAATGTCGTTGAACATCGTAAAGGACATCGATTCGCGCGTGGCCGTGAAGCACGTGCTCATGAGCGTATCCGACAAGACTGGCCTCGAAGCCTTCGTGCCGGCACTCGTGAAGGCATGCCCCGGCGTCAAGATCTATTCCACGGGCGGCACGTACGCCAAGGTGAAGGAGATTCTCGGCCCGGCCGCAGAGGGAACGCTCGTTGCGGTAAGCGACTACACCGGACAGCCCGAGATGCAGGGTGGGCTCGTGAAGACGCTCGACTTCAAGATCTACCTCGGCCTCCTCTCCGAGACGTACAACGACGCCCACCAGGCCGACCTCAAGCGCCTTTCCGCCCAGCCCATCGACATGGTGGTGGTGAACCTCTACCCGTTCCAGCAGACGGTCGCGAAGGAGGGCGTGACGCCCGAGATGGCGCGCACGAACATCGACATCGGCGGTCCCTGCATGGTGCGCGCCTCCGCGAAGAACTACCTGCGCGTGGCGTCCGTCACAGACCCTCTCGACTATCCGAGCCTCGCAACCGAACTCGCCGACCATGGCGGCACAATCGGCCTCGACACCCGCTTCAAGCTGATGAAGAAGGCGTTCGCCCACACCGCGCAGTACGACGCCGCCATCGCCGGCTTCTTCACCTCCCGCACGTGGGACGAGGTCAGCGCCACCTACGTCCAGCACTAGCACACACCCGAAACCTCGAAACCCGAAACCTCGAAACTTCGAAACTTCGAAACCCGAAACTTCGAAACCCACCTAGCCATGAAGAGCCAGATCAACCTTCTCAATCAGCTTCAGGAACTTGTGCTAACGCGCGACGAACACAACCACGCAGGCGACGGGTCCCACATGGACGCCCTCGACAAGTCCATTGACGCCCTCGTGGAGCAGCTAGAGCCGCAGCCCAAGGCGCTCTACCAGCGCCTCTACAAGAAGGACCACGTGGTAATGGCCCCGATGGTGAACGGCTGCTGCGCGGTATGCGGCATGCGACTGCCCATCTCGCAGGTACAGCAGGTGCGCCTCGCCAAGACGATCCAGACGTGCTCCAGCTGCGGGCGGATGATCTTCAACGAGGAGGAGGACGCCCCCCATTCCATCGCCGAGAAGCCTGTCCGCGGCGAACCCCGCAAGACCGGCATCAGCCGCTTCAGCGCAGAGGAGCTGATGATCTGCGAGCTCAAGGCGGAGAAGGCCGAAGATGCCGTGGCCGAACTTGCCAAGGCGATGGCCGCAGGCAAGTTCGTGTCGAATCCCGAGGCGCTCGTCCAGGCCGCGATGGAGCGTGAGAGCGTTCTTTCCACCGCGATGGGCGACAACCTCGCGTTCCCGCACGTGCGCGGCGTGGAGGGCGGCGGGCTCACGCTTGCGCTCGGCGTCTCGAAGAAGGGCTTTGTGTGGGACAGCGCCGGCGAGACGGTGAAGTTTGTCTTCTTCAGCGTGATTCCCGTTGCCGTAAGCGCGTTCTATCTGCGCCTGATGGCGGGCCTCACCGAGACGTTCTCCAAAAAGGACAACCGCGACGCCCTGCTCGCCGCCACAAGCCCAGCCGAGCTCTGGAAGGCCTTCATGAAGACGACGCGCTACTCGATACGGTGAAGGAGCCAGAATGGTGGCCGCGGGAACAATGGTGCCGGAGGAGGGACTCGAACCCTCACGCACTCGCGTGCGGCAGATTTTGAGTCTGCTGCGGCTGCCATTACGCCACTCCGGCAAAAATGAATGGAGCGGGCGAAGGGAATCGAACCCTCGTCATCGGCTTGGAAGGCCGACGCTCTGCCATTGAGCTACGCCCGCATGGGAAAAACGGCATACAGTATATCAGAACTTCCGTGCGTAGTCAATGCCAAGGTTTCACGATATGATGTTTGTTGACGTCAAAGGGGTCAAATGGACTTTGCTCGCGCTTCTCGGCGTGGCGGCGCTCTGCGTGCTCGACCTGCGCTGTTCGAGCGCGCGCGACCGCGCAAAGGCGGAAGAGGGCGCGCCTGCGCAGAACGTGATGTCGCATGTGCGCAAGGAGATCGCAGCCGGGCGCCACGAGCAGGCTGTGATGCGCGAAGACCAGATCAACGAGCAGCTGCGCGACATGCGCGTGATCTCAAGGCGCCTTGTCAAGGCCGGCCGCATGCGCGACGCGCGGCGCGTGATGAACTCCATTCAGGAGCTTGAGGCGATGAAGAAGCGTCTGCAGGCGCAGCAGAGCAGGATGGAGCAGATGTCGAAATGAACGGAATCGCCAAATGATCGAGATAGTGGAAAGCGAAGCGGGATTCGACGCTCTGCGCGACGCCTGGAACGAGATGGCGCGCGACGAGGCGTGGAATTCGTTCCTCTGGTGCCGCGAGGCGTGGAAGTGCCAGACGGGATCGCTGCGCATCCTCGTATGGAGCCGTGACGCACAACGCGCGATATTCCCTTTCTTCGTGGACGGCAAAGGCGCGCTTCGGCTGATAGGCGACGAGCTCTCCGACGGTGGCGACGTGGTGTGCTGCAGGGAGGCAAACCTCTACTGGGCCTTCCGCGAGGCGGCTGACGCGGTAAGGGAGATGCGCGACGTGAAGCGCGTGTGGCTGATGAAGACGCCTGCCGACTCTCAGCTTCTCGCCCACTGGTGCGCCATGTGGCCCGAGAGCGTAGTCTTCAAGGCACCCGCCACAACATTTCTGCATGTGCCGCATTCTGACGACGTAGTGCGCGCGCTCCCGGGCCTCAAGCGCAAGGACCGCGGCCGGCTGGACGCAATTTCGCGCCTTGCTGCAGGCTATTCGTTCGAACTGCGCTCGGGCGGCGAATTACCGCGCGCCGAGATCGACGAGCTTCGCGCCGCGATGTGCGCGCAGGGCAGGCGCGCGGCGGATTTCCTTCCGGAGGCATGGGTGGACTTCGCCGGGCGTCTCTACGCCGCCGGCGCGGCCGAGGTGCCGATGTTCTTCAAGGACGGCGCACCGCAGGCGCTCGCCTTCCGCTTCCGCTCCGGCAGAGATGCCTCTCCCCGCTGGCTGAGCTGGATATGCCTTTCGCGCGATCCGCATCTCGTCTCGGCGCTCTATCTGCGCTACATCGAGGAGAAGGCGAAGGGCGGGGCGTTCACGATCGATTTCGGCACGGGCGCGTACGGCTACAAGCTGGGCACGTTCCGCCCGCAGATATCAGCCAACTTCACGTTCCGCGCCTCGAAGACGCGTCTCGGAAGATGGTGCGATCTGGCGCGCATGCTCGTGCGCCATAGGGGGGCGTGGTGAAGAAACTGTGGGTGCTCTGCGAGGAGCCTACGGAGTACACGCTCGACAAGGTGCGCTGCGTGTTCGAGCCGATGGGCGCAGACGTGGCGTGGCGGCGTGCCGCGAGCGAATTGTCGCCTGCGGGGGCGAAGGACGCGCTTGAGGGGATGTCCTTCGTCAGGAGGCTCTGGCGCATGATACGCGCGGTGCACACGCACGAGGCGCTATTGCTGAACGGCTTTGCGGGGAAGGTCCACTGGATGTGCATCGTATTGAACGCGCTCTTGTGGCATCGTCCGCTGGGGTTTGCCGTTGACACTCAGGCCGGGGAGTCGTTCCAGGAGTGCCGCGGCATGGAAAGGGGATCATTCCGGCGCACAATCAGAAACGCGTTTCTCGGATGGCTCTTCAAGCGACCGTACGTGTATGGACTTCCCGGCGGAAGCGGTGCGCATGTGGAGTTCTTCAGAAGCCACGGCATGGCGGACGAGCGGATATTCGTGCTGCCGATGGTGGTGGCCGGTGCGCGATACAGACGGCGCGCGCCGCGCGAGGTCGGCGGCGCGGTGCGCTTCGGCTACATCGGGCGGCTAGAGGAGCGCAAGCGCGTGGCGGCCGCGCTGTCGGCGTTCTTCGTATGCGTCTGCAGCGGAATGAACGTGGAGTTCGAGGTGGTGGGCGATGGGCCTGGCCGTGCGTCGCTGGAGGAGGTGTTCGCGCATGTGCCCGGCGTCACTTTCGCCGGCGCGCTCTACGGCGAGGCGAAGGTGAAGGCTCTGCATCGGTTCGACGTGCTTGTGCTGCCGTCCGCATACGAGCCGTGGGGCCTTGTGGTCAACGAGGCCCTGGAGGCGGGCGTGCCGGTGATAGTGAGCGACCGCGTGGGCGCGCGCAAGGATCTTGTGGAAGGCGAGCGCCCCACGGGGCTTGTGGTGGCCGTGGAGGAGAAAGGCGCGCTCGTGGCGGCCATGAGGCGCCTTGCTGAAGACGCCGCGCTGCGCGAGGAGATGGCGAGCGCGGCGGTGGAGCGAATGCGCGGATGGTCCATGCCGCAGGCGAAGGCCGCGCTGGATCGCTGGCTCAGGTCCGTGGCTCGTGGTTCGTGATTCGTGGTTCGTGGTTCGCTGGACGAAATCAGGCGGGCCAGAACTCGTCGGTGAACTTGGAGGGGATGCCGACCTCGTCCTTGTTGAAGCAGGCGGCGAGGATCTTCCAGCCGAGGTCAAGGGCGTCGATGAGGTCGATGTTCACCGAGAGGTCCATCATCTTCTCCTCGAACATCGCGCCATACTTGAGAAGCTTCTGGTCCCATGCGGACATGCGGAAGCCCATGGACTGCTTCTCGACGGTCTCCTTGTAGGAGGCGTAGAGCTTGATCATGGCGTCCATGATGGTGCGGTGGTCCTTGCGGGTCTTGTTGATGTTCACCTGCTTGCCGTCGACGTCAACGAACTTGTCCACGCCCTTGTTGACCTGCTGCTTGAGGCGGGAGAGCGAGCCGAAGGGCTCGATGCGGCCGTTGCGCAGGTAGAACTGGCCCTCGGTGATGTAGCCGGTGTTGTCCGGCACGGGGTGGGTCACGTCGTCGCCCGGCATGGTGGTGACGGCGAGGATGGTGATGGAGCCTGCGCCATCGAAGTCCACGGCCTTCTCGTAGCGGGCGGCGAGCTGCGAGTAGAGGTCGCCGGGGTAGCCGCGGTTTGAGGGAATCTGCTCCATGGTGATGGCGATCTCCTTCATCGCGTCGGCGAAGGAGGTCATGTCGGTGAGGAGGCAGAGGACGTCCTTGCCCTGTAGGGCGAACTTCTCGGCGACGGCGAGGGCGACGTCGGGCACGAGCATGCACTCCACCGTGGGGTCGGCCGCGGTGTGCACGAACATGACCGTCTTCGCGAGCGCGCCGCTCTTGTCGAGCGTTGAGCGGAACTTGAGGTATTCGTCGTACTTTAGGCCCATGCCGCCGATGATGATCACGTCGGAGTCGGCCTGCAGCGCGATGCGCGCTAGAAGGTCGTTGTATGGTTCGCCGGCGCGCGCGAAGATGGGAAGCTTCTGCGAGATCACAAGCGAGTTGAAGAGGTCGATCATCGGGATGTTCGTCTTCACCATGCGGTTGGGCATGATGCGCTTGGCGGGGTTCACGGAGGGCTGGCCGATGGGAATCATGTTCTCGGTGATCGCGGGGCCGCCGTCGCGAGGCTCGCCGGAGCCGGTGAAGGCGCGGCCAAGCAACGCCTCGGAGAAGGGCACCTTCATCGTCTCGCCGAGGAAGCGCACCGCCGCGTCGGTGTCGACGCCACGCGCGCCAGCGAAGATCTGCAGCGTCACGTTCGGGCCGTCGAGCTTGATGACCTGGGCGAGCGACGTGCCTGCGCGGCTTTGCACTTCCGCGATCTCGTTGTACTTCACGCCCTCGGCGCGAAGCGTGGCGATGGAACCCGAAAGGGCGTCGATGCGATGATAGACTTTGCTGTTGAACATGATATGGCTCCTGTTGTGGTTGTGTATTATACCATAAATCGGCGTGCATTTGGTGAAGAGTTTGAGAGAGTGTTGCGCAGATTTCAAAACTGGAATCATTATGGAGGGCTAGTCAATCTGCAGAAATCCTTCAGGTCGGGCGTGTCGCCGCTGTGCCACATTCGTGCCGCTGGGTGTGACAAAATGTGACATCGAGACTGTGCCATGCCGCTTTCTTACGAAATTACATTGTTTTCGATGAAATATTTTGACAGGGTCGCTGTTGGCATGACTTTTGCTAGAGTTTATTTGTTGCCGCGTAGATTGCGGTGGCGAAGACAATTTTAAAAAAGAAAGGTAGAAAACTATGGCAAAAGTACTAGGCATTGACCTTGGCACCACGAACAGCTGCATGGCTGTGATGGAAGGTGGCCAGGCGACGGTTATTCCGAACAAGGAGGGCGCGCGCACCACGCCTTCGATTGTAGCGTTCACGAAGACGGGCGAGACGCTTGTCGGCCAGGCGGCGAAACGTCAGGCGGTGACGAATCCCAAGAGCACGATATATTCGATCAAGCGCTTCATGGGCCGTAGATATGACGAGATGAGCGAAGAGATCAAGATGGTGCCTTACGAGGTGGTGCGCGCCGCGAACGGCGATGCCGCCGTGAAGGTGAACGACAGGCAGTATAGTCCGCAGGAGATATCGGCGATGATCCTCCGCAAGCTGAAGGAGGATGCCGAGGCGTTTCTGGGCGAGAAGATCACCGAGGCGGTGATCACGGTGCCTGCCTACTTCAACGACTCGCAGCGTCAGGCCACGAAGGACGCCGGCCGCATCGCCGGTCTTGACGTGAAGCGCATTGTGAACGAGCCCACGGCCGCGTCGCTTGCGTACGGACTCGACAAGAAGTCGAACGAGAAGATCGCCGTGTACGATTTCGGCGGCGGAACGTTTGATATTTCAATCCTCGACATCGGCGACGGCGTCTTCGAGGTGAAGGCCACGAACGGCGATACGCACCTCGGCGGCGACGACCTCGACCAGGCGATCATGAAGTGGATGATGGACGACTTCCAGCGCGAGAACGGCATCGACCTTTCGAAGGACATGATGGCGCTGCAGCGTCTGAAGGAGGAGGCCGAGAAGGCGAAGTGCGCGCTCTCGAGCGCCACCACGTACGACATCTCCCTGCCGTTCATCACGGCCGACGCGACGGGTCCGAAGCACCTCACGGCCTCGCTCTCCAAGGCGAAGCTCGAGCAGCTCACCGACTCTCTCGTGGAGCGCACCACGGTGCCCTGCCAGAACTGCCTGCGCGACGCAGAGCTCTCGAACGTCGACGAGGTGGTGCTCGTTGGCGGCCAGACGCGCATGCCTCTCATCCAGGACAAGGCCAAGCAGCTCTTCGGCAAGGAGCCCCACAAGGGCGTGAACCCCGACGAGGTGGTGGCCATGGGCGCCGCCATCCAGGGCGGCATCCTCAAGGGCGACGTTAAGGACGTGCTGCTTCTCGACGTGACCCCGCTCACGCTCGGCATCGAGACGCTCGGCGGCGTGCTCACGCCTCTCATCGAGCGCAACACCACGATCCCCGCGAAGAAGAGCCAGGTGTTCTCCACTGCGGCCGACAACCAGCCCGCCGTCACGATCAGCATCTTCCAGGGCGACCGCAAGATGGCGCGCGACAACAAGAGCCTCGGCAACTTCAACCTCGACGGCATCCCCCCAGCTCCGCGCGGCGTGCCGCAGATCGAGGTGACGTTCGACATCGACGCCAACGGCATCCTCAACGTCTCCGCCAAGGACCTCGGCACCGGCAAGGAGCAGAAGATCACCATCACCGCGGCGAGCGGCCTCTCCAAGGACGAGATCGAGCGCATGCGCAAGGACGCCGAGATGCACGCGGCCGAGGACGCAAAGCGCCACGAGGACGTCGAGACGCGCAACAAGGCCGAGTCCCTCGCCTTCCAGGTCGAGAAGACCCTGAAGGAGAACGGCGACAAGGTCCCCGCCGACAAGAAGGCGCCCGTCGAGTCCGCGCTCAAGGACCTGCAGGAGGCGCTCAAGGGCCAGGACATCGCCGCCATCAAGGCGAAGGAAGAGGCCCTTATGAAGGCGATGGAGCCCGTGGCGCAGGCCATGTACGCCGGCGCACAGGGAGCGGCTGGCGCGCAGGGCGCGCAGGCCGGTGGCTTCAACCCCGGCGCGGGCACGCCTCCGCCGAACGACGGCGGCGCCAAGAAGGCCGGCGACGACGTGGTCGATGCCGACTACACGATGAAGTAAGAACGGAGTGCCTAGTGCCGAGTGCCTAGTGCGCATGAGGCACCAGGCACCATGCACCAGGCGCTGGAATTTCCAACTACAACCAACCGAAAGGAAAGTGAAAAAAATGAAAGTGAGACCTCTGGGCGATCGCGTTCTCGTTGAACCGATCGAGGAGAAGGAGCAGATGGTCGGTGGAATCTACATCCCCGACGCAGCCAAGGAAAAGCCGATCACGGGCACCGTGAAGGCCATTGGCAAGAAGTATGACAAGGACCACAAGGAGCTTGCCTTCGACGTGAAGGTGGGCGACACCGTGCTGCTGCCGAAGTATGGCGGCACCGAAGTCAAGATAGACGGAAAGAAGCTGCAGCTCGTCCGCGAAGAGGACCTGCTGGGCGTGATCGAGAAGTAACAACCAACGGGGAACCCCCGGTTTCCCCGAACCCCTTCAACAAGGAATTATCATTATGGCTAAACAGATCAAGTTCGACGCTGATGCGCGTCAGAAGATTCTCGCCGGCGTTGAGAAGCTCAGCGCGGCCGTCACATCCACGCTCGGCCCCTCCGGCCGCAACGTGATTCTCGACAAGAAGTTCGGTTCGCCGCAGATCACCAAGGACGGCGTGACCGTCGCGAAGGAGATCGAGCTGCCCGATCCCTTCGAGAACATGGGCGCGCAGATGGTGAAGGAAGTCGCCTCCAAGACGAACGACGTCGCGGGCGATGGCACCACCACGGCCACGCTGCTCGCCGAGTCAGTGTACCGCGAGGGACTCAAGAACCTCACGGCTGGCGCCAACGCGATGGCCCTCAAGCGCGGCATCGACAAGGCCACCGGCGCGGTGGTGGACGCGATCGCCAAGCTCTCCAAGAAGGTGAAGAGCGCCGAGGAGATCGCTCAGGTCGCCACGCTCTCCGCCAACGGCGAGGAGGAGATCGGCAACATCATCTCCGAGGCGATGGACAAGGTGGGCAAGGACGGCACGATCACGGTGGAAGAGGCGAAGACCCTTGAGACCACGCTCGACGTCGTCGAGGGCATGCAGTTCGACAAGGGCTACCTCTCGCCCTACTTCGTCACCGATCCCGAGGAGATGGAGTGCGTGCTCGAGAACCCCTACATCCTCCTCTTCGAGAAGAAGATCTCGAACCTGCAGGACATGCTGCCGCTCCTGCAGAGCGTCGCCAAGACCGGCAAGCCGCTGATGATCATCGCCGAGGACGTCGAGGGCGAGGCCCTCGCCACGCTCGTGGTGAACAAGCTGCGCGGCTCCTTCCAGGTGTGCGCCGTCAAGGCCCCTGGTTTCGGCGACCGCCGCAAGGCGATCCTCGAGGACATCGCGATCCTCACCGGCGGCAAGCTCGTGAGCGAGGACCTCGGCATCAAGCTCGAGAACGTCACGCTCGACATGCTCGGCAGCGCCGCGAAGGTCACGGTTGACAAGGACAACACCACGATCGTCAAGGGCAAGGGCAAGAGCGCCGACATCTCCGCACGCGTGGCTCTCATCAAGAAGCAGATCGAGGAGACCACTTCCGACTACGACCGCGAGAAGCTGCAGGAGCGCCTCGCCAAGCTCGCCGGCGGCGTTGCCATCATCAAGGTCGGCGCTGCCACCGAGGCCGCCATGAAGGAGAAGAAGGACCGCGTTGACGACGCTCTGCACGCCACCCGCGCGGCCGTCGAGGAAGGCATCGTGCCTGGCGGCGGCGTTGCGTACCTGCGCTGCCAGAAGGCGATCGAAGGCCTCCAGCTCGCTGGCGACGAGGCCGTTGGTGCCGCCATCGTGGCGCGCGCCATCGAGGCTCCGCTGCGCAAGCTCGTGGAGAACGCCGGCCAGGAGGCCGCCCTTGTGGTGGCCAACGTCAAGGCCAAGAAGGGCTCCGACGGCTACAATGTGCGCACCGGCGAGTACGGCGACCTGCTGAAGTGCGGCGTGGTCGATCCGGCCAAGGTCGTTCGCACCGCCCTCCAGAACGCGGCCTCCATCGCGGGCCTGCTGCTCACCACCGACTGCATGGTGACAGACATCCCCGAGAAGAAGGACTGCAACTGCGGCCATGGCGGCGGCCAGCCCGGCATGGACGGCATGATGTAATCCGCGCGCGGTACCATGACCGTGCAAGAGAAGACCTCGCTCCCCCGCTGGAGCGAGGCCTTTTTTTCGTGCGCAGGAGGGCGTAGTTTGATATACTTCACCACATTGCACAGGATTGTAGATGAAAGCCTATCTGGAAATAATTCGGCTCGTGTGGCCTCTTGCGCTTGGAATGGTGAACAACGCCGTCATGCAGTCCGTCGACCGCGCGTATCTGGCGCGTTCGTCGATGGAGTGCCTTGAGGCCGTCCTGCCCGCCACGGCGCTCGCGTGGCTGTTTCTCGGCTTCTTCCAGTCGGTGGTGGGATACGCCGGCGTGTTTGTGGCGCAGTACCACGGGGCGGGCAGCCGAACGGCGTGCGTGAAGAGCTACCGGGTGGCGCTGGCGCTCGCCGGGGCGGCAGGGGCGCTGATGCTGCCGATAGCCATGTGGGGCGGAAGACTGCTCGGCCTCACCGGCGCCTCCGCGGGCGTGGTGGATCTTGCCGAAGGATACTTCCGCGTGGCGGCGTTCGGCGGAGTGTTCGTGTTCGGCCACATCGCTGCATCCTCTTTCTTCACGGGGCTGGGGCGCACGCGCATCGTGTTCTGGGTGAACCTCGCCGGCAATCTGCTGAACATCCTTCTCGACCCGCTTTTCATCTTCGGCGAGATGTCGTGCGGAGAGGTCTCGATTCCATGTCTTGGCCTTGGAATGAAGGGGGCGGCGTATGCCACGGTGATTTCGCAGGCAGTTCAGCTCGCGGCGCTGGCCATTGCGGCGAGGCGCGTTACGCGCACAGTCGAAAAGGACGACGCGGACGTTCCTTCGGCGTGGGAACTCGCAAAGCGCGTTCTGCGCTTCGGCCTCGCCTCTGGCGGGTACGAGGTGCTGAACATGCTCTCGTTCACAATATTCGTGTTCGTGACGGGCGGCGTTGGCGGACTGGAACTCGCCGTGTCGAATACATGCTTCACCGTGAACTTTCTTCTCTTCGCGCCGATGATAGGCTTCTCGGTGGGCGCGCAGACGCTCGTTGGGCAGGCGATGGGACGCGGCGACCCGGCGGAGGCAGCGCTTGCGGTGAGGCGCACGATGATTCTCGGCCTCGCGTTCGTTGCGACGCTCGCAACGGTTGTGCTGCTGCTGCACCGCCCGATACTTTCCTTCTACGCGCCGTCCGATCCTGCTGCGCGCTCGCAGTTCATCTCGCTCGGCTTCCGGCTGATGACGCTGATGTTCACGTGGCTGCTGCTTGACTCCGCCGACATGATCTACTCCGGCGCGCTCAAGGGCGCAGGCGACACGCGCTTCGTCTTCTGGTGGATGCTCGTGTGCTCGTTTGCGATCTGGATGCCGCTTGTGTTCATGGCAAGGCAATTCTTCAACACCATGCCGGCGCTGTGGTCCACGATGGTCGCCTACGTGGTGGTGATATGCGCGGGCTCCGCCATCCGCTGGCGCCGCGGCAGATGGAAGACCCACCGGCTCGTTTGATGCAGTTCCGTCACCACCACTTGCGCGGGGCGAGAGTGCGCTGGGGCAGAACGCGGCCGGCTAGCGCGAGCGCCGCGATCCAGGCGGCGTACCATGCGATGCACGCGCCTGCCGTCCATGGCTCCACCTCGAACGTCGCGCCTGGCAGCGCCGCCACGCACTTCGACGCGAACGCCATCGTCCAGGTGAGCGCCGCCGCGAAGTTGTTGAGTATCGCCGCAAGCGGCAGGCACACGATGCTCGCTGCGAGCGCGCCCATGCCGGTCTTCACCATCAGGTGCGCGCACGCCATCACTGCGATGTTCGCGATAAGCCCGCCTGGCGTGAAGCGCCCGAATGTACGTGCAGTGATGGGCGCGCCGGCGATCCATGCGGCGAAGGATACGCCTATGCCGGCGCACCATCGGGCGGCGCGCGAGCCGGGACGGAACCACGGCGACAGCGAGCGCGTCCACTTCATCCACAGCACTATTCCCAGCATGACAGTGAAGGAGAGCGTGCAGCCGATGTCGAACAGCCGCTCGGGCGAGAGGCCATAGACGGCAAACGCGGTGGCGGACCATGCGGT
>JAEEGF010590434.1_pt1 | contig 12329 bp, 10 predicted proteins | sample 9134171 | NCBI WGS metagenome assembly JAEEGF01 (sample SAMN16246542, study PRJNA631951) | gut metagenome | biome: gut microbiome; feature: rumen; material: AP-attached | host: Bos | place: Iran: Karaj | collected 2018-10 | reverse complement strand
TACACGGCCATGGCGCACGAAGCGACGAGGCCGAACACCTGCATGGGGATGAGCGCGTGCCACAGCGCGTTGGCGTCGCCCTTGATGGCCGTGGCGGCGCGGATCGTCGGGCCGCCCCAGGGCACCAGGTTCATCACCGCGTAAGGCACGCACATCAGGCACAGCAGAGCTTCGCGGCGATAGCCGAGACGGCGGAAGATCGTGATGAACGCCGGCACGACGATCAGGAACGTCGTCGCTCCCGAGCCGTCAAGGTGTGCCACAAACGTGACGAGGAGCACCGAGACGAAAATCATCCAGTTTTTTTTGCCGCCCTTTTTGGTCAGGAAGTTGATGACCGGGTCAAACAGGCCGATCTCGTCCATCAGCGTGAAGTACGAGATTGAGAAGATGAACAGCACCGCTGTGTTCAGCATCGAACCCATGCCCGCCTTGATGAACCCGCCGATGTCCTTCACGCCGAAGCCGGCCGCGGCCGCCGCGATCAGCGGCAGAATGATAAACGCCACAGGCGGCGACACCCAGCCCTTGATCAGCACCACCATCAAAACGACCATCAGAACAAAACCCACGATTGCCAATGTACTCATGTCCACAGCTCCCTTTTTTGAATTTTAGCACTCGCCCTGCGAGGTGTTTCTGCACGTATGATACGGCCGCAAACGTCCTGAAACAAATATCGAATCCGCATGATGGGGGCATACAGATTTGATATGACCGCGTCCGCCGCATTTTTGCGCATCCTCCCCCGCTGGCGATTCGATTCTAAGACTGGACAACCATTCTGTAAAATCGTAAAATCTAATTGACGTGATTCTATTATAGAATGGATAGGAGCTGTACGCATGGATGACAAAGATCTGGAAGCTCTGAAAAAGCTAATCGAGACTGGTAACGTCACGCGCGCCGCGCAGGAATTGTTCACTACGCAGCCGAGCCTGACGAAACGGCTGCAGAAGATCGAGGCCGAACTGGGCTGCGAACTGTTCGCGAGATCGAAAAAGGGCATTGCCCCGCTGCCGGCGCTGGAACGTTCGCTGCCGAAGATCGAGAGCGCGGTACGGCTGATGGAGGAGATTCGCGACGAGACGCGTGCCGCCTCGGGCGAGGTGGCCGGCAAGCTGAAACTGGGGGCATCGGTCAACTTCGCGCGCTATAAACTGCCGGCATTGCTGCACTGGTATATGAAGCACTATCCGAAGGTCCAGGTACTCTTGCAGGCCAATCAGAGCATGATCGTTTATCGCGCTCTTGTGCGCGGTGACATCGCCGTAGCTGTGGTGCGCGGCTCTTATCCCTGGAAAGAGGGAAGAGTCGAAGTCTCCCGTGAAGCCGTCTGCGTGGTGCGCAGGGCGGAGAGTGCTTCACGGCCCCTTGAAAAGCTGCCGTTTATCGCGCGCCGTTCCGATCAGGGCCTTGAAGACGATTTCACGCGCTGGCGCAGCGAACGCGGTCTGCTTGGAGACAGCGACCAGAGCCGCCTCGTCGTCAACGACATCGGCACGTGCCTGGAGATGGTGCGTCGCGGCCTGGGCTGGTCGCTGCTGCCGAGCATCTGTCTGGAAGGTTTTGACGGCGTGGTAGAACCGGCGTTTTTCAAGGACGGCACGCCTCTTGAGCGCGTCACTCACGCGCTCTGGCGCGACGAGACCGCCGAGTTGCCACAGGTAAAAGCGTTTCTCGATTGTCTCATGCCGGAGAGATAGAGCTGTTTCACGTAAAACAATCACGGCGTAAAAAGGCCGTCCTATGCGGATAAGTTTCTCCGCTTCGGACGGCCGGTCGTTCGTTATTGTCAAACGTGGAACTATTTGTAATGTCTTGAGTTATTTCTCTGAGAGTTTTTTGCACAGCTCGACGACGGCGCGGGCGCCTTCTTCCGGACTTGTGAGTACGGGAACCGGCGTTTTGCCAAGGAAGCGCTTTCCGCCGGCCATCGTGATCTGCGACAGCACCACGCACGAAGCGCCCTTTTCGATCAGCCGCCGTGAGGCTTCGGCGACGATGCGGTCGTGCCGTTCGCCGTCGCCTGCTTTCAGTGCTGCGGCCGCTTCGGGGATGATCTCATGCAGGAACGAGGCCGAACCGGCGTGCTCTCCCATCGCCTTTTCGATCTGTTCCTGCGTGTGCGGTCCTGACGTGGGCGTGGTCGAAACGACGCCGATGTTTTGGCGGAACTCGCCCGCGCGGGCGAGCATCGGCTCGTTGATCGCCACGATCGGTTTGTCCGTGAAGTTTCTCATCAACGGCACGTAGGAGCAGAAGATCGAGCAGCAGACAAGGATGCAGTCGGCGTCGCTTCCCATCGCCTCCAGCATCATGCGGGTGAACATGCGCAGCTCGGCTTCGCCGACGTGGCCCCGTTTGTTGACGGCGGCGAGCATCTGCTCGTTGACGAACTGCACTGTTTCGAACTCCGGCGCGATCTGCCGGAACGCTTCCACCATCGGCTCGACAGCGCGGTAGGTTGCCTGGATCATCGCAACTTTCATGTTAATCGTCTCCTTTTCTGACGTTTTTGACATAAGTCTCGGCGTAGTTGATAAACGCGCGTACAAGACTCATCTGCGTAAACTCTTCGCGGAAGATCATCCAATCGCTGCGCGTGACAGGCGAACCGTCAGCGCGCAGCATGTCTTTCATGAAGAGTCCTTTTCTGCCGCGGATAAAGTCGCGCGTCAGAAAAATCCCGTAGCCCAGACCGTTTTCGACCATTTCCGCGCAGGTGCTGCCGGAGGTCACGGTCACGGCAGTTTTCGGCGGATCGCGGAAATGTTCGTACCACCAGGAATCGATCATCGCGTTGGAAAGCGCGTCGGCGTAAAAATCGATGCGGGACATGCCGGGCAATTCTTCCAGCTCGAACTCTCTTTTGCAGACGACGACTCCGCGCTGGGTACCGAGCGGCACGCGCACGCAGCCGCTCTCGTGATCGCCGCGCAGAAAGCCGACGTGCGCCTTGCGTGTGTTGACCATCTGCGATACTTTAAAGCTGAACTCGGAACTGAGCTGGAACTCGACGCTGGGATATTCGCACTTGAAACCGCCGAGCAGGCCCGGCAGCAGAAATCTCGACAGCGAACCTGACGCGGCGATATGCAGCGTGCCGAACGGCTTGCCGCCGGAGGAACGGAGGCGTTCTTCCAGTGCTTCATACTCGCGCACCATGCGCGCGGCGTGTTCGACGAGAAATTCGCCTTCCGGGGTGAACAGCAGTCCTTTTGAGTGGCGCACGGCGATCGTCACGCCGAATTCCTCTTCCAGCTGCCCCAGCCGACGTGTCACGGCCGGCTGCGCGATGTACAAAGCCTGGGCCGCGCGCGTGACGCTCTTGTGCTCGTAGAGCGTGCACAGCAGCTGCCAGTCGCTCTGATGAATCATGCGCGTCGCCTCCTTTCACTATAAATCATTATAGCGAAAGAGCCGCGAGCGGAAAAGGATTTCGGTCCGCGTTCGCGATACCGAAACTGTATGCCGCTCTCATACGGTTTTGATATTTGCTCTGGCGCGCGTTCTTTCTGATAATGGAACCGTTTAAAATTCTGCTCGCCTGAGCGAAAAGGAGTTTTTGTCATGAAGATTGGCGTTTTGAAAGGCAACGGCATCGGACCGGAGATCACAGAAGCGGCGCTGCGTGTGGTGGACGCCTGCGGGCTGCCCATCGAATGGGTGAACATCCCCATCGCGGAGGAGGCGATCGAAAAATATGGTCATCCCGTGCCGCCGGAGTCGATCGCCATGCTCAAAGACGTGAAGATCGCGATCAAGGGGCCGATTACGGTGGAAAAGGGCAAGGGCCGCGTCACCTGCATCCACGACGACGGCTCCGAGCACGTCTACCCTTCGTTCAACAACGCCATTCGCCGCGAGCTGGAACTGTTCGTCTGCCCGCGTCCGAGCAGGGGCATCCCCGGCATATCCGGTACGCACGAAAAGATGGACCTGATCATCATGCGTGAGCTGACCGAGGACGTGTACAGCGCCATCGAGCATCGCATCGGCGACGTGGCTGCCGAGTGCGTCAAGCTGGTCACAAGAACGGCCGCCGAGCGCGTCGCGCGCTACGCCTTTGATTATGCTCGCAAGTACGGCCGCAAAAAAGTCACCTGCGTGCACAAGGCCAACGCCATCTCCATCGCCGACGGCTTCTTCCTGGAGTGCTTCAACCGCGTCGCCGCCGAGTACCCTGACATCGAGTCGAACGATCTGTTTGTGGACGCGACGACGTTTTATCTGGTCAAAAAGCCGGAGATGTTCGACGTGATCGTCACGACCAATCAGTACGGCGATATCCTCTCCGACCTTTGCGCCGGCCTCGTCGGCAGTCTTGGCCTGGGACCGGGGGCGAACATCGGTTTCAAGGGTGCGGTGTTCGAGGCCTGTCACGGCAGTGCGCCCGACATCGCCGGGATGGGGATCGCCAATCCCACGTCGCTGATCCTCTCTGCCGCCCTGATGCTGCGTCACGTGGGCGAAGAGCGGGCGGCCGAAGCGATCGAAACGAGCACGCGCGCGGTGCTGAGCGAAGGGAAATGCCTTACGCGCGACCTTGGCGGCACGGCTTCGACGAGAGAATTCACCGACGCCGTGATCGAGCGCCTGCGCGGGACGCTGGCCGGAGTCTAATCCATGGCGGCGCTGAAAATCGGCGTCATCGCCGACGACTTCACCGGTGCGGGCGACGCGGCGTCGTTTTTGGCAAACGCCGGTCTGCGTACTGTGCTCTTTAGCGGCACTCCCGCGCACGACGATGACGCGGCCGACTGCGAGGCCGCTGTCGTGGCGCTGAAAACGCGTACGCAGGAGACGAAAAGCGCCGTCGCTGACACGCTCGCTGCTGCCGCATGGCTCAAACGCCAAGGCGCAAAGCAGCTGTACGTCAAGTACTGCTCCACGTTCGACTCCAAGCCTTCCGGCAATATCGGCCCGATCCTCGATGCGCTGCTGGAAGAGTACGAAGTGCCGTACACGATCCTCTGCCCCTCGTTGCCCGTCAACGGCCGCACGGTCACGAACGGCTGTCTGTACGTGAACGGTGTTCCTCTGGCTGAAAGCCCTATGCGCGACCACCCGCTCACGCCCATGTGGGCAAGCTCCATTGCCGAGTTGATGCGCCCTCAGAGCCAATATCCATGCCTGTCAGTCGGACGCGTGGACGCGGGAACGACTTCCCGCCTTGTAGCGTTTGCTAAGGGAAAACGGCATTTTTACATCATCCCCGATTACGACCGCGACGAAGACGCGCGCAGCATCGTTGAGCTGTTCAGTTCGCTCCCCGTCCTCTCCGGCGGTTCCGGTCTGATGCCGGAGCTGGCGCGTTTCCACGGCGCAAAGTCCGACGGAGGAAACGCGTTCGCTTCGCGCACGGCCGGCCCTGCTGTGGTCTTGTCAGGCAGCTGTTCGCGCACCACCCGCGGCCAGATCGAACAGTATCTGCGCAGCGGCGCACCCGCGCTGCGCATGGACCCGCTTGAACTGCTGGGCGGCGCGCAGACGGAAGACGAGCTCTGGCGCTTCATCGAAGAAAAAGGCGACGGCTCACTTGTGTACAGTTCTGACACGCCTGAGGCTGTCCGCACGGCGCAGACGGCGGGACGCGAAAAGGTGGCCGAGACGCTCGAACGCGCCACAGCGAACCTTGCCGTGAAAGCCGTTCAGCACGGCTTCACACGGATCGTTGTCGCCGGCGGAGAGACCAGCGGCGCAGTCACGAAAGCGCTGGGCTTCGATTCGTTTTTCATCGGCGAGAGCGTCGCGCCCGGGGTGCCCGTGATGATCCCCCGCAAACAGCCTGAACTGCGTCTGGTGCTCAAATCCGGCAACTTCGGGCAGCCGGATTTCTTCACACGTGCGCAGAATATGACGAGAGGTTAAACGATGACGACATTGCAGTTAAAAATCGACGAGGCGCTGTGGATTGCCCATTCACTGTTTGAGCGCGGCAAAACCAGCGGCAGCACAGGCAATCTCAGTTTTCGTCACGAGAACAAAATGTATGTCACTGCCGGCGGGACCTGCTTTGGAACGCTGAGCGGAGAAGATTTCGCCGTGTTTGACCTGGAAACGTCAACATGGCAGAACGAACGCAAGCCCAGCAAGGAATGGCCGCTCCATCGCGCCTTTTACACCAAATCAGATACCATCGGCGCTGTCATCCACACGCACGGCCCCTGCGCGGCGCTGTGGTCGTGCCGCAAAGAACTTGACGAAGACGATGCCGTGCCGCGTTACACGCCCTACCTGCGCATGAAAGTTGGTCAGATCGGCGTTGTCCCTTACGCGCCGCCCGGCTCGCCCGAGTTGTTTGCGGCGTTTGAGGCCGCTTTGCCGTGCGCCGAGGGTTTTCTGCTGCGCAATCACGGCGGCATCGTTGCCGGACGCGATCTCATGGACGCTTTTGCCGCTATCGAAGAGCTGGAAGAAAGCTGCCGCACCGCCTGCTTTGCGCGCCTTCATCCCGAGGAATACGCTCTGATCGGGCGCTGATGAATGATTCGTTTCACAAAAAACAATCGTGGCTAAAAATACCGAGCCGTCCGATTCGGAAAGAACTTTCCGTTTCGGACGGCTCGGTTTATCCTCAGCGTTTCACGTAAAACAGACGGACTTTACGCGCTCACGCCGTATTTCTTCTGTAAAAACTTTTTGCCGTCGGCGGGGAACATGATGTAGGTCAGCACGTCCTCTTCGCTCTTCGCCAGATCGCCGATCTCGGCGCGTTTGGCTTCGTAGCCGGGCGGGATCAGGTCGGCGGGGCGGCAGGTGATCGGCTGCTCGCCTTCGGCGAGGACGCGCTTTTTCAGCTCGTCGCTGACGGGCGCGGGCGGGATGCCGTACTTGCCTTGCACATAGGCGCGCACCTCGCGTGAGATCATTCTGTAACGGCTGCCGGTGATCACGTTCGTGGCGGCCTGCGCGCCGCACATCTGCGAAAACGGCGTGCCCAGGGGCGGATAGCCCATGTCGTGACGCACGCGCACGACTTCTTCCAGCACTTCGCCGAGGCGGTCAGAGGCGTTCAGCGAGGCGAGCTGCATTTCCAGATTGCTGTACATGCCGCCGGGGATCTGGTGGCGGACGACGTTGATGTCCACGCCGACCAGCTTTGACAGCACGTTCGCGTACTTGACGCGCATCTGCTTGAAATAGGCGTTGATGGGCTGCAGCTTGGTGTAATCGAGGCCCGTGTCGCGCGGCGTGTTTTTCAGCGCGGCGATCGTGCTTTCGGCGGCGGGGTGACTGCTGCCGAGCGCGAAGGCCGAGACGTCCACGTCGACCACGTCGGCGCCGGCGTGCATGACTTCCCAGTAAGTCATCTGCGTCATGCCGCTGACGCAGTGGGCGTGATAGTGCACGGGCACGGAGACGTTTTCCTTCAGCGCTCGCACGGTGCGGCCGGCGGTGACGGGATCGATCATGCCGCCCATGTCCTCCAGGTGCACGGCGGTCGCGCCGATCTCCACATATTCCTTCGCGGTCTTCACGAACGACTCGACCGTATGGACGGGGCTGCTCGTGAACTGGATGTTGCCTTCCACGGCCTTGCCGCATCTGATCGCCGTCTCGGCTGCTTTGCGGCAGTTGCGGATGTCGTTGAGGCCGTCGAAGATCAGGAAGATGTCGATGCCGTTCTCGGCTGATTTCGTCACGAAGCGCTCGACCACGTCGTCGGGATAGGGCGTGTAACCGAGCAGGTTTTGCCCGCGCAGGAGCATCCGCAGCGGTGTCTTCGTGCAGTGCTGCTTGAACGTGCGCAGCCGCTCCCACGGGTCTTCGTCAAGGTAGCGGATGCAGGCGTCGAACGTCGCGCCGCCCCACACTTCGAGGCAGGCGAAGCCGAAATCGTCCATCGCCTTCATGACGGGGATCATGTCCTCGGTTTTCATGCGCGTGGCCAGCAGCGACTGCTGACCGTCGCGGAAGTCGCACGACGACAGCTTGACGGGCGTATTGCTGGCCCACTCGCTTTTCCAGCCAGACGAAACGGCGGAAGCGGGCGTGTCTTTTTTCCAGAACGCCATGGCAAATCTCCTACCTGATGTAAACGTACCCGTCCATGATGCGTCTTGCGGTGCGGATGACGCCGCCGGAGAGGACTTTGTCGCCGTCGAACTTGACGATCACGTCGGTGACGCCGCTGGCGTGCCCGAGACGGACTGTGCTCTCGTCGCCCTGGCGGCAGGTCTTGCGGCACATCTCCCAGGCCAGCGTGCCCTCGATCGAGGCGCACGCGCCCGTGCAGATCGCGCCGGTCATCGGGTAGGCCTTGTGCAGCGCGCCCACGGAGATGGCGCGCACGCAGATGTCCATCGTCTCGGCTTTGACGGTCTCGCCGTCCATGTCGACGTAATCCTGCGGCTCGGAGACGAGCGAGACCTTGGGCGCGCCGGTCGATTTGGTGCGGGCGTCCTCGGCGTTTTCAACGAAGCCCATCATCTGTGCGCCGATGCAGCGGATGCGCTCGATGTGCTCCATCACGTCCTTGTTGGCGTTCAGTTCGACCAGTTCCGTGCCCTTGATGCCAAGGTCCTTCGCGCGGATGAACACGGTCGGGTTGGAGCAGTCGAGCAACGTCACCTCGATTTTGCCGTAGCCGGGCACGTCGATCGTATCGACTTTGTTGCCCGTGGGGAAGAGTTTGCCCGTTCTCGCGCCGGCCGGGTCGAGGAACTGCATGTTGACCGGGGAGCCGGTGCCGGGCACGCCCTTGATGGCCGTGTCGCCGTAGACTTTGGCCTGTCCGTCTTCCACTTCGACGTACTCCTCGATGACCTTTTTCGTGTTCGTGTTGTACACGCGCACCACAGTCACGGGCTCGACAGCCTTGACGAGGCCTTCGTCGATCGCGAACGGCCCCACGGCCGAGGAGATGTTGCCGCAGTTGACGCTGCCGTCCACGTTGGGGATGGTGATGTCCACCTGGCGGAACGTGTAGTCCACGTCGATGCCGGGACGCTTGGACGGTGCGATGACGGCGATCTTGCTCGTGGACGAGACGGTGCCGCCCATGCCGTCGATCTGCTTCACGTCGGGCGTGCCCATGACCTTCAGAAAGATCTCCGGCCACTGGCTCTGGTCCGCGGGAAGGTCCTTCTCGTGGAAGATGACGGCCTTGCTCGTGCCGCCGCGCATGTACACGCAGGGGAATTTTCTCATTTTCATATTCGTTTCCGCCTTTCTTTGTCGTCGCGGCCGGGCCGCGGAGTTTTTTGTGACGCTTCCGATCATACGGGCGCGGCGTCATTCTGTAAAATCGTCTCTTTCTATCGCGTCGATTCAAAAAGAGAATGACGCGCTGCGTCTTTTCAAAAAGCGCCTCCGACGGGAAATCCGGAGGCGCGAAATTTTACATGTAGACCGGGTACGCCATGTACATGTAGACGACCGTGATGACGATCGTGATGATCGACAGAGGCACGCCGGGGCGCACGTAGTCCATGAAGTTGTATCCGCCGGGCTCCATGGCCATCGTCGTCGCGGGCAGGCCGAGCGGCGTCGCCAGGGCGATCGTGCCGGCCATGCGCAGCGTCATCAGCGCCGACTTGGGATTCATGCCGATGGCCGAGCACACGGCGAGGACGACAGGCGTGAACATGATGATCGTGGCCGAGTTGGACATCACGTTGGTGAGCGGGATCACGATCGCGTAGATGACGCAGATGACGAGCAGAGGGGAGGCGTTGGTGCCGAGAGTGCTCTTCATAAAATCGACGATGATCTGCGTTGCGCCGGTCGATTTCATCGCTGCCGAAACGGGCACCATGCAGGCGTACATGACGACCGCGCTGAGCGGCACGGCGTGGCAGGCTTCCTTTTCCGTCTGCAGGCCGCAGGCCACGCAGGCCAGAGCGGCGATCATGCCGGAGATGCCGACGGGGATCTTGATCACGTCTTCAAAGCACATGGCCAGGATCGTGCAGACGAAGATGATGAACGCGGCTTTTCTCTTCCACGAGGGCACTTTGGAATAATCTTTCTCCGCGCCGTAGGAAGGATCGAGCACATTGCGCGGCTCCTCGGGCATCAGCTTGAAGCCGATCGTCGAGAGGAACACGGCGCTGACGAACGTGAGGATCAGGCAGATGGGCGCCAGTTCGAAGAAGCTCATCGTCTGCGCGTTGGGCAGTTTCTCTAGGATCTCTTTGAGATACAGCGTCGAGTTGGAACCGACCGTCGTGATGCCGCCGCCGAAGCACACGCCCACGGCGATGGGATACATAAGCTTGCAGCGGCGGTAGCCCGTCGCCACGGCGATGCCGAGTGTGAGCGAGATCATCAATGCCGCGCAGCCATTGTTGGACAGGAAGCCGGAGATGACGCCGGAGAACATGACCAGCCAGAACACAAGCGCGCGCTCCGTTTTGGCGACCTTCTTCAGGAAGATGCCGATCTGCGCCGCCGCGCCCGTGCGGAACATCGCGTCGCCGACGATGCCCAGCCCGGCGATGATCATCACGTTCTGGCTGCTGAAGTTCTTCAGCACCGTCTTGCTGTCGATGATGCCCGCCAGATAGAGGCTGAGGCAGATGAACGCCGCCGTCGCAGGGATCGGGATCCTGCCCGAGATGAACAGGACGAGGCCGATCGCCAGGATGATCGCCAGGAACAGAGCCGGATGCATGATTGCAGAGATTGCCATAAAAGATCCTCTCCTTCATTTCAGAGCCGTGAGGCCCTTTTTTGTGAACGCGATTGCATTCTACCCCTCGACAATCATGCTGTAAAATCGTAAAATTTCATCATAACGATACGTTTAGCGTATGGAAAGAGGCGATCCGCATGGACGAAAAAGACCTGGAAGTGCTGCGCGTGCTCATCGACACGCCTAACATCACCAAAGCCGCGCGCGAGCTGTTCACCACGCAGCCCAGCCTGACGCGGCGGATCCAGAAGATCGAGGAGGACCTCGGCTGTGAGCTGTTCGCGAGGTCGAAGAAGGGCCTGACCGCCCTGCCGGCGTTTGAACGTCTGATGCCCACGCTGAAGCGGGCTGCGCAGACGATGGAAGACCTGCGCGAGGAAGCCCGCGCAGCCAGCGGCGTCGTCGCCGGAAAACTGAAACTGGGCGTGTCGATCAACTATGCGCGCTTCACGCTGCCGCCCCTGCTGCGGCAGTATATGCGCACCTACCCGAACGTCAGCGTGCAACTGTCGGCCAACCACAGCCCGATCATCTTCAGTGAACTCCAACGCTGCGACACGGCCGTGGCCGTGCTGCGCGGCGATCTTCCCTGGGACGAAGGCGACATCATCCTCTCGCGCGAGCCTGTCTGTCTCGTGCGTTCCGTAAGCAGTCTGGACACGCCGCTGGAAGAGATGCCCTACATCTCGCGCCGTTCCGATCTCGGTATGGAATCCGATTACTCGCGCTGGCGTGCCGAGAACGGTCTGCTGGAGCGCGAGCAGAAAAACCAGCTCACGCTCAACGACTCTGCGACTATTCTGGCACTGATCCGCGAAGGGTTAGGCTGGTCGCTGATCTCCGAGATCTGCATCACCGATCTCGACGGCCTCCGAGCCCAACCCGTTTTCTTCAAGGACGGCACGCCCTTTGAGCGCACCACGCATCTGCTCTGGCGTGAGGAAGCGTCGCGCCTGCCGCAGGTGCGCGCCTTTATCGATATGGTCAGCGAAAACGCGGCGGCACGCTAGTAGCAGCGTTTCGTTCGCCGACTAAACTTCCATATTATGGAATTCAATTTCACGTTTTGAAATATTTCATTGATCTGTTATAATAAGGTGCAGACGTTTTTGATCCGCAAAAACTCATTCGCGCCTTGAATTTTACCGGGAGGGATTCATCATGATGGATTATGTCAAAGAAGTAACGCTGTGCGAAGTCGGCCCCCGCGACGGGCTTCAGAACGAGAAGAAGATCTTCACCGTCGAAGAGAAGGTCGAGCTCATCAACGCTTCCGCCAAGGCGGGCTTCCCCGTCATCGAAGTCGGCTCGTTCGTCAGCCCCAAGGCCGTGCCGCAGATGGCCAACACCGACGACGTGTTCAAGGCCCTCACGCCCGTTCCCGGCGTGGAATACCGCGCCCTGATCGCCAACCTCAAGGGTGTGGAGCGCGCCGTGGCCTGCGGCTGCAAGAAAGTCAAGCTGAACGTGTCGGCCAGCAAGGCGCACAACCTCGCGAACCTCAACCGCACGCCCGCCGAGAGCGTGGCCGGCTTCGGCGCCTGCTGCGATGCCGCCAAGGCCGCCGGCATCGGCATCTCCGGCTCCATCTCGATGGCCTTCGGCTCGCCCTGGGACAAGGAGATCCCCCTCAGCGACGTGAAAGAGATCGTCGAAGCCTACCTGGCCGTCGGCGTGACGGAGATCT
>JAEEGF012023403.1_pt1 | contig 12330 bp, 10 predicted proteins | sample 9134171 | NCBI WGS metagenome assembly JAEEGF01 (sample SAMN16246542, study PRJNA631951) | gut metagenome | biome: gut microbiome; feature: rumen; material: AP-attached | host: Bos | place: Iran: Karaj | collected 2018-10 | reverse complement strand
TTCCGGCCGATGAGTACCTGCCTGCGTTATGTCCAGGACTGCAAAGGTCAGAATACGGAAGCCCGCATGGTGCTGTCCGGCACCCAGCTTGGCCGCATCATACTGGGCACTACCCGCGCCATCGGCGAGGGTACCAAGGAAAAAGGACATCCCATCGTCCATCAGTGGAACTACTGCCTGGGGAATTCGGACTTTAACATGACGGTGGATCACGGCGAACCGGTCCCGCACAAAGCGCATGAATGGAGCTTTATCCCGGCCGGCCCGGATCACGACCTGGTGGCTGATCCCGGCAAGGAAGTCTTCTATATCTGGTATGAACACTTCGTCCGCGAGAAAGATTTTTCCGTCAACCCGATGCCCGGACAGAAGTGGCCGGTCTAATCGGACGCTCATAAGAAAAGCTTAAGACAATCAGATTGCCGATAAAACAAACCGGACTGTTGCAAATCGCGGCAGTCCGGTTCATACTATCATCCTAAATCATTAACTGTTCACAGATCCACGACTCCTGCGGCACATCATGGATCAGGTCGTCTTTCTGATAATTCCCGATCAGAAACGGCGATTTTGGATCATGCAGGCGGCTCTGTGCGAACACCCTGGCGGGTTCCGCGTTCGCGTAGCAGTATCTGCACAGATGCCTGCAGGTATTGTACGCACCGATATCGCAGGCGAGATAACACGCGCACTCTGCCCGCGCGCCTTTCCGCTTCGGCGCATTCAGGCGCTTTCCGATCGCTTTTTCGTAATCGCTGATCTTCATGCAGCCACTGCTGTCTGCGCCGAACTGTGCCAGATCGTTCCCCTCGGCGCAGGGTCTCAACGTCATGCCATGTGCGGCAGCAACCTCCGCAAACGCTTTGCCGAGCGACAGACGCTCTGCTTTCGTGACCTCTCTTGCCTCGGGGAAATTCCGCTTCACCTTCTCATAAAGGTCTATAAAACTGATGACTGCCGTCCTGGTATATCCATCGAGCGCAGCCGCCATTGTTTCAAAAGCACGGAGATGGTACTCTACGGAATACTTATCCGTGATAAAAACCGGATCATAGCGCCATCCGACTGCGTTCACGCCGACAATATCCGACAGGCGGCAGAAATCCTCCAACACCTGATGTTTATCCTTCACATTCGGTTCGATATCCCGGCCGTAGGGCGTAACCGTGACAAACCAGTACTGACCGTAACCCTTTAGCAGCTCCATATACCGGAACATCGGTTCCGGATTCTTCGTACAGAATCCGATACAGTCCACGACTGACGGGTCGAGACGGTAACGGCTGACCTGGTTCGGGTTGTACGGATTGCGGACACAGACAAAGCCTGCCTTCAGCCGGTTCGCGAACCAGTCCGAATAGAACGCCGGGATATCCGTCCTCTGTCCCGTGTTGATGATCATGGCGTTTTCCGCTTATTCCAGCTTGGTGAAGATCGTCACGTATTCAAATACTCCGACCTCGTCGTCGTGGCCCCAGATCAGCATATCGCCGTCAAGGGTGAAATAGCCGTTTGTCTGCACGGCTTCTCCGTCAATGGACATTCCTTCGTACATCAGGGCTTCGGTGATCTGAATGACGCCGACTCCGGACATCTGATGCTCAGCAGACTGAATCGTGATCTGGCACGCGTGCTCCTCTTCTTCCGACTTCTGAATAAACAGGGTCAGATCATTTTTATCATCAACCCAGGCTCCGGAGAACACTTCCGTTAAGTAATCATAATCAACGTTGTCCTCAAAGTCAAAATCATCAATCTCAATGGCTTCGGGTTCGTCGAAAATCTTCATCTCTCCTGCATAAACAGCATCTGCTTTACCGTCGGTAATACGGATGCTGATCATCGCGGATCCCATGCTGAAAGATCCGTCCTCATTATACAGACCCATTTCCTCGACAAAAGCACCGGTTCCTGTCTGCGGCGTAACGGTCAGAGTATTCCCGTTCAGTTCTGCATCCACTTCGACATCGTTCATAACCATCTCGCCGTTCTCGTCCCACTGATACCCTTCCACTTCCTGCAGCTTTGCCGTAACAACTCCGTCTGTGATCGTGATCCATTCCACCTCGACGGTCGGAACAACCACAATGCTCTCGATAATCGCCTGTACATCCGGATCATCCAGCGACAGTTTCTCGGCATCTGCGGAAAACATCTGCAGCGCAACCGTAACCGTTCCGTCCTCGCCGGAGGATTCCGCAGTGATGAAAGACATCTCCTCATAGGCTGCCGACCACGCTTCCCAATGCCGTCCGCCAAGATCGAATTCACCCTCATCCTTCGTATCGTCATAGAATCCTCTCGACGATACCACAAGCTCGGAAGGCAGGTTATAGATGATCGATATCTGGGAAGCTGTCATAAAATCCTCAGCCTCTCCCTTGACGATAACACCGTTATAATCCGCCTGATAATCGCCCAGATCTACCGCGGACCATCCCTCGGGAATCAATACGCTGAACCGGCCGTATTTGTGCTCCGTGCCTTTTACTCCTGCCTCAGATGAGCTCTCGGTCTGACTGCCGGCAGCACTGCTTTCTGTGCCGGATTTGTTCTGCCCGCAGGCACATGCCGACAAAACCAGAACAACGGCTAACAGGATTATCAGAGTTTTTTTCATTACAGTACCCTTCTTTCTTTGTTTCTGTTATATATATTAATGTTTCAACCGTCATCGGACAGTGATCGTTTTTACATCGCTGTAATTGCCGTAATATATTTCCGCGTTATATACGTCCTTCTCCATGCCCTTTGTATCAACAAAGGCACTTACGCGTATATCATAATCACCGGCTGCAAGTCCGCTGATCGTGAATTCACTGCCTTCGGTAAATGACTCAGCGGTCCACTCCTCCTGGCCTGCCGGACTGTATTCAACGGTATAGCCGCTGATGCCGGACGCCCACTGATCCTGAACGGTAAGACTGAACTGACCGTCTCCGGCCTTCACGGACGTAATGACCGCCTGCTGAGGTTTGATCCCGAAATGCGCGTACAGCGGTGGCTCGAAGGACTTCCCGTCAGGATCGCGGATCTCGATTACGGCAATGCCGCATTTCACATTATCAGAAAACTGCAGGGTATAGTCTTCCTTTTCCGTAAGTACGGTATTGCCGGATCCGATGACCATGCAGGATGTCTCCAGCGGTTTGCCGGTATATTCCATAACGGTGTTGGCCGGAATAAACCGCGAAGGAACAGGATGAGCGACTTCGATCGTAAGTATGGACGTACCTGCACCGTATACGGTCGCGGCGATATGGGCCGTACCTGTCTTTTTCGCGGAAATGACGGCGTCATAGCCTTTCTCGCCGATTTCCATATCCACGATCTCTTCAGAACCGGGAAGCAGCGACCATAGAACCTCGGGATTGCCTGCCGGCAGCCCGGCAAGGCCTCTGAAATACAGACAAACGCCGGTCTTACTGCCTGTGTCTTTCAGCGACAGTGTCGGCTGATCAGCTGACAGGATAATGGACACATTCCCGAGTGTACTCTGGCTGTAGCCTTTGATCGGGAAATTGTCATAGTAGACTCTGCCGCCGAAATCCGCGTACGGATCGTCCTCCATGAATTCGTCTGTTATATCTTTATAATCGACCCATTCCCCTTGGTCGAACACATAGCTCTCTCCCGGATTGATGACCGCCTGCTGGGCTACATACCCCTTCAGCATAATCGCCAGAGGCATATTAATGTTATACGTGCTCCCGTAACTGACCGTTTCAACAATAGAATAATGCTGACCCTCCTGAAGGAAGACGGCATTTTCCAGGCTGATTCTGTGAAATCCCGGATACTCATATTCGACTGTACCGCTGGCGGCAAGATACCCCTCGTCCGGAGCTGTATAATCATCATTCAGGATATAGACGGCATATTCGACCTTATTATTCATCTCAGCGGTAATACAGGAGATGCTCTCTAGCATCATCGCTTTGTCGACCGGGAATATGTTGGCCATTCTGGCCAGACCCGCCTGAGGGGCTACCCTTATATCCGACGCGGACAGATAGTCATACTGATCCACGATTTCAGGCTCTGTTTCTATCCCGAAAACGAATGCTTCCGGAGTCGAGAGCGACTTATCATAATAAGAAAGCCAGAAATAACCCGAGCCGACCATCACCGGATCGCCGTTCTCATCCAGGACCGGTTCGCCCTTCTCGTCTGTCTTGGGCACCGGGATACCCCAATGCTCATTGCCGGAAGACGGGAAATCCAGTTCTCCGGAGCCCCAGCTGTTCTTTACGAGCCAGGCGCCGTTTTCGGGCGGCATATGCTCGCTGATGAAATTCTCCCGCGGATAGTTATCATCCCAGCCGATGATCGTCACGGCATGATTGGGATAGGCGTCATTCCAGGTATAATGTGCCCAGTTTTCGAGATCAATGTAGATGCCTTCGCTTGAATCCTGCGAGGGAAGCGATGTGTCCGCGCAGAATCCGATCAGAACACCTCTTTTATCGAGCAGCTGCTCTTTGATCATCTTGGTCGCTTTCGCATAATATGCATAGTTGTTGTTCCAGTTTCTGGAGTTCGGAGAAGGCAGCATATAAGAATTCATCAGTACAAAATCCTGCTGGAACCGGTATTCTTCCGGTATCGTCCAGTCGTCCTCAGCCGAATAGCTGTAAGTTTTGAATTCTCCGTCCAGATATCTGTGATCGGCCATCTGATTGGCTCCCCGGTATACGAACCAGCTGCCGTATTCTTCTTTTTCTTCGTAGGAAGGGCCGATTCCCTGCGCGAAAGTCGACGTGGCCAGGAAGCCGGAGCCGCCGGTATTGTACACCTGATTCGCATCGGTAATATCGTCATGGACGACACCCTCGCCGTTCTGCGGGTTATCCGGATCGTTAATCGCGACGCTTGTGAAATACGCAAGCTGTTTCTCGGAAAGATCCAGCGTCTTCCATGCGTCCGGATCGTCTTCAAAGACAGAACCAAGAATGCTGGTCTCGGCTGCCGCGATCGCGGCAAAACCCCAGCAGGTCCCGAACGGGTTCTGAAAACGGACAGGCGTAACGAAGCACCGGTCTCCCACGCCGTCTCCGTCCGTATCGACACTTCTTAAATCAAATGCTTCAGGAATCGGTCTGTCGCGCCAGGATTTGCTGTAATCCTCTGCCGCTTCAGACTCCGGTTCTGCAGAACATCCATAACTTAATAACATTAACATACAGAGAAATACTATAAGGATTTTTTTCATCTCTGAATCCTCCTTAAGAAATCTTTTTCAATATATCATATATATTTCAGAATATCAACTGTCTGTCCGCACAGCTGTTTTTTTACAAAATCGCTTGAAAAACAGAACCTTCTGAAGCATAATAGGGTTAAAGCATTATGAAAGCATAAGTTTATTATCCGGAGTGTCAGGCCGTACAGGCCTCTGCGCCTGCCGGACAGATTACAAATAACCAGGAGGTTCACATTATGGATCAGAATATCATCGACCGTACCGCCAGAACGGAATGGTTCCGCAAGGACCGTTTCGGCATGTTCATTCACTGGGGTCTGTACTCCATTCCTGCCCGCGGCGAATGGGTCCGCAGCACAGAGCGGATATCCGTTGAGGACTATGAGCCGTTCTTCAAGGAATTCAACCCGGTGGATTATGACCCGAAGGAATGGGCCCGGGTCGCAAAGAATGCCGGCATGAAATACGCTGTACTGACCACGAAGCATCATGACGGCTTCTGCCTTTTCGACAGCAAGCTGACGGATTACAAATCCACCAATACTCTCTGTGGCCGGGATCTGGTCCGCGAATATGTGGACGCCTTCCGCGAGGCGGGTCTGAAGATCGGTTTCTACTACTCTCTGCTCGACTGGCATCATCCGGATTATCCGCACTACGGCGACCGCAACCATCCGATGCGCGAGAATCCCGCCTACAGCAACGAGAACCGCGATTTCAGCCGTTATGTCGAATACCTGCACGGTCAGGTCCGCGAGCTGCTGACAAATTACGGCAAAATCGACATCATCTGGTTCGACTTCTCCTATGAAGAGATGCGCGGTGAAAAATGGCACGCGGCAGAGCTTGTCCGCATGGCGCGAGAGCTGCAGCCCGGCATCATCATTGATAACCGTCTGGAAGGAAGCGGTGAACAGTCCGGCACGATCCTGACGGCGCATCCTTCCGATTACGCGGGCGATTTCGCGTGTCCGGAGCAGATGATCCCGCCGGAAGGCGTCACCAACGAGCTTGGCGACAGCGTCCCGTGGGAGGCCTGTATCACGCTGAACGATAACTGGGGATATTCGGCTGCCGATCATCATTACAAGAGCTCCCGGATGATCATCCGCAACCTGGTAGAGTGCGTCTCCAAGAACGGCAATCTGCTGCTGAACGTCGGACCGGACTCCAAGGGACGCTTTCCGGAAGAATCCGTCCGGATCCTTGAGGATGTTGCCCGCTGGATGCGCGATAATCACGATTCGGTCTACGGCTGCGGCAAGGCGGAATATGCAAAACCGGAATGGGGCCGCTACACGCAGAACGGCAAGAAGCTCTACGCACATATCTACGAAGAAACGATGGGTGCGGTCTGTCTGAAGGGGCTTGCCGGCAAGATCGATCATATGCGCCTTCTCAAGGATGGTTCGGAGGTCTTCCAGCTAAATCACTGGAATGTCAGAGAATATCCGGAGGACGCTTTCCTCTCGTTCCGCAAGGGACAGATCCTTACCTTCCCTCTCCCCGACGAAAAAGACACCGTCGTTGAGATCACACTGAAATAACGGTTTTATCAGGCTGCCGGCGCGGGTTTCCCCACCGTCTGTTTTCTTTTCTCTTGACTTGAAAGCCGGTCTCTGCTATCATTTTAACATCCTATCATTACAGAAAGAAGGGGTCTCCATATGAGTTATAAGATGCATTATGATGAAAACAGCAAGCTGATCATTTCCGATATCGAGTGTGATTGCCCATGCGAGCACAACAAACCGGAGCAGGACATCTACGTCGGCAACGGCATCCTCGATAATATCGCTGAATATGTTAAGCTCCGCGGCGTCGGCACGCACTGCGTTCTGGTCGCGGATAATATCACCTGGGATCTGGCCGGAAGCCGTGCCGCGGATCTGCTCAAGGCCGGCGGCATCACGGTCTATCCCTGCGTGATCCGCAGAGACGGTCCGATGGATCCGGATGAGACCGCGATCGGCGAGGTCATGCTGAGCCTGCAGCCGGACACGGAATTCCTGGTCTCCGTCGGTTCCGGTTCGATCTCCGATACGGTCCGTATGGTAGCGACCCGTCTGCATATGCCGCAGGTCTGCGTCGGCACCGCGCCGTCCATGGATGGATATACCTCTTCGGTCTGCCCGCTGACTTTCCGCGGTGTTAAGATCCACCGTGCCGGCAAATGTCCCGAGGTCATGATCTGCGACATCGACATTCTCAAGACCGCTCCGATCGAGATGGTCCGCTCCGGCGTCGGCGACGTTCTCGGCAAATATATCGCCAAGGCCGACTGGATCATCGGCAACATCATCAATGATGAGCCCTATTGCCCGACCTGCGGCGAGATCATCATGGACGCGGTCGGCAAGCTGATCGACAACATTGACGAGATCGTGTCCCGTTCCGACAAGGGCATCAAGATCCTGATCGAGGCTCTGCTTCTCTCCGGCATGACGATCATGATCGTCGGACACACCCGCGCGGTCGCTTCCGTTGAGCACAATATCGCCCATTACTGGGAGATGATGCAGATGCTGCACGGTAAGAAGGCTCCGATGCACGGCGCTTCCGTCGGCGTCTCCACCCTCATGGTATGGCCGATCTTCACCCGTTTCATGAGCGAAGATCTCAGCAAGCTCGATCTCGAACAGATCAAGGCCAACCGTATCAGCCGCGAAGACCGCGTAAAGTGGATGCTGTACGCATATGAGCCGGAAGCCGCGAACGCGATCATGAGCGAGAATGAAGGCGATTTCCTGACATGGGAAGAACAGGAATGCCGTATCAGGAGAGCACAGGAGCGTTTTGACGATATCAAGGCCGTCATCGCCGACATGCCTTCTTATGAGACGATCTATAACGCGATGAAACGCCTCGGCGCACAGATGGTCCCCGCGGACTGCGGTGTCGATGAAGCGCTGACGAACCTGTCTATGCACTGCGCAAAGGATTACCGTACACGCTACACCCTGTTCAAACTGATCGATGAATGCGGACTCCTTGACAAATATCTTGCGGATTACCCGCTTGACTGGAAAGCATAAGGGAGGGCTCTGTATTGGCTCGTTATTCCAGAATGGATATGACAGAGGGCCCGCTGCTCGGCAAAATGGTGAGCTTCGCCCTGCCGCTTACAGCGTCAGGTGTCCTGCAGCTGCTCTTTAATGCCGCGGATTCGGCCGTTGTCGGCCGTTTTACCGGATCCCAGGCTCTTGCGGCCGTCGGATCCAACGGTCCTCTGATCAATCTGATAGTTACGCTTTTTATGGGCCTCGCGATCGGAACCAACGTCCTGACAGCTCAGGCACTCGGCGCCCGTAATGATACGGATCTGACGGAAACCGTCCACACCAGTATCGTAGCGAGTTTCCTTTTCGGCGTGATCCTGGTCGTCCTGGGAATGCTGCTCGCCCGGCCGATGCTGAATCTTGTCGGATCGCCTCCGGACGTTATCGATCTCGCGGAGCTCTATATCAAGATCTATTTCCTCGGCATGCCGTCGCTGATGATCTATAACTATGCCTCGGCGATCCTCCGCGCGGTCGGGGACACAAAAAGGCCGCTCATCTTCATGATCATCTCCGGTGTCGTCAACGTCGTGCTGAATGTCATTCTTGTCGTCCCGTTCCACATGGGCGTCGCGGGCGTCGGAATCGCGACGATCGTTTCCGAGACGGTTTCGGCTGTCCTCGTCATGCGCTGTCTGATCAAAACGGATGAAAAATACCGTTTCGACATTAAGCAGGCCCGGATCAGCAAAGATAAACTGGTGCGCATGCTGAAGATCGGCCTTCCGGCCGGACTGCAGGGCGCGTCATTCTCGATCTCCAACATACTGATCCAGTCTTCGATCAATTCGTTCGGTTCGATCACAATGGCCGGCAATGCGGCCGCTGCAAACCTTGAAGGGTTCTGCAGCGTTGCTGCCGACGGATTCTCCCAGGCGGCAATCAGCTTTACAGGACAGTGCTTCGGCGCGAAGAAATATAACCGTATTGATAAGGTCCTGATCCTGGCGTTTATTCTGACCACGGCAACATCTCTGTGTACCTGCGTACCCTCGTATCTGCTCGGCCGCCACGTGCTTAAGGTCTTCACCGAGGATCCCGCGGTTATTGAAGCCGGAATGATCCGTCTCGGCACAGTCTGTATCGTCAACTTCATCGGCCAGTGGATGAGCGTTCCGAACAACGTCAGCCGCGCTATGGGCTACTCGTCCTTCCCGATGATCAACACGATCTTCTTTGTCTGCGTGGTCCGCGTCATCTGGATTATGACCATTTTCCGCTCGACGCATTCGCTGCGCGTCCTCTACTTCTCCTATCCGATGACATGGTTCATCGCCGCGGTCGTAGCCGTGATTTATTACCTGCACATCCGGAAAAAAGTCCGGGCGGCAAATCCGTCCTCCGGCAGCGGGCCTGAAGCGGCATCGGCAAGCGCATAGGTCAGTTGGTCAAAAGATATTTAATTCATCAAAAAAGGATCTGCCAGAGATGAAATCCGTCCCTTGCAGATCCTTTTTCTGTTATAAGAGCAGCTGCACCAATTGTTATGCGATAGAAATCGACAGTTTAGCATCTAAAGCCTGAGCAATACGATTCAAAGTATTGACAGACGGATTTGCCATACCCCTCTCAATTTTAGAGATGTCAGATTGATCTATTCCTGTTATTACAGACAGTTCTTTCTGTGAATACCCTTTCCTGGCGCGGGCGGCAGCAACAGCTTCACCAACCATAACGAATGCAGCCGGCTTTTCTTCACGGACAGTTTTGCCGTCCGCGTAAACCGTTTCCGCTTCGATATCCAATTCGTCATTCCATACGATCCCATACTGCCCCAGCATTTTGCCGGAGGTAAACAGCGTTCGATCCTTCAATGCTTCAAGCTGCGGATACTTGCTGAATAGAACCGACATGTCATAACGCTTGACCTTTCCGTCCTGAAACGTCAGTTCAAGTGTCGTCCCTTCTCTGTATTCGAGTTTGATTGCCTTATGAAACATCTTAGTTCAGCGGCGGAAGTTTCCGATACTGCTCGGTCTCCCACATTTCCTCCAGTTCTTTTTGATAGGTCATGATGAACTCTTTCACCAGTTCTCTTGCCTTCGGTGGGAATTCGCCCTCCATGATCTCACCAGTCGCAATCAGAAACGGCGCATCAAAATCCTGCGTGATCGCATGAATGTGCGGCGGGTTGTGTTCCTTGTTGCGCAAATACATCACAATAATAATTCCGTAAAAATGACAAATGGTCGGCATATTCAGTTCACCCTTCCTTTCAACTATAATATAGGGAATATATCCCATATTTGTCAAGATATTTCCTTGATTTATATCGTAGCACCTTGCTAATAGAATCGACTCCCTTTCAGCACTAGGGAGATTATTCAGGCAGTACGCATAGCGGTTGTGCCCAAGCACACCCTGTCCGGTAGACAGCATCACGTCAGCGGAAAAGAATCTGCAGGTCGCAGGATCGTAGTACCGGCTCCTCAGGTAGTACCACTGCGTTTCCTCGTCAAACAGGTATCCCCGGTACCGGAACGGGTTCAGCTTCCCGAGCGTGCTTGCAAGCGTTCCCGTGCAGCTCAACTGTTTGCCCCAGGTATAAGGGAGCTGAGGTCGTGAAAGCGGCGCTGACCCGGCTCGGATGCCCGTATCTCATGGGAGCGAAAGGCAGCACAAAGTTTGACTGCTCGGGCCTTGCCTACTGGTCAATCAAACAGGTGGATCCGGAGCTCGGCGACAGGATGTATACGAATGCAGCCGGCCAGGCCAAGTACTGCTACGACAGAGGGCTTACCGTCGGGAGAAGCGAACTGCAGCCGGGCGATCTTATCTTCTGGGTCAACAAGAAGTGCGAAGGCTGCCATCGCTGGAAGGAGATCCATCACGTCGGAATCTATATCGGCGACGGAAAAGCAGTCGAGGCCGCAAGCGGAAAAGGCCGCGTTCTGATACGCGACCTCTGGGAAACCAAAAACTATCCGATCCTGATGTTCGGAAGACCTTATCAATAGAAAGGAACCAAAATGAAGAAACGAATCATCCTTCTGCTCCTTCTGGCGCTTGCTGCTTTTATCCTTCCGTTCCTCTTCGGAGGAAAGGCGATCATTGATCAGCCGCAGGAAAAGACCGGCAGCGCCTCGCCGTCTCCCACGATGCCTGTGATCAGGATCGACGTTCCGGATATAGAAGGAACCCATACAATTGCAGTCACACCGTCCCCGTCTCCTATCCCTCTCTTTTCGCAGGCGCCGGAATTATCCGAACAGCCAACGGCCAGACCGTCTCAGCCGGCTGCTGCGGATCACGGGGTTATTCCTTCCTCGAAGGTCGTCCAGAATGGATCTGCGTTCGCGCTGACGATCCAGAAGCAGACGGTCCAGATTCTTCCGTCGGTCGATGAGAAATCGCTTGAACAGGCTCCCGGATGGCTGGATACCTCCACCGCTCCGGGAGAAGAAGGCATTTGCGTGGTATACGGACACCGGAACCGGCATCACTTCAAGTTTTTAAAAGGCATCGACTGCGGGGATACGATCACCGTTACGATGCCTGATGGACAAAAATGGAATTATGTTGTGGAATCAACCGAGATCCTGGGCAGCGATTCGGTGCTGCGGATTCCAACGATCCCCGGAAAGCATCTCATGCTCACTACATGCTACCCGTTCTATTACACCGGGCATGCACCCAAGAAGTTCGTTGTGATTGCTAAGTTAGTCAGTATTAGCGAGAACTAAAGTGTTGGAGAAAAGAAACCTATTGTATTTTACCGGCACACAATAAATACCTCGAGGCTGAAATCGGCATCGAGGTATCTAATTGGATTAATGTTGAAATGAGCTACGCCTTCAACACTTTGGAAGATTTCAAATTGCGCTAGAGTCCTAATTAGGGATTGATCCATAAAGCGGGCCGCACGCCGTGACTACTGCTGTAGACACCGAACCCACCGTGGTGCACGGACCCGTCAGGCTCGACACTGGCGGCGTACTTACTATCGATGCCGGGCGAACGCAGCCACCAAAAGCAGGTAGCCTTGCCATTCACGTTATCAATACGGCTTGGATAAGCGCCCAGATCAATTGCATATTCTGTAGGAACGCACTTTCTCGCCTCATCCGA
>JAEEGF010247320.1_pt1 | contig 12330 bp, 12 predicted proteins | sample 9134171 | NCBI WGS metagenome assembly JAEEGF01 (sample SAMN16246542, study PRJNA631951) | gut metagenome | biome: gut microbiome; feature: rumen; material: AP-attached | host: Bos | place: Iran: Karaj | collected 2018-10 | reverse complement strand
ACCTGGGGCGCCAGTTATATGATTTGGGGCTACGATGGTGCTGCCGAGGCAGCCAAGGAACCCGCCGAGTTCTATAAGGAAGGTGAAATCACCCGCGAAGAGTGGTACGCTAAAAGGAATAGTTGATGGCCCCTCTCCCCAGCCCTCCCCCAAATGGGAGGGAGGAGTTGATAGTTGATTCTTCATTCTTCACTCTTCATTCTTCATTCTTCACTCTTCATTTAAAAGATGCATAAGGCTGGATTTGTAAACATAGTAGGTAATCCCAATGTGGGTAAAAGTACGCTCATGAACCTCCTGGTGGGCGAGCGTATCAGTATTGCCACATTTAAGGCGCAGACCACACGCCATCGTATTATGGGCATCCTTAATACGCCCGAGATGCAGATTTGTTTCTCGGATACCCCTGGTGTCCTGAAACCCAACTACAAACTACAGGAGCAGATGCTTCAGTTCTCCGAGAGCGCCCTTCAGGATGCCGATGTGCTGTTGTATGTAACCGATATGGTGGAGACACCCGATAAGAATGCAGAGTTCCTGGAGAAGGTGCAGCGTATGACGGTGCCTGTGCTTGTTCTTATCAACAAGATAGATACCCTCACTCCAAGTTCTTCTCCGAAGGGCGAGGGGAGTTGTCAGCAGCAGCTTGCCGAGATTGTAGAGAAGTGGCATGCTATTCTGCCCAAGGCGGAAATCATCCCCATCAGCGCCCTGCACAAGTTTAATGTGGATGTAGTGCTCAAGCGCATTCAGGAACTTTTGCCCGAAAGCCCCGCCTACTTTGATAAGGACCAGTGGACCGACAAGCCTGCCCGTTTCTTCGTCACCGAGATTATCCGCGAGAAGATACTCCTCTATTACGATAAGGAAATCCCTTATAGCGTTGAGGTAGTGGTGGAGCAGTTCAAGGAGACGGACAAGAGCATCCACATCAATGCCGTAATCTATGTGGAGCGCGATAGTCAGAAGGGTATTATCATAGGTCATCAGGGTGTAGCGCTGAAGCGCGTCAGCACCGAGGCCCGCAAGAGCCTGGAGAAGTTCTTCGGCAAGAGCATCTACCTTGAAGTCTTTGTCAAGGTTGACAAGGACTGGCGCCAGAGTGACCGTGCCATGAAATCCTATGGTTACCAGTTAGAATAAGTACAGGCTTGCTCTCTTCAGACCTCCAAAAGATTCACTATAGCCCTCCTTGAAAGGAGGGATTTTTTTTGTGAGCAGGAGGCAAGGGGATTGTTATGTACTTGTTTCACTTGTTGTTTATACCCTTTATAGTTTAAAGTGTTTGTTGTTCTGTTGCTGACTGCCTGTTCGGCTTGGCCTGGCAGCCTGCCAGCTTGGAGTAAATGAAAAGGGACTTCCGCAGAATTTTTTTTCACTATTCATTCTTATCTTTTCACTTTTCTTTGTACTTTTGCAGATAGATATCGCCATGATGTCTTAATTGACGCATGCCTCAGCATGTTCCCTGAGCGCAGGGAGGCGGTATGTTTTTATTGGAATATTATAACAAGCGTTTGCTGTTATTCGGGATTGCTCTGAAATGTAGGAAGTTTCAAATATCAAACCGTAAGAATAAGTCGCAGACGTCTGTGCGTTATGCATGGGCGTGACTTATCCGGTTTGGTGGGTATCCTACAACCTCAGAGCATGGGTGAGAATATCGTCCATGCTTTCTTGTTGTAGATGCTTACCTCCGAAGATAAGCAATACGCATAATGCATAGCGTATGGCTAATAAAAATCTTAATGCGGCTAAAACTGCAAAAAAGGATGAGTTCTATACGCAGTTGGAGGACATCAATAACGAATTGAAGCATTATCGCGAGCATTTTCGTGGGAAGACTGTTCTTTGCAACTGCGATGATCCTCGTGTTTCAAACTTCTTTACCTACTTTGCATATAACTTTGAATTCCTTGGTTTGAAACGGCTTATAACAACTTGCTATAAGAACCAAGACATGGACCTGTTCAGTCAGAATAATTGTGAACAGGCCATCTATCTGATTTATGACGGTGACAAGAATGGTAATAACATTCCAGATCCAGAGGAAATAGGGATTCATCCATTGAAAGGTGATGGTGATTTTCGCTCTAAGGAATGCATAGAGTTGCTGAAACAGGCAGATATAGTAGTTACAAATCCACCATTCTCATTATTTCGCGAGTATGTGGCACAGTTGATGGAATATGACAAGAAGTTCTTGATTATTGGAACTCAGAATGCTATCCATTACAAGGAAATCTTTCCACTCATCAAAGAAAACAAATTGTGGCTTGGTTATAGTGCAGGCGATATGTCATTTAAAGTCCCGAGTGACTATGAACCTCGAGAAACTCGTTATTGGCAAGACGAATCTGGTCAAAAATGGCGTAGTATGGGTAATGTGTGCTGGTTTACCAATCTTGATCACAAGAAACGTCACGAGATGATGATACTATATAAGAATTATACGCCAGAATATTACCCCAAATATGACAATCTAGATGCTATTGATGTAGGAAAAAAAGAAGAAATCCCTTGTGATTATGATGGTATAATGGGAGTGCCTGATACATTATTATTTCAACTGAATCCTGATCAATTTGAAATTATGGGTCTAGGTAGTGGCGATTTAGCGAAGCAGGCAGGTGTTACAAAAAACTACAGAGGCCGTACAGATTTGGCATATACAATAAATGACAAACACAAATGCCCATATAGTAGAATCCTAATCCGAAGAAAGAAATAACATGGAAATCAAACTGCAATCAATCCGGGTTTGTGACCTTGTTACAGGTTACGAAAACGATGCCGACAAAGGTGTGTGGGGTTATGGTGGACGACTTGATATCAGACCTCCATATCAGCGTGAGTTCCGTTATGGCCTAAAACAAAAGCAGGCTGTTGTAAACACAATATTGAAAGGCTTTCCACTCAACATCATGTATTGGAGTGTGGTTGGGGATGATAAGTTCGAAATGATAGATGGTCAGCAACGCACACTAAGCATTTGTGAATACCGTTATCACGACTTCAATATCGTTGACCCTGAACGTGGAGTGCTGTTCTTTGGTTCATTGACAGATGAGGAAAGAGAGCGTTTCCTAGATTATGAACTATCCGTATATTTCTGTACAGGTACTGACAAAGAGAAGCTTGATTGGTTTCGTGTTATCAATATAGCCGGCGAGCGTCTGCTTGATCAGGAACTATTGAATGCTATCTATGTGGGACCATTTATCAGCGATGCTCGTCGATACTTCTCTAAGAATGGATGCCCTGCTTACAAAATGGCTAACGACTTGTTGAATGGTAACGCTATCGAACAAGCCTATCTGGCAACAATACTACATTGGGCTGCCCGTCGTGATGGAATTAAAGAGGTTAGTGAATACATGTCGTTGCATCAGAATGATCCCAATGCCAACCAACTTTGGGCATACTTCTCTGCCATCGTAACTTGGGTGCGTTCTACGTTCATCAAGTATCGTAAAGAGATGAAAGGCTTGGATTGGGGATTGCTTTATGACACTTATCATGAACAGATTTACGACACCGCAGAATTGGAAAATCGCATACATGACTTGATGGAGGATGATGAAATTATGAAGAAGTCCGGTATTTACAGTTATGTACTTAGCGGTGACTTGCGTGATCTCTCATTCCGAACTTTCGATAAGAAACAAAAGCGCGAAGCCTATGAGCGGCAAGGTGGTATCTGTCCTCGCTGTGGTAAGCATTTCGAGTTGGAAGAGATGGAAGGTGATCACATAACCCCCTGGGTAGAAGGTGGTACAACAACAGCAGAGAATTGTCAGATGCTGTGTAAGGAGTGTAACAGGAGGAAAGGAGCAAAATAACTAAATGACTATACTATGATAGAAAAGTGGAACTACTTTGTATATGACCTATGCGAAGCCAAGAAGAAGGATGTTGATGAGGATAGCTTTCATGCTCTAATAGAGACTCAGTTACAGCATTTGGGGTGGGCAAAATTCAAGGGCGAGATATGTCATAAGCAAAATATTCATCTTGGAAACAGTAATCGCATTGAACCAGACATCCTGATAAAGAGGGATGGCGAAGATGAATTTGTAATTGAGGTAAAACGCCCATCACATAAACAGATTAAGAAGGATGTGGATCAACTGCTATCATATATGCGTATCTTGAAACTTAATGTGGGCATATATATAGGTGAATACATTGAGGTCTTTTATGATATGCCTTCAAGTAAGGAAGCTGTTTCTGTAATGAAGGTTCCATTGGAAATCAATAACAAGTTAGGAGCAAAGTTTGTAGAACAGTTCGATAAAGAGAACTTCAATCAAGAGTCCATTGTGGGTTTCTGTGAAGAACGACTCCAGGAGATACAACGTCAGAATAGCTTGAATGAAATAAAGGAGAGTTTGATTGCTGATGCTCAAATACAAATAGCAGAAAGCCTGAGACCCTATTTGATGGAGAAATACAGTGGTAGCTTCGCGGAAGAAGAAATCAAGGGAATGTTGGCGATGATGCGTTTTACCGCCTCTGCCGAGGGAAACCAACATGAATCAAAGGTAGTTGTTCCTAAGATTCAACCTAAGCCAAAGAGCAATCTTATCAAGTGTTTTCTATCCAGAAATGCCAATGCAAGGGGAATGTTTAATCCCCAAAACCAGTCGCTGACGGTTCTGAAAGGCAGTACTGTTAATCCTGTTCATGTTCCCAAGTTTAGTGATTCGGACAGGAAAAAACGTGATAGTCAGTTGGCAAAATACACAGAGGTGAAAGATGGACAAAGAATCGTTAAGGAAGATGTTTGCTTTGACACACCTAGTGGAGCTGCCTTGTTCTGTGTTGGAGGTTCAGCAAATGGCTGGAAAGAGTGGAAAGATGCAGAGGGACGTGAGTTGAATGTGTATCGTGTCAAAAGTGATACACCTAAGAAAGAAGGCAGTTTTGATGCAAACAGGGTTACAAACCCAAGCGAGTTCCATCTGGACTTCTGGACAAAATACAAAGCCAAGTTGGAGGCAACGGGAAGGATTCCTATCTTACAGACGCCACAGCCGCACAACTGGTACAATGTCAGAATTGGATGTTCAAACATCATGCTGAACATGTTATGTAATACACAGAAAAACTTTGTAGGGGTACGTCTTTATATAAGGAATACTGTCGTGGATAAGTATTATCCTATACTTGAGGCAAAGAAAGACGAGATAAACAATGCTTTGGGGTGCAAACCAGTCTGGGATTGCAATCCTTCGGCTAAGGATAAGACAATCGGCCTGAATCATAAGACGGATCTGACAAATCCTGGTAAAGTAGAAGAAACCCTCGAATGGATGGTGGAACAAACTATTATCTTCTACAATGTATTCTCGAAAGAAGTGCAAAGGATAAAATGAAAAAAAAAAGATGCAGGGCCCTGACTGAGAGCCCTGTATCTTTAGTTTAATTCAGTTCAATGCCACGATGTAAGAATGGTTGATGACCTCTTCAAAGTCTTTTCCGTCAATCTTCAACCCATCCCAAACGTCGGTAATTTCCTCGAAGGTGGCTATAAGCTGGTCCTCGTCATGAGGGTCACAGTCACATTGCCAACCAACGAGATCAGAGCGTCGTCTGTCACGTGGCATAGTATAAACTTCTACAGGCCGTGCATCGTTATAGATTGCATAAAAAGTATCTGTGGGTGGATAATAGAACCCCAAGTTGAGACCGATTTGCTCTATGTGGTAGCGAAACACTTCGCGAGTCACTAATGAACGAGCTTCATCTTTCATCTCTTTCCGAAATCCCATCTCATCTTGGTAAACGTGTTTCCCTTTACCATAATAGTCTTTGATGGCAATCTTTCTTTCAATTTCGTTTGTCATTTTTTTGGATATTTAAATTTAACAATTGTATCCATCGCAAATGTCAATACGGTTCACAGTCTTCTATCAGCGGTATCAACTCTATCAGTTTCTTTCCATCAATTTCGAAATTCTCTAGGACGTCATTGCCATCCTTGAATCTTCGAATTTCATTAGTAAAATGCTCATCGCATTGAGCGGCATAGTCCTGCTCTGAAAGAAAATAATACTCAACTCCCTTGTAGCTGAAGCGCAAGTCGTACCTCTGAACGGCAAAATCATAGAAGAACGTCTCCTCGGAGTTGTTCTTATAGCCATGATACAACCCTCCGTTCTTCTCATAGTTGGGAGGATACTTCGCATTGAACGGATATCCTGCCAAATCATTCTTGATATAATCGTATGGTTCCATATTATAATAGATTTATTGTCTCGTTAAGCAACTGTTGATACTGAGGATTCGTTGAAATGGGCTGAGGTTCACCAACGGGTCTGCCATTTTTCCAGTAGTGATAATGTGGTCCTAATCCGTCATGGTCTTCATTATGGATTTCAACTATCTTCTTGCAGTCCGAATCATAGATTGAGATACTCTTAAGCCCATTCCCTTTCTTAAACATCATCCCATAGATGGCATTAGGAGAATGGCTCTCCTCAGGCATTTTTGTAGGTGTCTTCTTGTTTTTGAACTCAATAATCTCCACCCCGTTAGGCAGAACCTCTACAGTCTTCCATCTGCGTCCTTTTTCTGTCTCCGTCGTTCCCTGTGATTTACTTCCGTTTCCTCCCATTTCTCAATTTATTTAAACGTTCATTACTAAAGTACGTACTAATGGAGGTGTCCTCACCATCCACAACTTGTCCGAATCGTATGATATGCAATGGCGATAGTGACTGTATTGCCATTTTGTATCCTCTCTTCCAGCGATACAGCGACAAGTCGCTCTTATGTACGGCATTGCTGTTGATTGCAATAACCGAGTTGTGCAGGTTCTGAGGGAAACTATATGAATAGCTATCACTTCTTGACCAGGTGATATTGGGATAGTGAATTACACCGCTTTCCTGAAGATAAGCAGACATGGTGGTGTTGCACCATGCGTGTCGGTACCGCATTTCTGCTGGCATATCCGTATACTGTGACACATCAGGACCTATTACGGCTTTGCATCTTTTTAAGAACGGCAAATACTTATCTGGATTAGTAAAAATCCGTAAGAACAAGCAGTCGTCTATATAGAAGTAAATCACAGCATCGGTAATGTCGTAGCAATACGCTTCATGGAAAGGAACGAGTCGAGTGACATTTGCATTATAATTTGGTTCCAGCACTGGCCATTTCATCTCGCCCGCTGTAGGCAAGTAGCCGTAGATCTTCTCAGTAAATATTCTCATACTCTTTTCGATACGCCTTACTTTATTTGCTACTGGCTCACGTAGAGTGAGAATATAATTCTCGACTTCAATCAGATATTCATTGTATGAAGAAGAGAACGAAATGTTTCCACCCCTAAAGGGAATGGTTATCGGGAATTGTGATAACATTATAACACAATTTTGGGTTTAACTTAGACATGGTGGTCTAACAATAACCATATCCACGTCGTTTGTTAAATGATTATAAAAATCACCCGACATAAGAACCATCTCGTACTACATTTAGGAATAAATCCTTAATTTTGCAGCAAGGAACTATGATGATTTCCTGAAATGTGGGCAACTAAGACCGCCTATCGGGAGAGCAGTCCTAAGGTCTCGTACTATTCGCGGTAGTACGGGACTTTTTTTGTTGCCTTACTCTGTTATATTTTCTTCTGCATATACATGCCCTCCATCTTTTATTCTTGCTTCCCATATTTTGAGCCGCTTATCCAACTCCTCCTTGGGTAATCTGATGTTTGTTTTATATAATAGTTTCAGTTTCTCTATGGCTACTTTGTGAGTAATACCCCCAGATTCTACGAGGCAGTCAAATACGTATAACATGCCATGAACCTCAACTCCGTCGCAGACGGATGTGCTTCGCAGCTTGCGGTCGCCGGTCAACAGAACATAATTGTTTACCTTGGCATAATACCATACAGAACAGTCGGCAATGGATAGGTTTGATTTTTTTATTGCTTCCTGAAACATATTACCTATCTGTGTCATGTCCTTTGGCTCAAGAATAGGTATATGAAGCAGTCCCTTCTCCTTATATACAGATACCTTTTCCTGCTGCCCCTCCTTCTGTAGCTCTCTCATAATGAAGCTTGTTGTGTGCACTTCCCAGGGAAGGGAGAAGAATTCCTTCAAAAGACCGACATTGAAAAGGTCGATGAATACGTTTGTGTCGTTTACTACAATCTTCTTCATCAGATCACGTTCAAATGCTTACGTATTGTACTTACAGAGCTATGCAGAAGGCTGGCAGCCTTAGAGGTGCTGATAAGGTCCTTGGCTGCTGCTGCATAAACCATCGTCATGAACTTAGTTGAGAAATCTTCCTTATACAAGGTCTGCTCAACATAGTCTTTCCATACTCCATCCATATTCTTCCGAATGCAATAGGTCTTGTATTTGCTGTCGTTGATAATACCAAGTTCGTGGAGTTTGTGCATGATGGCATCAAATGATATGCCATATACCATCTGCAGTTGTCGGACTTCCGAAGTTGATATTCTCTCATCCGGGCTGAATATTTTCCGGACTACGTTGGAGGGCAGAAGCATCTCGCTGGCAAAAGCGTCACAGAGCTTTTCCTTCTCGCGTAAAGTCAAGTCTGGAGAAAAGTGCTTGTCAAAAAGAAGATGCCCTAACTCATGCAGGGCGGTAAAACGGCGACGTTCCACATGGTCTTGCTCTTTGTTGATTACCACAATGTAATCTTTGCCATTTATGACTCCGCTTACACCGTCAAAGCTTTTTGGCGCTTCCGTGCAGATTACCTTTATGCCATGTTCTTCCAGAATGTCCTGCACATTACCAATAGCATCAGTTCCCAGATTCCATTTTTCCCTTAATTGAATAGCTAATGCACGCATCTGTTCGGGAGTCTTTAATACGTCACATTCCATCTGAGGTCCGACTTCCCCGTCCTTGCCAAGAATCTCTTCCACTTCCAGGTAACGCTCTACTTCGTCCTGAATACGGACCTTTAGGGCATTGACATCTTTGGCACTGGTATCTGACTTCTTCCTGAAGGACACTTTTAAGTCCTGACAGTTGAAAGTGAAGGGGCGAAAGAAGTAGTCCGGCTCTACGTCCAAGGCGGTAGACAAGTCAACCAGTACGGAATCGTTTGGCATCATCTTGCCTGATTCGTACTTTGATATTGCCTGCTTGGAGACGGCATTACCAATCATTGATACTAATTGGTCCATGGATAGCTTCTTTAATATCCTGGCCTGTCTCAGCCTTTGACCAAATACATTAATAACGTCAGCCATAACTGTATATTTATAGTTCTGTTTCTTTTTTTGTTGACAAATATACATAAGTTTATTTTATGTCAACAATAAATTGAATGAAAAAATACGCTGAAGGTTTATTTTTAACATTTATTTATATATCTTGTAAACATTCGGTGCGAATTAACTCTTTTATGTAGAATTGAAGTATAATTATAGGAATCCTTTTCTTATTATAAATAATGTAGTATCTTTGTAGCCGGGAGGATTTGATATAAATACCAGAAAACATGAGTAAAGATAAGGAATTTGATGCTAACGACGTTGCTTTTACCCTTGAGGTGGAAAGCGATGTGATTGAGAGAGTCCGTAAGGGTGATATAACCAGAATTCTGCTGGATTTGAATGAACGTAACCAAAGTTTTCTTCTTGAGAACGTTGACGGGCATCTGATTCTGATTACAGAGGAAATGCCGGTTACCTACCATGGCTGCTACTTCTATAACAATGGCGAGTTCCCTTATGTCTTCAAGAATACGCTGAAGGTTTTTGCCCTGAGCGACGGGAAAGTGGATTGCATGGTGCGTATCATTGACATAAATACTGAGCCTGGCAAACGCTTTAATTATCAGGGGGCGGGGAAGTCTATAGAGGAAGACCCGAATGGTGACAGTTGCGTATGGGAGGTTCGGTTTGATATTGTGCCTGTCCTGCCTGATGCCAAGACGTACCTGATGCGCTGGAATCCTTCTGTCAGTTCCTTTACTGAGAAGGATTACGAGGCATGTATTGCAAACATTAAAAACGGTATGTTCTTTACGAATTGGAGCATCCGTGAATGGGAAGAGGCCCGCAGGGGCGACCTATTCTATATGATGCGTGTGGGTGATGATAAGGCGGGGATTGTGTTCTGCGGGCAGTTCCTGTCTGATCCGTATGTTAGTGATGATTGGGCAGGCACTTCAAAGCGGAGGCTGTACGTTGATATGGCTTGTACAGATCCTGTGAAGCCGGAGGAGGTGCCTTTGCTTTCGCAGAGTCTGCTGCAGAAGACAATTCCTTCCGTTGAGTGGTCTAAAGGTTCCTCCGGTGTTCTTTTGCCGGAAGACGTAGCAGAGGCTCTGGATAATCTCTGGAATGGGCTATTATAAATCGAAGTGATATTCCGAAAAGAATTTCCTGCAGGGCGGCTCTTATATAAAATAATGTAGTATCTTTGTACCGGAATGATTACCGGTTCCGTTGACAACTGATTATGAGAATACTTGTTGTAGATGACGAATTAGACATCTGTGAGATACTGCAATACAACCTGGAAACAGAAGGATATGAGGTTGCGACTGCAAACTCGGCAGAGGAAGCGCTCCAACTCCCTCTGCAGGATTTTTCGCTGATTCTTCTGGATGTGATGATGGGCGAGATGTCTGGCTTTCAGATGGCCAGGAAGATGAAGGAAAATCCCTCTACGGCACAGATTCCCATCATATTCATCACTGCCCTTGAGGGGGAGGACAACCTGGTCAAGGGGCTGAACATCGGTGCCGATGACTATATAGCCAAGCCACTAAGCATGAAAGAGGTGAAAGCGAGGGTGAAGGCGGTACTCAGGCGTTCAGCGCAGACGGCGGCTCCCCAGGGGGAAGTGCCTGCGGCTACCTCTGATAATATAATCTGCTATGAGGGCATCACCCTTGACCTGAATGCCAAGACGGCTACTGTGGACGGTCAGGAACTTCTGCTTACCAAACTGGAATATGAGATGTTGTCACTCTTGCTGCAACACCCTGGCAAGGTGTTTTCGCGTGAAGACATACTGGCCCATTGCTGGCCTCAGGACGTGTACGTACTTGACCGTACGGTGGATGTGAACATCACCCGGTTGCGCAAGAAGATAGGCCGTTATGGCAAACAGATAAAAACACGTGTGGGCTATGGCTATTACTTTACGGAGTAAATCCTTTCAGCGCAATCTGCTGCTCAGTATCTGTGGTGTGTTCCTGCTTTTTGCTGTCTGCTTCAGCGTGTATCAATATCAGCGTGAGAAGGAATACAAGATTGACATACTTCACTCCAGGTTGCAGATGTACAACTACGAGATGGTGCAGACACTGGGCGAGGACAGCCTTACTGACAGCCGTCTGTTCCATAACTACGTAGTCCGTCATAATGTAGAAGGGCTTCGCGTGTCTGTTATAAATAAGAAGGGGCAGGTTATCCTCGACAGCTATGACGCCAACGTGGACTCGTTGGGCAACCATCTTCTCAGGGGTGAAATCCAGCAGGCACTTCGTTATGGCAACGGCTATGATATCAAGCGACTGTCCCAATCCACACATGAGACCTACTTCTATTCGGCAACACGCTTTGGCGACATCATCGTCCGTACTGCTGTTCCTTATTCCGCGGAGCTGACCCGCTCGTTGCAGGCCGACAATACTTACATTTATTTTGCCATTGCCCTGACCCTGGTACTTGGCATCGTGCTTTACTTTATCACCAACCGCATCAGCCGGCACATCGGTTATCTGAGGGAGTTTGCCATGAAAGCCGAGGAGGGAGAGGTGCTGGACCACGAACTGGAACGGCGCCTGCCTGACGACGAATTGGGCGACATCAGCCATACAATCATCATGCTCTACTGGAGACTGCGCCATTCCGAGGAGGACAAGGTGCGTATCAAACGTCAGCTTACACAGAATGCGGCTCATGAACTGAAGACGCCTGCCGCCAGCATTCATGGCTACCTGGAGAGCATACTTGATAATCTTGATATGCCTGAAGAGAAGAGGAGGCATTTCCTGGAGCGTTGCTATGCGCAGAGCGAGCGTATGAACAAACTGCTGCTGGACATGAGCGCCCTCACCAAACTGGATGAGATGGACGAAAGTCATTCGGCTGGCCGGAGGGAATACCGTCAGGTGAATGTCCTGCAGGTTATACAGAGTGCGCTTGACGATACAGCACTGCAACTCCAGGACAAAGGCATCGTTCCGATGCTGCATATGCCGCAGCATGTGGAGGTGCTGGGTGATGCTAGCCTTATCTATAGCATCTTCCGCAACCTCATCGACAATGCCATAGCCTATGCCACTGATGCGACGAGGCTTGCCATT
>JAEEGF010809338.1_pt1 | contig 12333 bp, 9 predicted proteins | sample 9134171 | NCBI WGS metagenome assembly JAEEGF01 (sample SAMN16246542, study PRJNA631951) | gut metagenome | biome: gut microbiome; feature: rumen; material: AP-attached | host: Bos | place: Iran: Karaj | collected 2018-10 | reverse complement strand
GTTGCAACAGAAGCTGAATTCTTCTCATATGGTACAAATGACTTGACACAAATGACATTTGGCTATTCAAGAGATGACGCTGAAGGTAAATTCCTGAAGAATTATGTAGATCAAAAGATTCTTCCTTGGAACCCGTTTGTAACTTTGGACTTTGCAGGTGTTGGCAGACTTATTGAATTGTCAATCAACGAAGGTCGCGCAGTAAATTCAAGCTTGGTAGGCGGAATTTGCGGTGAACACGGTGGTGATCCTGATTCTGTAAAATATGCTCACAAAATCGGATTGAACTACGTATCTTGCTCACCTTACAGAGTACCGCAAGCAAGACTTGCTGCAGCACAAGCTGTAATTGAATGCAAAAAAGCTGCAAAAGTGTAGTTATAACATAAAACAAGAAAGCAGGCATGAATAATGCCTGCTTTCTTAATGTCATCCTGAGGCATTGCCGAAGGATCGCAGGGTTGTGGAGTTTGTACATGGGATGAGATTCTTCGCTTTGCTCAGAATGACAAGAATAGTCATCCTGAGGCATTGCCGAAGGATCGCAGGATTGTGGAGTTTGTACATGGGATGAGATTCTTTACTTTGCTTTCAAATGACGAAAATTATGTATATTTAACGCAGACTAAAAATTTATTAAATTAACCACTTTACAAAAAAAAATCAGCATGTAAAATAAATTTATGACAATTAAATGAACCCGTGGGGGTATAGCTCAGTTGGTAGAGCATCTGCTTTGCACGCAGAGGGTCAGGAGTTCGAGTCCCCTTACCTCCAAATTACAGACCGATAACATTTGTTATCGGTCTGTAATTGTTTGTGCTATAATTTTCTCAAAAAAGAGGAGTAAGTATGAAAAAGATTGTAATTATTTTTTGTGTGCTAATGTGTACTACTTTATCTGCCAATGCTTTTGGAATGAAAAGCACAATGAATAGATTAATGGATAGTTGGATTGGAGAAAATATTAATACTGTTGTTGATCAATGGGGTTACCCCAATGACACCAAAGATGTTGCAGGTAGAAAATTATACTATTGGAACAGTAGTAGATTTTATGTTAGTGGTAATCAATATGGAACATATGGTGGAGAATCTACTTGCAATAAAATTTTTGAAGTTGATGATGAAAATAACATTATCAAATGGCAATGGGATGGGAATAGCTGTCCTTGTACATATTATGGTGTAAAAAAACTTGTAAATCCCAAAAACAATTATTGGGAAATAAAGAAGTACGAAAAAAAGAATAAAAATTAATAAAAATACATTTATCTCTAATCAGTTTTACACAATATTATTCGGGGCATTGAAATGCACCCTACAAGTTGTTTGTGCTATTATGGTACATAGGGAAAGGCCAAGTTATGAGAAATATAAAATTTGCTATTATTGTCTTGTTTATTTTATGTCCGTTGGTCTATTCATACCATTTTTTCAAAAATCATATCGAATCATCTTATACCATTGAGGAATTACAGGACAAAAGAAGGGTTGACGGAATTGTTGAACCCGTTTTTACACAAGACTGTTTCCCGAGAACTTTGGCGCAAAACGGCGTTACAAAAGACTGTTTTGAACGTGCAAATTTAGGTGAAAATAGTCATTGTTCAAGAGCCGAACTGAAAATGATTAAAGAATATTATAAAAAAGGTCAGGAAAACGACCCGCTAAACGACGGTACGGGACAGTTTTGTGCTGAAGATTTCGGTCAGTAAGTCCGGTAATGCCGGGCAGGCACATTTACCCATGAAGTTAGTAGTGTGCAAAGTTTTGCACAATTCTATTTAGTGCATGGACATGCACCCTACAAGCTAGCAAATTATATTTTTAGATGCTTTAATATAGGTATGAAAGTGCACAGTATAACACAATACCAATATAGACCGAGTTTTAAGCAAAATGATGATGAGCATGTGCTTGGATATGATGATGAAATATCTAAAGCAAGACGTGCTTATATAAGAAAATGGCAAGAAGAACACTATGCGCCATACCAAAGTATTTATGAAAAAGAAGGCAGAAAGAGTGAGTATGAAATGAATCGGATGCTTTCAGATTTGTTGAGAGAGTCTGATGATGTGGATGACGAAAAAATGAAGCAAATACGCATACCCAATCTGAATTTCTTGGATGAAACATCTTATAGAGGTGCAATGATAGAATCTTACGATCTGCATAAAGTTAAGATGTTGCAGGATGCGGGTATACTTAGAATTATCTATGTCGGTCGCGGAGATGATGACTTGAAAAATGAATGTGAAAAGCTCGGGATGGCTTTTCAGGCCATTGAATTTGACAGCAGAGACGACACGTTTAACAGGGTAGAAGATGTACGAGAAGGTGCTCGGAGGTATGCACAATATGTACTAGGTTATAAAACAGAAGAAGAAATTGCGGAATATGTGGATGGAAAAGTCTGGCGTTGGAAAGAGAACACCAGAGAATTTATTGATGAATTTACTAAATTTATAAAAAATATGCAAAGAGGGAATGTATTTATCGGGTGTGATTACGGTACATATAGTACTGATACTGCAGTTATGTTTGACTATCTTTTTAATCCCCAAATGAGACATGATAGTGGACTTAATGATTACAATGTAATATTTGTAGATTGCGCAGAAGACTTGTATTACAACCTGACAGACTCTGATAAATCTAAAATGGGCTGGCCAAAAGACTTTGATCAGGTATTTTTTAAAAGATTGAACAGGTTAAAAAATTTTATAAACCGATATTATTAAAAAGAGTATACTGTGTATTTCATTTACCCCTGTAATTTGTTTACCACACAACAATACATCTGCACCTGGGTTTTAACCCCATCTGTTAAGCATTCGTTCATAAGACTTTTTATATATTTTTTCTTATATTGCGGTTTGTGGTATTCAAAATAAAACCCTTCAAGAGTTGCTTTTACAACATCATCACCTGCTGGCTCGCCGAAATCACCTGCAAATTTGTCGGCGCTTCGGATTGTATCAAATTCAACGGGCGTAGTCTTTTCGCGAATCTTTGCAGCTTTTGATTTTTTTATCTCCAATTTTTTATCCGACATGTAGAATTTTATATCTTCGTTTTTGTCTGTCAGGTAAAGATAATTTTTGGATTGCGAAAACGGCTGGGTACTTTCCAAAATCCCGAGCGGATATACAAATTCGTTTTTTGCAAAATAGTAAAACAAAGCGTGATATGAGGTTTTGTCAGCTGTTATTTTGTCCGTTATCAAAAGAATACGGTTTTTAGACTTGTTTATTTTGACTGTTGTGTAGTAATAATCCGGCGGAAATTCTGTCAGGACAACAGAATAATCAAAATAATCTTTTTGAGGATTATAGTTGTCAGTGAGTGTATTTGTGGCAAAAGACTGTGTATTTATGCACAGAACAAAAAATAAAAAAGCAACGAATAATCTTCTCACTCAACCACTCCTGTCTCATAAAAATTATAACATGGAGTAAATTTGATGTAGAATTTATATATGGAAAAGTTTTATTATAAGTCACCAGTAGGAGTTTTGGAAATCATTTGTGAGAATGATTATTTAGTTTCGCTAAAACTTGTTGATATCCCCGGAAAATTAGACACAGAAACTTCTTTAAGTATAAGAATAAAAACTCAATTAGATGAATATTTTTCGGGAAAGCTGCAAATTTTTGATATAAAAATAAACCCGAAAGGAACAGATTTTCAAAAGCGGGTTTGGAAGGAACTTCAAAAAATCCCATACGGCAGTACAAAAAGTTATTCTGAAATTGCACAGTGTATTGTGAATAAAAATGCTCAAAGAGCAGTTGGTTCGGCATGCAATAAAAATCCCATTATGATAATTATTCCCTGCCACAGGGTTATCTCAAAAAATGGTGATATAGGCGGTTTTGCGTACGGCACAGGAGTAAAAAACATATTATTAAATATTGAATCCGGTTATGCCATATAGTCAGGCGGCTGAATGTATCTGAGTCTAATATTTGTGACACCGTCTTTTACTTCTTTGCCAAGACATTCAAATCTTGAAGATCTCGGGAAAACGATTTCGTCACTTTGTATAGAAACTCTGGAGCCAATCGGAATTTCAATATCGTATGTAATACCTTTGGTGCCATATAAGAAATTTTTTGCAAATTTTATATCTGTTGAGGAGTATGCATATTCCGGCATTCTGATAATGTTGCCTTTTTTGACTCCCAAACTTTTCATATATCTCGCATAATCCTGTTCTAAAAATTCCGGTTTTTCGCCGATACATCTGAAGGTTCTTATTTTTTCCGTTGTTTTTGGTAGTGCTTTAAATTCGGCATCAGTAATTATTATCATTTCTTTTGGTGTAATTCCGGTACCAAAGAAAACTTGTGTCAGCCCTTCAGGATTTGTGTGTGTTGTCAGATGGTGGTTTATGCCATTCAAATGTCCATGATAAGTGACATTGCCCAATATACGTTTGTATTGCTTAAGGTCTGTTTCCTTCCAAAGCTGTTCACAAAACGGCTTAGCTGCAGCGGCAGCTTTTGACACAGTTTTAGTGTGTGTTATTGCCTTAAAAGCTTTTATTACATTATTCCCCAGCTTTGTAATAAACATAGTGTTACCTTTTTACGTTCCCCTATGTTTATATAAAGTATTTTCAGATACGAAAATTGCCTATACATTAAATATGAGGGTCAGGATATTTTTATCATCTTCCCGTTTGTAAGAAATTTCATCAGCCATTTCTTTAATCATAAAGATTCCCAATCCGCCCAGAGGTCGTTCTTCCGGTGGGAGTGTTATATCCGGATCCGGTCTTTCAAGAGGGTTGTATGCTGTGCCGCTATCCTTAAATTCAAGAATTATTCTGCCATTTGTTTTTTGTAATTTTGCCTCAATGTTGCCGGGGGCATCAGGGTATGCGTAAAACGCAACATTGGCAAAGATTTCTTCCGCACACATATCGAGTTTGTTTGCCAAGGTTTTGTCAAGCTTCCATTCGCGGCAGATGCCCTGCAGCCAGGTGTATAAGTGTCTATAATTTTCCTGAACGGCAGGTTGCTTAAAGGTTATTGTATTGTTGGAAATTCCGTTATATTTGAAGATTAACATTGTAATATCGTCACTTTGAGGAGAAGAACTTATAAATTTCTGAATTGAAGATTTTACTTTTTGTTCAATATCTGTAATTCTCGTTTCTGTGATGCTGTTTAAACAATCATAGAGTTTTTGCTCTCCGTAGGTTTCATTCTTCTTATTCGTTGCTTCCGTAACACCGTCTGTATAAGTATATATTATATCTCCCGGGTTAAGGGTTGTTTCATATATTTCAAATTCCGCATCCTCAAAAACACCAAGCGGAAGGTTTGAATTTAATTGCATATATTCAAAACCTTCATTTTGTCTTTTGATGAGCGGGAGATTGTGACCACAATTTATAATGTTTGTTTTGCCGGTTTCAATATCAACGATTCCCATAAGCATAGTAACAAAAAGTCCCTGTTTATTAGTCTCGCAGATTTTATTATTTATATTTTTTATAAGCTGATCCGGACTGTAGCCGAACTGAGAAAGGTTATCTATATGAGTTTTAACCGTCATCATAAATAGTGCGGCAGGTATACCTTTACCCGAAACATCAGCAATAAGGAAAATAAATTTTGATTCGTTATCAATGAAGAAGAAATCATAAAAATCGCCACCGACTTCTTTTGCGGCTTCCATTGATGCAAAAATATCAAACTGCGTTTTGTCCGGGAATGGCGGAAATACGCTCGGCAAGCTCGATGATTGAATTTGTTTTGCAATAGAAAGTTCGGAGGTTATTTTTGCCCGTTCCTTAGTAATTGCTTTAAGATCTTTTGTCATTTTGTTATATGTCGCAGCTAATTTGGCAAATTCTTCAGGGTTTTTAATTTTAATGTTTACATCCTGACCTCTTCCGACTTTGTTTGCAATATGGGTCAAAATATTAATTGGTTTCATAACATATCTGTTCAAGCTTAAATATAAAAGTGCCGGAATAAGGATGCTGAATAACAACAAAACGAGTATCATTATCCTGAGGGCGTGTGCCAGTGTATAGAACATTTCATGTCTTGGAATACAAATTATCAAAACCATTCCGTTTTTTAAGTTTTTGACATAAGGAACATAATCTTTTCCGTGATAATTTATAAATATTATTTTAATCAAATCTTTGTTGTACCACGGGATATTTTTCAATTTAGCACCTACTAAAGATTTATTATCAAGGTACGGATCTGTTGAAACGATTATGTAATCATCTTTTGGGTTAGCAAACAGAGCAAAGTGATGTTTAATATATTTCCCGCTGGAAAAAGATGAACTTGGCGCAACTCTTTTCAGAACGAAATTCATATTTTTTATTTCATTTTCAATAGAGCTTATTTCCCAGTCTACCGTAGAAATTCCGATTAAATTACCGTTGTTGTCATAAATTCCCGAGCCCGCTGTAATCATCAGAGTATTGCTCCCCTGATTTTCGTAGTACGGAAGTGACCAGGCAACATCAACTTTTTTCTCTTTAATTTGAGAGAATATTTCTTTATACCAGCTTTGATTCAGGTAATCATATTTTTCGCTGTTAAAACTTTCATCTATAACAACTTTCCCGTCTTTGTTGCGGAAGGCATAAAAGCAAAATCTTTTCTGGGACTTGTTAATCATATATGGTTCAAACCATATACCGCCGCCCAGGGAATCAGGATAATTATAAAAAATTTTTGTTATAACTTCTTTTGTCAGTTCAACGCTTTTGTCTGTTCTGTAAAACAGACCGCCAATAAGTGCCAAACCTTTTGAATTGTTTTCAATTCTGATAATATCGTCATTAATTTCGTCTTTTAGAACTTCAATATGACGAGAATAATAATCAATAACCAACGGTTTCGTTTTACTTTCAAAAATATACGCGAAAGTCATGAAAACAATGGTTATGACAGCAAGTACAGCTATAGCAATAGCAAGTATTTTTGATTTAAGAGTTTTAAACATTATTCAAATAACAAAAATTTATCAAAGCCAACAAGTTTAAAAGATGCCATCAATTGTTCGGAAACATTTTTGAGTTTTAAAGTACCGTTTTGTGCTTTAAGCTGTTTATATAATTCAAGAATTACTTTTAATCCGAAACTGGAGATGAATGCAATTTCTGCCAAATCAAGAGTCACATCAGTAATTACATCTTCAGAATCTTCTATATAATTTTTTATTCTGGAACCGAATTCAACAGCATTATCAAGATCCAATCTTCCGGATGCTGTTACGTATAGTCCGTCTAAACCGATTTTTCTGAGTTTAATATCCATAATATAAACCTTTCAATACTTAACCTTCTAAATTATCCCACAAAACATGAAATATTGTATCATGCATATAGTTGAAATGATATATGGGTGATTAATATTCAACATCAAAATCAAAATATGTATCCGGGTAGGGCTCATCTTTTAGTGTAAAATGCCACCATTCAGAGTCAATGCCGTTAAATCCCGCTTTTATCATTGCATCATATAAAATTTTTCTGTTTTTCTTCTGTGTTCTTGTCAGTTTTTTATAATCGGGATGTGAAATTTCGCTAAATAGGTCAAAGGTACCGCCCATATCAACAAAGGAACCGTCTTTTTTAATTAAAGTCAGGTCAACCGTTGAACCTCTTGTGTGTCCCGATTTTTCTGCAATATACCCTCCTTTAACGAGGTCGGATTTTTTAAGTTTTGGGTAAAAAGTTTTGTCACCCGGATCTTCAGGATCGTTAATCCATCTGACAAAATTATCAACCGCTTTTTGTGGCCTGTAGGTGTCCCAAATCAGCAGTCTGTAACCCTGTTTTCTCAAATCCGCAGCTGCAACAGCGAGTGCTTTTAAGGATTCTTTTGTCATATACGGAACAGGTGCCTTGTAGCCGTCGATTCTGTTTCCTGTAAAATTGTAGGACGAATAATACCTTATATCGTAAGCCGCATCATCAATCATAGTCGAAACAGGTGCAAAACCGCTTTTGTCATATGAAATTTGTGAAGCCATTGATAGTTGTGCAAAACTAAAAAGTATCAGTAAAATTAAAAATATTTTTCTCATTTCCTTCTCCTGACATGTTTTTGGATTATTATAGCATGATTAAAATTTAAAAATTTAAATGTAAAGTTTCCTCTTTGATGTATGCTTAAGGCATGCTCGAGGGGTGCATGTTTAATAATCTTTACAAAACTTAAAAAGTTGAAATGCGTGAAAATTTTTTGTCAACCCCCGAAAATTATTGATATGTAATAAATACACTTATCTTTAAAATTTCAGCCAAACAATTCCTGTAAAAAATATCCTTAAACAATGAACAAAAGTGGAAAAGGTATCGTTCATGTGTTATAATAAAAACTGTAAGAGTTATTGCCTGAAAGTATATGAGAAAAAAGAAAGCACCGCAAAAGTCCATTTTGAAATATATTTTGACTTCAGCTGCTGCAGTGAGCAGTATAGCTTTTGTTACCCCTGCTGCTCAGGCACAAGGTAGTGATGTTATAAATTCAGGCAATATAGATTTAGGCATCTCAAGCGGTAAATATAAGGTATTAGGGATAACAGGTGACGGTGCAATAACCGATTCCCTTTCTGCATTAGATGATTTTGCGCAGCAAATTGCGGAAGAAAAAGATACAATACCTTCGGTATATTCAACCTCATCACTTCAGGAAGAAGAAAAATCACAGGATTATATAATCGGCTCGGATTCAATTTCAGGCGGGCTTTTAACAGATTCAGGCAACTCTACAATTACCCCAAAACGTGCAGTCAAAAAAGGCATTATGACTGGTGCTGCAGCTGATTACGGTACGGGTACCAATACTACTTATTACAATTGGGTAACAGACGCTAACGGTAATAAGTCGTTACAGTCTTCGACTGCCGCAGAGGCTGATATTAATGCGCATTACGGTCCGACGCAGAACAGAAGAACTTCGGCAAATAACTATACTTCAGGCAGCGATTTTTACAATTTGTCAGGTGGTAATGCCGGAGCGGCATTGGCATTCACCAATAACCAAAACCTGACCTCTCTTATTAGTGATTTTGTTAATAACAGATATACTTCAACGGGTAGCAGTACCGGTGGTGGTGCGATACACTTGTCTAGAGGTACAATAACCACAATAACGGGAGATTTTATTAACAACAGTTCTGCAAGTTATGGTGGTGGTGCTATTGCAACAAGTGGTACTAATACTAAAACTTTTACGAATGTAAATTCTAACTTTATTGGCAATTACACATCCTCAAGTGGTGAAGTTCGTGGCGGTGCAATTTATTTGTATTATGCAACAATGCGAAATATTGGTAGTGCCGCAAGTCCTGTAGAGTTTATCGGTAACCATGGTATTTCAACAGGCAATCAGGTTGATGGCGGTACAATATTGAGCTTTACCAACGGTACGATTGGTTCAATACATGCCAATTTTACCGATAACTATGCATATGCTTCAGGCAGAGCTTCCGGTGGTGCAATAGATAACAATACCGGAGCCGAAATAACCAATGGTATTACAGGGAACTTTACCGGTAACTATGCCGTATCAACCGGTACGGGTAACTTGGCTCGTGGTGGTGCAGTGATAAACTTCTCTGAAATTGGCGGAGTTGGTATTGTAGGGAATTTTACCAATAACTATGTAAGATCTGCAGGTACCGGTGCTACGGGCGGAGCTTTGCACAACGGTGAAAACGGTACTATAACTCAACTAAAAGGTGACTATTCGGGCAACTATGCAGAAGCTACAGGAAATGGCTATGCATATGGCGGTGCGATTTATAATGAAGGCACTTTAACGGATATCATAGATTCAAGTTTTATAAATAACAGGGTTACGACGGCAAGAGGCAATGCATATGGTGGTGCGATTTATAATGACGGAACACTTACATTAACGGCAAGTAGCAAAGATGTTGTGTTTTCAGGAAATACTGCAAACGGTACCCCAAATGATATGTATAATATTGGAACAGCTAATGTCAGAGCAAATAGCGGCCAAAGTGTAACGTTCGGCGGTGCAATTAATGGTAATGGTACATTAAACCTCGGGGCAAACGGTTATACAGGCGATATAAATTTAAATGGCGATGTTACTCAAAATGCCGTTACAATTACCTATGGTACAGTAAGTAATGCCGGAGATTTAAATGCAACTACTCTAACTTTGGGTAATGGTGCAACACTCAAATTGGCACAAGGTGGTTCGATTACTTCTAATACGTTTAGAAATAATACCAATACCGACACTTTAGACCTTATGAATGGCGCTGTTGATAATGGAAACGTAAATCTCGGTACAATTACGGCAACCAATGCTTTAAATGTCAAGCTCGATCTTGATGCTGCCAACGGAACGGCTGACCTTATAAAGTTGACATCAACTGCGACTACAAACAAGATTAACATTACAGATGTCAATTTCTTGGGTACACCAACAGCCGGTGAAGGTCAAATATTTAAAGTTCTTGACGTAACAGCAAGCAGTACAACCCGTGTTCCAACCCTTACGCTAGACGGTGCCGTTCAGAGTTTGACAAAAACAGTTCAGGTTGAAGGCTATGATGATATAACGGCTACTGTTAACTGGAATGATATTTTTGGTGAATATTACCAAAACCGTGAAGATACATACGATTTTTCGGTGGTACAAGGAACTTCCGGTTATAATGACAGTTTGGCTTATGAACTTTCGAGTTCCGTTCTCGACCCTACAAAACATTATACAGGCAACACTTTAGATAACCTTTATGAAATTAACAAGTTTGTGACGGCAACAGACAGAGAATTTAATTTCACGTCAGCAAATGATAAATACGATTTAACTAAAGATTTGACAGCAACATCTGCCGGAAACCTGGAAATAAATGGCGTAAAATCCGGAAATACACGCTCTGTAATTGATGGAAACGGTCACAGCTTGTTTGATTTATCCAATGCAAATACCACCCTTACGATTAATGATACAAAGATTACCAATTCAACATCTGTTGCAGATGTATCTTCAGGAAATACATTAAACCTCAATGGTGTTGAAATAGCATCAGATACTGGTAGTGGAATCTCTAATGACGGAAATTTGAATTTAAGCGGTGCCAATGTTATTTCTAATGATATTTCAGGATCGGGTTCTGCAAATGTTACGGGCGGAACAACGACAATAGGTTCGGGAGTTGGTGTCACTCAGGGTTCTTTAAATATCACAAGCGGTGCTGAATATGCAAACAACGGTACAACAACCACAGCTCTTGACAACGCGGGAACTGTTTCAGGTGCAGGTACTCTTAATCTTAACGGTGTTTCAACAAATACCGGTACAATTACCCAAAACGCAATCAATGTTACATCAACCGGTTCTTTAACTTCAGCTGCAGACAATCTGAATGGTGCGATTACAAACTCAGGTACTCTCAATCTTTCAGGTAATCTGGCAAGAAATATTGCAGGTGGCGGTACAACAAATGTTAATACGGCACTGACGTTTAATAGCGGAGCTGCAATTGCAGGAACCTTGAATATGAATAACGGTGCGGTGACCGTTTCTTCGGGCTCTGTAACATCACACAATGTCGGGACTCTAGCCGGAACAGGTAATTTAAATATCGATATTGATTATTCTAATCCAAGTAGTATTATTGCCGATACTATCAATGCAACAACATATGGTTCTGGTGTTCTTACTATTAATAATATTGATGAGATTGGCACAAGGGCTGATAATTTTGAAGTGCGTGTTTTGGGCGGTACAAATTCGAACTTGACTTTGGCGCTTTCCAATGACGTTAAAGATCAATTCCATGATGAAACTCAGGTAACAAATTCTTATGATGATACTATCGGTTCTGTAACTGATTGGCACGATGAATTTAAGCATCACGAGATTGTAACGACAACAACAAAAGATTTATCTGTTCTGAACAACACAATATTGAAATTTACTACAACAACAGATGATGTTGAAACAGAAACCTCTATGGGTGATACTCTTAAATTGGTTAATCAATCTACAGTTACCCCAAGAAGTTTTACAACGGATGATGCAACAGATGTTTATACCGTAACAGAAAATCTCGGAACAACCGGTGCAGGCAACTTTACGGTTTCCGGTGTGACCTCCGGTGTTAATAAATCAACAATTGATGCCGACGGTCACAGTATGTTTCAATTGACAAATGCGGGAACCACGGTAAATCTGACAGATGTTAAGATTACGAACGCAACAAATATTGCAAAAGTGTCATCCGGCAATGCACTTAATATTACAAATACTGATATCGTCGGTAACTCAGCTGCAATTTCAGGCTCCTTGTCATCACTTA
>JAEEGF010420371.1_pt1 | contig 12333 bp, 7 predicted proteins | sample 9134171 | NCBI WGS metagenome assembly JAEEGF01 (sample SAMN16246542, study PRJNA631951) | gut metagenome | biome: gut microbiome; feature: rumen; material: AP-attached | host: Bos | place: Iran: Karaj | collected 2018-10 | reverse complement strand
GATACAATTAGTAGAGGAAGGAAAAGGTCGTATCCTCCTGTCAGTTCGGCAATCAGGAAAACTCCTGTCAGTGGTGCGTGCATTACACCGCTCATTAAACCTGCCATCCCCATCAATGCAAAATTCTTTTCAGGGAGAGGCTCTGACCAGTCGTAACCATTACAAAAATGGGCGAAAACGAAGCCTGCAATGCATCCCAAGAAGAGGGAAGGTGCAAAGATACCTCCACAACCGCCTCCACCATTGGTTGCCGTCATGGCAAAGACTTTGAAGATGATAATCAGTACCAGATAGAGCAAAAGGAGTTCTCCATGGCCATAGAAAAGTGAATTGTTCATCACTGTCTCCCAATCGGTATTGTTGGCTCCATTGATCAGCAGTTCGATAATCTCGTATCCTTCACCATAGAGGGGAGGAAAGACAAAGATGAGTACGCTAAGCATGACACCTCCTAAAGCTAATTTGGCATAGGGGGATTTGAGCTTCCTGAAGATCTCCTCAATGGCAATATTGGCACGTGTGAAATAGAGCGAAATCAGTCCACAGACAATACCTAGAATGATGACATAAGGAATGCGTGACAATACGAAAGGCTCGTCTTGTGCAAACTGGAACATGGCATCGGTGCCTGAAGTGATGTATGCGATGGTCGCTGCCGTTACGGAAGAAATGAGTAATGGCAACAGAGAGGACATGGTAAGGTCAAGCATGATGACTTCTATGGTGAAAACCAAGCCTGCTATGGGCGCCTTGAAGATACCTGCCACTGCACCTGCAGCGCCACATCCCACCAAGAGCATCAACGTGCGTTGGTCCATGCGGAAAGTAGAGCCAAGTGTGGAGCCGATGGCAGATCCTGTGAGTACGATAGGGGCCTCTGCTCCAACCGATCCACCAAATCCGATAGTAATGGAACTGGCAATGATGCTGCTCCAAGTGTTATGTTTCTTGATATGTCCTTCTCTACGCGAAATGGCATACAGGATTTTGGTAACACCATGACTGATATCATCTTTTACCACACGCCTGATAAATACCCCTGTGAGGAAAATACCTATCACTGGATATAAAAGATAGAGGAAATTGGCTTCAGAAGAAATAAAACCAGATGTCAGCAATGTCTGAATTAGATGAATAAGCTGCTTAAGAACGTAAGCTGCCAAAGCGCAAGCAATACCGACCAACAGACTGAGAATCAGTATAAACTGGCGGTTGCTGATGTGTGTTTCCCTCCAATGGATAAACCTTTCAAACCAATTATTATTACTATTCATTACTGTCGGATAATTTGGATTTCACCCGTTGGCCCCAATTTGATGATGCTGCTGGGTTTATGTTTCTGTTTGTCGTTCTGTCGATAATTCACAATGTAATCCACGGCTTTTTTCACCTCCTCACTGATTTCAGCAAAGTTTCTTGGAGAAGGCTCACCGCTAATATTGGCACTTGTGGATACAATGGCTCTACGGAAATGGAAGCAGAGCTGCTTGGAGAATTCCTCTTCAGTGACGCGGATACCCACACTCCCGTCTTCTGCCAACAAGTTGGGCGCAAGGTTACGGGCATTTGAATAGATAATAGTCAGTGGATTGGTAGCCACTTCCAGCAAATCCCAAGCCACAGGAGGTACTTCCTTCACATAGAAATCCACCTTCACGGCATTATCCACCAGTACAAGCATGGCTTTAGAGTCTTCACGTTGTTTCAGCGCATAGACCTTACGCACAGCTTCCTCATTGGTGGCATCACAGCCGATGCCCCAAACCGTATCTGTGGGATAAAGGATCAGTCCTCCTTGCCGCATCACCTCACAGGCTTTTTTTATCTCATCCATCATTGCCTTTGTCATAGCCTTCACATTTTTTATATCCGAATTTTTATTTCTTTCACTATTCGGACATGAATTTAGATGCAAAAATAGTATTTTTGCAAAAAAATAAGAAAAAGTAATAAGAAAATCGATGGAAGAAGAAAAAGAAGAGTTGCAATATCACCATACAATGCCTATCCAGTTGCGTTGGAATGATGTGGATCGTTTCGGACATGTGAACAATGAAGTGTATTTCTCTTTTTACGACCTTGGGAAGAGTCAATACTTTGCCCATGTCTGTCCGCATGTGAACTGGCGTAATTACGGTATTGTGGCTGTTCACGTGCAAGCTGACTTCCTTTCCCAGATTTATGAAACGGATCATATCGCCGTGCAGACCGCTGTGACAGAAATAGGTAACAAGAGTTTTCATTTAAGTCAGCGGGTCATCGATCTTGATACAGGTGAAGTGAAATGTAAAGGCATGTCAGTCATGGTGACCTATGATTTGATAGCGCATGAATCTATGCCGTTGAAACAGGAATGGATAGAGGCCATCTGCCGCTTCGAGGGTAAGGATGTGCGACGAAATCAACGAAAGCCTTTGGAATTGTAAGACATATTTTGTACTAAATAAATAATCAATCCAGTTAAGAAAAAATTTATGCTTAACTGGATTTTTTATTTTTCCTAAAATTTTTCGTATATCCTTGCATATATTAAAATAAAAGCCGTATCTTTACACATTCATTATAATGCCTTAATGGGCTCAAACTAATTTTTACATACAATGGAAAAAATAAAAAATAATATATATAATGACTCACAAATGGAATTATTTGCCTATATCTCCCCACCTGGTCGAGACAAGCCAACAATTGGCCAAAGACCTGGGTATGAGTCCGATATTGGGCAGACTTTTGGTAGAGCGCGGTATCACGACGGCGGCGGAGGCGAAGAAGTTCTTCCGTCCGCAGCTTTCTGAACTGCTCGACCCATTTTTGATGAAGGACATGGACCTTGCGGTCGAAAGGCTGAATTTGGCTATGGGGCGCAAGGAGCGTATTCTCGTCTATGGAGATTATGACGTAGACGGCACTACAGCTGTAGCGCTAGTTTACAAGTTTATTCAACAGTTTTACTCGAATATCGATTATTACATCCCTGATCGATATGAAGAGGGTTATGGCGTTTCCTTTCAAGGGGTGGATTATGCCGAGGAGACTGGTGTAAAACTGGTCATCGTGCTGGATTGTGGCATTAAGGCAGTGAAGGAAATTGCCTATGCGAAAGAAAAAGGCATTGATTTCATCATTTGCGATCATCATGTGCCCGATGATGAACTTCCTCCAGCTGCGGCTATCCTCAATGCCAAGCGGAAAGACAACACTTATCCTTATGAGCATCTTTCTGGTTGTGGCGTAGGATTCAAGTTTATGCAGGCTTTTGCCCTTAATAACGGCATCGACTTTCATAACTTGGTTCCTCTGCTTGACCTTTGTGCTGTGAGTATTGCCAGCGATATCGTACCCATTATGGGTGAAAACCGCATTTTAGCTTACCATGGCTTAAAACAGCTCAACAGTAATCCAAGTGTTGGATTGAAAGCTATCATTGATGTGTGTGGACTTAATGACAGAGAGCTTACTATGAGCGACATCGTGTTCAAGATAGGGCCACGCATCAATGCTTCTGGTCGTATTCAGAACGGTAAGGAAGCAGTGGATCTGCTGACAGAAAAGGATTTCTCCACGGCCGTGGAAAAAGCTAATACCATCAATCAGTACAATGAGACGCGCAAGGATCTGGATAAAGCCATGACGGAAGAAGCCAATAAGATTGTGGCAGAACATTCAGCATTGAATGACAAGCATTCCATTGTCCTCTATAATCCAGAATGGCATCGTGGCGTGATTGGTATTGTAGCTTCCCGATTGACGGAAGTCTTCTATAAGCCTTCTGTGGTACTTACATATACAGGTGGTCTGGCTACGGGTTCTGCCCGTTCAGTTACGGGGTTTGATGTCTATAAAGCCGTAGAATCTTGTCGTGATTTGTTGGAAAACTTCGGAGGTCATACTTATGCAGCAGGTCTTTCCATGAAGGCAGAGAATGTGCCAATCTTTAGAGAAAGATTTGAGGCTTTTGTGGCTGAACACATCACTTCTGAGCAAATGTTGCCCGTGATCGACATAAATGCTGAAATAGATTTCAAGGACATCTCCAACAAGTTCTATGCAGATTTGAAGAAGTTCAACCCATTCGGTCCTAACAACGAGAAACCTGTTTTCTGCACCCACAATGTGTATGACTATGGCACGAGTAAGGTGGTAGGACGCGGTCAGGAACATATCAAATTGGAGCTGGTGGACAACAAGTCCAACAAGGTGATGAACGGTATTGCTTTCGGACAAAGTTCGCATGTACGATTTATTAAGACAAAGCGCAGCTTCGATATTGTTTATACTATCGAGGAAAATACGCATAAAAAAGGTGAAGTACAGTTGCAGATAGAAGACATTAAACCAAACGAAGTTTAAAATAATTGAGCATTGAACATTGACATGAGGCTGCGCAATGTTTTAAAGCAGTATTGGGGCTTTGATTCTTTTCGAGGCATACAGGAAGATATCATCCATAGTATTCTTCAGAAACGTGACACGCTTGGCTTAATGCCTACCGGAGGGGGAAAGTCTATTACCTTCCAAGTACCTACGCTGTGCATGGAAGGATTATGTCTGGTCGTTACCCCTCTGATAGCCCTTATGAAAGATCAGGTACAAAATCTTAGGGATAAGGGCATCAAGGCATTGGCAGTCTATTCTGGCATGTCGCATGAGGAAATTCTGACGACCTTAGACAATTGTATCTTTGGCAACTATAAGTTTCTATATATCTCTCCAGAACGTTTAGGCACAGAACTTTTCCGTATAAAAGTGCAGAAGATGAATGTTTGCCTTATCACTGTGGATGAGAGCCATTGTATCTCTCAATGGGGTTACGATTTCCGCCCTGCCTATTTGAAAATAGCAGAAATTAGGGAATTGCTTCCAGACGTACCCTTATTAGCACTTACTGCCACTGCCACCCCTGAGGTTGTCAAAGATATCCAGAAACAATTGTTGTTTCCTCAAGAGAACGTCTTCCGCATGAGTTTTGAACGTAAGAATCTGGCTTACGTCGTAAGAAAGACAGAGAACAAACCCCAGGAACTGCTTCATATCCTTCAGCATACAGCAGGTAGTGCCATTGTCTATGTGCGTAATCGTAGGAGGACAAAAGAAATCACGGAATTGCTTCAGTCGGCAGGTATTACGGCAGAGTTTTATCATGCGGGACTGGATGACGCAGTCAAAGACCAGCGACAGCAGCGTTGGAAAAGCGGAGAGAGTAGGGTGATGGTGGCGACCAATGCCTTTGGAATGGGTATTGACAAACCGGATGTGCGTTTGGTTATCCACATGGATTTGCCCGATTCCATCGAGGCCTATTTCCAGGAGGCTGGACGTGCAGGAAGAGATGGTTTGAAAGCCTATGCTGTGTTACTCTACCATCCTCACGACAAGACCATCTTGCATCGACGTGTGCCTGATACTTTCCCACAAAAAGACTATATCCGTCAGGTTTATGAGCATCTTCAATACTATTACCAAATGGCGATGGGGGATGGAATAGGTTGCATAAAAGTGTTTGACATCGATGACTTCTGTCGTAAATTTAAGCATTTTCCTGTACCCGTGCATAGTGCTTTGAAGATACTTACGCAAGCCGGTTATCTGGAATACACGGATGAACAAGATAATGCGTCCCGACTGATGTTTATTCTTTCTAGAGACGAACTCTACCGTTTGCATGAGACGGATAAGGATACAGATCGCTTGATTCAAACGATCCTTCGCTCTTATACAGGCGTTTTTACGGATTATGCTTATATCAGTGAGGAGCTCCTTTCCATTCGCCTTCACATGGACAGACAAGACATTTATGCACGACTTATCCGTCTGGCTAAGTTGCACATCATCAGTTATATCCCTGCAAAGAAGACCCCTTATGTTATTTATACTCGCGAGCGCATGGAACTTCAAGTTCTCCATTTCTCTAAAGAGATTTATGAAAAGCGCAAGGAACGATTAGAAAAACAACTAGATGCCATCATCCATTACGCAGAGAATGATGTGAGCTGCCGAAGCCGTATGTTGCTGCGCTATTTTGGAGAAGACAATCCCCATAACTGTGGTATCTGTGATTGCTGCCTGAACTCAAAAAGGTGAAAAAGCCTATTTTAGCATGTAATACCAGAAAGTCTTGCCATATTTGGCCGCCAAACCAGAAAAATTGGTGGCTCCATTCCTTCTCAAGGTAATCACATCCTGTCTGAAACTGCTGAACCGGTCGATGGTTTCCTCACTCACTCCATGTGCCCTGCAATAATCAGGATCGTGCTCTGCTATGGCCACTACCGCTTCTTGCAGGCGGTCGGGTAAAGAGGTTAAACATCCCTTCCCATAATACCGTTCCACAAACTCTATTACGCCATCGAAATTTTTGGAAACTAATAGCATGCCTATTAAATAATCGGCCGCTTCTTGGTTGTCTGGATTAGCATCCAATACCGCGGTTAAATCTGATAAAGGACCATGAATAATTACAAATTCATCACTATTCATGGAGAGCCCCCGACGCATCATCCCTAACTCCGGGTCAGCTTCTACCGCCTTATCGTTATAAAGGAATTTGCGTTGTTCGTTTGCCCAGTCGGCATAATTCCAACTTTTCTCAAGCATCTTTATATACTTCTCTGCCATCTGATAAGAGCCATTGATGAGGTAGGTCTTAATCAGTAACTTCGTCATAGAAGGGTTACCATAGGTGATGCCCACAGTCGCACAAAAAGATAGATATTGGGCTGCCCCTATTATTCCCATTTGATAGTACAGGCGTGCCATCAGTACACTCATATCCGTATCTTGCACATCGCCTATCATCAATGATGACATGCCTTTCTGTGGATAGATCAACAGGTCATTAAGCAGCCGTCCTTGATGTGAAAGCCCAAGGTTGAAATAGTTCATTTGTATATCGTCATTGGCCCTAACCCCCTTTACGGTGGTCAACTTATCCCATTCTTGCGTATCGGTATAGTGTATCTGTTCCTGCAAAGTATAGTAAGCATGGTTCATCACACCGTTTGATACTCGCAGATAGCCGAAGGTCATCAGCCCTATCAGTACCACAGCCAATACTGGTTCCATCCAAGTCTTGCGCCACTGCCATTTGGCCGACACTCCCACTAAAAGCATCAGTAATGGTAGTGAGATCCATGATAAAGTATGTAGGGTAGTTGGAGCATAGTAATATTCGCAGTAGCCCTTTGTCCAAAACGCATAATCATAATCCATTAACCATCTGAAAGACACTGCCAAGATGCCCATGAAAAGCACCACTGCCAATGGGACTACTCCCAGATAGGCTTTTGGAGCCTTACGAAGCAAGTCAAACAACAACATCGAAAGACTAATGAGTACTGCCACTGAACCTGCCAAATAGAACAGCACCAGTCCAATCACCACACCACCTATAACGCGATACGCCCAATGGGTCTTAGTCAGGAGGGAATATCCCCAAAGGCTGATACCTCCAAAGGTTAGTGCCACTAATCCATCATAATGTACGTGGTTTTCTTGCAAGCAAATGTTGTATAGTAAAACAGGTATGAATACTAATGGTACCCACCAACATCCATGTGCATCCAACTTTCGCAAGCTTAAGAAGATGAAGGAGGCAGATACCAGACTGAGTAATGTTGAGATCCAGGCACCTGTGTGTGGCAGCACGAAGAATTGTACTAACCATTGTCCCACCATCACGGCCAAACCCCCGATAGGCTTTAATAAACCGAAGATATAGGCTCGATCGAAAAGGAATATCTGTTGCTGTTCCCTGTAATAATAAACGAACCTCTGGGTACTCTCCAAAATAGAATACAACAATAAACATACTGCAATTAGCATGCCTACTGTCAACAACAATCTAAGTTTTGAAGATTTATCTGAATTCATTACCTGTCGTTATTAACCAATAATACCATACAAAATTACATCTTATGGTCCTATTAATAATAAAGATTTTCTTAATATATGTTAAATGATTTGTCCTTCGCCAATCGTATGAAAATCCTTTGGATGTTTTGAGGTTCTCACATTATTTAAACAAAGAATAAGCCTTGATATAAGAAAACATGGGTTATTTGTTGAAAAGAAAATAATAATCTGTACCTTTGCAAGGATAATTAATGAAAACCACATTCTTATGACTATACGATTCAATGTCATCTTTCAGTTTTTACTGCTATTGTTGCTGGTTTCATGCAACTCCACTATAGAAGTCTCTCTGCAGTCTGATGAGGAAGTTTCCGTCTTCCCCGATTATAAAGACGTGACGATTCCGCCAAACATCGCCCCACTGAATTTCCAGGTTCAAGTCCAGGAAGAAGTCGCCCTTTTGGTAACTGGCATTCAAGGGGAGAGTATTCAGGTGCTAGGTGATGCCAAGGGATTGTTCTCCATTCCAGCAAAGAAATGGAAAAACCTCTTGGAAGATAATAGAGGGCATGACATTACTCTGACCGTTTGTCACAAGACCCAAGATGGGTGGATGGCCTATTTGCCGTTCTTCATGCATGTAGCTCAGGAAGAGATAGATCCTTATATCGCTTATCGCCTCATTCAACCCACCTATACTTTCTGGAATGAAATGGGCATTTATCAGCGCGATTTGGGGTCTTTTGAGCAGATGCCTGTATATGAGAATGCATTTACCGATTACAATTGCGTCAATTGCCATAGTTTCTCTTCACGTGATCCAGAAAAGATGTTGTTTCACATGAGGGCAAAGCATGCAGGTACGGTATTACGTCAAGGAAAGAATGCCGAGAAGCTGAACACCAAGACCGATGAAACCATCTCTGCATTAGTTTATCCGTTTTGGCATCCTACGAGTGAATATATCGCTTTCTCCGTCAATGACACACATCAGTCTTTCTTTGCGCATAACCAGAATGTCCTGGAAGTGTTCGATAATGCCTCTGATGTAGTGGTTTATGATGTGAATCGTCACGAGGTTTTCAGCACTCCGCTGCTGAAGTCGGATGATGCATTTGAAACGTTCCCCACGTTCTCTCCCGATGGCAGAAGCCTTTATTTCTGCTCTGCAGCCAAGGTGGATAGTCTTCCGCTGACCTACAAAGATGTACACTATAGTCTTTGTCGCATCGATGTGGACGTAGAGAGCCGTACTTTCGGAAGCAAGGTTGATACGCTTTATAATGCTAAGACAGAGGGACGCAGTGTATCTTTCCCCCGCATTTCACCTGACGGACGTTTCATGGTGGTGACTTTGCATGATGCGGGCAATTTCTCTATCTGGCACTCTGAGGCCGACCTCTACATCATCGATCTACAGAGCGGTGAGATGCGTGCACTCACGGAAGCTAATAGTCCGGATGGCACAGATAGTTACCACTCATGGAGCAGTAATAGTCGTTGGATGGTTTTCAGCAGTCGAAGAATGGGTGACCTCTACACACGTCCTTTCTTTACCTATATCGATGCGGACGGAGTGGCACATAAACCTTTCCTTTTGCCACAGAAAAACCCTGTAGAGTTTTACGAGGACCTCTTTTTCTGCTACAATATTCCAGAATTTATCAGTGATAAGGTGGAATTCGATCAGAAGGATATCGCCCGTATGATGAAAGAAACCAACGGGATTGACGTCAGTTTCAGCGCACAGCCGTAGAGAGGAGTCAGTCTTTGCGATAAGTGACGTTTACTCCTTCCGTGTTACGCATGACCGTAGCAATCTTGTGAGGGTTTATTTCTACTTTATCCTTGATAAACTCAGGAAGATTATACGCTAACAACAAGTCATCATAGTACTGCACAGGATTCTTTTGTGGGAGCAAGAATGGCTTGTGCGCCACTCCATCTTTATCGATATATGTGAAATAAGTGCGCGTAAACAATCCATCCATTCTTCGGCTACTGAAAACCATCCAACGGCTATTACTGCTCCAGCTGTGATAACTCTCTGATTCATCACTATTGGCAGCAGTAAGCGGATATATTTCTCCATCGTTTAAACGCAGGCAATAAAGGTCGCAATCCTTATGCCATGCAGAGAAGTTCCCAAACTCCTGCATGCCAAAAACCAGAAATCTGCCATCTGGAGAAATTCGTGGGAATGACACACTCATCTGTTCTTTTTCTGCATTGAAAATGGTATCTACCTGCTGCCCTAATGCTCGGGCTTCAGGATCAAAGTCTATGCGGCAAAGGCTATAGCGTAAGTCTTTATACTCTACAGGCATCTGTTTGGCACGTGCAGTGAGGAAATACAAACTGTGTCCGTCAGGAGAAAAGGTAGGAAAGCTTTCAAAGACACTGTCGGCTTTCAAAGCAGGACTAGAGAAAACTTCTTGACGCTCCACATCGTAAATAACGACATCAGAGTCGGTGTCATAGACTTCCAACGTATTCTCATGATGGTAGAAGAAACTCTGAAATGTTTTATTTACGGAAGTTGTAATGAAATTGCCCGATGGGTGCCAATAAGGATACACTAAAGCCGACATGGTTTCAGGGGTAGCGGTATTAAGTTTTTGCACGTTACCATTTTGTATCAACACCGTACCTGCATTTTTTGCACGCATGTGGAAAAAGAGCTTGGTAGGATCTTGATTAGGGAAACTATGGCAATTGATACAGTTGTAATCTGTCAGATTATTTTCATAAATGGGGGTCTGATCGTAATTGCTTATATTACGTTGATAAATACCCATTCGATTCCATTGCCCATAACATGATACCAATAGTCGATAAGCAATGTAAGAATCGGCTTCTTCTTCTGCAACGTGAATAGTAAAAGGATTATACGACTTCCATTTGCCTCCCTCTTCCTTACAAACGGTCAGAGTCAAGCTCTTGCCTTTATTCTCTTGCAACAGCGCTTTCCATGGGCCCAAGGGAATGGTGAAAAGCCCTTCTTTCGCATGGACTTGGAAACTTTTCCCTTGTTCATCTTCAATGATGAGACAGGTGGCCTCTTCTATCTCTGTTTGGAAATTAAGGGGAGCAATGTTTGGAGGAATGGTCACATCCTTGTAATCTGGAGTGATCGTTACTTCCTCACCCAACTGACCACTTATGGTGATATCGCTCTTCCCACAAGCGGTCAAAACCAATGTCATAATAAGACAAATAAAAGATTTATATGTCATAATACCCAAATGTTACCAGTTCAATAAAATTATCGGCTATGCTTCAGCATAGTTCATGCAAGCATTCAATGTTCAATGCTCAATGTTCAATGTTCAATGTTCAATTCTTGACCATATAATACCAAAAGGTCTTTCCATATCCAGCTGCCAGACGCGACATATTGGTAGCTCCGCTTCGTCGCAGAGTCAACACATCTTGTCGGAACTGACTAAAACGATTGATCGTTTCTTCGCTCACTCCATGAGCACGGCAATATTCAGGGTCATGTTCATGGATGGCTACTACCGCTTCCTGAAGTCGCTCTGGTAAGGTGGTCATGCAACCCTTTCCATAATAGCGATCAACGAAGAAGTTGATGCCATTGTAATCCTTTGCTATCAACAGCATGGCGATAAAGTAATCTGCCGCTTCGCGATTGTCTGGATTGGCATCCATCACCGTTTGCAAATCCACCAAAGGACCATAAAGCATGGCATATCCATCATTATCTGGCAGACTTAAACGCATCTTTCCCAGTTCTGGATCTGCCATTACTGCGTCATCATTGTAAAGAAACTTACGCATACCCTTCGCCCAATCGGCATAATACCAACTCTTCTCCAGAAGTCTGATTTGCTTTTCTGCAATCTGGTAGGTGCCATTGATGAGATAGGTCTTAATAAGCAATTTGGTCATTGAAGGATTACCATAAGTGATGCCCACGGTGCTGCTGAATGCCTGATATTGCGCTGCTCCTATCACGCCCATCTGATAATAGAGGCGGCTCATCAATACCCCCATGTCAGTATATTGCACATAAGAAGTCATCAGAGAGTTGATATTTTGTTGTGGATAAACAAATAGGTCAGAAAGCAGTCGTCCTTCATGAGCGAGTCCCAGGTTCAGGTAGTTCATCTGTACCTCGTTAGAGGCACTAATGTCCAAAACCTTGGTCAGTTTATCCCATTCCTCTGTATCAGCATAGTGAATCTGCTTCAGCAATGTATAGTAGGCATGATTCTTCTGGGCATTAGCCAGACTTTGACATCCAAAGAACATCAAGGCGAGAAGTACCAAAGACAGAACCGGCTGTATCCATGCGCGTTTGCACTCCCATCGGGCAGATAACCATGCCATCAAAAGCAAGATAGGGATGGAAATCCATGCTAAAGTATGAGTGAAAGTAGGTTCAAAGTAGTATTCGCAATAGCCTTTCGTCCAGAAAGCATAGCTATAATCCACCATCCAGCCGTAATATACGGCGAC
>JAEEGF011158838.1_pt1 | contig 12334 bp, 10 predicted proteins | sample 9134171 | NCBI WGS metagenome assembly JAEEGF01 (sample SAMN16246542, study PRJNA631951) | gut metagenome | biome: gut microbiome; feature: rumen; material: AP-attached | host: Bos | place: Iran: Karaj | collected 2018-10 | reverse complement strand
CGTCTTCTTGATCGTCTCACAGAGGACTTCAAAGCTTTCACCGCGCACCAGCTCCAGCGCCTTCTTGACCACGCCGGGGCCGCTGACACCGACATTGATGATCCGGTCCGCCTCTGTGACTCCGTGAAAGGCTCCGGCCATGAACGGATTGTCATCGGGCGCATTACAGAAGACCACGAGCTTCGCACATCCCAGCGAATCCTTTTCCTTTGTAAGCTCCGCCGTCTCCTTGATCACTTCGCCCATCAGGCGCACCGCATCCATGTTGATTCCGGTTCGGGTGGATCCGAGATTTACCGAGCTGCAGACATATTCCGTCGTGGCCAGCGCCTTGGGGATCGCACGAAGCAGCAGCTCATCCGCGGGCGTCATGCCCTTGCTTACCAGCGCCGAGAATCCCCCAAGGAAATTCACACCCACTTCCTTGGCCACCTGATCGAGCGTCTGCGCCAGCACGACGAAATCGTCGCTGGTCTTGCAGCACGCACCGCCGATCAGGGAGATCGGGGTCACCGAGATCCGCTTGTTAACGATGGGAATGCCGAATTCGCGCGCGATCTCTTCCCCCGTTGCCACCAGATCCTTCGCGGAGCGATAGATCTTGTCATGGATCTTGGAGGCACATTTTTGCAGATCCGAATCAATGCAGTCGAGCAGGCTGATGCCCATGGTGATGGTACGGACATCAAGATTTTCCTCCTCGATCATCTTGTTGGTTTCGATTACTTCAAACTGATTAATCATCGCAGGCCAGGTCTCCTCCTATATTCTGTGCATGGAATCGAAAATCTCTTCCTTCTGACACTTGACGGAGACACCGATCTTCTCCCCGAGCGCATCCAGATCCTCGCAGATCTGTCCGAACTTTTTATCCGTTCCGCTCATGTCCGCGATCATCATCATGTTGAAAAATCCGGAGACAATCGTCTGGGAAATATCCAGAATATTGATCTGTGAATCGGACAGATAGGTACATACCTTTGCTATGATCCCCACCGTGTCCTTGCCAACGACCGTAATAATAATCTTGTTCATCCTCTTCTCCTCTTATTTCGCCGATGACTCGGCTGATTTTCTTTCCTCAAAGCGTAACGATCGGGCTCGGCTCATCGCGTTTTGCGATCATGATCCGAAAATCCTCCGCACGGTAGGGATTGTCCCCCAGGGTGATCTCCGCCCGGACCGCTTCGTAAGCGAGCTCCGGAAGATTGTTCTCGTGGGACAGATGCCCCAGAAAAATAAATTTCGTGCGATCGGCCAGGATCCGGCTGAGCAGCTTTCCGGAGTTCTCGTTGGACAGATGCCCGCGATCCCCGAGGATCCTCTGCTTCAGATAGTACGGATAGGATCCTGTCTGCAGCATCCGGACATCATGATTCGCCTCGATCAAAAGGCCGTCCATCTCCTTCAGACACTCCACCGTGTAATCGTTGTAGCATCCCAGGTCCGTACAGACCGCCACCCGCTGCTTCCCGTAATAGATCCGGTAGGCCACGGGATCCGCCGCGTCATGCGAAATATGCATGGCTTTGATCTTAAAATCTCCGATGTTAAAGGCCAGATCCGGACGTATGACCCGAAACAGTCCGGGATCCACTTTGCCAAGGGATGTATCCCGCGAGATCGCTTCGAGGGTCCGCTCCGTCCCATAGATCGGAACGCCCCATTTCCGGGAAAATACGCCCAGTCCCTTCACGTGATCGGAATGCTCATGCGTGATGAGGATTCCCTTGATCTCGCGTCCGGACAGATCCAGATCGCTGAGCGCCGCTTCGGTGCGCTTTCCGCTGATCCCGTCATCGATCAGAAGATGTGTCGTCTCCGAACCGACATAAATACAATTGCCGCTGCTTCCGCTGGCCAGGGGACAAAATCTCATGTAAAACCTCCCACATCAGTCTTCCCAATAAATCTCGATGACATCCCCGGCCTTTAAGGGTTCCATATATTGTGCCGTAGCGCCGTTGCACCTGGTCACAATCTTCTTTTTCCCGCTGTTTAGATCAAAATCGATAAAGTCAAACACATCGACAAACACATATTCCGCTTTCCCCGTGAGCGTAACAGGTCTGCCGTTAACGGTCACCGTAAGGGTCGTCAGTTCACCTGAGGTTCCATCCGCGGATCCGGAAAAAGCCTTCGAAGCCGCCCCACCTTCGGAGTCCTTCGTGAGGGCGCTGGCGGACGTTTCCGATGCGTCGTCCTCCCCCTCGGAAGCGTCCGGATCTGCGCGTCCCGCTTCCTCTTCCGCGCGCTGCGCAGCCGCATCCTTCATATCCTGGTAGCTTCCGTCGTCCTCGGGCAGATCCTGAAAACTGGTGCCTCCGGATTTCAGATCCAGCTCCACCGTAAAGTCTTCATACACTCTGGTGGTGGCTACCGCCTTCGTATCGTTCACCTTGATCTGACCGCCGAGGGGCAGATCGAGAAGCTTTGCAATCTCCTGTACCGTATAGTAATTTCTGACGACAATGTCATCTCCGCTTTTGATCCGGGTGAAAGCCGGCACGGTCGTTCCGTTGACATCCGCCGTGCGGGGAAGCTCCACGATCTTGCCATTGATCCCCACGCGAAGCGGCGATGCGAGCTCGGGCAGTCCGGACAGCTCCATCTGTGCCGGTTCTCCTATGGTCGAAGGTGTCAGCTCTATGATATCTCCGCTGTGGATCTGCGTATACAGATCCGCCGGATCCCCGTTGATCGTGATCACGGCCGCTTCTCCTTCGGTCCCGCGTACGATCCGGGACTTGCCGTTGACATTGAAGGTGAGCGCCTGACCGCGCTTCGGGAAGAGATCCTCATTCGGGACCGCCACCTGGATCGCCGCATCCGACACGCTCAGCCGCCCGTTGTCGTAGAGCTTCAGCCGTTCTCCGTTGAAAGAGACAAAGATAAAATTATTGCTCTGCGCATAGTAGCTCAGGCAGATCCCGATGGGAGTCACCATCAGCGAATCCTTGCGGGCATCCGTATCGAAGACGATATCCTTCATCACGTCCTCGCCGCGGATGGCCACACGCTCCTTCAGAAGGCCTAATTTCGCGGACAGCTTCTCGGTATATCCCGGGATCATTCCGCCGCCGCCAACGACAAAGACCGCACTGACGGGTTTGTCCCCGTTGAGGCGCTTGATCTCCTCCGCCACAAGCTCCGTCATGTGATCGATGGTGCTGCCCAGCGATTCCAAAACCGTCTCGGAATCGATCGTCTGGGGCAGTCCCATGATATCGGTGAAGGTGATCTCTCCGCCTTCGGTGGCCCCACGCTTGATATGCTCCGCCATCTCGAAATCCACCAGACAGTTCTGCACGATCACATTGGTAAGCGCATCCCCCGCCACCGGGATCATTCCGTAAGCGACGATGGCGCCGTCCCGGGTGATGGAGATATCGCTGGTACCTGCTCCGACATCCACCAGCGCCAGGTTCAGAAGACGAAAACGCTCCGGGATCGCGACCTGGATCGCGGCGATGGGCTCGAGGGTCAGATTGGTGACGTGAAGCCCTGCATGCTCGACGGATTTGTAGAGACCGTCCACCACATCGTCCGGAAGGAAGGTGGCGATAATATCCGCACCGATGGTCTTGGCCTTGTGACCGCTCAAGTTCCCGATCTGGTACCCGTTCATGTAATACCGCATCGGCGTATAGCCGACACAGTAGAATTTCATATCGGATTGCTCGGTAGACTGGAATTCCTCGTACGCCTGCTCGATGCCGACCATGGACAGATTGTAGATCTCCTCGTCGGTGATCTCCTGCTCCGCCTCAAAGGTCTGCTCCACATGCGTCGTCACGGTGCGCAGCACACGTCCTGCGGCAGCGATACAGACCTCTGTCAGCGATCTCGAGATATCCTCTTCGAGCTGCTTTTTCACGAAAGCGATGGTCTCCCCGACCTTGGCGATATCATGGATCTGACCGTCGAGCATGGCACGCGTCTCATGCTCCTTGATCCGCTGGGCCACCACATGAAACTGTCCGCCGGCCTGGTATCCGACGGTACCCACGATGCTGCGGGTTCCGATGTCCAGACCAAATACGTACTGACCCTGATTGTCTCTTACTCCAGCCATGTAAAAGCCTCCAATTTTCTGCGGATCTGCGCATAACTTTCCGCAAGTGTTCCGCTGTTGTCGATCACAAAGTCGCTCCCCTCCCGAAAGGCACGGTCGGAAAGCTGCGAGGCAAGGATCGATCTTGCCTTCTCGATCGAATATCCGCGGGATTCCATCAGTCTGTGGATCCTGGTCTCTTCATCCGCATAAACATACCACATCTCGTCGACCAGCTCTTTATAGCCGCATTCGATCAAAAGGGCCGCCTCCACAAAGAAAAGCTCGGTCCGCCCGTCCGCTTCCGCCTCCTGCTTTTTGAGGAGCAGATATTCCCGGACCGCCGGGTGTACGATGGCATTGACCTTCTCCAGCAGCGGCGCATCCTGAAAAATGCGCATGGCCATACGTCCGCGATCGATCTCCCGGGTACCTGGACTTAAGATTTCCGGTCCCAGGAGCGATACAAGCTCTTCGTAAACCTTCTCCCCCGGAAGCTCAAGCTCGTGCGCGACATCATCCGCCAGATAGATCCTGCACAGGGTATGCGCGCTGATATATTGCAAAATACTGGACTTCCCGGCGCCCACACCGCCGGTGATACCGATGAATTTCATCCTCAATGTGCATCGAACCAGGTCGTCCCCTGTTCCATGCCTACCTCCAAAACCACCGCCAGATCGGCGGCATTTTTCATGTTCCGTTCCAGAAGTTCCCGAACGATGCCGATTTCTTCGGGCGCCGTCTCAATGATCAGCTCATCGTGCACCTGCAGGATCAGTTTCGACTTAAGCCCCCGCTCCCGCAGCTCGTTCCACACGCGGATCATGGCGATTTTCATGATGTCCGCCGCTGTTCCCTGGATCGGTGCGTTCATCGCCACACGCTCCCCGAAGGAACGCTGCATGAAATTGGAAGAAGAAAGCTCCGGCACCGGGCGGCGTCTTCCGAAATAAGTAAGCGCGTAGCCCTTTTCCTTCGCAAATGTCACCAGATGATCGAGATACCGCTTGATCCCGGGATAGGTGGCAAAATACTGCTCGATATAATCGGCCGCTTCCTTACGCGTGATGGACAGATCCTGGCTCAGTCCGAAGGAACTGATCCCGTACACGATCCCGAAATTGACGGCTTTCGCGTTGCGCCTTTGCAGATCCGTCACTTCGTCAAAGGGGATCCCGAAGACCTTCGATGCGGTGATCCTGTGAATATCCTTCGAGGAACGATAAGCCTCGATCAGCCCTTCGTCCCCCGACAGGGATGCCAGAATCCGCAGCTCGATCTGGGAATAATCCGCATCGACCAGCGTCCAGCCCTCCCGCGCGGTAAACACCTTGCGAAGCTCCCGTCCAAGTTCGGTCCGGATCGGGATATTCTGCAGGTTCGGATCCGAGGAGCTGATCCGGCCTGTGGCAGTGATGGTCTGGTTGAAATGGCAGTGGATCCGGCCGTCTGCCGCGATATACGCAGGCAGGCCGTCCGCATAAGTACTCTTTAGCTTCGTGAGGGCGCGATATTCCAGAACGCTCGCCACAAAGGGAACATCCGGGGCCAGCTTCTCCAGAACGTCAGCAGCGGTGGAGTATCCCGTCTTGGTCTTCTTGCCGCCGGGCAGCTTCATCCGGTCAAAAAGGATCTCCCCCAGCTGCTTCGGCGACTGGATGTTGAACGTTTCTCCGGCCGCTTCATGGATCTGCTTTTCCAGCTCTGCGATCCGTAGTCCCAGCTGCGCCGAGAAGTCTGCCAGCTCCTGTCCGCGCACCGGCACACCGATCCGCTCCATGTCATAGAGCACCTTGCTGAGGGGCATTTCCATGTCCCTCATGATGCCGTCCATACCTGTATTTTGCAGCCGCTCCTCGATCACGGGGAGGGCGCGCAGGCAGGTCAGCGCTTCATTTCTGGCGATGGTTTCCGGCGCATCGGATCCGCTTAAGGTAAGCTCCGAAAGCGACTGCTTTCCAAAAAGCTCCTTCCGCCCGGGAAGCGTCCATCCCAGAAGATCCATGGCGATGCTCTCCGCATCATGATCACTCTTTAGGGGATTGAGCAGGTAAGCACCGATGATGCAGTCAAAAAGCGCAGCATTCCCTTCCAGTCCCAGGTAAGGGTAGGCTTCCTTTACATTGCACAGCGCAACCTTTCTGGAAAAGGAAACCTCCTGCAGCTCCTTCCGGAGCATCTCGCCCGCTTTCTCCTCCTGTCCGGGGAAAAGCGGGAGCCACGCACTGACCATTTCCTCACCGGAGTAGGACGCGGCACAGATGCCGTAGAGAGCATCCTCCTGTGTCAGAAGGCACAGTCCCAGATCCGCTTCCTCCGGAAGGGCATGGAGGATATCCTGCAGATCTTCCAGGGAGGATACGCTCATATCCGTGCGTTTTACCTGCGTCTGCTTTTTGTTCGCCTCGTCAAATTCCGCAAGAAAGCTCTTCAGCTCCAGGTGCTTGATCAGTTCGTAGGCCTCGGGGGTAAAGAGATTTCCGATGGCGGCATCGTCTATGGAGAAGGGAAGCTCGCAGTCCGTTTTGATCGTGGCCAGCGTCAGGCTCAATTCCGCCAGATGCCGATTGGCGATCAGCGATTCGCGGATGCTCTTCTTGCTGATCTCCTCCACATGCTCATAGATCCCGGAAAGGCTTCCGTAGGTGGCCATCAGTTCCTGCGCCGTCTTCTCGCCGACCTTAGGGACGCCGGGAATATTGTCCGAAGTATCCCCCATCAGAGCCTTAAGCTCGATAAAGCCCTGGGGCGTCACATGGTATTCCTCCATCAGCTCCGCCTCATGGAAATACCGCGTAAAGGTCTTACCGCCGCGTGTGGTCGGGATACAGATCCGCACATGCTCCCGCGCGATCTGCAGAAGGTCGCGGTCCCCCGAGATCAGGTCCACCTCGAGTCCTTCCGAAGCCCCTTTCAGGGCAAGCGTTCCGAGGATATCATCCGCCTCCAGCCCAGGCACCGAGACGCAGGGAATCTGCATCGCTTCCAGCACACGGCGCAGGAGCGGCACCTGCTCCCGAAGCTCCTCCGGCATCGGCTTGCGGGTTCCCTTGTAGGCCTCGTAGATCTTGTGCCGGAAGGTCGGTGCCTGTTCATCGAAGGCCACGGCGAGGTAAGCGGGCTTTTCTTCCCGGATCGCCTTGAACATGATATTCAGAAATCCGTAGATGGCATTGGTGTGCACACCTTCGCTGTTGGTCAGGTCAGGAATCCCGTAAAAAGCGCGATTGATGATGCTGTGTCCGTCGATCAGAATCAGTTTCTTTCTATCCAAAATCGTCTCTCCCTACCCGAGAAATAAGAGGATCACCATACATACCGCCGTGATCAGGGCGGTGAAAAAATGGCGACGCGCCAGAAGAAGCTTTTTGTGGATCAGAAGCCGGTTCCGGTTCTCCTCCAGCCTGCGGTCCAGCTCCTTTTGCAGATCAAAAGCGCCGTCATCCTCGAGATGACGCATGCCCTCCGCCACCAGAAACTGAATGCTCAGCTCCTCCTTGCAGGCCTCGCAGTGATCCATGTGCTCACGGAAATCCTCCATGACACCATAGCCCATATTCTTTTGTAAAAAATCGGGGATCAGATGCTCAAATTCTTTACATTCCATAGGCCGCCTCATTTTTGCACATACATAATTAATATAATATAAAAAAGGCAAAAAGAAAAGCCCACGGGTACTTCCGTGAGCTTACTTTCCTGCTGGTGGTGGGACTTGAACCCACACGAGGTCGCCCCCAACAGATTTTGAGTCTGCCTCGTCTACCATTCCGACACACCAGCCGGTCCAACAACAAGGGAAATCTTATCACAGAAAACCCATCGGCGCAAGAGACAAGTTGCGCCGGCAGGTCTTCCCTCGCTTTCTTTTCGTTCCCTACTTCAGTTCCATCGCGATCCGGCAGTCATTTCCCTGCGCCGTCACGGTGGCATAGCTTCCGACGATCAAAGGCATCATCGGCGCCACATGCCCGAGATCCATCTCCAGGATCATCGGAACACGGTATTTCCGGGCGATGGGAAGGAAAGCCTCCCACGCGTCCAGATTCAGGATGGGCTCCCCGTTTTCCGGACGACCGATCAGAAAGCCCCGCACATTCTGGAACCACCCGGCATGATCCATCTGCCACATCGCGCGCCGCATATCAAAGACATTCAGATCACAGGCCTCGAGGAACCAGATAAACCCATCGGAAGCGTAGGTGCGCAGAAACGAATGGGTATTGTCATACACGGTTCCCAGGAGATTGACCAGGCAATCCATGCATCCGCCGATCAGGCGACCGGAGCATTCCAGCTGCCCCGTCCACTGCCGCGCATCGTCAAGGAAGTCTTTGCCGTCAAAAATACGGTGGATCCTTGCTTCCGTCGCATTTATCGGGGCCAGCGGATTTTCCGGAGACTTCAGCGGCTCGGTCTCGTAAGCATCATAGGAAGACATCGTAAGCTTTTCGCCCTTAAGGAGCGCAAGCGCATCCGTTACCGATGCATGAAGCTCCTCCGCTCCGAATTTGTCCGCACAGGGCCCGTAGATGGAGGCCGTATCACACATCGTGGCCAGCAGATACGTAAAGTTCGTATTGTCGGAATAGCCCATGAACCACTTCGGAGGGATCTTGCGGATCCGCCCGAAATCCACATAATCAAGGATCTCACACATCAACTCTCCGCCGCCGCAGGAAATCAGCGTATCGATATCCTCATCCGCATACATGGCCGTCAGCTCCCCGCCGCAGTGCACCGGCAGATTGCTGATGCCGATGCCGCAGCTTTCCTCGCTGTTGTTACCGGGATAGGGCAGATATCCCTGCTCCCGGAAATACTCCATCGCCTTATGGAATGCGGATTTATACGGTTCGATCGTAGGTCCGAAGGATGGCGCCGGAAAACCGATGCTTCCTCCGTCTTTCAAAAATTCCGGATATCTCATGGTATCCCCCCATTACATCTACCCTTACGGTAATCCCCCCGGTGTCTGGCTGCCTTAAGCGTTCTCCTGCCGCAGCTTTTCAAAAATCGGGAAACAGTCAAAGGTGGCAAAATAATCCATCGGCGTCTCCGCGCGGCGGATCAGCTGCACGCTTCCGTCCTCCTTCAGCAGAAGCTCGGATGAACGAAGCTTTCCGTTGTAATTGTATCCCATGGAAAATCCGTGCGCACCCGTGTCATGAATGGCAAGATAATCCCCGATGGCAATCTCGGGCAGCTCCCGGTCGATGGCAAATTTGTCATTGTTCTCGCACAGGGACCCGGTGACATCATACACATGGTCGAGGGGAGCATCTTCCTTCCCGAGGACGGTGATATGATGATATGCTCCGTACATCGCGGGCCGCATCAGGTTCACTGCGCAGGCATCCACACCGATGTACTCCTTATGCGTATGCTTCTCATGCAGAACCTTCGTCACCAGATGACCGAAAGGCGCCAGCATATAACGGCCCAGCTCCGTATAAATGGCGACATCTCCCATTCCCGCAGGGGTGAGGATCTCCTCATACGCCTTCCGGACACCTTCTCCAATGACACGAATGTCATTCGGCTCCTGATCCGGACGATAGGGGATCCCGATCCCGCCTGACAGATTGATAAAGGTGATATGCGCGCCGGTCTTCTCCTTAAGATCCACGGCCAGCGTAAAGAGTTGCCGCGCGAGCTCCGGATAATAGTCGTTACTGACCGTATTGCTCGCCAGGAAAGCATGAATCCCAAAGTTCTCGACCCCCCGCTCCTTCAGGATCCGGAAGCCCTCGTACATCTGCTCGGTGGTAAAGCCGTATTTTGCATCCCCCGGATTGTCCATGATGCTGTTCGCAATGGAAAAATATCCGCCGGGATTAAAACGGCAGCTGATCGTCTTCGGAAGATAGCCTATGGTCTCCTCGAGAAAATCGATGTGGGTGATATCGTCCAGATTGATCGTAGCTCCGATCTTGGCTGCGTAAGCATACTCCTCCGCCGGAGTGTCATTGGAGGAGAACATGATATCCTCTCCCGTTACACCGCTCGCTACGCTGAGCTGAAGCTCCGTCAGGGAAGAACAGTCGCAGCCGCAGCCATGCTCCTTAAGAAGCTCTAAGATAAACGGATTCGGAGTAGCCTTCACCGCAAAAAACTCCTTGTATCCCGGATTCCAGGAAAAGGCGTCCTGCAGTGCTTTGACATTCTCTCGAATACCTTTCTCGTCATAGATGTGGAACGGAGTCGGATAGGTCTTCACGATCTCCTCCACCATCTCCCGGGTGACAAATGCTTGTTTTTTCATAATTTTTCTCCTCGAACCTTTATATATCTTCGATCTGCCAGTCGATCGGCGATATTCCGTGCTGTGTCAGAAACGCGTTGGCCTGACTGAAGGGCCGGCTCCCGAAAAATCCGCGGTAAGCCGACAGGGGACTCGGGTGCGGCGCCTCAAGAATCAGGAAATTCGGATTCGTTAAAAGCGCCTTTTTGGACTGGGCCGGCTTGCCCCACAGGATAAAAACGATCGGACGATCCTGCGTATTTAAGCCTGCGATCGCGGCATCCGTGAACTGCTCCCAGCCCATTCCCTTGTGGGAAAAAGCCTGATGCGCGCGCACCGTAAGAAGCGTGTTCAAAAGAAGCACCCCCTGATCCGCCCACTTTTGCAGATTGCCGTTGTTCGGGATTTTGCATCCGAGATCGTCGTGAAGTTCCTGATAGATATTCACCAGACTCGGCGGGATCTGTACTCCGGCCGGCACGGAAAAGCTAAGTCCCTGTGCCTGCCCCGGCTCATGATACGGATCCTGCCCGAGGATCACCACCTTTACCCTACTTAGGGGCGTGCGGTGAAACGCGGTAAAGATCTGATCCGCCGGCGGATAGATCACACTCCGGGAATACTCCTCGCGGATGAACAGATACAGTTTTTTATAATAATCCTTGTGAAATTCCGGCTCGAGTACCTCCAGCCAGTCATTGTCGATTGCAGACATACAGACTCCAAATAAGCGCTTTGGGCGCAGCGTCCCATTACAGACGGACAGCAACCCCTCTTCCGCGCAGATATTCCTTCAGATCCCGGATCTCAAGCTCCTTGTAATGGAAAAGCGAAGCTGCAAGCACCGCTTCCGCGCCTGCCTCGATCGCATCGTAAAAATGCTCCTTCGTCCCGGCACCGCCCGAAGCGATGACCGGAATGCGGACCACCGAGGATACCGCACGAAGCTGCGCAAGATCATATCCGGCCTTGGTTCCGTCGCAGTCCATGCTGGTGAGTAAAATCTCCCCGGCCCCTCTGCGCTCCGCCTCCATGGCCCACTCCACGAGATCCTTTTCCATATCGACACGGCCGCCGTTTTTGTAGATCGTCCAGCCGTCTCCATCCTTTCTCTTCTTGGCGTCGATGGCTACGACGACACACTGCGAACCGAACTTGTCCGCCGCGTCGGAAATCAGCTGCGGATTCATGATGGCCGCGGAATTGATGGCGATCTTGTCAGCGCCTTCCCGCAGAATGTCCCGGAAATCATCCACCGTACGCACACCACCGCCCACCGTAAACGGGATGAAAAGCGTGGATGCGACCTGGCGCACCCACTCCAGCTGCGTAGAACGGCTGTCGCTCGAAGCGTTGATATCCAGAAAGACGACCTCGTCCGCACCCGCCTTGTCATAGGCGGAAGAGACCTCGGCCGGGTCACCGGCATCCCGAAGATTCAGGAAATTGATACCTTTTACCACTCTCCCGTCCTTGACATCCAGACAGGGAATCACTCTCTTCGTCAGCATTTATGCATCCTTTCGGGTTAGATTCACAAAATTGCGCAGCATCGTAAGTCCGTTGTCCGAGCTCTTCTCCGGATGGTACTGCATGGCAAATACATTTCCCTGCTCCACCGCGGCGTGAATGGTTACTCCGTACTCCGTCGTTGCGACAACGATGCCTAGATCCTCAGCCTGCAGATAATACGAATGCACGAAATAGACGAAGCTTCCTTCCGGAATACCTTCAAAAAGCGTCCCCTTTTTCGGGAAGGACAGACTGTTCCAGCCGATCTGCGGGACCTTCAGACCACCATCCGAAGGGATCCGGCGGATGTGTCCCTTTAAGATCCCCAGCCCCTTCACACCGGGACTTTCCTCGCTGTCTTCAAAAAGAAGCTGTAATCCCAGACAGATCCCGAGGAAGGGAATCCCGCGCTTCGTGACGTCCTGAAGCACCTCTTCCAGTCCATAGCTGCGCAGCCGTCCCATGGCATCGCCGAAGGCGCCTACACCGGGCAATATCACACCATCCGATGAAAGGATAGTCTC
>JAEEGF012430125.1_pt1 | contig 12336 bp, 10 predicted proteins | sample 9134171 | NCBI WGS metagenome assembly JAEEGF01 (sample SAMN16246542, study PRJNA631951) | gut metagenome | biome: gut microbiome; feature: rumen; material: AP-attached | host: Bos | place: Iran: Karaj | collected 2018-10 | reverse complement strand
CCCCTCGAATCCTTATCGATTACAGGGTAATCCCATTCCTGTTTTGCCAAATCATCAAAGTCAGGAACATGAACATTCATAAATAATCTCTACCTCAAAGTCATCCTGCGACATACTGCACACCTAAAGCCTTCAGCTTGTCGCGCATCTTCTGCTTCTTCGCGTCCGGGAATCGACATCCGATGCAGCTTTCCAGCATCACTACATCTACGCCTGTCTTCGCTGCACCTTGAGCTGTCGCGCCTACGCATCCGCATTCGTCCACGCCGCACAAGACAACTTCGGTATACTTCTGCTCTTCCATATACTCTCGAAAAGCTCGTGCCGTATATGTGTTGGAACGGTTCTTCTCGAAGCAACGGTCAGACACCAGATCAAGACCGCTGAACAACTCGGCACCCTTAGTTCCCTTTATGGAAAACCCTACACCCCACAGCAACTTCGGCAGGATATGCTTGATGTATATAATTTCATATCCTTTTTCTTTGTATGAATGAATGGCCTCATTAACATTACCTACGAGAGTCTTCGTGTCATAGGTAAACATGGGTTTACGTTCATCCCACAAATAATCATTCTGCAGATCAATTACAATAAGAGCTTTCTTCTCAGACATCCTAATAATCTCTCCCTTATGTTATTCCACTTAGGATGCTATCAGAAAAACACTAAAAATGAAATTCTCCCCTTTTTCTCACGCGGGTTCGTCAATCACTTCGCCGCCCCACTCGACTAGGGTGAGGCCAAAACGATCAGCAAGTGAAGGATTCATATCTTCAAGTTCTTGAGGCTCAATCTCCACATACTCTGAGGTTGCATACCACAGCATATTGATGCGGACGGTTACATCTGGAGAGGGATTAACGATGAGCCCCGCCGCATCCTCATATGCTGTTGTCTGGAAAGTGATGACGTTATACTCATTTCCTTCCATTAACGGAAGCCAATAAGACATAAAGTCAGCAGCTTCTTTCTCATTAAGACCGAGTTCCGCCAAAGCTTCATTAAGGAAGCTCTCCGTGTCGCAGCCCTTAACACAGAACCCGCGGCTCAAGTCGTAATCCATGTTGAGCGTTGCTTCCCAGAAAAGGAACGGATATGTATTGCCGACCTCATCTTCCAAGACTCCGTCAGAAGTTGCAGTTACATTCCATCCGCAGGACTCATCATAGAGAGGATATGTGACATCAAGTTCGCCATCAAGATCGAGGCTTACATTGATCATCTCATCCTCATCGTTCTCGTTATAAAGATAGATGATCGGAGCATGAGCATTTACAGATGAGGCAGCATTACGCGCTCTGTTTACATATGATTTTATGGATACAAATAACGAGATGCCGATAATTGCAGACAAGATGATGAATACGAACAGCCCTGCAATAAACCCCTCTTTTTTCTTCGCAGCAATGATTATATATATTACTAATGCGATTACTGCAAATATCGGAACTAACACTATATTGATCGATATACTTGGCAACACAGAATCTTTTAATGCACACCATACGCTGCTTCCGGGCTGACATATATATTGCTGAACAAAAGTCATGTATATTAATAGACTCAATGAAAAATAGCTCATCAAAGAAGAATTGGCATACACTTTCTTCCATGAATTATCAGGATTCGACTTAAAAAACTTAATAATGAAATACAGACCTACGAGAATTCCGATCTCTATAAAGACTATCGGCAACGCACGAAGAACAACAGATACTGCAGCATGATTCTTATCAGCCTTTAACTGAGCTTTACGTTCAACGCGTCTGTTAAGAACAGTATCAGGATCACGTTCATCAATTACCAGATCAAGAACTCTTTCTCCATTGCTATCAACGTGATAATCGAATGATATCTCATCACCGACCATAAGGGTGTCGTTATCACCTTCATTAAAGATGAATTCTGTCTCGCGATAAGCATAATAACAACCATCGTCCAAAGTCACATCAAGGCGAGTCCACAGTTCTACGACCTGGCCGGTACCGGAGATACATAAAGATGACGTAGACGTATTAACAGACATAATTCGACCGGCGCCCGATTCTGTCGTTAGCTCCTGATCGTCAGGGACGGGCCGAACAATACTAAAATCATTATATGTACTTAACGGATTCGCCGACAGATTATATTCCTGGGCAGCATATTCAAGAACTAAAGCCTTGTATTCTTTATTAATAGCGTTGCTGATCGGGTTATAATTCAATGCTCCTATAACCAAAACAGCCAGAACAATGTAAATTAACTTCTTCATAAATATCCCTCTCTTCAATCCTGCCGTCGTTAAATACGTTAGCCTGATTATAAGAGAGGAATAAGAATTACTTAACACACTACCGATATTGGTAGAATAGAAACTTTTATACCGTTAGTATTATTTGCTCTTTGCTTCGTGAACGCCGCTGAGTACAACTGCAATAGCACCGTAGAGCACACCTGCGACAGGCCATACGATCCAAGTGAAGCCCCAGTTCATTGTAAGGAAGCTCCAAAGAAGGTATCCGGCAGTAACTGTCAGCCAGTAAGCGGGCGCAACAGCTTTAAGAACATAATTCGTCTTGTTAGTCTTGTTGTAATCGCCTTCCTGCAAAAGCTTGGAAAACCCGTCCTTGATTATTCCGGCATTAACGATCATGAAGCATGCTATAGCGATACACGCGAGCAGCACAGCCACCAAACCGATCGTAAGGCCCTCGCCGTGCCCCTCTACTATCGCGCTTGCTACGACACCTATAACACCCAGAAGAATGAGTACCGTTCCTGCCGTGATCGCTTTTACGAACTTAGGCTGAAACTTCTCTGCCCTGTCTTTTACCATGCCGTCAACGCCGTACTCTGTGTCGAAAATCTCCTTTTCGAGCCATTCCCACTTGGAGGCAGCGATGCCCGCGGGTATGAAGAAAACAAGCGAGATCGCGATCAACACAAGAAGCAATACCGTGCCGACGCCGCCCGCGATGCCGTCCGTGATGCCGAACATGCCCGCTTCTTTAGCAGCCTCAAGCAGGAGAAGAGGTACAGGGCACATGGTCGAGAGCAGGACGCCCGTCGCGATCTTTACCGCGAACTTTCCGTTCTCGCCAAGGAAAGCGTTTGCCTCCTCCATGCTGACTCTGCGCATGGCACTGTCCGTGTCCTCCGCAGCCTCGCTTACAGGTCTTGCTTCAGCGTCATCCTTAAGAAGGTAATCAGTACTCACTCCGAAAAGCTTACTCATGTCGAGTATCCTCTGAAGATCCGGGACACTCTGCGCGCCTTCCCATTTACTTACTGACTGTCTGGATACGCCAAGCTTATCTGCAAGCTCCTCCTGGGACCAGCCGTTCTTTTTTCTCTCATCAATGATCTTATCTGCAAGTATCATTCTCATTCCAACTCCTTTTCCGTAGTTTATGGCACTACGATACCAACCCCCACGGTTGCACACCATAAAGTCGACTTGTAAATGTGTCAACTGACGGTTGCAATTCCCTATTTATCGGCATCTTCCAGCTCATGCAGGAAGCGATACTCATCAACTTTCAGGTCTGTCCGGTGCGTCGTATCAAGGTAAGAATCCATGCCCGGAGTCTTGTCATATTCATTGGTCTCATTAACTGTCGCGTGGATCTTGTCCGATGCTCGGTAAGCTATCTTGCGAGCCACAGACAGTGAAATGAGGAATGCGATAAGCAGCACCTCTATAAAACATAATACCAAGAACAAGGTGTAAACAAACGGACTTGTATTATGAGAGATCAATATCAGGAGGATCGCAGCTGCCAATGCGACAGCCGCATATCTCGGCACTTTGATCCAGCTGCTCTTCGAAAGCCTGATCAGATTATCGAACTTATAGACGGCATCTGACGTAGGGGCCTGACCGCTCGCTTCACCTGTTTGACCGTTAACGGCAAACTGATAGTTTCTGCCATCGAACTCAACCGTCATGAACCAGACTGGGAGCAGACAATACTTAATGCTCGGCTCGCTCATCCAGGTAAAGTTCTTTGAAGGGATGGGCTCATACTTGTCATATCTTGATGCAATAGTCGACGTCAGATCCATCGATATCGTGTCCAGTTTCTTAGTGAACTTCTCAAGAAGATCGATCGGTTTCTGATCATATTTGTCAGCATAGAACCCTTGAAGATATCTGTTATCGAACTCAACCATCTCGGAGTAATCAAACGGCTCTATCGCTTCCATCAGTTTGTTGGCGATCTTTAAAGATGCATCAAAGGGCACGCCTTTAACGTAGTACTTGGCTTTGGCCCTTACCTGGATTGAATATACTTCCGGTTCGATCTTTGTACCGGTACCATACATCTCGGAATTAACAGCACAGTCCAGAAGCCAGAACGGCACATAGACGGGAATCATCTTAGTAAGGCGGCTGTCTGTCTTGAAGCCTTTGGGATTCAGCTTTCTGGTCTTAATCCATTGCTTTATGTTGTTCTCAGCGGTCTGCCTGTCGATCTTGAATGGCACGATGTAATCCGGCTTGAACTCGCGTGTCATTCTTCTTGTGATCAGCGCAGGAGAGCCGCAGAAAGCACACATGGTCGACATCATGTTCTCGTCAGCGATCATAATGGCACCACAGCTGTTGCACACTATCTCATGACGTTTCTTGTCATCCTCTGAGATATCATTGTCGCCTGTATAATCGCACTCTATGCTATAGCCCAGCGAGCCGGTCTTCTCGAGCGTTGACGGATCATAAATGTTACCGCAGCTGCGACACAGCAGCCCCTGTACTTCAGGCTGATAATAAATATTCGAGGCGCAAGACGGACACTTGGCTGATTCAGCGTAAAGATTGTCCGTCTGCATAAACATGATAAAACCTGCTTAGAATATTGTTTTCCATGTTTATATTTTAACTCATTAATTGTAGCTTCCCACATCAACGAAGACTGGATTATCGACGGGACCCTCGCTTCCCGTGAACGCCACCTGAATTCTGCCTGTAGCGTAGTCGACGATTATAAGCTGCGACGTGCCCGTGCTGTGAACATTCTCCACCTCGAACTGCTCGACGGTTTCCTGCGTGATCATGTTCTTAAGATCAGCTATGGAGAACACGTCAAACTCGCCTACCCACTCGTTGTACTTCGCGAAGCGGACGATGTTGTTGGTGTTGCCGGTGAAGCCGTCCTGATTGCCTGCGGTCGTAAAAGAATTTACGATGCAAAGCGAATCGGTGTGGTCCCAGGAAAGACCTTCCATGATAGGCGTATCAGCATCTCTTAAGTTAGAGAAGCCGAGCCCTGCTTCCGCCACCTGAGCGACGCAGTCTTCCGCGCAGAAAGCCTCGTTGCCGTCAGCAAGTGTCAGGTTATGGCACCATGTAAACTCAGCGCTCTCGCCCACCATGAACTCGCCGACTTCTCTTGCAGTATCAAACTCCTCGAGAGCGAAACGCAACTCCATCGTGTAGCACTTTCTGCCCTCGTAGATAAACCTCTCATCAGTCGGTGTTCCGACATCCAGGATTGCTGCGAAGACGCCGTCGTCGTTAACGCCGGAGATGATGTCGAGAAGACCCATGATCTGAATTGCAGTGAGGCTTCTGTCTCCGTTTCGCATATGAGTAACGCAATTTGTCATACCCATCTGGTACTCGTCTCCAAGCGACCACTCGAGGTTACGAAGAGCCATCATCTCGCCCGTCTCTGTGCGCTCTCCCCAGAGGGTAAGAGCACTGCAGGCAGTAGGACGAAGCGAATCGGGGATCATGTTCAAAGCGATGACTTCCTCGTAGGAGAACAGACCGTCTTCCGTGAATCCGTGTCTTCCTTCCGACAAGGCGTCAGCAAGGCCTGCGAGTTCTTCCTTAAACTCATCGCGCATCGAATCGTAGAGAGTCATCACTCTGTCTTCTACTGCTTCCGGAGTGTAAGAACCGCCGTACATACCTCTTATGGTTCCGTAAAGGTAGGGCTCCATAACAGATTCAAACTCCGGCATCGCCTGAGGGATCGTTCTGCCGTAAGCTGCACCTACGTCATACCTGCTGCCGTTCTCGTAATCGAGCGTTACATCGAAGTAGTCAGGCATTACCGCTATCTCGCAAAGCCCGTCATCAGATACATAAGTGGCGGTTGCTTCTTCGACCACACCCTCGTCTGTGTATGTAACGCCTGCGCCGCCGTAGTAATCATCTACCGGAACAAGAGGTTCATCACCTATGCCGAGCATCATGCTGTCAGTTGCCTTAGCGCAGCCCGTAAGGCCGAGCATTACAGATCCTACGAGGATCATTGAAATCAATTTCTTATTCATCATTCAGTTCTCACTTTCCAGATTCGGATGCTGTCCGTAAGTCTCGTCATCAGATAAACGGCAATGACAAGTCCCGATATAACGATCAACGGCACGATCACGAAGTTATGGATGGGATCTACAGTCAGCTTAAACGAGTAGTTTCGAAGAAGACTTACAAACAAAGTCTCCGCGAACTTATTACCTATTGTTGCCGTAAACAGAATTGACAATCCCATAGACAAAACGCCCAGGATAGTAAGCCTTATAAGATGCCATCCTCTTATCACGGATTGCTTGAATCCCATGCTCTTAAGAAGCGCGATATCGGCGGTTTCCTCTTCGATGAAGATGTTCTCATACAAGCAGGTAAGAAGGATCAATACACCTGCCGCAGCAAAAGCCGTCGCCGCGATCATCATATTAAAGATGAGGTCATATCCTTCGAGGAAATCGTTAACTACATCGTCCGGAGAAAGGACCTTCACCTCACCGTTTGTCCATATGGCCTGCATCTGATTTCTTATCGCCTCGTGCTCACTTACTGGCGCATCGATGACAGCCGAATACACATAATCAGGAGTAAAGAAAGCGCCTTCGAATTCCGGGCTCATGATGACCTTCACCAGATCGGTTCCGTGGTAGTCTATGAAACCCGTGATCATAAAGTCCTCAGTCACCCTTTCAGTATGGGTGTGATCTTCAGAGAATCTGTCATACTCAAGCGTTACACAATCGCCGATGCCGACTCCCAGCATATCCGCATGATACTTGGAGATTGCAACCTCGTTATAAAGAACGGGAGCATCGCCGCCGGGAAGATAATAGAGCCCGGAAATATCGGCATCCTGCCATGCCATCTCTGCGACCAAACCAACATCGCCATGGTAGATATCCGCAGTGCACATTTCAGTAAGAACCAGTCTTGCAGGAATGTCATTCTCCTCAAGGATATCGTTAAGTATGTCATACACGCCGGAATAGCTTCCCGCACGCTGCGCAAGCTTTTCGACATATGAGTCCTCAAGCTTAAGGTCGAAGTCTATCCTTCCCCTCTGGAAGTAATGCTGCAGGTAGCTTACGTCAAGGACGGAATCCTTAAGCTGTATCATGAAAAGCACCGCCGCGATGCCGAGCGTGTATGCGAGGATAAGATAGATGTATCTTTTGAGTGCGCGGAGGATGTCGCTTACTGCAAGGAAGGAAGCTATGCCCATAGTCTTGCTTCTTACAAGTGACAGTCCCGGAAGCTTCGCGAACCTCTCACCTCTATTCTCGCCGTGGATCGCATCGATAACGCTTATCTTATTCATTCTTCTTAAGGAAAGAACGCAGAAGAACAAGATAAACGCGATGTTCACGAGCATTGCGCTCACGCCGATCATGATCATGGTTACCTTGTCAGGGAAGATGACGTCATAAACGAAGACATCATAGATCTTCTCCGACAGCATGAATCCCAAGGGCAGGCCGATGAGGCCGCACACAACGCAGAACGCCATGTACTTAACTACATAGAGAAGCTTATATGAGAATGACCACACGCCGATAGCCTTCATCATGCCTATCTGCTTTGCCTCGCGCTTAACCATCGACTTGATACTGAAGTCAATCGTCATCATGATCATCGCCATTACGAACACCGCAACGATGAGTGTCGAAAGAACAATGATAAGCACCATGATTCCGGTATCGTTCATGCTTGCAACCTTAGTCGCTCCGGTTATGATTCCGCGGTCTTCGAACTGAAGCGAAGTATCCGTAATTATCGGAATCAACGTGTCGACATAATCGCCGTCTCCGGCATCAACATTAAGCTCATAGAAATCGGTCTTTTTCGGACATTCTGCGTAGAAAGTTTCAGCGTCTCTGTCAGACAGGTAGAGAAACCTCCAAGTAAGCTCGATCGGATTTCTGTAGATCTCACATATCGTGAATTCATATACATTACCCATCTGAGTAGCAAGTCTGATCTTGTCGCCGACACCGATTCCCATACGTCTCGCCATAAGCTGCGAGACAGCCACGCATCCGTTAGGGACTTCGAAGTCTTCGCCGTTTAGTGTATACGGGATGTTTCTCTCTTGAGGCTTTGAAGTAATGACGTAAATTCCGTCTATCGCCTCAACCCGCTCGCCTTCTTCATCATTGACAAACACGGTTCTGTCAGACATCGCGACTACCTGACTTACATACATGTCTCTTGCTATATCAAGCGAGCCGAAAGCATCGAACACTTCCTGTCTTGCCCCTTCGGCATCAGACTGATCGACCGACATCAATACGATAAGATCCGTTGAGTTACACTTCTCGTATGTTATCTGCTCACCGACCATGAATGAATAAAGAAGTGTCGCACCCGCGACCATCGCGACAGTAGCCACGATCATGAACGCGAACAGCACTACATTAAGCGCTTTCTGATCCTTAAGATCTCTTTTAAGCATACTAAGATACATATGGCTTACCATCCCATCTCATCGAGCCAGGCTCTGACCTTGCGCTCGCGTGCGGAAAGCTCGTTATTATCACCCATCTTGCCGAGTGTAAGCTCACCCTGGATGCCGCCGTCCACAAGATAGATGATTCTGTCACTTATCGAAGCAACCTTCTCACTATGGGTTACCATAAGCACTGAAGTTCCCGCGCGGTTCGCCTCGAGAAGACGCGTCATGACATCCATGGAAGCCTTGGAATTAAGTGCTCCCGTGGGCTCGTCTGCGAACAATACCTTAGGGTTGTTTATAAGCGCACGGCAAAGGCACGCACGCTGCAGCTGACCGCCCGATACCTCAGTGATCTCGCGCTCCGCCGTGTCTATGATATCGAGCTTTCTCATGAGTTCTTCGGCATCTTTTCGCACTTCTTCGCGTGGCTTAAGCTTCGCCTGGAATCCCGGCAGAATGATGTTGTCAATGATGCTAAGCTTCTTCATCATGTACATCTGCTGGAAGATGAAACCCATCTTAAGAAGCCTGATGTTAATGAGATCTTTCTCCTTCATGGAAGAAAGCTCCTCCCCATCGAAAAGCACACTTCCCGCAGTAATCGTGTCCATGCCGCTTACCGTGTAAAGCAGCGTGGACTTACCCGAACCCGACGGTCCCATAACAGTTACGAATTCTTTCTCCTCTACCTTGAGGTTTACATTCTGAAGAACGTTATTGCTTTGCTTATCAACGATATAAGTTTTGCAAAGATCTTTTGTCTCGATAATAGCAGACATAAATTCCCTCCATAATCATCTTCTGACTGCATTATGGAGGAAAACTATTAAACAATTATTAAAGCGGGAAAAATAAGCAGAATTCGGTCTCGGAAGTTTGGTCGTTGTAACGTGTGGCGACTGTGCCACCGAGCTTTCTTGCTATGAAGGAAGCTTCATAAAGACCTAAGCCGTTGCCCTCGACGTTCTCGGAGTTCGAACCTCTGTAGAAACTGTTAAACACATATTTCTCTTCGTTCTCGGGAACGCGGCTTCCGGTATTACCAACAACAAACTCATAGCCTTCATCCGACTTATCGATTAAGACACCGATATGCATGCCGTCACTGTACTTGATCGCATTCTCGATGAACTGAGTAAGAACTCTGATGACACCCGACTTATCGCTGTTGATCATGACGCGGCTTTTGCAGTCTATCGTAAACGGAATCTTCAGCACATTCATGCGGTTGCTGTATTCTTCCTTAAGCCAATCTTCGATCTCAGACAGATAGAACTGGTCGATCGAAGGCTCATATTCTACGATGCTCTTCGACGCTGCATTAAGAAGATCCTTAACGATGTCTTCGATGTCCTGCGTATTCTTCTCGATCTTCTCTGCGACCATCGCATCATCGGGATCGGGGATACCATCTTTACGGTAAAGACCGCTCTTTAACGCCTGCGCATAAAGTCTTATGTTAGCGACGGGAGTCTTGATTCCATGTGCGATCGATGAGAGTAAAGTCTGCTTCTCTTTCTCTAATGCACGAAGCTTCTTGCGGTCTCCCGAGAGTCTGTCGTTTAGCATGTTCATGCCCCAGATATACTTACCGAAGTATCTTTCCTTCGACTCAGGGATATGTTCGCCCGTCTCATTCTTCGCGATCTTCTCAGGATATGAAGACAGCTTGTTAAACGGCATGATGACCTTCCTGTCTATATAGATGAAGAATGCGATCAGAATGATAAATGCAAATACAACAACCGCCTCTGCAAGATAAAGAGTATGCACTTCTCTTAAGTCTTCGTAAGTAAAGACAACGATCCCCTCCGCTTTTCCGTCACGTGAGATTATCCACGTTAAGCTGCTAGATGTGTCGTCAGATAGAAGATTAGTAACAGCTTCATCGATGGAAATGTAAGAGATGTCAGAAGGCACATTCCTCTCACCGAACTCAGAAGCCCATGAGGATTCCTGCTCCGATCTTACAGCCTCAACAGCTTCTCCTAAATCCTCCGAAGGATACTCCTCCACCTGCTGCACAAACCTGTTGGCAAGAGTATTACGCCTGCCGCTGTCGCCTTCGTAGATCTTCGTAACAGCGAAGAACGCCCCTACGCCGAGAACCACAAAGAGCAAGAAAGCTACAAGATACTTAAGGTAATACTTTCTCATGAAGCTTTAGTCTCCGCCGAACCTGTATCCTACACGCCAGACTGTGTGAATATACTTGGGATCCTTGGGGTCGTCACCGAGCTTTTCGCGCAGCCATTTTATGTAAACGGTAAGCGTCGAGACGTCGGAGTCGCAGTCGGAGCCCCACACGGCATCGAACAAAGTCTCCTTCGGGATAACTTTCTCGGGGTGCTTAAGAAAGTAGATCAAAATCTCGAGTTCCTTACCGCCGATCTGCAAAAGCTTGTCGCCCTTATGTACGGTCATGGTATTAAGATCAACACTCAGGTCTTTATACTTAATGATCTTATTGTCTTCAGATGAATCGGGGTAGTTTCTTCTTAAGATCGCCTTAACCTTGGACAGAAGGAACGGGAAGTAGAAAGGCTTGCCGATGTAATCGTCAGCACCGATATCAAGGCCTAAGATCTTGCTGTCGTCGTCATCCTTCGCACTCATCATGAGGACCGGAATATCCTGTTCCTTACGAAGAAGTCGAAGCGTCTCGAAGCCATCAAGGCCAGGGAGCATGACATCAAGAAGCATCAGCTTATAATCCTCTTCCTTGAGGCGGAGGATTGCCATCTCGCCGTTCTCAAGAAGCTCAACCGAATAGCCTTCACGCGACAAAAGATCGCGTATCAGAGTACCGAGTTCGCTATTATCTTCAACGATGAGGATATCCGTCATATAATCAATCTCCCGAATTCCATTCAATTCGGATTATACTATACTCGGTTCTAGTTCTCCTTATCGTATAAACAATCATGTTGTTATCTGTTGCTTATATTGGAAAAAGCCCCCCTTTCTCTACCAGATAGTCCTTATGGTAGCTCATGCGGGGATTTTTTACGTTTTAAGACCAAAAATCCCCCTAATATCTACCAAACACATCATTCGGTAAACGTCAGGGGGATTCTCTTTGTTTGATCATGATAACTCTTTAGCAAAACATATCGCTCCGTCGAGCTTGTCGTACGGCGAATAGTTATCTATCAGTACATAACCACGTTTGGTATATAAGTGAACCGCTTCTTCCATCTGAGGCCTTGTCTGGAGAATAGCCCGTTTGAATCCGAGTTCCACAGCCTTCTGCTCAAGCGCATCCATCATGGCAGTCGATATATGATTGCCTCTGAATTCAGGATCTACCCAGACTCTCTTAATCTCAACATCAGAATCAGAATAAGCTTTCAGTCCTACACACCCGACAGCAACACCCGAGACCGAAGCAATCAGAACATCTGAGATGCTTTCCGAGAGGTTATACGGAACGAACGCTTCACGGTTCTTCAGACCGCCGACAATACTACTGTAGAACTCTTCTGTCTTAAGATAAAACTTACGAAAATCCTCATTATTCCCATCGGTCCATTTGTAATCGATCTTCATAGTAATTCGCCTCCGGACTTAATGAGTCAGCAACCAATTCTTAACTATGCCTTCGAAGATCTCAGGTTGCTCTATCTGCAGATTATGTCCG
>JAEEGF012279622.1_pt1 | contig 12336 bp, 6 predicted proteins | sample 9134171 | NCBI WGS metagenome assembly JAEEGF01 (sample SAMN16246542, study PRJNA631951) | gut metagenome | biome: gut microbiome; feature: rumen; material: AP-attached | host: Bos | place: Iran: Karaj | collected 2018-10 | reverse complement strand
AGAGGGCACTGGCGGCGAAGGCCTTCGGAGCGACAGGATGGTTCTTCGAGGTGCACCCCACCCCCGACCAGGGACTCAGCGACGCAGCAAACATGCTGGAGTTGGATAAGCTGGAGGGACTCCTGCGGCAATTGATAATTGATAATTGACAATTGATAATTGACAATTGATAATTGAGTATTGTGACGACAAGAGAATACGCTATACAATGTATCAAGGATGAGGCGCAGGCTGTGCTGGACCTGATACCGAAGATGGACGAGGACTTCGACCGTGCTGTGGAACTGATGATGCAGTGCCAAGGAAAGGTCATCGTCACTGGCGTGGGCAAGAGCGGACACATCGGAGCGAAGATAGCAGCGACACTGGCGTCGACAGGTACCCCGTCGTTCTTCATCAATCCGCTGGACGTCTATCACGGCGACCTGGGCGTGATGTCGAGAGGCGACGTGGTGGTGGCCATATCGAACTCAGGCCAGACGGACGAGCTGCTGAGGTTTATTCCGATGGTGCTCCACATGGAGATTCCCATCATCGCCATGAGCGGAAACCCGGAGTCGCTGCTGGCCAAATACTCGACCTGCCATCTGAATGTAAGCGTAAAGAAAGAAGCCTGTCCGTTGAACCTGGCACCCACCAGTTCGACAACAGCGACACTCGTCATGGGTGACGCACTGGCTGTGGCACTGATGGAACGACGCAATTTCCAGCCACAGGACTTCGCACAGTTCCACCCGGGAGGCGAGTTGGGCAAGCGACTGCTGACCACCGCCCAGGATGTGATGCTGACGGAGAATCTGCCCCTGCTATCGGAAGAGATGCATTTGGGCGAGGCTATCATTCTGGTGAGCAAAGGCAAGCTGGGACTGGGCGTAGCCATCAAGGACGGACGCATCAGCGGACTCATTACCGACGGCGACATCCGCAGGGCCATGGAGAAATGGCAGGCTGAGTTCTTCGACAGGACGGTGGCCGACATCATGACGCGCAACCCCAAGAAGGTAAGTCCGCAGGCCAAGATTGCCGAGATACAGAAGACAATGAACGAACATAAAATCCACAACGTGCTGGTGGTCGATGATGAAAACAGGCTACTTGGAATCGTCGACAGATATGCATGTGTTTTGTGAGAAGTTAAAGAAGTTAGAGAAGTTAAGAAGAAGATATGAACAGACTGAAGAAAATATTGTTAGTCCTCATGCTGGCACTGCCATTGACAGCTGCAGGCGTATATTTGTTTAAGACACTTGATGCCCGCAACGGCCTCATCAGCAGTCAGATTAACTGCGTGCTGAAAGACCAACGAGGATACATGTGGTTCGGAACCCCTGCGGGACTGTACCGCTTCGACGGCTACACCTTCAAGAATTTCCAGAGCAACTCGCAGGACGGCTCGTCGCTGCCCGACAGCTACATCATCAGCATTCAGGAAATGCTGGACGGCAACCTGTGGATTGAGACATCGGCAGGTTTCTGCGTATATCATCCGCAGACGGAAAGTTTCGAGCGCGACATGAAGCAGATCTATGCCAGCATGGGTGTCGAGGGTAAGCCCAATGTCGTGTTCATAGACAGGCACAAGAACTTCTGGGCATCGATTCCCAACAAGGGTGTCATTGCCTATAACATGCAGCAACAGACCAGCTATCCGTTTGCCTATACCAACGATGCTCACGGCATTCCCCAAGGCACCATTACCTCCATCAACGAGTGTCGCGACGGAGCAATCCTGGTCTACGAGGACGGTCGACTGGTATGCTGCGACATCATGCGCCAACAGCAAACGGTATGGCAGACTGACAACATCGCGCAACAGCATCTGCGTAAAACAAAATCGCTGAAAGTCTTTGCCGACCAGCTGGACAATATCTGGCTCTACGGACAAGGAACACTGATGCTATACAACAAAAACGCCAACACATGGAACACCACCATTGGCGACCAGCTGGGACTGACCAGCGTAGCCGTAGACCATAGCGTGAACGGAATGACGGGCGACCGCAACGGCAACATCTGGGTGGGTACTGACCGCTCGGGACTCGTCCGCATCAACGTGAATACGCACGAAATGGAAAATGTGCAGCCACGCGGCATCAATCCCCGTCGCATTGACAGCGAAATCATGGCCATACAAAGCGTCTACGTGGATGACACTGACCTGTTATGGGTAGGTACTGAGAAATCGGGCGTGGCCTATTACGGCAGCAATATCTACAAGTTTGACAGCAATCTCATCGGCGATATCACCGCCATAGCGCAAGGCGCCGACAGCACCATCTGGTACGGTACCGGCTCGAAGGGTATCATTGGCTATAATGGCACTTTGGCCAGTACCAAGGTGTCGTGCATGGCTACTACGCCGGACGGAAGCCTGTGGGTGGGTTCGAAGCAGAACGGACTGACACGTATTCAAAACGGCATAGGAAAAATCTATTCGGCAGCCCGCGACAGTGTGAAGACACTCATCGACGACCACATCAACGCCCTGTGCAGCGATAAGTCGGGTAACCTGTGGATAGCCACCAACGGAGGACTGCAGGTGTACAACCCGAAGATGGACACCTTCTCGGCATACACCCGCGAGAACGGTATGCTGAACACCAACAACATCACGTCGCTCTTCTACGGACAGAACAACCGCATGCTGATTGGTACGGCAGAAGGACTCGTGATATTGGACCTCTCGACGCGCGAAAAGACGGTGCTGACGGGAAATTCGACAAATATACAGACATTCACGAACAATTATATCACTCAGATTTATGAGGACACACGCGGACTGATCTGGATAGGAACACGTGAAGGCCTGAACATTCTGAATACCGTCAAGGACGAAGTCAGTCACCTGACGGAAAAGGACGGACTTTGCAACAACTCCATCTGCGGTATCGTCGAGGACAGAAACCACAACATCTGGGTATCGACCAGCAATGGTCTGAGCCGTGTGGTAACACAGCGTGACCACGAAGACGGCACGTTCACCTACGGACTGTATAATTACAGCGTCTATGACGGACTGCAGAGTAACGAGTTCAACATGGGAGCTATCCTGACGAAAAACAACGGTGAAGTGGTGTTCGGAGGTCTTTATGGTGTGAACTGGGTGCGCCAGGGTACAAAGGACGACCAGGAATCATTGCCACGCGTCATGCTGACACAGCTGTTTATCGGCGAGGAAGAGATTCTGACAGGACACGAATATGGCGGACGCACCATCCTGACATCAGCGCTGAACGAAATAAGCAAGATAGAACTGGCAAACAGCCAGAACACGCTGACCATCAAGTTTGCAGCAGGTAACTACAACCAAGGAGAGCGTCTGCAGTTCATGTACTGGATGGAAGGTTTGGAGAACGACTGGAGAAACGGAGACGCGCTGTTGCATGGTGTCCGATTCCGCGATTTGAGCAGTGGCACCTATACGCTGCACGTCAAGGCCGTCAGTGCTGATGGAGCCGTGAGCAATCAGGAACGTACGCTGGAAATTACCATCGACCGTCCCTGGTGGATTTCATGGTGGGCTTTGACGGTATATGTCATCATCGCCATCCTGGTATTGGCCATCTGGCGTTATGGCATCAAGAAGATCAGAAAGGTATGGAGAAGCAAGCGTACCGTCATTGACGAGCTGAAACGCCAGCGCGAGGAAATCAAGAACACCAGTGAGGATCTGCGCCAGCCTATGGCTCGCATGACAACCATTATCGGCTCGCTGGCTGAGAAGGAACAGACCATGGAGGGACGCGAGCAACTGAACTCGCTGCACTTCCAACTGTTGCAGGTCATTACCCGCATTTCGGAGATGCAGTCGACACTGGAGAATCCGGAGAAGAAGGCCGAATCGACCGCCAAGGACCGCATGGAACTCAACGACCGAGGCGAGGTGGCCATGATATCGAATTCTACCGCAAAGGAACTGACTGCTGAGATCAGACCTTTCAAGGTCGACTCGCAGGCGAAGAAGTTCAGTGTGGTGTTCATCGATTCAAACCACGAATTCCTGACCTTCGTCAATGCCCATCTGCGCGAGGTCTACGACTTCCACGTTTACGATAATATCAAGGATGCACTGCCTGACATCGAAATGCTGAATGCCGATCTCGTCGTATGTAAGCAGGACATGGACTTCATGACGGGTAGTGAGCTGTGCAGCCGCTTCAAGATGGATCCGCGCAGAAGAAAGACCAAGTTCGTGCTGCTGACGGACGGTGTGCTGTCGCAACAGGATATGACCGACCAGAACATTACGCTGGCTGCAGACGACTACCTGGCTAAGCCGTTTAACATCCAGGAGGCAGTCATCCGATTCAACAAACTGATGGGTCTCGGACCTATCGAAATGGAGAGCAACGCCATTGAAGGAGAAGAAACGCGCCGCCTGGAGAGCCGCAATGCCAGTATGACGACGGCCACCTTCCACTACGACGACGAAGGTGCAGAACAGCGTGCTGCCAACGAGGAGAATGCAGAGGACATAGCACCTCACGAGCAGGAAGAGGAACAGCCCCAGCAGAGCAGTCCTATGAACATTGGAGGCGAACTGATGCGCCAATACTACGGCGGAAACACCATCGGCGACTACTCGATGAGTGATGCGATGGACCAGCAACTGATGCGCAACATCGAACAATTCGTGCTGCAGAACATGAGTCGCGGACAAATCAGCCTTGAAGAGATGGCTACCGCCATGGGCATGGGACGCGTACCATTCTACCACAAGGTACGTGCCATCACGACGAAGACACCAGCAGAGATTGTGCGTGACCTGCGCCTGAAACATGCCTGCACGCTGCTCGTCAGCACCAACATCAACATGAGCGAGCTGGCAATCAACGTCGGATTCATGACAGCAGAGAACTTTGCCAATATCTTTAAGGATAAGTTTGGAATGACGCCGCTGGAGTATCGTATGAAATACAAGAAATAATTTAAATTAGTAATTAGTAATTAGTAATTATGATTTGTTGTGTAGGCAGAATATGCCGATGGCTATCACATGGTATTGACTTTCGGTTAATTATTGTAATCATCATTACTCATTTCTCATTACTCATTACTCATTATGCAAAAGCTCAGACGAGCGACTCGCTGATTGTTCAGACACTGCGCGAGAGTCACATCCGATTCAGCAACGACAACAGCGTGACCCTGTTGATGTCGGGACAGGAGAAATTCGACGACATGTTCAAGGCCATCCGCCAAGCCAAGAGCAGCATACACTTGGAGTACTTTAATTTCCGCAACGACTCCATTGCCTCGTTGCTGTTCGACCTGCTGCGCGAGAAACGCAAGGAAGGTGTGGAAGTGAGGGCGATGTTCGACGGGTTTGGCAACGACTCGAACAACCAACCGCTGAAGAAGTACCACCTGAAAGCCCTGCGCGAAGATTCCATAGATATCGTGGAGTACTCACCCATTCGCTTTCCCTGGGTAAACCACATCTACGGACGCGACCACCGCAAAATAGTGGTCATTGACGGCAAGATAGCCTATACGGGCGGCATGAATGTGGCCGACTACTACATCAAAGGTACAGAACAGGTAGGCGAATGGCGTGACATGCACTGCCGCATTGAGGGCGATGCCGTCAACGAGCTGCAACGCATATTCTTCCGCATCTGGAACCGCACGACGGGAGAGAATGCCTCAGGTATGAAATACTACCGAGGAGGTACGCCAACCGTTTTCGAAGGGCTGAAACCCGACACCACCCATACGAAAAGTCAGAAAATGGTGGGCATCATCAACCGCGAGCCTGGCGTAACGCCCAAAATCATGCGTACGTTCTACATCAATGCCATCAATCAGGCACAAGACAGCATCCACATCATCAATCCCTACTTCACACTCATCCCCAGTGTTACCCGTGCCTTGACGCGGGCCATCAAAAGAGGTGTGAAGGTGGAAATCATGCTGTCGTCGAAGAGCGACATTCCCCTGACACCAGACTGTGCCCTCTACCAAGCCCGTAAGCTGACGAAGCGTGGGGCAAAGGTGTGGCTCTACAAGCCTGGCTTCCACCATTCGAAAATCATGATGGTCGACGGATTATACTGTACCGTGGGGAGCACCAATCTGGATGCTCGCAGTCTGAAATGTGACTTTGAGGAGAATGCCGTTATCGTTGACAAGGCGACGACGAAGGAACTGGACGATATGTTCTGGCGCGACAAACAGAAAAGTTTCGAACTGACTGATGAGACGTGGGATGAGTTCCGCACAGGATGGCAGAAATTCCGCGGATGGTTTGCACACTTGCTACAGCCCTTCCTCTAAGAGCGTATCAAGGCTTTCATCATTCGGATTTGCAGCTTATCAATGCCCCGTTTCGACAACCAGTAGATATCGGGGAAATCGATGGGAGTGTTGGACTTCCTGAAATGCTCTGCAGCGTCGTCAATACGCCCCATTACCCAGAGGCAATAGCCGTAATTCAAGTGGTCCTCAGCTATCACCTTTTCTCCTGTCATCAGTTGCTCGTAGATGGCTGCCGCCTGCTCCAGTCGGCTGTCACAGGTTAGCGTCCACGCCAGCACACGCTGTACATTCACATCGTCAGCATACTCATAATCTAACTGATAGAGCAATTTCAAGGCTTCTTCGTAATCCTCGAGCTGAACCAGACAGACGGCCTTGTTCAGCATATAGTTTTTCTTGCCCGGGAACAGCAACAACAGACGGTCATAATAGTCATTCGCCTTGTCATATTCGCTATTCTTGAAAGCATGACGTGCTGCACCACTCAAGGCCTGCTCGTTCGCGGGATCCACCTCGACAGCCTTTTCGTATTGTTCGGCCCAGATATAGTACTGAGCATCGCGGTATCGTCGTGGAATAGCGATTAACATATTCTTCACCATCTTGTCGAATTGGTATTTCTTCATCATACGCACTACACTGTGCTTCTGAGCATCAAGTTGCGTACCTGCGAAGAAGACATAACTGAAGAAATTCAGTGTGTCGTATTCCTGCGTGCTATCTTCAAAGGGGTTGTTCAGTGCCGCACGATTGGGGAACAGGCGGAAGAAGCGATAGAGGTCCATCAGATAAATACGACGCAGATAGGCTGACGTCTGGTTTTCGCCCAGTTCCAGTTCACCCAGCGACGCTTCGTTATTCCTGATAACATCCCGTATGCTTGCAGGCAAACGACTGAGCACTTCCATCGAGGCAATGACAAACGAATATTTGTCGCTATTGCAGAATGGACCTTTCGAGAGAATGGACCTCACAAAGCGTTGGAATTCCAGCCGGTCTACAAACTGAGCAATATCGGGATGGTCGATGTAAAACGGAACCAGCCAGTTGGACATATCGTAAAAGAAAGGATAGCGCTTCATTTGTGCAAACCCTCCGAAATACACGTCGGACCCTTGCTTTTGCATATCTATCATACGCTGCATGGAGGCCTCGAGCTGTTCCATCCGACGCTCCGACGCATCAGGGTGCAGGACGTCCTCCAACGGGTCTTCCTCGACCTCCTCAATACCATTTCGGGTAATCTGAAACGCATCGTTCTTCATCAGATCGGGCATGATTTCATTCCGTATGATGTCGTTATCCTTCTCGGCATTCAGCGTCAGCAACAGCTGCATCTGCAATTCGGTAAGTTCCTGACACACATCGTCCGACTTCAGCAAATCGTCAACGATGGTCTGCTGTTCAGGATAGACGTTTCTCATGGTATCGTCCAGCGAAAACACCCACCCCACCAAAGCACGCTGACGAACATGCTCGTCAGTCGCCTGGCGGTAGACATCCGTCAACAAGCGGAACTTCACCATATCGAACTGACTCATCAGCGAGATGGTAATGGCGGAAACGATGAGTTGCTGATCGATATTGTCGATGGTCGGCGACAGTAATAATTCCGTAAAGCCCTTTCCTACACTATTCGTCCACATACGCGACGTGACGATATAGTTGAACAGCATATTCACCTGTTGCTGGTGAGCTTTATAGAGTGCCCGACTTTTCTCCTTTCGCTTGTTCTCAGCCTCAAACTCGAGCATGGCTATTTCGCTGACGAAATTCTCCATTTCATGACGAATGGCTGACAGAGACCAGTCGCGAACCTGCTTTCGTGCACTCTGATGCAAAGCAACCAGAAACGACGATGCCTGCAGACGACGGTACATGGCAATATTAGCAAAAATCAAATACACCTGCTGGAGCAAACGCTGATATTGTTCCTGACGCTGCGGGTCGTCGACGCCTTTGCGCCAATAGCCTGCCATCAGCTCGTATTCTTCCTTCAGCACATTCAGGCGATCAGTAGTCTGTCCGTCGGGCCATGCCGACAGATAAACCTCCAACTCAGCAATAGCCATTCCACAATTGCCTTCGCAGATTTGCTTGAAAACAGGCTCCAACGAGTGATCTAATGACTTCATTTCTCTGTCTTTTTGATACCCAGCCACTTCTCGACCAGCGCAATATCCTGTTCACGGGGCCCTCGCGCGTGTACATATTTTATATCTTTCGGCAACGAGTCCACCATGTTCGCCTTCATCTTACAACGCTCCACAATGAGGTCGCGATAGCGCAGCACCCCGTATTTATTGATGGAGTCACAAGCTTGATTGTAGGCTTGCACGAAGAGTTTCAACTGCTGACCACGCTCCTGATGGCGCATCTCCTTTTCGCGGAACGCCATCACACCCAGCTGCAGGTCCTCCTTACGGGTGTCATACACCACACCATGCTTCATCATCCGGGCAGCAGTGGCTTGCGGCTCCATGAGCCACAGGGCGTCCATCTCGTTGTTCTGCAACATCAACAGGCGCACACTGAGATCGTTAATCTGTACTTTATAGATGCGGTCCTTGTCCAGCTTCACCGAATCAATTACACGATCGGTAAGCAGGTCCGTAGCCGAGAAACGCGTCATAGCCACCATTTTGTCGTCCAGTTGTTTCAATTGTCTCACGCGGGCATTGCGGTTGGCAATAAGCTGCCAATGAGCATTGGTCACAGTCGGGTAGCGCAACTTCATGCCTCGCTGCTCCATCCGTTTGGCCCGTACCAGGTCAGTCATGACACCTTCTACCCGACCCCGTTCCAACGCGGTGTCACAGTCCATCTGAGCCATATAAAGCTTCAAGCGCACCCCGCCTCGTAACGTGTCGAAAAGCTGATAGTATTCTGCCACATACAATGGCAGACAGTCCAGCGTAGGCATCACAGCCACCTTCAGCGCGGCAGAATCGAGTCGCTGCGCCTCCTGACGACTCATACGTGTCTGGCGTTTGGTTTCCTCGTACGACTGATGGCAAGCTGCCATTAACAGCATGCCAGTTATCATGATGATAATGGTTTTCTTCATAATCGACTGCAAAAATACTAAATAATTTGCAGTTCTGCAAAATTTTTAGTACTTTTGCACTAATTATGGCAAAAGATAAGATCATGTACGTCTGCGAGAACTGCGGACAGGAGTCAAGCAAGTGGATTGGTAAATGTCCGGCATGCGGGCAATGGAACACGTACAAGGAAATCAAAGTTGCTGACACACGCCGGCAGGCTACTGCCACTTCGGCTGCGGCTTCTGCAGGGCACCAGTTGCGTCAAAACAAAGTGCTACGCCTCAAGGAGATTTCCGCACACGACGATCCCCGCATCGACATGCATGATGCCGAGTTGAACCGCGTGCTGGGCGGTGGTCTCGTACCAGGTTCCATCGTTCTGTTGGGTGGTGAACCAGGCATCGGCAAGTCGACGCTCTCGTTGCAGACAATGCTCAACCTTACCGACAAGCGCATCCTCTACGTCAGTGGTGAGGAGAGTGCCCATCAGTTGAAGATGCGTGCAGAACGTATTTTAAACGGACAGCCAAATCCTGAGAACTTCATGATACTGTGCGAGAACGCACTGGAACATATCTTTGAACATATCAAGGAAGAACAACCAGACCTGGTTGTTGTTGACTCCATACAGACCATTGCCACTGAGGATGTTGAGTCAAGTGCCGGCTCTGTGGCTCAGGTACGTGAGTGTGCTGCTGCATTGTTGCGATTTGCCAAGACAAGTGGCGTACCAGTCATCCTGATTGGACATATCACAAAGGAAGGTACACTGGCAGGTCCAAAGGTATTGGAACATATCGTTGACACCGTCATTCAGTTTGAGGGCGACCAGCATTATATGTATCGTATCCTGAGAAGTATCAAGAATCGTTTTGGAAGCACATCAGAACTGGGTATCTACGAGATGCTGCAAAACGGTCTCAGACAGGTGAACAACCCATCAGAACTTTTGCTCACCCAAGACCACGAAGGTCTCTCTGGCATAGCCATCTCCAGTGCCATTGAAGGTGTACGTCCGTTCCTGCTTGAGACCCAGGCCCTTGTCTCATCAGCAGCCTATGGCACCCCACAACGTTCGGCCACAGGTTTTGATCAGCGCCGATTGAATATGCTGCTGGCTGTCCTGGAAAAACGCGTAGGATTCAAACTGATGCAGAATGATGTCTTTGTGAATATCGCTGGCGGACTGAGGGTTACAGACTTGGCTATGGACCTATCCGTCATTGCAGCCGTACTCTCGTCCAATGTTGACACACCCATCGAACCAGGCTGGTGCATGGCCGGCGAGGTAGGATTAAGTGGTGAGGTGCGTCCTGTCAATCGTATAGACCAACGTATTGCCGAGGCAGAGAAATTAGGATTCCAGCACATCATCATCCCTCGCTATAACATGCAAGGTCTCAACACAAAGAAATACAAGATTGAGATTCATCCCGTCAGAAAAGTGGAAGAAGCCCTCCGTGCCCTATTCGGATAACCCTATTAATGACTCTCACGATATTCCTGAGGCGTCTGCTTATACTGATGGAAGAAGGTACCAATCATATAATTGGCAGTAAAGAATCCACACTCCTCTGCAATTTGTTCTATCGTATGATCCGTTGTCAACAATAGTTTTGTGGCATTCTCCAGACGATAGAAACGTGCCAGGTCGCGAGGACTCTTATAGATATTATCCATCATCAACTCATAGAAAGGCACCACATCCATTTCTGCCACATGGCTCAACTGTGCCATACTCAAGTCACCCCTCATGTGAGCCTTTACATAAGGCAGGATACGCATCATCACCTCCATAAACTCCGGACTCAGTTTGACGTCTGCATTCTCGGAATTATGGCCATACTCTTCATGCATCGGTGACAGGGATTCACTTGTATCGGTATTACAGCGTGTCACAAACTGACGTATCTTTCGTATCATATCACCTTCACCATGACTCCTGCGCATACGCATGCGCTCGTTTCGCATATAGAATACGAAATTGGTAATACCAATCATAAATACGATGATGCCGAGAAGCCACAAGATACCGGTAGTCTGCCACCAAGGTTCGTTGACGATGATATTCCAAATAAACGGTTCCCCATCCCACTGGTCAGGATACATCGAAGCCTGCAGTTCCAATTGATATGAACCTGGAGCCAATCCCATCAGTGGGACATGCAACATACCTTTGGAATCAACCTTTCCACCACTATTAAAGACGGATAGCAGTGTCCATTCCTCATATTCCTTAACACCTTTTATCCTGAGTCTGTAGTACGTCTGCAGAGGACGATAGTAGTTTAGAGGCGAGAAAGTCAGAGATACCGACGAATGTTCACTGCTCAACACGATTTCCCATGTACGTGACAATGCTCTGTCAATAACGATATGATTATCCATCATCATATCGGGTTCAATATTATTTCCATTCACCATCAGGCGAATCAGCTTGGGAAACAGTTTATAGGGATGAGGTGTATTGACCTCCTCCAAATCGTCAGGATTGAATCGCACTACATGATCTATAGCCTGCATAATAATCGTACCGTCATCAAGCATCCTGCCCTTACAATTTACAAAGGACTCGCTTGGCACGCCGTCAATATCATTGAAGCTATTGACAAACTCCACCTTCTCACCCTTGAAACGTACATAGGAGACACCATTTGACGTAGCAGCCCAGATATTATGATTCCTATCTTCCACCACCGTATGGACCACATTATTATAGAATCCGTTTCTCTTGGAGAATACCAGTGGTTCCGACTGAGGCGTCTTATACAGATAGAGTCCTGTTGTCGTACCTATCCACGACCAGCCCCTACTGTCCATGAACATACAGTTGGCACGCAGACCATGAAATTCCGTGATATTCTGATTCAACTCATCCATCATCCTGGAATAGTGCTCAGCTTCCGGTGTTGAAACGGCGTACGACATAAACTGTGATTTTGCTGGACGGGAATAAAGTACGCCACGGTCTTCTGTGCCGATCCACATACCATCCTGACGATCAAAGGCAATCATATTACAATTCGTCTGA
>JAEEGF011415559.1_pt1 | contig 12337 bp, 10 predicted proteins | sample 9134171 | NCBI WGS metagenome assembly JAEEGF01 (sample SAMN16246542, study PRJNA631951) | gut metagenome | biome: gut microbiome; feature: rumen; material: AP-attached | host: Bos | place: Iran: Karaj | collected 2018-10 | reverse complement strand
CGCCCGGCTGGAAGTCAACGAGATGATGGGCAGCGAGCTGCACCTCCACGTGTTCACCGAGGACGGCACCCGCTGGATCGTCCGCGTGCCCACCATCGACCTCACCCAGGCGCAGCGTGATTCCCTGGTCAACGGCGCCGAGGTGCATATCACCTTCGAGGGCAAGGTCATGCACTTCTTCGATCATGAGACCGAGAGGAACCTGATCTATTGATTCAGACGTCTGTTGAAAACGGGGGCTTTTCTTGCGAGAAAAGCCCCCTGTTTCTATGGAACAAGCAGGATAGGGGAACGCGACGTCCTTTCCGCCCTGTCCGAAGCGCCGGCCGGACGGCCCTTCTCTCGTTCATTTGGGCCGCTCCTTGCCCCGCGGCGTCCCGCGCCGGGGCGTTTTCACAGCGATGGGTCGGAGCAAAGGCGTTTTTTCGTCCGACAAAGGGATCAGGATAAACTAAAAGCACCGCTCGCCGCGGTGCTTTTGGTACTGCAAGGGTGCGTCGTTTATTCGCCCGGAACCTTGACCATATTGAAGATGACGCCGTCATAGTCAAGATGGATCACGCCGTTCTCCAAAGTGCCGTCGCAATCGATGCCGCCGCCGTTCACGTGGAACGCCGTGCCGTCCAAGGTCCATTTGCCGCTGGCCGTATGGCCGTCAGCCATCAGCTTACATTTGCCGCCGGATTTGAGCTCGATGGTGAAGCCCTCCGCAAAATAGTTCTTCACATCCAGCGTGATGCCGCTGTATTCGGCTGTCTCCGCCTTGTACAGGCCCAAATTGGGATCGTCATCCTTGCCGCCAGAGCAGCCCAGGCACATCAACAGCAGCAGCGCCGCAAGCAGACAGGACAGGATTTTTTTCATGGTTCGTTCTCCTCCTTTGTCGAAATGGTTCGGGATACGCGGATCATAGGGTCATTATAGCAGAACGGGCGAAAAAAACAAGAACAAGGGGCAGATATCACGCCGACCCGAAGAAATCCACCATGGCTTTGATGGCCTCGTCCATGGCCCGGGGGTCCTGGAACCGATGATCGGCGTGGTCGATGGGGATGAACTCGATCAACTGATCGTCCGCGAAGGCGCGGACCGTTTCCAAGGGCACGATCTCGTCCCGGACGCCGTGGAGGATGATGATATCGTCCATGAAGGGGGTAAAGTCTCGGTGCCGCAGGTCCACGGCCTGTATCTCGTTCAGATACTCCCTGTCCAGGGCCACCTTCCTGTCGAAGCCGGCCATGACTTCCTTGCTCCGTTGCAGCCGTTCCAAATCCTCCGGGGAAAGGATGCGCTCCGTCTGGATCCGGTACAGGTCCACGGCGGGGCTCCGCAGGGCCATGCGGGCAAAGGGGTTCCCGTGCTCTGAGATGTACTTCAGAAACAGGAAGCCGCCGAAGCTGGTGGCGTAGGCATAGAGCCGGGGAGAGCCGTACCGTTCCCGGATATCCTCCATCACGGCGGTGAGATATCCGTCGCAGTCGGCAAGGCGCAGCTTTTTGCGCACGTCATCTCCGTGGCAGGGCCAGTTGAAGGTCACCGTGGCGAAACGGAGCTTGTCGAGAGCCCGCTGGGCGAACCGCTCCGCCGCCTTGTTGTCCTTGTGGCCGCCGAAGCCGTGGCCGAACAGGACCACCCCCGGGATGGCCTTCTTGTCCTCATAATAGAGCTTGCAGCTCACGTTGTATCCGTTGCGGGAAACGGTGTAATCCTGTGCCTTCATATCCTTCAAAAAAGCGCCCTGCCGCCTGGCAGAGCGCTGTTATGTCTCTCGTTATGCCTGGGGCGCCTCGTTCTTGGCGGCATCCAGCGCGGCTCGCCGGGCGGCCCGCCGGGCTTCTGCCTCGGCCTGGGCCTTTCTCTTTTCTTCCTCCACCTGAGCGCGGATCTTGGCTTCGATCTCGTCGCACAGCTCCGGATTGTCCTTCAAAAACTGGCGGGCGTTGTCCCGACCCTGGGCGATGCGCATCTCGCCGTAGTTGAACCAGGCGCCGGATTTGGTCATGATCTTCCGGGCCACAGCCTGGTCGAGGATGCTGCCCTCCCGGGAGATGCCCTCGCCGTAGAGCATGTCGAACTCCGCCGTGCGGAAGGGCGGGGCTACCTTGTTCTTGACCACCTTCACCTTGGTGCGGCTGCCCACGGCCTCGCCGCCCACCTTAAGGGTCTCGATCCGCCGCACGTCCAGGCGGACGGAGGCGTAGAACTTCAGGGCCTTGCCGCCGGGGGTGGTCTCGGGGTTGCCGAACATGACGCCCACCTTCTCCCGGAGCTGGTTGATGAAGATGACCACGCAGTTAGATTTGTTGATAGCGCCGGTGAGCTTTCGCAGGGCCTGGCTCATGAGCCTGGCCTGGAGCCCCACGTGGGAGTCGCCCATGTCGCCCTCGATCTCCGCCTTGGGCACCAGGGCCGCCACGGAGTCCACCACCACCACGTCGATGGCGCCGGAGCGGACCAGGGACTCGCAGATCTCCAAGGCCTGCTCGCCGGTGTCGGGCTGGGACACATACAGGTCGTCCACGTTCACGCCCAAGCTCTCGGCATACACCGGATCGAGAGCATGCTCCGCGTCGATGAAGGCCGCCGTGCCGCCCATCTTCTGGGCCTGGGCCACCACGTGCAGGGCGATGGTGGTCTTGCCCGAGGACTCGGGTCCGAAGATCTCCACGATCCGGCCCCGGGGGATGCCCCCCACGCCCAACGCAATGTCCAGGTCGATACAACCCGTGGGGATGGCGGAGATGTTCAGACTGGCGGAGTTGTCTCCCAGCTTCATAATGGCGCCTTTGCCAAACTGTTTTTCGATCTGTGCGAGGGCTATCTCAAGGGCTTTTTCCTTATCCAGCATAGCGATACCGTCCTTCTTGATTCTTTATTTCAGTATATCATAAACCGGCTGTTTCGTACAGCCTTTTCTCGCGTGAAAGGGTCCCATAAACCGCTCATTTGGAAGCAAGCTTCCGCCGCAGCAGGTCCAGGGCGTGGAGGACGGCCAGCCGCCGGATGCGGCTGCGTTCTCCGGTGAGATGGAGCTCCTTCACCTCTACGCCGTCAGCGCTGGCCAGGGCCACGTAGACCAGCCCCACCTGCTCTCCGTCGGGGCCGGCATAGCCCGTGGTGGCCAGGGCGTAGTCCGTGTGGGCCTTCGTCCGCATGCCCGCGGCCATCTCCCAGGCGCACTCCTTCGACACGGCGGTGAACCTGTCCAATGTCTCGGGTTTCACGCCCAGGGAGCCCATCTTGGCCTCGTTGGCGTAGGTCACGTCCCCCTCCACAAAGTAGGCGGAGCTGCCGCCCAGGTCCACGAAGGCGGAGGAGAGAAGCCCGCCGGTGCAGCTTTCGGCGCAGGACAGGGTGACCTTTTGCCGGATCAGCAGCCGATGACACACCGCCGCCAGCTCCTCGTCATCCTCGGAGTATATGACGTCTCCAAAGCGGCGTTCCACCTCGCGAACGACGGGGGAGAGAAGGGCCTCGCCCTCTTCGTCGGCCTTCGCCTGGGCGGTGATCCGCAGCTTCACCTCGCCGGTCTCACAGTAGGTGGCCAATGTGGGGTTGGTCTGGCTGTCGAAGAGATCCTTCAGCTCATATTCCACGTCGCTCTCGCCCTTGCCGAAGATGCGGAGCATGTGGGTGTAGAGCCGGTGGCCGCTGCGCTCTTCGAGATAGGGCATCACATAGTCCGTGAACATGGGCCTGAGCTCCCTCGGCGGGCCAGGCATCAGGATGGCCGCCTTCCCGTCCTTCTCCAGGAGACAGCCGGGGGCGGTGCCCCGGGGGTTGGGCAGGATGGTGCAATGGGTGGCGGGGAACATGGCCTGCTTTTTGTTGTTGGGGGCTGGCTTGCGGCCAAAGCCCTTGAACCGTTCCACGATCCTGTCCCATTCCTCCGGGTACAGGATCATCTCAAGGCCCAACGCGGCAGCCACGGTCTCCTTGGTGAGGTCGTCCTCCGTGGGCCCTAGGCCTCCGGAAAAGAGCACCACGTCCGAACGATCGAGAGCCGTCAAAACCGCCTCCGTGAGCCGCCGGGGATTGTCGCCCACCACCTGCTGGCGGTAAAGATCTACCCCCAGAGGGGCCAGCTTTTCGGCCATGAACTGGGCGTTGGTGTTGACGATCTGCCCCATGAGCAGCTCAGTGCCCACGCAAATGATTTCTGCGACCATGGGATCACTCCTGTTTGATCAAATCACGATTTTTATACACATAATCCCAGCCGGACCATACGGACATGACTAGGGAGGCATAGAGGAGGATCAGCCCCACGATCCGAAAGACCTTCCAGACGTGGCCCACCATGAGGAAGGGCAACGCGATGTCCTGGAGGGTGGTCTTGATCTTGCCCAGATTCCCGGCTGCCAGCACCACGCCTTTGCCCGCCGCCACCAGACGAAGACCGGAGATGACGAACTCCCGAGCAATGAACAGGATGGTGGCCACCGGATGGACCTTCCCCTGAGCCGTGAGCATGACCAGGACGGAATTCACCAGGAGCTTATCGGCGATGGGGTCCATGAACTTGCCGAAATCCGTGACCATGTTATGGGCCCGGGCGTAGCGACCGTCCACCGTGTCGGTAATTGCGGCGGCGATGAACAGAACCACAGCCACCCACATGCCCCAGCTGGGGGGCAGATAGAAACAGAGGATGATGAAGGGCACCGCCAGGATGCGCAGGATCGTCAGCTTGTTCGGAAGATTCAGGTTCTTCATACGGATTCCCCTTTCATGTCGTATTCATGGGCTTCGGTCAGCACGATGGGCTCATATTCGCCGATGGCATGGTAGCTCCTGCGGGGGATGCTCACCTGACCGTCCACGTCCGGGGCTTCCCGTGGGGTCCTGCCGATGGCATGGGTCCGGGTCAATTCTTCGATGAGCAGCTCCGTCCTGTGCCCCACCCAGCGCCTGTTACGCTGCAGGGAGATGGGCCGCTGCTGGGCCATGAGGGCGGCAAGCCGCGCCTGCTTCACCTCATCGGGCACCTGGTCCGGCATCTGGGCCGCCTTCGTCCCCTCCTCGGGGGAGAAAGCGAAGGCGCCCACCCGGTCGAAGGGATAGTCCCTGAGGAAGGCGAGCAGGGTTTGAAACTGGGCGTCCGTCTCCCCGGGGAAGCCCACCATCATGGTGGTGCGCAGGGTGAAGTCGGGATACTTCCTATACAGATAGTCCAACAGGGAGCGGATATAGGCCCCGCTGCCCCGCCGGTGCATGCGGCTCAAAATGTCGTCGTCGATGTGCTGCAGGGGGATGTCCAGATAGGGGATCAGCTTCTTGCCTTCACCGAGGGTGTCCAACAGCTCCTCGTTCACCGTGTCGGGGTAGGTGTAGAGGACCCGGACCCAGTGGAGACCGTCGATGCCGTTCAGCGCCCTGAGCAAAGGCACCAGCATGGATTTCCCGTATCGGTCCACCCCGTAGCCCGAGGTGTCCTGGGCGATGACGGTGAGCTCCGTGACGCCCCGGTCCGCCAGGCCCTTGGCCTCGTCGATGAGCTGCTCCACAGGTTCCGAACGCAGGTTCCCCCGGATCAGGGGGATGGCGCAGTAGGTGCAGCGGTTGTTGCATCCGTCACCGGTCCGCAGGAAGGCCCGGTAGGGGGGCGTGGTCAGGACCCTGTCCGTGAGGCCGCAGCCCATCTGCGGCAGGGGCACGCCCAGTTTTTCGGCCAGGAGGCTCGGCAGCTTCTCATACTCCCGGACCCCCAGGAGGATGTCGATTTCGGGCAGTTCCGCCGTCAATTCCTGCCGATATCGCTCCGTAAGGCAGCCCGTGGCCACCAGGACTTTGCACCGGCCCCGTTCCTTGTATTGGGCCATCTCCAGAATGGTGTTGATGGATTCCTCCTTGGCCGGGTCGATGAACCCGCAGGTGTTCACGATCAGCACCTCCGCCTCCCTGGGGTCGGGGGTGAATTCGTAGCCGAACCGCCTGAGGAGGCCCAGCATCCGCTCCGTGTCCACCTGGTTCTTGGCACAGCCAAGGCTGACGACGCCTACGTTCATACCTTCTCCTCGTCCTCGTCCCAGGGGGCCTCGTCATCCTCGTCGCCTTCGCTGTCCGCGGCATAGCTGCCGGACCCGTCGCCGAAGATGGCCTCCCACTGGGAGCGCTTGATGAGCACCTTTCGGGGCTTGCTGCCGTCGAAGCCGGACACATAGCCCTGCTCCTCCATCATGTCCACCAGCCGGGCCGCCCGGGCGTAGCCTACCCGGAGCTTGCGCTGGATCATGGAGATGGAGGCCTGGCCGGAGTCCAGGACGATCCGGACCGCCTCGCCCAGCAGCTCGTCCTCCTGCTTGCCCTCGCCGAAGACGCCGCCCTTGGCGCCGCCGGTCGCGCCGGTCATGGCCTGTTCCGCATCCTTGTCGAACTGCTGTTCGCCGCCGTTCTGGTCCTTGATCTCGTTCACCACCGCCTCCACCTCCTCGTCGGAAACGAAGGCCGCCTGGAGCCGGGTGGGCTTGGCCGCCCCGTTGGGATGGAAGAGGCAGTCGCCCCGGCCCAGGAGCTTCTCCGCGCCGGTGCAGTCCAAAATGATCCGGGAGTCGATGGCGGAGCTGACGGCGAAGGCCGCGCGGCTGGGGATATTGGCTTTGATGAGGCCCGTGATGACGTCGGCCGAAGGCCGCTGGGTGGCCACGATCAGATGGATGGCCGCCGCCCGGCCCAGCTGGGCGATGCGGCAGATGCAGTCCTCCACCTCGTCGGGGGCCACCATCATGAGATCGGCCAGCTCGTCGATGATCACCACGATCCGGGGCAGCCGGTTCTTGGGGTCCTCCTGCATCTCGTTGTAGCGGGTGATCTCTCGGGCGCCGATATCGCTGAATTTTTTATATCGCATGGTCATCTCGTTGACGGCCCAGCGAAGGGCGCTGGCGGCCTTCTTGGGATCGGTGACCACGGGGATGAGCAGGTGGGGCAGGGTGCTGTAGACGGACAGCTCCACCTGCTTGGGGTCCACCATGATGAGCCGCAGGTCCTCGGGCCCGGACTTGTAGATCATGGAGAGGATGATGTCGTTGATGCACACGGACTTGCCGGAGCCGGTGGAGCCGGCGATCAGCATGTGGGGCATCTTGGAAAGGTCAGCCACCACGATCTTGCCGCCGATGTCCTTGCCGATGGCCATGGTCACGGGGGACTTGGCGTTACGGAACTCGTCGGTGTCCAATATCTCCTTCAGGAGCACCGTGGCGGCGGTCTTGTTGGGCACCTCCACGCCCACGGCGGCCTTGCCGGGGATGGGCGCCTCGATGCGCACCCGGGGGGCGGCCAGGGCCAAAGCAAGGTCGTTGCTGAGGGTGGTGATCCGGTTCACCCGGACGCCCCGGGCGGGCTGCAGCTCATACCGGGTGACCACAGGCCCCACGGACCAGCCCAGGGGCCGGCATTCGATGTTGAAGCTGGCCAGGGTTTCGATCAGCAGCTCCATGGTCTTCTCCGGGGTCTCGGAGGCGGTGCGATAGCTCTTTTCGGGGGTCTTGAGCACGTCCAGGGAGGGGAACTTGTACACCATTGGGGGCGCTTCCAAGGGCTCCGGCAGCGCTTCGCCCGTGGCCTCGTCGTGGTAGACGAACTTCTTGTCGGGAGCCCGCTCCGGCTCAGGCAAGGGCGCCTCGCCCTCCGCATAGGGCGTAGCTTCGGTGAAGGCCTTCAAATCGTCCATGGTCATGTTCTTGGGATCGGCCGGCCGGACCACGGGGGGCTTATCCTCCGCCGCCGGATCGAAGACGGACAAATCCTCCAAAGGCTCCGGATCGGGGCGATCAACGGAAAGGGGTTCAGAGACTTTCGCCCCTTCCACTGTCAGCCGCGCGCTCATGCGGGACCGCCGCGGCGGCATCTTGAACAGCTCCTCCTTGGGCGGTTCGGGGGTCAGATCCGGCACGGGCTTGTTGGCGGGCAGGGGCCCATCCCCCGGCAGCCGCAGCACGTCGTCCAGGGGCTCGTCCAGGAAGGCGGGTCCTGCAGTCCTGTCCTTCTTGGCCAGGGGACCGGCAGAGGGGAAGACGGAGAGCGCCTCCCCGCTTTGAGGCCGCTTTTTGGGCTCCTCGGCCTGAGGCACATAGAAAGCCTCGTCGAAGGGGATCTTGTTCTTCTTTTTCAAGGAGGCGCCGCTGTCCGCCTTGGGGCGCGCCTTGCCGCCGGGCTGAGGGATGTTCTCCAGGTGCCCCAGCTCCTCCGGATCCACCTCCGGCGCGGCGGGCTGCGCCTGGTCCTCCACTGATTGGATGAACAGGGGCTTCTGTTTCCGGGCGGGCAGGGCGTTGGGCTCCGAGGCCACCTCGTCGTAATCATCCGCTGCGGCCTCCGCCTCCAGCCGCTCCATGGCCTTGACCATCTTCTTTTTCAACAGCTCCGGGAAGGTCTTGAGACTGATGCGGGTGATGAGCAGCAGACAGACCACGATGCCCGCGATTACCACCACGGTGCACAGGGTCCTTCCGCCGATCACCTCCAGCAGGTAGCAGATGAGGCCGCCGACGACACCGCCGCCGGCTTTCTCGGGGGCGCTGGGGGCCAGGGACGCCCGATCAAAGGAGTCCACGATGAACTGGACCAGGGGGATGGGGTTGCCGGCCGCGTCCCAGGCGCTGTAATGGCTCAGCAACTGCGTCAGGGCCGCCACGAACACCACCAGCAGCACCGTCACCGGCAAGCGGCCGGAGACGGGGATCCGCTTGCGGCCGGCGATGGAGAAGACGCCCAGCAGCATCAGGAAGGGCGGGAGCCCGAAGGCCACCGCGCCCACGGCCCCGAAGAGCACCTTCTGCAAAGCCACGCCCAAAGGTTCGCTGGTGGTCCGATAGAGATACAGAGCCAACAGCACCCCCAGGGCCATGAGCACCACGCCCGTGACCTCCGCGCCCAGGCGCTGCCGCACCGTGGCCTCCCGAAGGGCCTCTTCCTTCTGCTCCTTGCGTTCCGCCGCCGTCAGCTTAGGCTGGGCTTCCTTTTTCGGGGTCGTCTTGTTCGTGTTCTTTTTTCCGCCAACGGGGGCGGCTTTCTTCTTCTGTGCCAATTGTGCGCTCCTGCAAAGGGGGTATCCCACCCCATATTATTTCAATTATAAGTATACACCCCCATCAAAGCGTTGGCAAGGGCGGGCGGGTTTGGACGCCGGTGAATAGTGTGTGAATTCTTGCGGGCTCTTGCAATGGGGGAGAAGGTCGGGTATACTGATACCACTATCCACAGGGAGGGGCCTATGAAGCCGGAATTGCTGATCTGGGACTGGAACGGGACCATACTGGACGACGCGGGGGTCTGTAAACAGATCGCCAACATCATGCTGGGGGAGCGGGGCATCCCCACCCTTCCCCACATGGATGCCTACCGGGCGGTCTTCGGCTTCCCCATCAAATCCTATTATGAAAAGATGGGCTATCGCTTCGGCCCGGCGGACGAACCCTACGAGCATGTGGCTGACGAGTTCATCGTCTGGTACGACAGGCTCTATCGGACCGCCGTTTTGCGGCCCGGCGTCGTGGAGTTTCTGGACAGGCGCAGGGCGGAGGGGTATCGGCAGGTGCTTCTCTCCGCCACCCGCTACGATCAGCTGGTGGAGCAGGTGGCGGCCTTTGGGGACGTGGGGGATCGGTTTGAACGAAAGCTGGGCCTCACGGACCACTACGCCTTCTCCAAGGCAGCCCTGGCCAAAGCCTTCATCGAAAGCCAGGGGATCCCCCGGGAGAGGACCCTGTTCATCGGCGACACGGACCATGACTTCGAAGTGTCCTCCGCCATCGGCTGCCCCTGCGCCCTCCTGGAGGGCGGCCACCAGAGCCGGGAACGGCTCCTCAAAATGGGCGTGCCGGTGCTCCGGGACCTGGACGCCCTGGAAACCTACCTGAACAGCCTGTAAATCCCTCAACCGTTCCTTGCATGGGGCAACTCAAGGAACGGTTGCTTGTTTTTGGAGGCGCCATGGGGTAGGATGCAGCCATGACCGGTCGAAACTGACGAAACGAGGAAAAGACAATGTTCGATACCATGCAGATGGGCCGCCGCATCCGGCAGGCTCGGATCGAGAAAAACATGACCCAGATGGCCCTGGCCGACGCCATGGGCGTGAGCTACCAGGCCGTGTCCAACTGGGAGCGGGGCAACGCCATGCCCGACATATCGAAGCTCCCGGAGCTGTGCGAATTGCTGGGGGTCACCTTTGAAACCCTGGCGGGCGGGCCCTCCCGGGAGACGAAGACTGTGGAGAAGGTGCTGGAGGGGGAGCCGGTGACCGTGGAGGAGGCTGCCGAGGTGGCGTCCCTGCTGCCGCCGGAGACGATGGAAGAAAGCGCCCGGGCGGCCCAGGCGGGGGAGGAGCTGGACTTCAGGACGCTGATGGACTTGGCCCCCTTTCTGGACGAGCCCTTTTTGGACGAGTTAGTACAGGGTATGACGATCACCGACCTGCACCAGTTGGGGTCCCTGGCCCCGTTCCTGTCCGAGAAGACAGTGAGCGACCTGGCCCGCAAGGCCCAGGGAGACGGGGACCTGTCCGCCCTCTATATGCTGGCCCCCTTTGTGGACCAGAAAACCCTGGACGAGCTGGCCCTGTCCCTAAGGGAAAAGGGGCCCCTGGATAGGTCCATGCTCAAGGGCCTGGCTCCGTTCCTGTCCCAGGAGACCCTCTGGGCGCTGCTGCGGCGGTAAAGCCAAATCTTCCCAAACAAAAATCCCCCGTTTCGGGGGATTTTTCGCAGGTATATGACCTTGTGCCTCAGGATTCCATACGCCGGATCAGGGTCTCGTAGGTCCGATCCAGCTCCCGGCTCTCCCGCCAGGCGCAGCCCACGGGGACCCCGGGCCGGTTTTTGCCGTGGAAGTCGCTGCCGCAGGTGGCCAGCAGCTTATACTGGTGAGCCAAGGAGATATAGAGCTCCGTCTGCCGGGGGGTGTTGGACGGGTAATAGGCTTCGATGCCCAAGAGGCCCATGCTCACCAGCTCCCGGACCAGGCCGTGGAGGTTTTCCCGGATGTGGCAGGGATGGGCCAGGACCGGCACGCCGTCGCTCCGGTGGATGATCTCCAACACCTGTTCGGGGGTGAATCGCTTCTCGGAGTAGTAGCCGGGGGTGCCGGGCCGAAGATACTTCATGAACGCCTCCCGGACCTCCGTGGCGTACCCCGCGGCGATGATGGCGTGGGCGATGTGGAGCTTGGTGGTGGCGGTCTGACCGGTCCGCATGAAGGGCCGGACCTCGATCCCCGCCGCATCCAGCCGGGAGAGGATGATCTCGTTCCGACGGTCCCGCCGCTCCCGGGCAACCTCCATAGCCCGAATGAGCACCGGATGGTTCATGTCCACGTCCAGACCCAGGATGTGCAGCTCATGGTGCCATTCGTTGTCGAACTCCACCCCGGGGATCACCCGGATCCCCTCCGCTTCGCCTGCCGCCATAGCCTCCGGCACGCCGGAGATGCAGTCGTGGTCCGTCAGGGCCAACAAGTCGAGATGGCCTCGGGCAGCGAAACGCACGATCTCCGCCGGCGTATAGGTGCCGTCGGAATGGTCGCTGTGGGTGTGCAGGTCAAATCGGTGACTCATTGGTTCGCTTTCTCTTCTTCCTTTATTTCTGCGTTCTCCTCCGCCGCTGCGGGGGAATCCGTCGCTGCTTCTGCCTTTGTAGCGGCCATGACCACGTCCATGTCCTCGCCCCGGTAGACCCGCTCGAACTGATCCCCGGTGACCCGCTCATACTTCATGAGCAGGGCGGCGGTCCGATGGAGCCCCTCCAGGTTCCGGGACAGGATATCCCTGGCCCGTCCGTACTGGGCGTTCAGAATGCGATGGATCTCCTCGTCGATGCGGCCAGCCACGGTCTCGGAGTGCTCCTTGCTGTGGCCCCAATCCCGTCCGATGAAGACCTCCTGGTCCCCGCCGTAGAACACGGGTCCCAAATTCTCGCTCATGCCGTACTGCTCCACCATCTTCCGGGCGGTGACGGTGTTCTGCTTGAGATCCTGGCTGGCGCCGGTGCTGATGTCGCCCAGGACCAGCTCCTCAGCCACCCGGCCGCCCATGGTCATGCAGATGTGATCCTCCAGGCGCGCCCTGGTCACATGGTTCCAGTCGTCCTTGGGCAGGGTCATGGTGTAGCCCGCGGCCATGCCCCGGGAGATGATGGACACCTCGTGGAGGCTGTCGCACTTGGGGAGCTCGATGGCCAATATGGCGTGGCCGGACTCGTGGTACGCGGTGTACCGTTTATCCTCCTCGGTGACCACCCGGCTCTTCTTCTCGGGCCCCATCTGGACCCGGGTGATGGCCTCCTCCAGATCCGCCTGGGAGATCAGCTTGCGCTTGGCCCGGGCGGTGAGGATGGCG
>JAEEGF011538151.1_pt1 | contig 12338 bp, 11 predicted proteins | sample 9134171 | NCBI WGS metagenome assembly JAEEGF01 (sample SAMN16246542, study PRJNA631951) | gut metagenome | biome: gut microbiome; feature: rumen; material: AP-attached | host: Bos | place: Iran: Karaj | collected 2018-10 | reverse complement strand
ATCGCGTGTCTTACTGAAATGAAGGACTATTTTGACGACGAAGCGTTTGCGCGCGCCGTCGAACTACTGGCCGCCGCGCCGCGCATCGGATCGAGCGGATGCGGCCATTCGGGCATCATCTGCCAGCATTTCGCCCATCTGATGTGCTGCATCGAACGGCCCGCGCGGTTCATCTCCCCCGCGGAGGCCGTCCACGGCGCGACTGGATTCCTGCAGAAAGGCGACGTGATGGTCTTCGCGTCCCGCGGCGGCAAGACGAAGGAGCTCCTGCCGATCGTCGATATCTGCAAGGCGAAGGGCGTGTCCATCATCACGGTGACGGAGAATCTGGAATCTCCGCTCGCGACGGCGGCGGACGTCGTGCTGAAACAGCATGTCAATCGCGAGACGGACAAATGGAATGCGCAGGGCACGACGAGCACGACGGCGCTCTGCATGATTTTCCACGCCCTGCAGGCGGCTCTCATCGAACAGACAGGCTACCAGGCGGAACAGTTCGCGCTAATCCATCCGGGCGGCGCCGTGGGCGAACGGCTGCGCAAGAAGTGAAATCTTCTGTCGCTTTCGTCCCTTTTGTCGTTTTTGTCCCGTTTATCTTTCATGAATGTATTTGCAAGATTGGAAGCAAGCCTTTATTTTATAAGGTTTGTCTTGTTTTCTGACATCATGTTCCACACGTAAACACAAACGCTACAAAATTCGGAAAAACTTATGGATAAGCAGGAAATCTTGTCAACCTTGTCAAGCGGCGATGCCGATCTGCTGTGCCAGGCCGTGAGCGCGGCTTATGAAGGCTTGAAGGCCGAGCCGTTCGGAGAGCTTGCGTATGATCTGCGCGGCGTGCTCACGCATGCGGCGTCCCATCCGGAGGAAATCGAAGGGAAGGAGGAGGAGATACGGAAGGTGAAGGCCGCCCTGCTCTGCCTGGCCTTCAACCGCGACAAATCGTCGTTCGGCGATGTGTTCCGTCTCGCCCGTTGCGAGGCGTTTCTGAAACTTCTGCCGGAAGGCGACTGGTTCCTGCGGGACTTCCACCGCCTCATCGGCTCCATGGCCGTCGAAGACGACCTGCCGATGATCGGAGACATGATTCTGGACGGCCATGTCATGCTGCCAATCCGCGAACAGGCCCTCCTGTCGTTCCATTTCCTTCTGCTGGAAGACGTCGTTCCCGAGAAGGCGTTGATTGACGAATACCGCCGTCTGCTCGAACGCGGCCTGCCGCCGGAAGACGACTGGAAGCTGTGGATGGCGCTCGTCGTAAACGCTTCCGTCATCGGCGGTTCCAAGCTGAAACCCGCCGTCATGGACATTTTGGACAAAGGCTGTCTGGGCGACCAGACGTCTTTCGTCCGCAAGGCCGTGATGGGCCTCTTCGGCGGCGGCAGCCAGCGGTTCCGCGAAATGCTGAAGCGCGAACACAAAAGCCTTTACAGAGATGTAAAGGAAGAAGTCACGGCGCTGCTCGCGCCGCCGCAGAAGGAGACGGGCGAGATGCCCGAACGCGGCAAGCCGATCGTGCGCGAAGAGCCGAAGGTCGGCCGCAACGATCCATGCCCGTGCGGCAGCGGAAAGAAATACAAGAAGTGCTGCGGGAAGAATCTCTAAGAGCTTAAAGCTAAAAGCTTAAAGCTTAAAGCAAATACTAGGCTCCAGAATATCCAGAATATCCAGCCAATAAAAAGGAAACACCATGGCAGACAGTTACTTACAGGAATTGTTCGCAGAACGCATCGGCGGGAACAAATTCGGCAAAGACACGACCATCTACAAGTTTGAGAAGATCAAACGCGCCAAACGCGCCGCGAAGGCCGCCCATCCGGACGTGGAGCTGATCGACATGGGCGTCGGCGAACCGGACGACATGGCGTTTCCGGAAGTCGTTGCGGCGTTGGCGGTTGAAGCTGGCAAGCTTGAAAACCGCTTCTATTCCGACAACGGCTGCATGGAATTCCGCATCGCCGTCCAGAAGTACATGAAGGAACTGTACGGCGTCGATCTGGATCCGGAGACGGAAATCGTGCACAGCATCGGCAGCAAATCCGCTCTGACGCTGTTGCCGACGTGTTTCATCAATCCGGGCGACATCACGCTGATGACCGTTCCGGGCTATCCCGTGCTCGGCACGTGGACGAAATATCTCGGCGGCGAAGTCGTGAACATGCCGTTGCTGAAGGAAAACGGCTTCCTGCCGCAGTTGGACAAGCTGACGGATGACCAGAAGAAACGCGCCAAGTTGTTGTATCTGAACTATCCGAACAATCCGACGGGCGCCTCCGCGACGCCGGAATTCTACGACAAGGCGATCGCCTTCGCGAAGGCGAACAACGTCCTGCTCGTCGTCGACGCGGCCTATGCGCCGTTGAATTTCACGGGCAAGCCGTTGAGCATCCTGTCCCGCCCCGGCGGAAAGGACGTCGCGGTGGAGCTGCACAGCATGTCGAAAGGCTTCAACATGACCGGCTGGCGTCTCGGCTGGGTCTGCGGTTGCGCGGCGGCCGTGAAGGCGTTCGCGACGGTGAAGGACAATGCGGACAGCGGACAGTTCCTCGCCATTCAGAAGGCCGCCGCGAAGGCGTTGGAGAACCAGAAGACGATCACGCCGAAAATCTGCGAGAAGTACAGCCGCCGTCTGCACGCTCTCGTCGATATGCTGAAGGAATTAGGCTTCGACGCGAAGATGCCGGAAGGCTCGTTCTATCTGTACGTTGAGATTCCGAAAGGCGTGAAAGGCGGCATCCGTTTCGAAACCGCCGAAGCCTTCAGCCAGTGGATGATCACGGAGAAATTGATCAGCACGGTTCCGTGGGACGATGTCGGCCATTTCGTCCGTTTCGGCGCGACGTTCGTCGCGCCCGGCCTCGCGGAAGAGAAGCGCGTGTTGGACGAAGTGAAACGTCGTCTCTCCGACTCCGTGTTCGAATTCTGATGGACGGCATGAAGACGGAGCCGTGGGATTTCTGGATCGACGGGGCGCATGATCCCGCGTTCAACATGGCGGCGGACGAAGCGTTGATGCTGTCCGCCCCGTTGCGCGGCCGTCCCCTGCTCCGCTTCTATGAATGGGACCGCCCCGCCGTCTCCATCGGCTATGTGCAGACCATCGCCGCCGCGCCCGAAGGGTATGCGGCGGTGCGGCGGCCGACGGGCGGCGGCGTCGTCTACCACGACTATGATTTCACCTACACGGTGATGTTTCCCGTCGGCCATTGGCTGTGCGACGTTGATCGTGTCGCAAGCTATGATTGGATCAACCGCTCCGTCCAGAACGGTCTGGAGCGGCTGGATCTGAAGGCGTCGTTGTCGTCGGCGGAAATTCCGCACAGCGTGGACCGCCTGACGATGGTCTGTTTCGTGAATCCGACGAAATACGACATCATGCTGGGCGGCCGCAAGGTCGGCGGCGGTGCGCAACGCCGTGTGCGCGAAGGGATTCTGCATCAGGGAAGCCTGCATTTCGGCGGACCGTTGCCTGTGCCGCGCCATGTCATGCAAGCGGCGATTCTGGAAGGCTTCCGCGCCGTCATGGGCATGCGGCCTGTGACATTCACGCCAAGCCCTGAATTCTGGGGGCTGACGCTGTCGCTGCGCAGCGAACGCTACGACAGCGACGCATGGAACCGCAAACGTTAATATATATAAGGAATAGGAAAATGGCGGAAAACGAACGCGAACTAGGCGAACAGCCGATTGAACAGATCATGCAGGAGCTTGGGCTGGAGAACAACGATTTGGTCGTCGCGTCAACGGAGCAATTGACGCACAAGATGGTCTCCAAGGCCCGCAAAGGCCGTTTTCTCACGATGAATGTGCGGCTGAAAGTCCTCCACGCCCTGTGCAAGGCCAGCGGCAACAACGACTATCGGCTGGAGGATTTGTTTAATTATAGGTAATCTAGAAAGTCTAGAAAGTCTAGAAAGTCTAGCGGCTCTAGAGACTCTAGATTTTGGGAAACACCAGTGTGCCATTTTGGCACAGTGGCACAACTATGGCACAGTTTTCATGGAAAAACCAATGGAAATTGTGCCATGTTTGTTTTTGGCACGGTAATTGCTTTACTCATTTGTCGAATCAAAAAAAGTCATAGAATGACAGAAAGGAGAACAACAATGAGCAAAGTATTAGGCATAGATCTTGGTACTACCAATTCCTGCATGGCCGTCATGGAAAACGGCGAACCCGTGGTGATTCCGAACGCCGAAGGCGCGCGGACGACACCGTCCGTCGTCGCGTTCACGAAGAACGGCGAACGTCTGGTCGGCGCCCTGGCGAAACGTCAGGCCGTCACGAACCCGACGCAGACGATCTTCTCGATCAAGCGTCTGATGGGCCGCAAATATTCGGAAGTGAAAGACGAAATCGGTCTTGTCCCGTACAAGATCGCGGAAGCGAAGAACGGCGACGCACACGTCCAGATCGGCGACAAGCTGTACTCCCCGCCTGAAATCTCCGCCATGATTCTTCAGAAATTGAAGACCGACGCGGAAGCCTATCTCGGCGAGACCATCACGGAAGCCGTCATCACCGTTCCTGCTTACTTCAATGACAGCCAGCGTCAGGCGACGAAAGACGCAGGCCGTATCGCCGGCCTTGACGTCAAACGTATCATCAACGAACCGACGGCCGCTTCACTGGCCTACGGCATGGACAAGAAGAAAGACGAAAAGATCGCCGTCTACGACTTGGGCGGCGGTACGTTCGATATCTCCATCCTGGAACTCGGCGACGGCGTCTTCGAAGTGAAGGCGACGAACGGCGATACCCACCTGGGCGGCGATGACTTCGATGAAGCCGTCATCAGCTGGCTGGTCGATGACTTCAAGAAAGAAAACGGCATTGACCTCCGTAAGGACCAGATGGCCCTGCAGCGGTTGAAGGAAGCCGCCGAAAAGGCGAAATGCGAACTTTCGACGTCCAACAGCACGGAAATCAACCTCCCGTTCATCACGGCCGGTGCGGCTGGCCCGATGCACTTGAACAAGACGCTGTCCCGCTCCATGCTGGAACAGCTGACTGAAAATCTGACGCAACGCACGGTTACGCCTTGCCGTAACTGCTTACGCGACGCCAATTTGAATTCCTCCGAAATCAACGAAGTGATCCTGGTCGGCGGTATGACCCGTATGCCTCGCGCCCAGAAGATCGCTGAAGAAATCTTCGGTAAGACGCCGAACAAAGGCGTGAACCCTGATGAAGTCGTCGCCGTCGGCGCGGCTATCCAGGGCGGCGTTCTGAAGGGCGATGTCAACGACGTCATCCTGCTGGATGTCACGCCGCTGTCGCTGGGTATCGAAACCTTGGGCGGTGTCTTCACCAAACTGATTGAACGCAACACGACGATTCCTAACAAGAAGAGCGAAATCTTCTCCACGGCGGCCGACAACCAGCCGAGCGTTGAAATCCACGTGCTGCAAGGCGAACGTCCGATGGCGCAGGACAACAAGACCATCGGCAAGTTCCATCTGGATTCGATCCCGCCGGCGCCCCGCGGCGTCCCGCAGATCGAAGTTACGTTCGATATCGACGCAAACGGCATCTTGAACGTCTCCGCAAAGGATCTTGGCACCGGTAAAGAGCAGAAGATCACCATCACCGCGAACAGCGGTCTCTCCGAAGACGAAATCAAGAACATGGTCAACGACGCGCAAGCCCATGCCGACGAAGACAAGAAGCGGAAGGACGCCGTCGATACGAAGAACCGCGCCGAATCCATGGTCTTCCAGCTTGAAAAACAGCTGAAAGAATATGGCGACAAGCTGCCCGACAGCGTGAAGAAGCCGATTGAAGACGACATCTCCAAGCTGAAGAGCGCCATCGACGCAAACGACACCGACCGCATGAACTCCGTCATGAAAGAGATGGAAGCCCACATGCAGGCGATGGGTCAGGAAATCTACAAGAACGTCCAAGCCCAGCAGCAGGCTGGCGGCCAACAAGCCGGCGGCCCGCAGGGCGGCAACCCGTTCGGTGGCGCAAATCCGTTCGGCGGTGCCAATCCGTTCGGCGGCGGTCAGCAGCCGAATGAAGGCGGCAACGATGGCGGTTCGAAGAAGAAGGACGACGGCGATGTCATCGACGCGGACTTCACCGACACGACGGACAAGTAATTAATAGTATAAAAAGGGAATAATTCCCATTTTCAAACCATAAACAACAAGAGGAAAAAATCATGAACATCAAACCATTGGGTGACCGCGTTCTGGTCGAAGCCATCGAAGCCAAAGATACCGTCAAAGGCGGCATTTACATTCCGGATTCCGCGAAAGAGAAACCGCAGGAAGCGAAAGTCATCGCCGTCGGCCCGGGCAAAAAGGACGACAACGGCAAACTGATTCCGATGGACGTCAAAGTCGGTGACACCGTTCTGACCTCCAAATACGGCGGCACGGAAATCAAGATCGACGACAAGGAATACAAGATCCTGAACGCCAGCGACATCCTCGCCATCGTTGAATAATCATCAAGAAGCAAAAAGAAATTATAAATAGGAGAATAAACAATGGCTGCTAAACAGATTCAATACGATACGAAAGGCCGTCAGGCCCTGTTGGCCGGTGTCGCCGCTTTGTCCAAAGCTGTCAAAACCACGCTCGGCCCGAAAGGCCGTAACGTCATCATTGACAAGAAGTTCGGTTCCCCCACCGTCACGAAGGACGGTGTGACCGTCGCGAAGGAAGTCGAGCTGCCGAACGCCTTTGAAAACATGGGCGCGCAGATGGTCAAGGAAGTCGCTTCCAAGACGTCCGACAACGCCGGTGACGGTACCACTACCGCTACCATCCTCGCCGAAGCCATCTTCCGCGAAGGTTTGAAGAACGTGACCGCCGGTGCCAACCCGATGAGCCTGAAGCGCGGTATCGACAAAGCCGTCGTCGCCATCGCCGACGAACTCGCCGCCATGAAGACCGACGTTGACTCCCGCGAGCAGATCGCGCAGGTCGCTACGATCTCCGCCAACTCCGACCACGTCATCGGCGACATCATCGCTGACGCCATGGACAAAGTCGGCAAAGACGGCACGATCACCGTCGAAGAGGCCAAGACCATCGACACGACGCTCGACGTCGTCGAAGGCATGCAGTTCGACAAAGGCTACCTCTCCCCGTACTTCGTGACGAACGCGGAAGAGATGGAATGCGTTTTGGACGACCCGCTGATTCTCATCCATGAGAAGAAGCTCTCCTCCCTCCAGGACATGCTGCCCCTGCTCCAGATGGTTGCAAAACAGGGCAAGCCTTTGCTGATCATCGCTGAAGACGTTGACGGCGAAGCCCTCACGACTCTGGTTGTCAACAAACTGCGTGGCACGCTGAACGTCTGCGCCGTCAAGGCCCCTGGCTTCGGCGACCGCCGCAAGGCCATGCTGGAAGATATCGCCATCCTGACAGGCGGCATCTGCATCACCGAAGATCTCGGCATCAAGCTCGAGAACGTCACGCTGGATCAGCTGGGCCGCGCAAAACGCGTCACGGTTGACAAAGACAACACGACCATCGTCGAAGGCAGCGGCGACTCCTCCAAGATCGCTGGCCGCGTCAACCAGATCCGCCATCAGATCGAAGAAACGACCTCCGACTACGACCGCGAAAAACTGCAGGAACGTCTGGCCAAGTTGGCCGGCGGTGTTGCCGTCATCCACGTCGGTGCCGCTACGGAAGCCGAAATGAAGGAAAAGAAAGCCCGCGTTGAAGACGCCCTCCACGCGACCCGCGCGGCCGTTGAAGAAGGCATCGTTCCCGGTGGTGGCGTCGCCATCATCCGCGCCGCCGCGAAGGCCATCAAGAAACTCCAGCTGAAGGGCGACGAAGCCGTCGGCGCCGACATCGTCATGCGCGCTGTTGACGAACCGCTCCGCCAGATCGCTCTGAACGCTGGTGTTGAAGGCTCCATCGTCGTGATGAAGGTCAAGGAACTCGATGGCAACATGGGTTACAACGCCGCTGACGACGAATACGTCGATATGCTGAAGGCCGGTATCATCGACCCGAAGAAGGTTGAACGTTGCGCCCTCCAGAACGCCGCTTCCGTCGCCGGCCTGCTGCTGACGACCGAATGCATGATCTGCGATCTGCCCGAAGAGAAGAAAGAACCCGCGATGCCCGCCGGCGGTATGGACGGCATGGGCGGAATGGGCGGCATGATGTAATTCATCCCCTGACAGTGCCATAAGCACTCCAACAGAGCCGTGCGGCTGACGAAAATCGGTCGCACGGCTTTTTTGTATTTATCCCTTTTGTCCTTTTGTCCCTTTTGTCCCTTTTGCTTGAAGAAAAACCACAAAATAACTTGACAACTTGACAGAGATATGTTATAATACATGTTGAAAATTAATTTTTTATTAATAGCCGTTAGTTAAAGTAAAGAAACAATCAAAGAGGATCCCCAAGAAATGAAACGCAACGAAAAGCACTTCACCCTGATCGAACTGTTGGTGGTTATCGCCATCATCGCCATCTTGGCGGCCATGCTGCTGCCCGCGCTGGCGAAGGCCCGTGAAAAGGCGCAGTCCATCTCCTGCACGTCCAACCTGAAGCAGATCGGTACGGCCCAGTTGCTGTATGCTGATGACTTCGCCGGCACGCTGGCCCCGAACTACTACCAGCCCTGCGACAACTACTTCCGCTGCTACAACATGTACCTGTACACCCAGTACCTCGGCGACCGCAAAGCGTGGAAATGCCCGTCTTCCTCCGTCAACTTCCAGGGTGTCGTCCATGACACTGGCGAAAACCAGCTGCAGTCCGGCTGGGAAGTCTCCTACGCCATCAACCAGTCCTGCAACTCCGGCGCTACCAACCGTCTGGACAAAGGCTGCGCGCTGAGCGCCATTAAGAACGCCTCCAACACGATCCTCTTCACGGATAACAAGTGCGTTGCCACCGGCGCTGACTGCTGGGGCGGTATCTACAAGCGGACGGACTCTTTCACCGAGCATCAGAGCATCCTGCCGAACGCAGACTCCGGTGCTTATGACAAAGACCGTATCGGCAATCCCCATGACGCGCAGCACAATTCCGGCAACAACCACAACTACCAGTGGGCGGATGGCCATGTCGAAACCCGCAATCAGTACCAGACCACGATGGGCAACTGGTGCAGAGACTATTAATATGTTATCGTAGATGACTGAAGGGCCTTCGCCTGGGGGAACGCTCAGGCGGAGGCTTTTTTATTTATTCGAGATTATTTTTTAAGGAGATTTTTCAATGAAACTCATGAAGTTGTTTGGTTGCGCGGCATTGGCCTGCATGATAACGGGATGCATCAGTTTTTCGAGAGAGAGGACGGAAATAACAATCACAGAACCGTCGGGCGAAATGATTGCGACGACCTGCGTTCGCGCCCCCGGTAAGTTCGTAATTGACGGCAAAATGGACGAAGCGTGGAAATCCGTTCCCGCCGTGACGCATTTCCATTGCCCACCGAATTATGCGGAACCGATCTCGAAGACGGAAGGCCGCATCGCGTGGGATGACGAATATCTCTATGTTCTGCTGATCGCTCAGGATCTCGATCTGATGGCCTACACAGATTTCCACGACGGCCCGACCTACAAAGACGACGTTCTGGAATTCTTCTTCGCCCCCGGTCCTGGACCGAAGACGTTGGAATACATCAACTTCGAAATCAACGCCATGGGCACGGTCTATGACGCCTACCACCCGGACCGTACGAAAGGTCTGAACGGCGAAGAAGCCTGCAAGTGGGAATGCGAAGGCCTGAAGAGCGCCGTCACGCGTAAAGGCACGCTGAATGAACCGTTGGACAAAGACGAAAGCTGGACGTTGGAAATTGCCGTTCCGTGGAAGGCGATTCCGTGGATGAAGGGCCGTCAGGCTCCCGCCGACGGCGAAGAATGGAGTTTCCATTTCGCCCGCTACGACTATTCCAAATATCTGCCCGAAGGCAAAGAAGAGCTGAGCAGCTCTGCCCCCCTGCCGAAAGTCTTCTTCCACGACGTTGATCATTTCGCGCCGCTGTACTTCAAGAAGTAAACCGCCTGCGGCGGAGTTGAAAGCTAAAAGCTGAAAGCAAAAGACAAGTCTTGTATTTGTTTTTGCTTTCAGCTTTTTTGTATTTGCTTTAGGCTTTAAGCTTTAAGCTTTAAGCTCTTATAACTTTCCTTCATCTGGATCTGTGTTTTCCACAGACCAATAACGCGTATCTAGCAGATGTGCCAAACGCACATCGCCCATGGCGTGGAGCATGGCGGAACGAACATCCTTGAAACGCGTATCCAACGTATTCAGAAGCTGTTCGAGATAGAAGCGGTCGCCGTCGTTGCGGAGTTGCTCTTCATACGGGCAGGATTTTATTTTCGGATAATCCGCGATGACGGCGGCTTCGTGAATACGCGCTTTCGTCACAAGACAAAGCGGTCGAATGAGCCGTTTGGTGGCGGCGTCCGCAGGGACGTTCGCCCCCATGGTTTTCAAGCCGCCGCCGCGGAACATGGCGAGCAGTAGCGAGACGCAAAGGTCGTCAAGCTGTTGTCCCAACGCGATTTTATTGCAATTCAATTGATCGGCCAAGCCGTGGAGCTTTCCGCGGCGAAGCCGCGAACACATGGCGCAGGGGCGTTCCTCTGCGCCTTTTTCTTTCATCAGCGAATATCCGTCCAGCGAAACGGTCTCCAGCCGCCAGTTGTTTTGGGCGGCGTAGTCGCGAAGGCTGTCCATCTTGAACGTTCCGAACTGCATGTCGATGGTCGCGCCGATGATGTCGAAGTGAAATGGTGACCGTCGTTGGAGCTCCGTCAAAACATGCATGAGCGTAAGGCTATCTTCGCCGCCACTGATGCCGACGAGCACCCTGTCGCCTTCCGACAGCATGCTGAAACGGCCCGCCGCGACAGCCGCGTCACGGCAGATTTTCTGGAAAACTTTTGATTTGGCGAGTGGTGTTTTCATGCTTTTGCTTGTCTTTGCATGAATACGGATTATTGTTTTTAGTTTGTCTATGTGAAAATTTAATTTTTCAACAGGAATAATCAACGATTTCAAAACAAAAAGGGCAATTGTCATGAAGCTGCAGGATTACAATTACGACGTCTATCCAAAAGTCTTGAAGGTCGGCCAGCAGGCGACCGTTACCATCCGTCCGAAATACGACCACATCTCGTTGAAGGACGACCACAAGTATTCGATGATCCTTTCAGAACGCGATACATACGTGAAAGGCGACATCGAGATGGCGATTGACAACGGCACCATCAAGGTGACGTTCACGCCGACGATGGAGCAGGAATACACGCTCGTCTTGACGGATTCCATCGAAGGCGGCCGCACCGTCAAGACGGAATTCTGCCTGTACGCCGTCGAGGCGGATTTGTTCGCCTATCGTCCGTGGAAAGGCGACTTCCACATCCATTCCTGCCGTTCGGACGGTCGTGAAAGCCCCCTCTATGTGGCGTCCAATTACCGCCGCCACGGCTTCGACTTCTTCGCGCTAACGGATCACCATCGTTATGGACCGTCGTTGGAAGTCATCGAAGCCTTCAAGAAGTTGGAGACGAACTTCAAAGTCTATCCGGGCGAGGAAGTTCATCCGCCGCGCAACTGCGTCCATCAGGTGAATTTCGGTGGTGCGTTCAGCGTGAACGACTTGCATCGCCAGACGGAGCAATACGAAAAGGAAGTCGCGGAAATCCAGAAGAATCTCGACATCCCGTATTTGGACGAGCATGACCGCTACTGCTACGCCTCCTCCAAATGGTGCTTCCAGAAGATTCAGGAAGGCGGCGGTATCGCGATCTTCAGCCATCCGTATTGGATCACAGGCGACCACTACAACGTCAGTGAAGCTCTTCAGCGGGCATTTTTCGAAAAATGCGAATTTGACGCGTTCGAACTGATCGGCGGCTTCTGGATCAGTCAGACCGAAGCGAATAATCTGCAGGTCTCCCGCTGGAGCGAAGAGCGTGCGAAAGGCCGGAAGATTCCCGTCGTCGGCGTCTCCGATTCCCACGGCACGCAGGACACAGGACTTTTCGATTGGTACTATTCATTGGTTTTCGCTCCGACGTGCGAGTTCCCCGACCTGCGCGCCGCCATCAAAGACGAACGCAGCGTAGCGGTTAACTGGATTGAGAACCAGGCCCCGCAGTTGCATGGCCAATTCCGCTATGTGAAATTCGCCTACTTCTGCCTGCGCGAAATCCTGCCGTTGCACCATGAAGAGTGCGCGGAAGAAGGCCGTTTGATGCTGAAGTATTTCGGCGGCGACGAATCGGCCGCGAAGATGATAGCCCTCTGCAAGAATCGCGTCGCGGATCTCTACAAGAAACTGTGGGCATAAGCCCGCGAAGATGTTCGGGCTCTGCACCGAACAAAAAGAAA
>JAEEGF010533228.1_pt1 | contig 12340 bp, 13 predicted proteins | sample 9134171 | NCBI WGS metagenome assembly JAEEGF01 (sample SAMN16246542, study PRJNA631951) | gut metagenome | biome: gut microbiome; feature: rumen; material: AP-attached | host: Bos | place: Iran: Karaj | collected 2018-10 | reverse complement strand
ACTGACTTCGGCTGGGGAGTTTTCGAAAGGATAGGCCTTAGTCTCATCACTCTGCGCAACGGCAATCTTTCCAAACCGGGAGAGAAGCTCTATTGTGAAAAGATTATGGTGGTCAGGGAGAATCAGGTTACTCCCGAGCACTATCATGTGCTTAAGACCGAGGACATAATCAACCGTGGAGGAGGTCTCCTGTGTATGAAGCTCTGGAATGCCACTCCTGAAGGCAAACTGGACACAACAGATGTCCATGTCAAGGTGGATGGTATGTCCAAGGTCTTCAAGGCGGGGGAAACAGTAAGGCTGGGACCGGGACAGAGCGTCTGCTACACCCCATATCTCTATCACAGGTTCTGGGCAGAGGGAGGAGATGCCCTGGTGGGCGAAGTCTCATCCGTCAACGATGACAAGACGGACAACTATTTCCTGGAGCCCAAAGGAAGGTTCTCGAAGATTGAGGAAGACGAACTGATAGAACACTATCTCTGCAACGAGTATCCATTTTAATGTTGGTGATATGGATGTCGAAAGATACATCGGTCATCCTTCCCAGCTCTATGGCGTGACTCCTTTCACCTATGCTGACGGCAAGGCGAAGGGAGTTCGTGCCCTTGAGGTGAGGAACGGGACCGGCCTTGAATTCAAGGTTTTGGTTGACAGGGGAATGGATGTCTCATCCCTGTCTTGGAAAGGGACAAACCTTTCCTATCTATCAAAATGCGGTATCGTGGCTCCGGAGTATTTCCGTGGACTAGGTTTTGACTTCCTGGACAGTTTCTTCGTTGGGTTCCTTACTACCTGCGGCCTGAGGCATATTGGTGCCCCATGTACGGTTGACGGCGAAGATTTCGGACTTCACGGGACGATATCCAACACTCCTGCCGAGGATGTCTGCGCTTCGGTCGACAGTTCCGGGGACATCCAGGCCATCAAGATCAAAGGAGTAGTTCGTGACGGAAGGATATTCAAACAAAACCTCCTTCTGGAAAGGGAATACATTGTTCCGGTTATGGGCAAAGGTTTCACTATCAGGAACCGTGTCCGCAACCTTGGCTTCAAGCCGGAAGCATTCATGCTCATGCTGCACATCAATTTCGGATATCCTCTGCTTAGCGGAGAGGCCGAACTGAGACTTTCTTCACTCACTGTCGAGCCGCGTGACGAGGATGCCAGAAAGGGATTCGGAACCTACATTAAGATGGAAGAACCTCAGGATCGTTACCCCGAACAGGTTTTCTTCCATACCCTTGAGGGAGATGACGACGGCAGGACCACCGTTTCCCTGGTCAATCCTACCCTTGGATTCGGTGTGGCACTTCACTACAATCTGAAAGATTTTCCTTATCTTACACAATGGAAACAGTTCGGGAACGGTGATTATGTACTTGGACTTGAACCTGCCAGCTGCAAGATGATCGGGCGTAAAGCTCATTCCGAGGCCGGGACTCTGGATTACCTTGAAGCCGGTGGCTGCAAGGATTTCGACATTGATGTTGAGATAATTAACTATTAGTAAATGAGAAATATACTATCGTTTTCCATCTTCCTGTTCAGTGTTCTTGCAGCGTCTGCACAAGAGTACTCGCCAAACCTTCCATGGCGGGATTTCTCCGACCGTACGGATCACCATGTCGTGATTGCTGCCGGAACTCCTGACCTGTACAACGGCCACCCGACAACTGTTCTGATGGATGATGCCAAAACCATAATCTGCACATGGTCCAAAAACCACGGAGGGCCGGCGGACTTCCTGGGCTTCAGCCATGACGGTGGCCTTACATGGAACAACATCAATGCTCCGGCAGAGTGGAAGGGTATGGTTAATTGCCCCAGTATTTACAAGCTGACTGACAAGGATGGAAAACAACGCCTTTTCGTGTTCGCCCAGCTTGAATCCAATGCTACCTACCGGGAAATGGGCTATTCCTGCAGTGAGGACGGAGGCAGGACATGGAGTAAGATTGTCAGGCTTGGGAAGCCGTGCATAATGGCTTTTACATCCATAATCCGCCTTAAGAATGGAGATTATCTCGGGATGTATCATAGGGGTAATTCCGACCAGGACCGCGCCCCTCTTAAACTCTGGCAGTCTGTGTCCCATGATGGAGGATTGACTTGGGATGAATCCCGTCTTGTGGGCGAGGTCCCGGACAAATCTCCTTGCGAGCCATGCCTTTTGCGATCCCCGAATGGTAATGTCATCCTTTGCCTGGCCAGAGAAAACCAGCGCAAAGGTTGTTCGCTGATGATGTTCTCCCACGACGAAGGACAGACTTGGACGTCGATGAGAGAAACCCCATGGGGCCTTACGGGAGACCGGCACATGGCAAGATATCTCCCTGACGGAAGGATTATCTCTGTGTTCAGGGATATGGCTCCCAACAGTCCGACCAAAGGGCATTTCGTTGCATGGGTCGGAAGGTACGATGATATCGGAGGAGATCTCTCAGGACAGTACAAGGTCAAGTTACTACATAGTTTTGCCGGACCGGATTGTGGCTATCCAGGTCTTGAATTGCTTCCCGACAGTACCATCGTCGCAACTACCTATGTAAAGTACAATCCGGGAAAGGAAAAACACTCCGTGGTCTCGGTACGTTTCAAGATTGATGAACTTGATGCCTTGTTCAAGAAGTGATACGGATTATTTGTGTATATTTGCGTAGGACGAGGCAATTAACAGACAATAATGAAAAGTAGATTCTTTATCATGTTATCCATCGCTTCATTGATGGCTTTTACCTCATGCGGCCCCAAGAAGGGAGCCTCGGTCAACCCTTCCGACTGGGCCTCGAGCCTTCTCAAGGATAACGGAATAGATGTTCCATTCCATCCTTCGACCGATTTTGCCGAACTGATGAGGCAGTACAAAGCCAATCCTGACCTCTGGGATGCCGCCCTTAAATGTGTTGCCGAAAAGGGACCGAAGCTTCATGAGATTACAGATTTCGGGACGTTCGACCTGGTTGGCAGGAAGTGTTATTACACCATTGCCGAACTTGAACCGAAACCTTTTGAGGAAACCAAACTGGAGGGCCATCATGACTATATAGACATTCAGCTCACCGAAGGACCGGTAAAATGGGGAATCTGCCCTGCAGACAGCCCGAAACTTCAGGTTCTCAGTGAATATGATCCTGCCAAGGAGGCCGGTTTCTATCTTTCGGACGACACTGTCTATTACGACCAGCCGGCCGATCATCCGTATCTCTTCGTGTTCTTCCCCCACGACCTCCACAATCCTTCTTTTGCTGCCGACGGTGCTGTCTATGACAAGCCGCTCAAGAAACTGGTGATAAAGATTGCAAATTCTGAATAGATAAACGTTTGGGCATGAAAGCGTCTCTCTCCGGCTTCCTGAGCAATATGCTCTCAGTAATCCTTGGTATTTTCATAACATTTGGAATCCAGGGGATGATTGACAGGTCCAGGGAAAAGAATAACACCCGTTCTTCATTGGAACTTGTCCGTTCTGAATTGAGCACCAATATAGATGATATTTCCATAATAGTAGATTACCTGAAGCAGGAAAGGAAGTCTGCGGAGTACATGCTCTCCCATCGTGATTCATTGGATAAATGTCCGGTCGATTCAATCAACTTCCATTCAAGTATGATTTTCGCGGATGTGTCCTTCTCACTCTGCCATGATGCGCTTGAACTGCTGAAAATGTCGTCAGTTTTCCAGAACATAGAGAGCAATGGCTTGTCGATGAAGATAATCCGTGCCTATGATACTTGCAACTCGATTGTGTACAACCTCAACCGCCATATCTCATCCAGGGACTCGAGGTTCGAGAACTCCATCGATAAGGAGACTGCCGGGATTTATGCCCTTAACGGGAACATAGATATAAAGGATTTCATCAAGACCGATTACGGCCTGTATTCCATACAATGGCTTACCGCTCAGGCCGATCCGGAGCTGTTTACCGATGTTTCCGACATCCAGGATGCCATTGATGCCATTGATGCGTACCTACGTTAATTAATTGCAATATGAAAAAGTCTTACTCCAACGACAATCCTTCAAAGGTGGTTATCGTCCCCAAACCCCCGAAATCTGAAGAACCGGACACCTCGTCAACAACTTCTCCTCTCAAGGATGTCCTAGAAAAGGATGTCCTTAAGGATGTGACCAAGGAAAAGGAAGCCGAAAAAACCAAATAAGAATTCTGCCATGATTCATTCCGACAGGCCTCTGGATAAGTCCAGCAGGCTCTTTAAGTTCGTTTACATTGTAATAGTAAGTTTGTTTATCCTCATACCTTCCGCTTGTTCCAGGAAACTGGTCGAGATGAGTGGCAATCCTCTGTTTGAAGGTCAGTACGCTGATCCAGAAGGAATAGTTTTCGGAAAGGAATGCTGGATTTATCCCACCTGGTCCAGGCCTTATGACGAACAACTATTCATGGACGCATATTCATCAAAGGATCTGGTTCATTGGACAAAGCATGAGAAGGTGATTTCCAAGGAGAACATCTCCTGGCTTCGTCGTGCGCTTTGGGCTCCTTCGGTCATTGAGAAAGACGGAGTTTATTACCTCTATTTCGGAGCAAACGACATGCATGAGAAAGGGGAGGGAGGAATAGGTGTCGCCGTGGCCGACAATCCCGCAGGGCCATTCAAGGATGCCCTCGGCCATCCGTTGATCGATGAGGTGATCAACGGTGCACAGCCTATCGACCAGTTCGTGTTCCGGGATGATGACGGCCAGTACTACATGTACTACGGTGGCTGGCGTCATTGCAACATGGTGAAGCTCGGCGAAGACCTCAAGAGCCTGGTTCCGTTCGAGGATGGTACCATGTTCAAGGAGATAACCCCGAAGAATTACGTTGAGGGGCCGTTCATGCTGAAACGTAACGGGAAATACTATTTCATGTGGAGTGAAGGCGGCTGGACAGGACCCAACTACCATGTGGCTTATGCTGTTTCAGACAGTCCTTTCGGACCTTTCGAGCGCATCGGTACGATCCTGGAGTCAGACATGAGTGTGGCAACCGGAGCAGGTCACCATTCTGTGATAAAAGGACGCGGTAAGGATGAATACTACATAATCTATCACCGCCATCCCCTTGGTTCCAGGGACGGCAACAACAGGGTAGTGTGCATCGAGAAGATGTATTTCGATGATGAGGGTCTGATCGTTCCCGTGAAGATAACATTTGAAGGAGTCCCTGCCACACGCTTGAAGTAGCAGGGACAATCTCAAATGCTTCAGTTGCTAAAGGTCATCGATGGGATTTCTTCCCAATGATCCTGAAGGACTTGTCGTGGACAGGTTCGAATACTTCAGGATTACATGCCATGATGACTTGTCCTTCACATCGGCGTCCAAAGTGATGGTTCCGTTGGGAAGGTTATAAATCGCAAGATTATTGTCGGTCGAAGTTTTAGGCTCAATGCCGTATTTCTGGGTGAGAGAGGCCTGAAGCGAATCATAAGCCTTTTCCAGGGTGTCCCAATCCGAGATAACCGGGAAATCTACACGAACTTCCCTGACCGGATTATTCCCAGAGGGAGTTACCTTGCACCTGCTATAGCCGGCAAAATCACCTGTATATACTCCATTCCCGGAATTCGTAAACCCTGCCCTGACCAGCTCGTTTCCAAATGCCGACAGGGAACCAGTGATGGGAATTCCCTTGAAAGAAAGAGGAGTCGAGGTCGTTGAAGTCGTGGGAGGAACGGTAGCCGGCGTCGAAGGCCTGTCATCATTTCCGATGCCAAGTTCCCTTTCCAGGTCCTTGATGTCCTTGGGAACTTCTTTATCCGAAACTGTTCCTTCGGTTTTTTCTTTCGGGCCGAACCAGCCGCCGGATTCTTCAGAATTGCTCCCACCCAAACCGCCGGGAAGGGAAATAACACCACCAACTTTGTCAGTACAAAGTTTTACGACCAACAAAACGACCACAACGGTCAGGATGAGTCTGATAAGCTTTTTCATTTCTTTTCAAATGGTATACCTACTTGTTCGTAAATATAAAGAAAAACAATGAATTGTACTAGTTTTCCTTCTCCCGGAATTCCTCCCATTTCTTCAAGACTGCAAGCAGTTCATCCGCGTGAGGATTGGATTCAAGGGCCTGTAATGAGAACTGTATGGTGACGGGGCAATGCCATTCGGCAGCCAGGCTATCGGCGAAGTTCCACATTTCCGGAGTTGTTTCGGGCTTGATATTCCACCATCCGAAGTCTAGTCGTGTCATGTTATCGGCCATTCTGGGGGCCTCGGCGTAGGGGAATTCAAGGATCTTTTCCTTGAACACTTCAGGAGGGAATACGTCGAAAGCGTTTGCGCCGGCTTGAAGATGCCAGCCGAAATGGGATTTAGCTGCACCTTCAGTGAATACCGGCATCTTTGCCAGCTTCGACGCCACCTTGTACTGTGCGAGTGACACATTTATTCCGGTTGGAGGATTGACACCCTCAGAGCCGTCAAGGTAAAGGAATTCAAAACCGCAGTCATAGATGCGCGCTATCTTTTCGGCGATTTCATCCTGGAGATCGTTGTCCTGGTTGATGTAGATGGAGGATCCTTTTCCGTATTCGCTGAGGTCGAGCACTCCGCCAATTTCTCCTTTGCGGTGGGGAACTGCATCAGTGTCAAATGCCCTGCGGGAGACACCTGTGAACTTATAGGGGGGTTCAGTGGTATATCCTTCATAGGCAAACCCTTCACCGCCGAAAGTAAGGACTCTGGTATAATCGTGCAAAGGGGAGTCAACGGGATTCTCTTCCACAAAGATTTCAGAAATCTCACCGGAGGATGGAATCGGCTCCTTTAGGGTGAACTGCCGCTTGCGATTCAGACGTGAATCAATGGATGGTTTGACATATCGGCTCTCCACTCCGATATGGGTCTGAAGCGTGTGAAATCCCGGGGTGATCCCTGCCGCCTTGACCTTTTCAACCATCTTCCTCAGGTCATCATAGCCGCCAGGATAATCATCTGAGAGGTCATAATCTCCCATAAGCCTGTAGCCACGGGACTTTACGAAACAGGTGTAATAGAACAGCATCATCTTAAGACCGGCTTTCCGGGCAATGGCGATATGCTGGTCTATGTTAGATGGATTGGCATTGGATGTCCAGTAAATGGAGCGGTTCAGTATGGGAGAGCGTCGGCTTTGGACGCCTCGGGGAAGGTTCTGGTCAACTTCAAACCCGTCCATGACATCGAGAAAAGGCTCTTTGCCATCAGCTGCAATGATTGCGGCGGAACCTCCGCGAAGTTTCTTTCCGGAATAGAGGTCAGCGGTGAGAACCCGTCCGTCAGTCCTGTCTTCGTGCCAAACAAGAGACCATGGATCGCATCCTGCCACACACACTGCAGAGTTATCATCCCACATGCAGTTCAGCCATTCTCCATAGTGTTCCCTCTCTTTGACGGGAAGTTGTAGGATCCTGAATTCGGCTACCGGAGGAAGGTCCAGGGCGAGGTTGCCATAGTCTTCCGGCTCACAGATGAAATCCTCCAGGGTGAATCTTAGATAACCGGCTCCTGCATCCACTTTTACTACTGCTTTGTAAGGAGCCGTGTCGAAACCTACGGTAAGTCTCTTTCCGTCCCAAGAAAGTGAGTTAGCCTTATATGTCGTCCTCGTGTTAGGGTGCTGGAGTTTTATCTCATTGTTGAAAGGCCTGTCCTGGGTAACAGAAAACAGCGGCACATCAGTACCTTTCAGGAGCATTTCCTCGTTGGTTTTCTTGATGACAAGCGACTTCGCTATGGCATCTTCTCCAACGGTCAGCTTGAACGTTTCCGCTTCCAGGATAATGCCGGTCTTGTGGTCCTGTCCGCCAGCGCAACTCTGTATTGTTATTAACGGCAGTACAATGAGCGCTGCCGTCAAAGCCCCTGAGAGTGACTTGATTATTCTCATTTCAGTGTTATAAGATGGTTATGTTCGTTAAAGATACTACAAAATGCTTTATCTTTGTCTTCTGTCAAGTGAAATAATATTTTTGAATATGAAAAAGAGTATTCTTTCCCTTCTGACTTTAGCCTTGTTGCTTCCATTGACTTCTAAGGCAAATGATGACCGTCCAATTTCCCCGGACAAACTTCCAGCCGCGGAAGGAGCTCTGCTTAGAATAGACGACTAGTTTTTTTATTAAAGAATAATTGATCTTTTGCCATGAGAAGATTCATTGTCGTGATCATGCTTGTGTTCCTGTCCTTGGGCGCTTGGGCTCAGTATGCCGGTACCGGGGCTATCCGAAGGGTGGGAACCCACATTGAAATGAGCGGAGAACGTCTTTCTCATGAGGCACAGGCAGCCCTTCTGGCCAACATAGGTGGAAATGACTATAACCCAGAATGGGAGAAAGCAAGGAAAGGCCGGCGCACCGGTGTAGGACTTGTCGTCGGCGGTGGAACTGCTACCATCTTAGGTGGTGGAGTACTTGTTCTTGGGGCTACTACCAGCGTGATCGGTGCTGCCATTGGTGGAACCGTAGGTAGCATCGGTGGGCAGGAAGGAGCGCAAAAAGGTGCTGAAGAAGGTGCATCGGCAGGAGGCCCCTTGATTACCGCAGGATTGATAACGACAGGACTGGGAATAGTAGCCACTGTAGTAGGTATTCCTATGATAACGTCGAACAATAAGGCACTCAACGGTATTGTCAATGCCTACAATAAAGGTGGACAACCTTCTGCCCATTTGAGTTTTGGATCTACCGGCAGCGGAGTCGGACTTGCACTGGTCTTTTAACCGCTGTTATTCGTAACCGATAACTGCTTTTATCAGTTTGTACTTAGTCACGACATCTTCGGCCCTCGGGGTGTCGTGGGAATAGGTTCTTGTGTTGTAAGCCAGATACAAGTCTTCGCCGATCCGGATGAATCCAGGAGCGGCAAGTACCCACTTTTCCTCGGGTTCTACCCATTTGTTAAGATCGCATTCAAGTTCTTTAGAGTACAGTCCGTCAACTACGAAACATTTGAAGAAACAGGTGTCCGTCATCCCAGGGTACATGTTGTTCAGATAAGTAGGGAACAGGATGTCCAAGCGGTCATCGACAGGACATGCTGCCGGATTATACAGGAAGTCTCCGGCAAGAGGAGTGATGTCCTTCAGGAGTTCCCCTTCGGGAGTGAATTCCGCCACGGCGTTCTTCCTGTCCTTATGCTCCTCATCCCACGTCCTCGTGTAGAGCTTGAAGCGTCCGTTCCTGGGAATCATGACGCTCTGTGTGTCATTCCATCTGGTTGACAGCAGTACCTTTCCGTCGAATTCCAGTCCATCCTTCGATTTCCACATGTACATCTTGAACTTCTTGTTCTCACGCACCCGTCCAACCATTCCATAAGGCAATTCCTTGTCTCCGGTAAAGAACACGGTCTGCTCGACTATGGAGTCCATAATCTTCCCGCACATCTCATAGTGGATGCCGTCCAGGGATTCTGCATAATAAAGATTCTGGTTATCCCAGTCCGGTCCGCATTCGTCGGCCTTGTAGCCGGAGAAATACATCCGGTAGCCTCCTTCCGGAAGTTGGATAATGTTGAAATAATTGATCAGGTTCATCCCGACCCCCTCATTGCTCATGATTTCAATTGGAGCCTCGGGGAAACTTACGGAGGCGATATCCTTGACTTCTTTCCTGCAGCACGATGAAAGTATGGCTGCGATCAGGAAAACTGTGACGGTAAGATGCTTTTTCATTGAATGTGATGCTTTGGCTTACAAGATACACATATTCAATGAAAAAAATTAGAATCCGAAACCGATAACAAGCAAGATGTTATTGAAACGGGTTGTCCCGGTAATATTATGCTCAGGGTGAGGAACCCGCATGTTCCTGAGTCCGACGTTACCTTCGACGCCCCATTTGAAGTGTTTCCCGTGCTCGAAGAATATGCTCGGGCGGAATCCAAACCCAAGATTCCTGAACTTTACGTCATGGTTCCTGGGATCACTGAGGTCGGCATCGATGTAATAGGTGCTCTGGTCTTTGGAATAGTAGAAGCATGGGCCAAGGCCTAACACTATCCTGCTGCCTTCGGATCTGGTGTGGAAACGGACGTCGCAGAAAGCATCCACGCAGGAATAATCATCGATATCTCCACCAATCCAACCCCAATGACGGATGTCTCCAAGCATTCCGGTTGCCCCTATTCCAGGCATTATGGACCAGTTTTCATCGACCTTTACATCCAGGCCGTAGGAAAGCCTCAGGGCAAGTCCCGGATTGTTGCCGCTATTGAAAGTGCCGCTTTCCAGAAATAGACCTCCTCCGATCTGGAATATATTCTCGAACCGTTTGATCTGTTCCTGTGCATTGGCTCCAATTGCTAACGACAGCAACGCTATGATAGAAATAATAATCTTTTTCATATGATTGTCATGTGTACATATTCCTAAATCCCGGAATGCCGGATTCTTGCATCGGAGAGACTGATTAATTGCTGAAAAACACTATATTTATGACAAGTAAGAACAATCACTCTTAAGCAGTAACTAACAATCTACTATGAGCAATTTTTCAAAGGGCCTTTTGATTTCTGCAGCAGCCTTGACCGGTGCGGCAGCTGCAGCGCAACCAGATCGGATGAATGTACTGTTCATTTCATCCGATGACCTTTGCAGTGCAATGAACGCCTTCGGAGATCCTCGCATCAAGACTCCGAATCTGGACAGGTTGGCGCAAATGGGTGTGGTTTTCAACCGGGCGTACAACCAGTCACCCCTGTCGGGTCCCAGCCGTGCATCCATCATGACGGGATGCCGGCCTGACCGGACCGGAGTTCATGACCTCAGTGGTAAGTTCCGTTTTGCCATGCCTGACGCCGTTACCTTGTCACAACTATTCAAGGATAATGGCTATTATGCAGCACGTGTAGGTAAGATCTATCATGCCGGAGTACCGAGCGATATCGGTCAACCCGGCTCTGACGATCCTGCTTCATGGACGATTGCGTACAACCCGATAGGGCGTGACAGGACTGATGAATATCTGCTTGAAGGGGACGTTCACACCGGAACCTGGATGGCCCTGGATTGTAATGACAATGAAATGACGGACGGCATTTCAGCAAATGTTGCTGTCAGTTTGATCCGTAGCCGCTACAGCAACGTCGGAAGCGCCTATGGTGGACCGGCCCGCAAGGATGCTCCGGCCCGACGTGCCCGCAATCCCTTTTTTATGGCTGTAGGTTTCTACAGGCCGCATATTCCCTATATTGCTCCCCAGAAGTACTTTGACTTGTATCCGGAAGTCGTAATTCCTGAGAACTTCGAACAGGAATGGTTGACCAAGCCTGATCTCGCCCGTACGAACACTTCTTGGAACAACGGAGTCAGCGACGAAGAATGCAAGAACTCGGTCCGGGCATACTATGCTTCCGTATCCTTTGTCGATGCCCAAATCGGCAAGTTGCTCGATGCCCTGGAGGAACTGGACCTGATGGATAAGACCATAATTGTCTTCTGGAGTGACCACGGGTATATGCTGGGTGACCATGGAATGTGGCAAAAGCAGAATCTGTTTGAACGTACTGCCCATCAACCGTTGCTGATTTATGCACCGGGTATTACTGACGGCAAACAGTGCAACGCGGTTGTCGAGACCATTGACATCTATCCAACCATAGCCGACCTTGCCGGTCTGGAGGCTCCCGATTACATTGACGGTGTCAGTCTTAAACCTTTGCTGGAAAATGTTAACCTTAAATGGGACCGTCCTGCCTTCACTCAGCAAGCCAGGACCTTTTATGGCGAAGGACAGCAGAATGCAAGGGTAAGATCTTTAAGTGGAGGCACCCGTTTCATGTTCAATCCTGCCTTAAGCGACAGCAACACGACGGTTTTCGGCCGCAGTGTCCGCACAGACCGCTACCGCTATACGGAATGGGATGAAGGCCGCGAAGGGGTGGAGCTTTATGATTACGAAACGGATCCGGAAGAACACGTCAATCTTGCACACAATCCAGACAGGAACACCAGGAAACTGATTGAGAAATTGGCAGCTCTGCTGCATTCCAGTTACGACAAAGCTGCAATCGAAGAGACCCAGAAAACGATTGCCAGAAACAGGGAAATTGCCAATCAGACCCTCGAACCCCTATATCCAAGGGTTACGTATTGATTCAGCGCTTTGTTGAGGCAACCACCCTTTCCGCAACGCTGCGGAGATAGGCACAGCTATCCGGATCGAGACCACAGCTGGAGGCTCCTCCGTTGAACCTGCCTCCGAATATCATCAGATAGTTTACACAGGACTTGAGATATGTCCCGAATTCGGACTGATGCTTCTTGTCCTTGGAGAACAGATCGATGTCCGGTCTTTCCTCACGGGAAATGCGGAAGGCTTCCCCTATAGGAGAAACAGAAGTG
>JAEEGF010279218.1_pt1 | contig 12340 bp, 9 predicted proteins | sample 9134171 | NCBI WGS metagenome assembly JAEEGF01 (sample SAMN16246542, study PRJNA631951) | gut metagenome | biome: gut microbiome; feature: rumen; material: AP-attached | host: Bos | place: Iran: Karaj | collected 2018-10 | reverse complement strand
TCATCAAGTGCTTCGCACACTTGATGATGGCTTTACTTTATGCTTGATAGTAGTTTTTATAATCTTTACCTTGTAGACATCATATTGTAAACTTAAATAGATTTTCAAATAGTAAGGAACTACATAATGAAAAGAACTATAAAAAATATATTATTGTTAATAATGGCTTGTGCTACAGTATTAAGCGGTTGTAGGGGTAATGAAAATAATGTTGTATCAAGCACTGTTGAATCTACAACACTTATACCAGCAGAAGCTTATGATGGAAAGAAGTATCTTTCAGAATCTGATTTGACTGCAATTGGCCAGGAACTAAAAAAAGCTGAAGATGACGAAGATGTTGCAGATGTTCTTGCGCAGTGCGAAGTTGTTCAGAACTTTGACAATGAGCTCAGTGTGCCCACATATATAACGCAATATGATGGCATTTGGTTTATAGTTGACTGTTATCATAACAGGGTTATTTATTCAGAAGAATTGGAAGCTCCGCTTAATGAGTGGTACATAATGTCTTCTGATGCTACTCAGCCTCACACAATTGCCAGCGACGGCACAGTTTATATGATTGACGATACTGAAAATAACAGGGTTCTGATATATGAAAAGATCAATGGCTTATTTGTTCATACTCAGACCTTTTATGATATTGGGAATCGGCCACATTACACTCTTTACAATGAAATAACGGATACCTTTTATGTATGGAGCTCTACAACCGGCGAATTGTATTGTTTTAGACATACTGCTGATTCCACTAGAATGTACCTCACAGATATTAGGAAAATAGATGAACTTGAAAATATATATGTAAGGTCATTTTCAATTATTGATGGCTATATTTACTTTGTTTCAGGAGTCTCGGATGCTGCTTCAAGTGCTGCTTCTAATATTCTTAAATGTGACCTTGATACATTGGAAATAAAAGAAAAATATACTGTTCCACCTGAAGTTTCCGGAATGGTTCAGATCACAAAGATACAAGATTATTATTATATTTCTGTATCTACTGACACTACCGGATCCCAGGATTATGCCACAATAGTTAAAACACCATCGTTAGAAGACTTATGCCAGGGAAAATATGAAGATATATATTCAAAATACTTTATTGGAGGAGGAACACCTTATTATATATCAAATGTTGGCGATACATATTTTTTGACAGAGCACAGACTTAAAGGTCACTCGATATGGTCGTTTAAGGTTACAGATAATAAGATTGTAGATGTGAAGTCTGTTTTTTGAATTATAGCATAAAGCAGCCATCATCAAGTGCAAGGCAAGTGCTTCGCACACTTGATGATGGCTTTACTTTATGTTTAAGGGTATTCAAGTGGGGCAATCGGTTACAAAAACTATCATAATGGGTACTACAGATTTCGTTCCAACTCCAAGAAAGTAGATATTTTTAAATGTACAAGGAATTGGTTGAAAAATACACAATAAAACGTTACGATTAATGTAATAATATCGTTAATTAAGGCTCGTTTGGAAGCTATAGTTTATAGAGGAGGTATTTATGGTTACAGTCAGTCTTTGCATGATCGTAAAAAATGAAGAAGAGACTCTAGGAAAATGCTTAAAGAGCCTTGAAGGGCTTGTGGATGAGATGATTGTGGTTGATACCGGATCTACCGATAAGACTGTTGAGATTGCAAAGGGGTTTGGTGCAAAGGTCTACGATTTTATGTGGAATGGTGATTTCAGTGCCGCAAGAAATTTCTCTTTTTCTCATGCCAGCTGTGACTTTATTTATACTGCAGATGCAGACGAGGAGCTTGACGAGACAAATAGGGAAAGATTCTTGAAATTAAAACAGGATCTTGAAAGCCTTGATATTGATATCGTACAGATGTACTATTGTAACCAGTTGTCTTTTCGCACGGTATACAACTTTGACAGGGAGCTTCGACCAAAGCTCTTTAGGAGAATAAGGCATTTTGTGTGGGAAGATCCGATTCATGAGCAGGTTATTCTTGATCCCATTATATGCAATAGTGAGATCGAGATTATCCACAGCCCAAGGGAAAGCCATGCAATAAGAGATATTGAGACATTCCAGAGGACTATAAAGGAAGGTAAATATATTTCAAGACGTCTTCATGGCATGTATGCAAGAGAACTTATGATGGCCGGAAATGATGAGGATTTCCTTGATGCCAAAGAATTTTTTACCGAGTCTATTAATGATAATAATAGAGGAATTGATGAAATCAAGGAGGCAAGCTGCATACTTGCACACATCGCTATTATCGAAAATGATGCAGAGAGTCTTTTGAAGTATTCGCTCAAGGATGCGATCACTGAAATGTCCAGCGAGATGTGCTATGAGCTTGGTGATTTCTATTATGGTAAAAAAGATTATGAAGAAGCTATTGTATGGTATTACAATGCTGCCTATGAGTGCGAGAGCATACTTGATATAAAGAAGTCAAAAGAGCTTCCAAGGCTTGCAATTTCCAAGTGCTACAGAGCTCTTGGAAATGACGATGTTGCGGCTGACTATGAGAAAGAAGCTCGCGAAGTAGAAAAGGAAGAGGAATGCTAGAGTTTTACAAAGGAAAGAGAGTATTTATTACAGGTCATACCGGCTTTAAGGGGAGCTGGCTGACCAAGATCCTTGTTATGGCGGGAGCTGATGTCTATGGATATTCGTTGGCACCAAGTGACGAGGAGAATCTGTATGATATTTCAGGAGTGGATGGGAACATACACTCCTGTATTGGGGATATAAGAGATTTTGAGAAATTGAAGGCTTTTTTTGACGAGGCAAAGCCTGAAATCGTATTTCATTTGGCTGCGCAGCCTATTGTTCGTGATTCTTATGAGAGACCAAGATATACCTATGAGACCAACGTTATGGGGACGGTAAATATCTGCGAGTGTGTCAGAGAAAGCGGCTGCGTAAGATCTTTTTTGAATGTTACAACTGATAAAGTGTATCAGAACAACGAGTGGGAGTGGGGATACAGAGAAGATGAGAAGCTTGATGGCTATGATCCTTATTCCAATAGTAAATCATGCTCGGAACTTGTTACACATTCTTATATTAATTCATTTTTAAATGAACTTGATATTCGTACCTCCACAGCAAGAGCAGGCAATGTTATAGGCGGAGGAGACTTTGCAAAGGACAGGATTGTGCCTGATTGTGTCAGAGCAGCCAGAAGCGGCAATAAGATAACACTTCGAAATCCTGAGTCTACAAGACCTTTTCAGCACGTTCTTGAGGCTCTTTCGGCTTATCTTTTGATTGGACAAAAACAGTACGAAGATGCTAAATTTGCTGGCTTTTATAATGTCGGTCCAAATGAGAGCGATGCTGTTACAGCAAGAAAAATTGCAGAGCTTTTCCAGAAATATTACGGAAAACCTGAAATAGAAGTTCTTCCAGATGGCGGACCTCATGAAGCAAATTATTTAAAGCTTGACTGTTCAAAGATAAAGAGTAAATTAGGATGGGCACCCAAATGGGATATAGATATGGCCATCCAGAAGACTGTTGAATGGACTCTTGGCTATATCGAAGGCAAAGGCCGTGAGCTGATGGAAAAAGAAATTAAAGAATATTTTATGTAATAAAGGATTAGGTAATATGATAAACAAAGAAGCAGAAAAAGCAGCAAGAGCGCAGATTTTGGAGCTTGTAGCTGACTATTATGATAAATATCTCAAGGTTGATAATTCAAAGTTTTCTGAAGGTGACAGAATTCCATATTCAGGAAGAGTTTTTGATGAAAAAGAAGTTATGAATCTGGTGGATTCATCTCTTGATTTCTGGCTTACAGCAGGCAGATATACAGATGAGTTTGAGGATAGATTTGCAAAGCTTTTGGGAGTTAAACATGCAAGTCTTGTGAACAGCGGGTCATCAGCTAATCTGATTGCTTTTATGGCTCTTACAGCACCTGAACTTGGAGAGAGAAGAGTAAAAAGAGGCGATGAAGTTATTACTGTTGCCTGCGGATTCCCAACAACAATAGCCCCAATTATGCAGTACGGTGCTGTTCCTGTTTTTGTGGATGTAACAATTCCTCAGTACAACATTGACGTTAATAAGCTTGAAGAAGCTTATAGTGAAAAGACTAAAGCTGTTATGATTGCCCATACTTTGGGTAATCCTTTCGATTTGAAGAGTGTAAGAGAATTCTGTGACAGGCATAATCTCTGGCTTGTGGAAGATAACTGTGACGCACTTGGTTCGGAATATGAAATTGATGGAGAGACCAGATTTACAGGAACATGGGGTGATATCGGAACATCAAGTTTTTATCCACCACATCATATAACTATGGGTGAGGGCGGCTGTGTTTATACCAATAACGGGCTTCTTCACAGACTTGTAAGAAGCTACAGAGACTGGGGAAGAGACTGTGTTTGTCCTCCAGGAAAAGACAATTTTTGCGGACACAGATTTGATGGAAAGTTTGGTGACCTTCCTGTTGGATATGACCACAAATATGTTTACAGCCATCTTGGATACAATCTTAAGGCAACCGATATGCAGGCTGCAGTCGGATGTGCCCAGCTTGATAAACTGATTTCTTTTGCCAAGGCCAGAAGAGCGAACTTTGATATGCTAAGAAAAGAGCTTGAAGAAATAAGTGATGTACTTACACTTCCTGAGGCAGCGCCATCATCAAATCCATCATGGTTTGGATTTATCATGTGCGTAAAGGATGAATGCCCGGTTTCAAGAAATGATATTACAAAAGCTCTTGAGGCAAATAATATTCAAACAAGGCTTCTTTTCTCCGGAAATGTAATCAAACATCCTTGTTTTAGTGAGTTTGAGGAAGGTGTAGATTACAGAGTAGTAGGCGGCCTGGAAGTAACTGACAAAGTCATGAATAATGCATTTTGGGTAGGTGTATATCCGGGAATGAATGAAGCAAAGATAAAGTTTATGGCTGATGTCATCAAAAAGGCAGTTGGAAGAAAATAATGAAGACAGCTATAGTTACCGGGGCATTTGGATTTGCCGGAGCCAATCTTGTAGAATGCCTTCTGAAAAATGACTATCTTGTTTATGCGATTGGAAGAGAAGGCTCTTTACACAATGATAGATTTATACCTTCTGACAGATTAAAAACTGTTTTTGCAGATATGGACGACTATGACAAGATTGGTGATCTGATCGATGAAGAGGATGTAGAGGATAAAGAGGTTTTCTTTTTCCATTTATCCTGGGGCGGAAAAAGGGACGATTTTGATGCTCAGGTGAAAAATATCGACGGAGCTATTAAAATCCTGAATAGCGCAATTTCTTTTGCAAATAAGGCAAGTAAAATTCATTTTGTAGGTATCGGTTCTCAGGCAGAATATGGTGTAAAAAGAGATGACATGGAATTGTCGGAAGATGCTCTTTTAGAGCCGTTTTCTGCATATGGTGCTTCTAAGGCGGCAGCATATCACCTGCTTAAGAGAAAGGCACAAATGGCCGAAATACATTTTGTGTGGGGCAGAATTTTCAGCCTGATTGGCAAGTATGAACCTGAAGGCAGGATGTTTCCTGATCTTATAAATAAACTTAAAAAAGGCGAAAGGGTTGCACTTAGTTCCTGTAGACAATACTGGGATTATCTCGATGCAAAGGATGCAGCCAGAGCCATTATGCTTCTTGGAGAAAGAGGAAGAGACGGCGAAGTTTATAACATCGCCAGCGGAAGATATAAGCCATTAAAAGAGTTTGTTTTTGAAGTAGCTGATGTTGTAGGAGCTGACAGAACTCTTTTGCAGTTTGGCGAGGATCCGATTCCTTTTGTTTCATTTAAACCTTCAGTAAAAAAACTTATGGAAGATACAGGGTGGATAGCAGAGACTTCTTTTGAAGAAACTGTCAAAAATGTGGCAAGGTAGGACATGTACGAAAAGCTACAGGAACTGATTTCAAACGGCGATTATAAGGAGGCCCTCTTTGAATTTCAGGAGGAATACCTCTATATAGGCGAAAAAAGCAGAGAAGATGCGGCAAGGCTGTGTGTGCTTGAAGCGTCTATTTGGGAAGCGCTTGAAGACAGTTATGCTGAGTTTGATGCAATATCCCGTGGAATTGGTTATGACCCTTGCAATTATGAGCTCTTTTACATGTTGGGGCTATATTATAAAGACATAAATATAAATAAAGCATATCTTTGTGTGCAGCAGGCACTGCATTATTGCAATGTGCCGGATGATGCTGCGGTTATCAGAGATATGCTTTTTGATTTGAAAAAAGATCCGGCATTCAGGGTAAGAAATGTAAGCATTATGGTTCTATCCTATAACGATCTTGAACTGTTGAAAAAGTGCATTGAAAGTATAGAAAAAACAGCACCAGAAGGTGGATTTGAAGTTGTCGTTGTGGATAACTTTTCTACGGATGAGAGAGTAGTTGAATATCTTCAGGAAAAAAAGTCTGCTGCGGATTATCATTTTACATTTATAGCAAATTATAAGAATAGCGGATTCCCGCTAGGCTGCAACCTGGGAGCCAAAAACTGCTTTAGTGAAAATGATATTTTCTTTTTGAATAATGATGCAGTTTTAATGGACAATTCACTTTTCTTTTTGAGAATGGGATTATATGAAAATAGAAATGTTGGTGCAACAAGTGCATTGTCCAATAGTGCATCACTTCAGGAAATTGAACCCGTAAAATTTGAAAAATATGCAGGAAAAGAACTTGATATTTTATGGCATAAAGACATGCCTCTTGAAGAAAGTTTAAGGATATTCAGGGCATATGCGACAGATAATGGTGTTCCAAGACATGACCCGTATATCAAAAGATTTCGTCTTACAGGTTTTGCTCTTATGGTTTCCAGGGAGGCTCTTAGAGTTATAGCTCCTGATGGAGAAGTATTTGACGGCAGATTTTCTCCGGGATATTTTGAGGATGACGATTTGGGAATAAGGCTTTCGAGAGCGGGATTTTTGCAATATGTTTGCGACAACGCATTAATTTATCATAATGGCGGTGGAGGCTTTGAGGGGCATGCTGACGCTATGGAAAAAAGCAGGCAGGCATTTAGTGATAAGTGGGGATTTGATGTTTGGGCATATAGCCTCCAATGGGAAGAGGCATGCATTGCTATAGAAGAAATTTACAAAGAGAAGAAGACACCTTTACGAATTATTGATTTTACATGTGGTTTTGGAGCTACTGCTGCATATCTAAAACATGAACATCCTGAATTCTTTATTGCAGGTGTCTGCAGCAATCCGTTTGCGGCGAGTATTGCCCAGAATCTGGCGGATGAAGTGTCATGGGGAAACCTTAATTTATGCAGACTTCCGTGGAGTGATCATTCTTTTGACGTGGCTCTTATTTCAAGGAATGAGGTGTGCAAGGTCAGAGCTTCACAATATGTAAAAAATGATGGTATTATAATTGATGAAGAGTCTCTTGAAGAAGTGGTATATAAGCCATCACTTATAGAGGAGAAAAATAAATACATGAGATGTCCCAGTTGTAAGCAGGTCTTGAATGACAAAATTAGTGCAAAATTAAACTTTTGTCCGCTTTGTGGAACCAAGCTATATTATGAGGATAGGAATTATCTGTTACATATTTACAGTGTCGGACAAAGAGATAATTCTGCAAGTGCTTTGATAGTATTTATTGACGAGAGATTGATGTATGAGGTTAAGCCAGGTGATGGTCTAATGATTCCTTTGAATGGAGGATTCCATTCACTTAAATTCCGATGTGGAGTCAGAACTAAAGCCATTCAGATCATTTTTGATTCTGACTTTGAAATAAAGGCATATTTCAATACCCTGACAGGCCTTATAGAAACCAGTATTCTACCGATAGATGGAACTCAGGAAGCCCATACTTCTGAGGAGGTTGCGCAGATGGAAATTGCTCAGCCTATTATGGTATCTGAGGCAGGGGAAAGAGGATTCGATACGCTTCTTGGTGTGGATGAGCCTGATTACAATATGAGAGCAACCAGTGGATTCCTGGAAGGCATGCTGAGACTGTATTCTGATCGAATGGAATTCTCTCCTGATGGTAACACAAGGGATGAAGTAACTGACTACATAAAAATCGTTGATGTAAAGAAGAAAATGGGGGCTATAGACGTGGAATGTGCAGGAAATGTGCATAAAGTTTATAGTATTCCGAAAGATATCTACAATGAAGTTATAGTATATTTAACCAATAGAATTAAGGATGTAACTGAGTCGTAGGTTAATCAGTAACTATCATATTACATAATATCATATGGTTTGCATTGAAAAACAGCACTTAGGTGCTGTTTCTTTTTTGGGCAATTGTTTAGATAATTCCTACGGTAAACGAAAGTGCGTTAATAGTCATTGACGTAAAAAAGTTGTTATTGTAACAATGAATTGTGAAAAAAGTGTGAACACTTTCGCAAATTCTTGTTATCATGTGCAATTTCGTTAAAATGCCAAAAAACGCCCGTCAATCTGGATAAAAATTTATTAGAAAATTCCCCTAAAAAGTGAATGACGAAAAAACGTTAATGTGATAGACTTTACTTTGCCAAAAGGAATGTTTTTCACAAGATAAAAATATAGATAGGAGGTATGACATGACAAAGGCAGAAATTTTAAAAAGAGAAATCTTACAGCAGTATAAGAGTGTCAGACAGTTCGCAATAGATATGTCTATTCCATATAGCACACTTGTTACAGCATTAGATAGGGGAATCGAAGGTATGGCTTACGGTACAGTTATCAAAATGTGTGATCGTCTTAATCTTAACCCAGTTGATTTTTCAACACTTGAGCAGGGCACAGACCTTGGCAAGAAGATCGTTGAGAATCGTGTAATGCAGCAGTATGTTAAGCTTAACAAAGCTGGACGTAAGAAAATCCTTGATATGATGGGAGACTTCTCTCAGCTCGACAAATATCAGGCTGACTAATCTGTACATTCGCTTATAAGGAAAGAGTTTTGTCTTGTTTCTTGTTATTAAGATTACAAGGCAAAACTCTTTTTTCAATGTTATAATGGTGTAGTTGAAAATTGTAGCAGATAGGAGAGCTGATATGAAATATGATTATTTAGTGGTTGGAGCAGGACTTTTTGGAGCTGTTTTCGCACATGAAATGGCAGTAAATGGCAAGAGGGTACTTGTGATTGACAGACGTGATCATGTAGCTGGGAATATTTATACAGAAAACAAAATGGATATAAATGTCCATAAATACGGAGCGCATATATTCCATACGTCTGATAAAGAAGTGTGGGAGTATGTAAATAGGTTTGCTGAGTTTAACAATTATATTAACTCTCCGGTAGCTTCTTATAAGGATGAGCTTTATAATCTTCCATTTAATATGAACACATTTAGTAAGATGTGGGGAATAAAGACTCCTGAAGAGGCAAAGGCTATTATCGAAAAGCAGGCCGGTGAAGAAATCGAAAGAATGAAAGCTGAAAAAGGAACAGACGAGTTTGTAGCTGACAACCTTGAGGAACAGGCTCTTTCACTTGCCGGAAGAGATATCTATGAGAAGCTTGTCAAAGGATACACTGAAAAGCAGTGGGGAAGAGATTGCAAAGAGCTTCCTGCATTTATTATCAAGAGACTTCCTATGAGATATATCTACGATAATAACTATTGCAATGACAGATATCAGGGTATTCCTGAAGGTGGTTATACAGCGCTTGTTGAGAAGCTTCTTTTAATAGAAAAAGATAATTCTCTTCCTTTTGCATCAGGATCTATTACAGTAAAAACTAATACTGACTATTATGATTTTGTAAAAATGGAAGGCAATCTTCCTGCACAGCCATTTGAGTCTGTTGATGGTGATAGCTTTGATAAGATTCTTTTCACAGGAATGATTGATGAATTCTTTGGTTACAAGCTTGGAACACTTGAGTACAGATCTCTTAGATTTGAAACTGAAGAAATGCCTGAAGTTGATAACTATCAGGGCAATGCAGTAGTAAACTATACTGAGCGTGAAGTTCCTTACACCAGAATTATTGAACACAAGCATTTCGAATATGGAAAAGGCAAGGGAACAATCATTACAAGAGAGTATCCTGCAAATTGGAAGCATGGAGATGAACCATACTATCCTATGAATGATAAAAAGAATAATGATCTTTACGAGAAGTATACTGAAATGGCTAAAGAACATAAAGATATTCTTTTTGGTGGACGTCTTGGACAGTACAAATATTTCAATATGGACCAGGTTATAAGGGCAGCACTAGATATGGTAGAGGAGCAAAAATAAGGCACAAGTTTATAAATTATTTATAAATTGCCTTAAAAGTGATGAATAGAAGCTTTGAGATGCATTAATGATATTTTGAATATAGATTTTACAAAATTTGATATTTACAATAAAAATAAAACGATATACCATTGTTTCATAGCGTTGAAATACAAAATTTCATTATATTTTATGAAGGGAGACGATAACGTTATGAACATGAAATTTGTAAAGAAGTTTCTTGCTGTAACACTTGCAGCAACACTTATGGTTGCTCCGGCTGTTACTGCAGGAGCAGCATCAACAGACTCATCTGCACCATCAAGTTCTGAGTCTACATCAACATCTGAATCTACATCAACATCTGAGTCATCCAGCTCATCAGATTCAGGTTCATCAACTGCGGCTACACCAGCTGTTTCTGAGTCAAGTAGTGTAGCAGGTGTTGGTAAATCAAATGTAGCAGGCGCTTATTCACTTAAGACTATTCCTGGTGCAGCAGTTAAGCTTTCAGGAGCAGAGATTTCAAAGCAGGCTGGTCTTGCGTCAAATGCAACTGTTTTTGTAAGAGTTTATGAGATCAATGCAGCTGGTAGCCCTCTTGCATTTAAGAGCATCAATAGTGCTATAGCAGGTGTAGGTGGCACATATATCGGAGCTCTTAACTTTGACTTTGGACAGAAGCTCGGAGCTAAATTCCAGAATCTTCCGGAAAATGTTGAAGTTCCTGTAGCATTTGGCGTTCCAAAGGCTTTCCAGGGCAAGAAGATAGGCGTTATTAAAGTTGGTAAACTCGGTGTTACTTCTGTTCTTGAAGATCAGGATGATAACCCGGCATCTGTAACAGTTCCTGTAACAGGCGGACTTAATGCTTATGCTCTTTTCGCATACTAATTCAATTACTGAATTTCATAGCGATAGAAAAGGGAAACAGTTTAACAGCTGTTTCCCTATTTTAAAGGATAATATCTATATTTTAGGTGGTATCCTTGTTATTATGTCCATGTGTATGTACGGTTTCATGGGCATATTTGGGTTTTCTGCATTTCCGGATGAATTTGGCTATTGGACTCCGGCTGCAGCAATCAATGGTTATGACTGGTCAGGCATAACTTCTCTTGGTTCTTTTTATTCATATGGGTATAGTCTTATTCTGGCGCCTATTCTTTTTTTATTCAAAGACTCAATAGTTGCATATAGGGTAGCTATTATAGTCAATCTTTTGTTTCAATGTTGTTCGGTTTTTTTACTATATATAATTCTGTACAAATTATTTCCTGATAAAGATAGAAAATTATTGTCTGTGATTGTGGTTATTTCGATAATGTACCCTGCATGGACTTTTTATACACAGACCACTATGGTAGAAGGTCTTTTAAACTTTATGTTTATATTGACGATTTTTTTGGCAGTTCGTTTTTTTGAAAAGCCTGGAATAGTGCATGGTTTACTATTCGGACTGTCACTTATGTACTTGTATTTTATACATATGCGATGTCTAGGAACCATAGGCGCGGGAGTATTGACTCTGCTCATATGGGCACTTTCTCAAAAAGGCGGAAAATATGCAAAGAAAATCTGGCTGCTTATATTTTTTATCTTAGTTCTTTTTGGTGTTAGCTTTGTACTTAAAAGCGGAATTATTTCAAGACTTTATAGCGGCGTTTCGGCTGATGTACTATCGTGGAATGATTATTCCGGAATAAAATTTAGATTGGGGAAATTACTTGGCACAAGCGGAATACTCACATTTTTAAAGGACTTATGCGGAAAGGTTTTATATCTTGGTCTTGCAACCTTTGGACTTGGCGTGTGGGGATTTTATAGCTGCATCAGACATTTTATTTTAGCTATAAAAAATATTAAGCGAAAAGAATCTGACTTTATTACCTATAGTTGGTTGTTTATTTCTCTTGCCGTTTTTGCACAGTTCATGGTAGCTATGCTCTATCTTATGGGGGCATCGGCGCATGATAATGACAGACTTGATATTTTTTTGCATGGAAGATATATAGATTTCTTTTTACCTATTCTGATAGCACTTGGACTTTATGAACTTATAGAGTGTGCAGAATTGAAAAAGGCATTTTTGTTAGAAGCAATGTTTATAGCAATTTTGGCTATCTGTGCCTTCGTTTCATACAAGGTAATA
>JAEEGF010523942.1_pt1 | contig 12341 bp, 8 predicted proteins | sample 9134171 | NCBI WGS metagenome assembly JAEEGF01 (sample SAMN16246542, study PRJNA631951) | gut metagenome | biome: gut microbiome; feature: rumen; material: AP-attached | host: Bos | place: Iran: Karaj | collected 2018-10 | reverse complement strand
ATTGATAGGTAACCGAACCGGTTGGCTGTCCGGCATCCCAGTACCAATAGCCGGCATCATTATACTTGCGCAGCAAGAAACTACCGGATACGGCATCAACCGGAATCTCCCATGAATCATAGGTGCGCAGGGTGACATACGTGTTAGAACCGGCGTCTTCTGTTCCTTTACGATAAAGCACTTTCAGTTCATAGGGGTCACCGACGAAAGCAAATTCACTCTCTTTGTTATACTCTCCATTGCCGCCGTTGTTCTTGTATTCAGTACTATTCCACTTGATCTTACGTCCGTATTCCTGCGTACTTCCGGCATCGGTCAGTTCGTACCAAGTAGCGGTAGTGTAGCTTGCAGAAGGCGTGATGGCATGGAATGGAATAGCCCCCGATACCTCATAGCCGAGATATACCTGATAGCCTTCCGTATTATCGTAATTAGCCTGCGAGAAATGTGTGATCTCATGCGTGCGTGCTGCATCGCTATAGAATTTACCGGTCCATTCGCAATATTTGCGTTTCAGCGATGTAGGCAGGTATTTGGTTTCAATCGGATCAGTCGCCACTGTATATTGGCTTACATAGTCAGCCGCGGAAATGATATGATCCTCTGTCGCCTCTATAGCATAGAAGGGCGAGGGCACTTTGAAGGTCACTTTTTGGAGCGCATAGAAACGCTCGATCGTGTAATTCTTCGTAGCTTCTGTTGCGGTATGTTTATTGACGGTCAGGTTATTGTTATCTAATTTCAGATAATTGTATTTATTATCACCTCCCGGAGTAGGCACAGCGCCACTACCGTCCACCGTACGTGTACCCATGAACACAAAGCCATCGTTCGTGGTGTTGTTCAGCAGCGCGTACGAACTCCATATGGCACCGCTTGTTTGTCCATGGAACTGACCCTCTTTGAGTATATAATCGTCCCCTTCCGTCATCTCGGTCGGGTTTGGCTCGGCGCTATTATACAGCTTTTGGTAGCGCTTATGGTCATCGCTCGCAATATATGAGTTAGCAGTTCCTACAGAGAACAATTGACCTCCTTTATACCATTTGTATACAAATTTCTTATCTCCATCATCGTTTTTCTCAATATATGTATAATCCCTGTTGTAGCAGGTGCGGATGATGATATTATACGGGTCACTTCCTTCGAACCGGAAGATGAAATGGAACTGGGATTCTACCTCCTCTTTTTTATTCTTATTATCACCACTGGTCCAATACGTCGTAATACCGCCTCCCGGATTTTCTATCTTCACGAAATCCTCGCTGGCGAGCATCTCTGCATCGACCTTGCCTTCAGGCACGACAGCCGGACGGTTATTACGACCTCTGTTCAGCGCGAGGAAACCTTTTCCTTTTACGTGGATGTTGTATTCCTGCGACCCGTCGAGTTGTGCCACTGCATTGCTGCTATTATACGTATAAACCACGTAGTATTCAGCGGTAGTTCCGGGAATGGTCGTGCCTTCCTCGATGGGCGTTGCACCGCCCTTCACATCATAGAGTGTTCCCTTGGTATTGGAGTTGCCGGTGTATAGTTGCACGGTAGCGCCGATGGTAATATCCGCCGGGGCATAATACGTAAACCCTGTTGCCAGCGGGCTCTTATAGTGCGCCGGGAGTTCGACCGTTGACTGTTTGTCCACCACGACCTTGACCGCCTCCAGACGATGACCGACAACAACATCGGATTTCATATGATAATCCGAGGTGATCGGCAGCGTTAATATATGATACGTCACCTTCGCAGCCTGCATCGGCAGGACGAAGAGCATCATCGCTATCAGAAATAGTATATGTCTTATCTTTTCAGCTTTCATCTTTCACCTTTCATCTTTCAATCACCATTGTTCCGTATATTTCTGTATATCCACCTTGAGGGCGTACTTATCTAATGTTAGATTATAGGTATAGCTATGACCGGGCTCCCAGTTAAAGTTCACATCCGCTCCGTAGGTAGTGATCGTCACGTCGCTCCAATCGTCCCAGGTAGCATTGACTGTCAGGTACTTCGTACCGTAGTTAGTGGGGATAACGAGGAACGGTGTGGTTTCCGTAGTCGCTGTACCGTTCTTGAGCTCTTGCGTCAACTCCATGTCGGTGGCACCGGTAAGCTCACTCCATGTCATTGCACTACCATCGTAGTTGCAAGTACCGCTGGTTTTGAGATCCTCAATCTTAATACTGTTAATCTGCACATGGGTGCCACTGGCTTCCGTGATCACGAACTTAACCAGCGCAAATGGGTGCTTGAACTGCATCGGCAGCGCACCGCCCGCATCTGTTTGTGTCTGCAAGGTCTGACTATCGAGTACGGCAATCAAATACTCCTGCATAGAGGCCTGCGCCGTGTTGGTCATATAACTGCTTACATCGCAGGTGAAAGAGACGCCTGTAGCGACAGCGTACGTCGGAGTGCCGATATATGCGGGCTTATCAAACGGGCAATAACCTACGAAGTCGAGGGCGGTGTACGTGATATTGACGCCGGAGGGCTCAAAGACTGCACCGTTAGCCGGCCAGTAATAGTGCTCCTGTGCCGAACCGTCCCAGAAGACCCATGCCGCGGATGGAGTGTGCCCCAAATCATAGTGCAGTTTCTTTCCGTCGAGGTACTTATCCGTCCTATCGTGGAAATAAGCATCTATCTTGAGGTCTTTGCCTTGCAACGCTGTATTATTGTCAATCGTGTTCGCACGTCGCAGCATACCACTTACGCCGGTCTTCATCGCAATCTCATGCCGTTGAACCGGTTCGTCCTTATGGCAGCAGCATCCCGCCAGCAGCCCGGCTGCCAGCAGAATCATTATCGATATGTTAAATCGTTTTTGTTTCATTATTGTAACCAAGCGGGGAGTCGAACCCCACTTGGCTTAAGAGAGATTAGTCCTGATTAACAGTAATAGTAGTAGTACTGCTATCGCTTGTCTTCGTCAAGACAATATTAGCCGAAGCCGTACCAGCAGAAGCCTTTACATTAAACTTCAGCGTAGCAACACCACTTGCATCAGCAGAACCTGCTACAGGATCTACAGTAATGATGCCACTACCATCCGTTACAGCAACAGTGTAAGCTGCAGAAGCGCCTAAGCCGGTTACTTTAACGGTGTAGCGACCAGCCGCATTAGCAGTAATTGCCAAATCGGTTCCATGAGCGGTAGAAACCTCAGGTATATCAATCATAACATCGTCATCAACAATCGAGTTATTGTTGAGATCAACAATCCAGTCCGTAACCGTAGGATTAATATAAATCTCATGGAGTTTGAAGGTGATATTGTAGATATACTTCTTACCTGCTTCATAGGTGTCATTGTCTATCTCATACTCATACTCATATAACTTGCTATCGAGATAATAAGAGATTTTGATTTTGGTTGTACCATTGTCAGCATAAGTGTCTGCAGCGGACATGTTAGGCACGACAATAATCTTACCCATCTGCGCAAAATCTGCCGTCAGAGCTACAGATGCGGCTGCATCTGCTTTTGCCGTTTGGTCATTGAGCACACTCTTGTAAGCGTTGGTTTGCGTAGTCGGATCCCAATGTAAAGTAGTAGCTTGACCTGCTTGTGCATTGTAATTAGTATGATTAATCGTTGCAGTACCAGCAAAACGTGCACCGTAGATTTCAATATTCTTAATCTTTATGGCCTGAGATGCAGCATCAGCAGCCTTTACATTAAATACCAAATAAGCCTGTGCGTGCTTGAACGTCATGTCCACAATACCGTTATTTGCAAACGTGAGTGCATTAGCGGTCTGAGTTACCTCACCATGACCAATTGCATACAGGAAGTCATGTTGCTTAGTGTTATAAGCATAGTTATCAGCCATCACAACCGCTACTTTAGAAGCAAAAGCAGCGCCAGCATCACCCCATGTTACATCAGTTGCATTATCATCGTTGGCATTTGCGATCGCGAGGAAGTTGATGTAACAGGGAGACAGCGGCCAATAGCGAGGAGTCTCACCGCCCCAATAGGAATGCGCTGCAGAACCCGTACCTCCAGCGTATTTGTACTTAAAATTAGTTGCGCCGAAGAAATCTTTACCAGGAGCACCTTGCTCCCATGCGGTTACCATCATGTCAATTCCCGTTGGGAATGTAGGTCCCTCGATAGCTCCACTGTTCGTAATAGAAGCGAACTTCGGAGTGCGCGACAGCGGCGCAAAGGCGATCTCCTTTTGGGCGTTTGAACCAGCCGGAACAGTGTTCTCGGAGATGGTCACGTCGTTACTGCAAGAAGCAAGCACTAAGGCTGCTGTTGCAAACAAAAATAAACTTTTTTTCATAACTTTAAAAATTTTAAGTTAGTTAATAATGTTAATTAGTAAACAAAACGTTTGTTTGTTGTTGTTTTCTGATTTTTCTGTTTCTTATTTATTTAAATTTTTGAATTTATGTTAGTACATAAAGTTAGATAAAGCGATAAACATAGATAAACCATTCAGCGTGTATGTATAAATTATATTCATTGATGCGATGTTTTATTTTAATTTATCTATGTTTATATACTATTTCAAAGATCATCCTATCGGGACATCGTGGTTGATTTCTTCCCATTCTTCCACGGTCGGCGCAATACCGCCGCTGGCGGGAGGAGGAATGACAACGGTATCAGGAATCACGATGATATGCGTAGTGTCGGCGAACTGCTCCGTGATATCGGAGATTACAATGACGGGCTTGCCATCTGAGTTCACCGCGATGATATTGAGGTAGCTGCGGCTCTCGCCGGGCAACTTACCAAACGTATTAAACGTAGTCTGGAAGCAACTGTCTTTTCGATTTACATCCACGGGGAAGTAAACCGTTGCCGGGCTGGCGTTCACCTCGTCCCGTCCGAAATAATTAGACAGCGCCTGATTGGTGACGAACGCATCGACACTCTGGGCATACTCGATACCTACGATATGCGGTACTTCAAATGCGTAGGTCTCTACGATCGTCTCTGCTGCCGCTTCAATCGTGATCACGCGCTGTACCTCGCTGTACGGCGGGATCTCCACGCGCTTGCGCGCCACGAGCAGGTGATCCGGCGTCCAGATGATCGGTCCCGGCGCAGACGTGGTGTCATCCTTCGCGACGAGGGAGAAGAGCGGTTGCTTGGACGCGGTGATATCGCTGGTGAAGGCCTCCAATGTCTTGATGTTGCTCTCCCCGCGCTCCTGCGTATATTCAGTATCGAAGCTATAGACGACCATGTCGTACGTACCCGGCGTCACATGCAGCGGACCACCGTACGGACCTACGTACTCTGTCTTCTTGAGTGCACCGCTCTCGATATCGTAGAAGTTCACTACCATATACGTCGGCACGTGTATCTTCGTATGTGCCGCGTCGCTCACCGGCAGATCAACATCCAGCTCGAGCTTCAGCTCCAGCACCAGGAGCAGGTTATCATCTGGCGTCGGGGTGGGGCCATGATCATGGTCATAACACAGGTCCTTGTAATGGCACGAACTCATCAGACCGGCCATTACCATCAATACCGTTGCTATCAGAAAGAAGGATCGTCTCATGATTGGCCTCCTTTCTTCTTTTTCTCAACGGGACTGATCATCCACTTGAGCGAGATTTCTGCCTTCGTCGGACCGAACCAGCGGCGCTTACGGGTCGCTTGCCATACATAGTGCCCCGTGCCGTCATTCGCCGGCTGATAGACTTCGTATTCGCCGCCTTGGTAACCCACGCCGATATTGAAGTCGATACACAGATCATGACCTACCGGCAACGAGTAACCGTACTCGACACCGCCGCCGAAGCCGGGCTTCCATGCCTGATAACCCTGACCGCCGAATTCAACATCGTAGGTCAGCAGGTCGCCGTATATACCGACGTGATGCCCGATGAAGGGATACTCGTTGGCAGCCTTGCCGAAATAGTACCGCAGCGTCAGATAGCCGCCGTAGCCGTGCCAGTAGAGGTGCTTATTGTCGGACTTGATCCACGTAGCGATCCAATCGAAGGCGATCGTGAAATGCATCGGCAGCGCAACCTCCAGACCGATATTTGGAACCACCAACGCATCGTAGAGCAGGTTGGTGCGCAGCGCTACCACCGGCAGTTTCTTCGCCGGACGCTCAATATACTCCACGCCGGCCTCGCATGAGTCCGGATTAAAGGACGTACCTGCACCGGCCTTAAGCGGATCGACCGGACCCTCGCGGGGAACGATCGTATCCGGCGCGATCTCCGCGATCGTGTCCGGAGTAACAGCAACCGTGTCCGGCTCAGTTACCACAATGGGCTCCGACTCTGGCTCTACTATAACCACCGTGTCCGGCGCAACTACTACAACCGGCTCCGGTTCAACAACCGGTTCCGGCGCAACTACGACAACCGGCTCCGGTTCAACAACCGGTTCTTCTACGACAACAGGCTCTTCGACCACTGCAACTTGCTTAGGCTGCGCTTGTTTAGTCTTCGCAACTTTCGGTTTGGTTGCGACTATTGTATCTGTCTTTGGGGGAGTTGGTGTCTCTACCGCATTCGGTTCCGCATCGTTAATATATCGCTCAAAAAACGCGTTGATTTGCTTGGACCGAGAGTCCCCGCCTTGAGAACCATTTTTTGTATGGCAAGCGGTGAGCATCGTGAGTATGCTCAGCAGTCCGACTATATAATATCTTGATATTGTATCTTTCACGCGCGTTTATATGGTAAAAATACCAAAACGAGTGCGCAAAGGTACAAAAAATATTTGGAATAGGCAAGTTTTTTTTACTTTTTTTACGATTTTGCTTACTTTTTGTAAGAAAAAGAGCCACAATGTAATGAACCCCAAAAGTTGAACAAAAAACTTTTGGGGTATTTTATGCTTAAACATCCTTACAAAGAACGGTTACAGGCAGTAAAATTATGCCTTGCAGGTTATTCCGTAACGTCGGTAGGTCATCGACTGGGTATTAACAAAGATTATGTGTTGGAATGGTTGCTTCGCTACCAACGAGACGGCAAAGCAGGTTTACGAAGGAGAATTTCTAAACGAGCTACTTATGCTGAAAAATGCAAAATTGTTTGCAAATATGCAGAAAAACATGTATCTTTGCAGCAGATTTGCGTAGAGCACAATGTATCACGTAGTGCAGTTGAACGCTGGACGCGTATCTATAGGAAAGGCGGATATGAGGCTTTGCGCGCCATAAGGCCACAAGGAACAGGTCATAAAAGAATGGGACGTCCTAAGAAGAAGGAGCCGCAGACAGAGTTAGAGCGTCTGCGCTACGAGAATGAGTATTTGCGTGCTGAGAATGCGCTGCTAAAAAAAGTAAGGGCTTTAATGGAAGAAAAGGAGAAGCGTCTACACGAGATTGGGCGCAAGCCATCCAAACATTAAAGCCCGAACATAGCCTTGATTTGCTCCTTGGGGTCAAGGGGATGGCTCGTACTACGTATTATTACAATATCCGTCCGAGAGAGGATAAGTATGCGCAATTACGCAAGGATATAATACGTATATTTAATAAGAACAAAGGACGTTACGGGTACCGACGGGTATACCAACAATTACGCGCTGAAGGCAAAGATATCAACCACAAGACAGTAGCCAAACTAATGGTAGAAATGGGCTTATATGCCCGAAAACCTAAGTTACGTTACCACTCATATAAAGGAGAAATCGGCAAGCTTGCGCCTAATGTCCTACAGCGCGATTTTGCTACCGACGCACCTAATCGCAAGTGGACTACGGATGTCTCGCAGGTGGATATAGGAGGTAAGAAATGCTATATATCGCCAATACTGGACATGTGGAACGGAGAGATTATTAGCTATGTAATCTCTGATCGTCCGGATCTAAAGATGGTAGTGGATATGTTGCAGAAAGCGTTCCGTAAACATCCGCATACTAATGGTCTGATCATGCACTCGGATCAGGGATGGCACTATCAGCACACGCGCTACCAATATCTGTTAAAGGAACATGGTATTACGCAGAGCATGTCCCGTAAAGGTAATTGCCTGGATAACTCAGTTATGGAGAACTTTTTCGGTCTGATGAAGAATGAGCTGCTCTATAATAACCGATGGGAGAGTATCGATGACTTTAAGGTAGCACTGAAAGAGTATATCCGATATTATAACAACGAACGTATCAAACTAAAATTGAAAATGAGCCCGGTACAATACCGAACTCACTTTCAAGATCAAGTCAAATAGATTTAATAATCCGTCCAACTTTTTGGGGTCACCTCAGATGATGCACGGGTTTAATTATTGCGGCATCATTTATTTACTTTCAGGCGACGAGCGCCTGGCATACCAAAAGACGATAAAATAACTTCAAATATCGAAGAAGACACATCAATTTCTTTATTTGCAAAAACAACTTTTTATGCAGAATTTCTCCAATATTCTTGCACATCTCAAAAAAAAGTTGTATCTTTGTAGCCGAAATGAGAACCGACAGACTTCATAGACTCTTTGCATCCGTCGTTCTACTGGCGTTTTGCATAATGATGGGAGTGAAAACAATCCACCACCATCATCATTGCTGCTGCCATCATGACGAGGAGCACAGTATATGCTGTGTGTTAGACGGCGAGCCGTTGGATAGGCATCACACCCATCACCACGATTCATTTTTGCCTGATATAGAACAGGAGGATGACGATTGCGCAATCTGCCATTTTCAGGTAGTGAAAGTGCCGCGTCCGTCGTTTGCATCGTTCCATGCTCCTATTGAGATTGCTCACAAGATAGAAACGTTTCTTATCGTTTCTGTTCATTCCGATTATTTTTCTTATTCTCTTTCCCGTGCTCCGCCTGTTGGTTGAATATTCGCTAAAACGTATTATTCTATTCAACCAATTAACAGGCAATAATGCATTTATTCAGCATATTACTTGCCTCGTTGTTGATCGTGTCGGATAGCGTCAGCGAACAAGACGCACGTATGTTCCGTTTGGAGGAGGTAACGGTTTCAGCCTCTGCTATCAAACAGCGGCAAATGCAGACCTCCGTGAGTGCTGTACATGCAGACAAAGTGTTTCTGGAACAACACTTTGAGGGCAGTTTAAGTAAATCACTCTCTTTGTTGCCGGGTGTACAAGCTTCCAATATCGGTTCATCACAGTCTCGTCCTGCAATACGCGGTATGGGATCCAACCGTCTTGCCGTCATTCATGACGGAATCCGACATGAGGGACAACAATGGGGTGATGACCACGGACTGGAGATTGACATGTTCTCCATCGACCGAGTGGAGGTTCTCAAAGGACCTTCGGCACTACTGTACGGCTCTGATGCAATCGGTGGGGCGTTGGTCCTGTCATCTGCCGCAGTTCCCGACAAGCCTATTGGCGGTAACGTGCATCTGTTTATGCGCAGTAATAACCTATTGTTTGGTGCATCAGCGAGGTTGGAAGGACGGCACCAGCGGTTCTTCTGGCGAGCCCATGCCACTTATCAGGATTATGCCGATTATGCCGCGCCTACAGACAGCATCGAGTACTACTCATACCGCATTCCTCTCTATCACCGAACGCTGCGTAATACGGCGGGGCGTGAAGCGGACGGCAGTCTGGTCTTGGGCTATGCGGGACTGCATCTGCACTCATGCGTAAAGATATTCGAGACGTATGCAGAAAGCGGTTTTTTTGCCAATGCACATGGCTTGGAAGTACGTCTGTCGGACATCGACTACGACCGCAGCCGCAGGGATATTGACTTACCCTGTCAGCAGGTGAACCATCTGAAAGTGCTGTGGCATACTGTATGGTCACAGGACACGTGGAATATGACCGCTAATGTGGCATGGCAGCATAATTTGCGGCGTGAGAAATCGGAACCCGTCTCGCACGGTTATATGCCCACTCCGCCTAATCCGTTGGAGCGCCAGTTCAGCAAACATACGCTCACAGCCAATCTTCATGCACTATGGCATGTGCACGAGCGACACACTCTGCGACTTGGAGCCAATGCCGAGTGGCAGCATAACCGACGGAGCGGTTGGGGATTTGTCATTCCTGATTACGATAATATCACTGCCGGCATCTGCGCATCCGAACGCTGGGAGGTCAATAGTTCGTTATTTCTCAATGCCGGTGTACGGTATGATTATGCGGGTATCCGAACGTATGCGTATAACGACTGGTATCCCACTCCCGTCAACGGCGAACCGGTCTATAAGGAACGCGCACAGGATCTGCATCGGCATTTCCATAGTTTCACGTGGTCTGCCGGTGTAAATTACTGTCCGGACAACTGGTGGCTCAAAGCCAACATAGGCAAAGGATTCCGTGTGCCTATCGCCAAGGAACTGGCAGCAGATGGTATCAACTACCATATCTTCCGTTATGAACAAGGCAACGCCGCTTTACGACCGGAAGAGAGTTATCAGGCGGATGTGTCGGTCGGCTATGCCGATAGGAAATGGACTGTGCAGATAGATCCGTTCGTGGGTTACTTTCCTAATTATATCTATCTCTCGCCAACAGCATATTACAAAGAAGGATTACAGGTTTACCAATATGCAGAAAGTCGTGTGATACGTGCGGGAGCGGAGGCGCAATTGACCTATCGACCTTTGCGATGGTTGGAACTGCACGTGCAGGGTGAATACCTGTTTGCACGACAGTTGTCCGGCGACAAACGCGGATACTGTCTACCTTTTGCTCCGCCGTGGCAAGTGATGCCGCAGGTGAAATTCCTATGGGATGCTGGTAAGAAGCATTCCTGTTGGGATGGATATGCAGCTGTCTATGCGCGTGTCACAGGATCGCAATACGATATCGTGCCGCCGGAGAAGCCTACGGATGGCTGGTGGACACTCAATCTGTCAACCGGACAGACCTTCCCTTTGGACAAATGCACGCTCAACCTGACGTTGAATGCGGAGAATATACTGAACACCAAATACTACGACCACACTTCTTTCTACCGCCTCATCGATGTACCCGAAGCAGGTTGGAATGTGTCGGTCATGGCTAGTGTTGATTTTTAACTAACAACTATAAAACAACAAGACACAATGAAAAAGTATATATTATTGAGTCTCGCTACGGCTCTTATCGCCACTATGGCAAGTTTTCTATTCGTATCGTGTGAGAACAAAGACAAAGATCTTACACCGCCGGTTATCAGCCAGACGGATTTTCTGCCTGCTAACTGCGACATCTACTATCTCGGCGATATCATACAAGTACGATTCACCTGCACAGATAACACAGAATTGGGGAATTTCAATATCGAGATTCACAACAATTTCGACCATCATACCCATTCCACCGAAGCCGAAGACTGTGATGAAGGCGAGGAACATCACGAGGACGAGGAGCATCACGATGAAGAGGAACACGAACATCACCACGACGAGGTGGAAGGTGCTTGGGTATTCAATCAGGACTACGCCATTCCCGCCGGACAGAAAGAGTACACCGCAGCTATCGACATTCCGGTTCCGGAAGATGTGCGCGACGGCGACTACCATTTCATGCTCCGCTTGACAGACCGCGCCGGATGGCAGACTATCAAAGCCGTAGCTATAAAAATAATCCGTAATCAATGACTCGTATGAAAAAACTTTTCGTTACCATCTTGCTTGTTGCAAGCACTTTGTACAGTTCCGCTGCGATACACATCCATACCGATGCGACAGACTATCGTGCCGGAGAGAGAATGTGGTTCCGAACCTATTTTTTGGATTCCGATATGCTTCCGGACACTGCCGTACTGATGGCTGTTGTAGAACTCATTGAACCGGAAGGAGTAGTTGCCAAACGGGTAAAAGTGATGCGCATGGACGATATTTTCAGCGGATACATAGATATCCCGTCTCATGCCGAAGCCGGACAATATCTTGTGCGAGCCTATGCAAGAGGGATGGAATCACACATGGAGCAAGCCGGAAAGCAAATCATTTATATCCACGGCAGAATCAGTGGTGCCAACCGGTCGGATTCCATAGTGCAGGTCGATGAATCCAATGACAGCATAACTGCTCAGCGCGTAGCGATGCCTCTTTCCGTAAGGAACATAAACGGAATACATGAGATAGCGATTGATACCACTTACTTGCAACCCGGTGAACGTGTTCTTGTATCGGCGTCCGTCACTGACCGATATGCTCTGTCCCGTCATCCGCAATGGACAATCATGCAGTCGGTCGCTTGGATGCCGGATAGCTCGATTCTCTTTTCCGATGTACAAGGAACAGCCATACATGGAACAGTAGAAACACCCGGGCGCAGAAAACCGGTTAAAGGAGCAGTGGTCAACCTGATTATTCCGGAAATTTACCACTACGCCTCCGACACTACGGATGAGTTCGGGCATTTTGCTTTTGCCGACGAAGTAGTACCGGACGGTATGAACGTGCTCCTGATGGCGTTCCGACC
>JAEEGF012269067.1_pt1 | contig 12342 bp, 8 predicted proteins | sample 9134171 | NCBI WGS metagenome assembly JAEEGF01 (sample SAMN16246542, study PRJNA631951) | gut metagenome | biome: gut microbiome; feature: rumen; material: AP-attached | host: Bos | place: Iran: Karaj | collected 2018-10 | reverse complement strand
GAAGGCAAAGAAGAAGGGCTCAGAGAAGGCAAAGAAGAAGGACTGAGAGAAGGCAAAAAAGAAGGGCTGAAGGAAGGCAAGAAAAAACGTGAAATGGAAATTGCCCGCAACATGAAGGGCAAGAACTATCCAATTGAGGATATCATTGACATGACGGGCCTCTCCGCTGAGGAGATAGCCAAGCTATAACAAACAGCGAGACGCGCTTCCCAAAACATCAAGGAAGCGCGTCTCGCTGTTATGTGTTAGGATGGAGCAAAATATCAGTAATGGCCAACAGCCTCTTGCTTGTTAAGGGGTGGAGTGTCAGATGTGCAGGTCGAGCACGAAGCGGGTGCCCTTGGCAAAGGTGGGGTCGATGGTCAAGTCGCCGTCCATCTTCTGCGCCATGGTCTTGCAGATAGGCAAGCCGAGGCCGTCGCCCTGGGCCAAATCCTTCACCTCGAGGAAGGGTTTGAAAACGTCCTCACGCTTCTCCTCGGGGATGGTGGAGCCCGTGTTCCACACCAGGAACTGCTGCGTTCGTGCGCTGCGCTTCTTGAAGTCGAGCGTAATGTGTCCGCCCTCAGGCGTATAGATGGCGGCATTGCTAAGCAGGTGACGAAGGATGTGGGTCACATACTCCTTGTCTACGGTGGCAGTGAGCTTCGGGGCCTTCACCAACAGCTCCACGCCGTCGCGCACCTTGTTGCGTATCTCGTCCATCAGCGTCTCGCAGAAAGGCTGCACCTGTATCTCCTCCTTCTGCCTGACGCTGTCCAGGTCGCTGTCCAGCTCAGCCAATGTCTGCACATGGTCGGAGAAGTCGCGCAGCGCCTTCACCTCTGGAATTTTCCCGTCCAGCTTCTGAAGCGACGGGGTCAGCTGACTGGAGATGTTCTTGATGAACTTGGCTTTCAGGGCGTTGTTCTCGTTCAGCTGCTTGATGGTGTTCTTCTGCTTGCGTGTGGTCATGATGAAGCGCAGCAGCACGATGGCTCCCAGCACCAAGGCTCCGGCCAGGATGGCGGCGAGGATGCAGAGGCCGATGATGACCAGTCGGCGCGACGACAGCGAACTGTCCTTGTCGGCGATGATGGTCTTCCCCTCGTCAATCTGCTGCTGCAGTGCCTCAATCTGTGCAGCCGTCTTCAGGGCTTCCACCGAGTCTTTCCATGCGATGTAGTTGCTGTACGACTGCGCCACCAGCGAGGCGCTGTTGCTCTTGCGGCCGTTGGCGATGAGCGTCTTGAACACCTCTTCCACGCGGTCGTAGTCCTTGTCGGCGGTCAGCTTGTCGGCCATCTCCTTGAACACCACGTTGCCTTTCTCCGTCTGCCCGAAGGTGTAGTAATAGATGGCCTTGTTGTAGAGCAGGTCGTTCTTCAGGCTATCGACGCCGGCGGCATTCACATGTCCCTCCATGATGTTGAGCTGCTCCTGCACGTTGCTGGGTTTGCGCAGCTTCATATACATCTGCATGCGCTCCTTGCTGGTCATGTAGTGCAGTGCCCTCTGTGTGGCTGCTGGCAGGTTGTTGTCCACCGACTGGTCGACGCGGCGCAGCAGCTCGAAAGCCTCCTTGTAGTAGTTCTCCTTGTAGTAGAGGCCAACGGCCTTCGTACCACACTGAACGCCCTGTGCCGCCTGGCCCCGGTTGACATAGTCCTCGAAGGCGCGGATGAAGGTGTAGCGGGCCGTAGCCACATTACCCTTCGCCTCTTCTTCCTCAGCACGCTGCTGCAACTCACTCTTTTGCACCCCCTGCGCCACGGCGACAGCGCAGAAGCAGATGCACAGAATCAAAAACAATGCTTTCCTTTTCATCTCGTTTATTACAATAATACTTTTACGTGCAAAAGTAAGTATTATTTTCCTTTCCTCCAAATATTCCAAACTTTTTTTCTTTCTCTTTTGCGTTTCACGCTTTTTTTTCGTACTTTTGCAGCATACCTTTTCGTACGACGAAAGCGAATCATCATTAACATTATATATATAATAATGAGTAAGAAAAACATGCTACTGACCATCTGCCTACTGATGACGCTAGGGGCGATGGCAAAAGGAGACGGAAGCCGACAGTTGTTCGACTTCGGATGGACATTTGTGCACAACGGGAGAAGCGAGCGTGTGGACCTGCCGCACGACTGGGACATCTACGCCGGTCCACAAGCCGGCAAAGGTGCCACAGGCACTGGCGGCGGCTGGTTCGAAGGGGGCAAAGGCGAGTACCGAAAGACCTTCGCCACGCCTACGGGCGAAGTGACGAAACTGCATTTCGAGGGAGTCTATCAGCATGCCGAGGTGTTCGTCAACGGGCAAAAGGCAGGACAGCATGCCTACGGTTATACGCCATTCACCGTGGACATCACGCCCTATCTGCCCCCAGCCACCAGCCCCAAAGGGCGAGGGGGAGAGCGCTATAACGAGGTGATTGTGAAGGTGGACAACAGCGCACAACCCAACTGCCGCTGGTACTCTGGTTCGGGCATCTACCGCCATGTGTGGCTGCAGACGATGCCTGCGCTGCACCTTGCCGAGAATGGTGTGCGCGTGTGGACGCCCGAGGTGAGCAAGGAGAAGGCCAGGGTGGACGTGAACATCTGGGTGGAGAACGAAGGGCAGGAGACCCGCATGATTGACGACGTGGAAGTGAGCTTCGAGGGCGGAGCCTTCGCATTTCAAAACGACGGTCCCAAGCGCCTCTACTCGCCGTCGGTGAGCATTTCGAGCCATCCCAAGAGGCTTCCCAAAGGGCTCACCTCTGTGACCGTGGATGCGAAATCGCCTGAGGGCGCAGGGCACAACAAGATAGAGAACGTGGCGCTCAACCCCGGTCAGGTGGCCACCTACGTGCTCAGCTTCACCACCCAGCAGCCCCATCTGTGGTCGCCCAACGACCCCTATCTCTATGAGTGCACTGTCAGCTTGAAGTCGGAAGGTCGCATCATCGGCGAGCAGCGGGTGAAGTTCGGCATCCGCTCGTTCACCTTCGATGCCGACAAGGGCTTTGTGCTCAACGGCAAGCGCATGCTCCTCAACGGTGCTTGCGTGCATCACGACGATGGCGTCCTCGGAGCGATGGCTTTCGATGCCGCCGAGATTCGCAAGGTGAGACAGATGAAGGATGCCGGCTTCAACCTCATCCGCACCTCGCACAACCCCACGACGCGCGCCTTCCTCGATGCCTGCGACTCCATCGGCATGCTGGTCATCGACGAGGCCTTCGACGGCTGGCGCTCGGCCAAGACCACCTTCGACTACTCCACCGTCATCGACTCGTGCTACAGCGAGGACATCCATGCCATGGTGCAGCGCGACATCAACCACCCCAGCATCATCTCGTGGAGCATCGGCAACGAGGTCATCGAGCGCAAAGACATCCGTGTCGTCACCACCGCCCGCCAAATGAAGAAGGCCATCCTGGAGATGGACGACACACGCCCCGTGACCGAGGCCCTGTGCGCGTGGGACAGCGACTGGGAGATTTACGACCCGCATGCCGAGGTGCTCGACGTGGTGGGCTACAACTACATGATATTCAAGCACGCCAGCGACCACCAACGCGACCCCCGGCGCGTGATGTGGCAGACGGAGAGCTATCCGCGCGATGCCTTCAACAACTGGGCCATCGCCAACGACAATCCCTACGTGGTAGGCGACATCGTATGGACGGGCCTCGACTATCTGGGCGAATCGGGCATCGGCCGCTATTATTATAAAGGAGAACGCGAGGGAGAGCACTATGTCGCAGGCGGACAGCCCGAATGGCACGGAGCCTACTGCGGCGATGTGGACATCACCGGCTGGCGCAAGCCCATCAGCCACTATAGGCAGATGCTATGGAGCACGGGGGCGCCCAGCGACGAAACGCTCTATATGGCCGTGAAGGAGCCCAATGGCTATTTCGGCGACATCAAGGAGACTGCGTGGAGCGTATGGCCCATGTGGGAGTCGTGGACATGGGAAGGGTGGGAAGGCAAGCCCATCGAGGTGGAGGTCTATACCAAGCAGCCCGAAGTGCGGCTGTATCTGAACGACCAGCTGGTGGGCACGAAGCAAGTGAGCCGACAGTCGCAGTTCAAGGCGGTGTTCACCATCGGCTACCAGCCAGGTATCCTGAGGGCCGAAGCCCTGTCGGGAACTGGTGGCTCGCCCACGGCGATCGTCGCCCTCCGCACGGCTGGCGAACCTGCCCGAATTCGCCTCACAGCCGATAGACCCACGATAGCCGCCGACGGACAGGACTTGGCCTTCGTTGCCATTGAGGTCGTCGACCGCCAAGGCAACGTATGCCCTGATGCTGCCATCCCCTGCGAGGTCACCATCAACGGACAAGGTCGGCTGATAGCCGCTGCGAGTGCCGACCTGAAGGACACCGAGCCTTACACTTCGCCCCGTGTGACGACCTGGAAAGGCCGCGCCATCATCGTTGTGCGCAGTTCCCAAAAAGCGGGGAAGGCGAAGGTGAGCGTGAAGAGCAGTCTGCCCACGGCCACGGCCACCATCGCCGCGAAAGCGAGAAGCCAGGAATAGAGGGCCGTGCGAATACGCGCGGCACCTGACCGCGACATGAGCGGTCAGAACGTCCATTCATCGCGCCAGTTGATGACGGGCTTTCCATCCTCGAACTCGATGGGGAGCCAGAGGTAACGGGCATCGATAGGATGGCGCGGACGCCAGATGTCGGCCATGAAGATATACTTAACATCGTCCTTTGACCGCTCAACGGGGAGGATGAACGTGCTCTGTCCGCCAAAAGTTATCTCTGCCTTCGGGCCCCGACAGGGGTTGGGGTGCTGCGTCCACGGTCCCCAGATGCTGGGCGCCGAGAACATGCGGGCCTCGTTGGGATCCCAGCCGGTGCAGCCCGAGGTGATCATCCAGTAGGTGCCCTCGTGCTTGAAGATGGCGGGAGCCTCGTTGTGCCCGGCTGGGGCCACGCGTGTGTAGCGGCCAGTGTGGTGCAAGTAGTCGGCGGTCAGCTCGGCGATGTGCAGCGTCAGGTTCTCCTCTGAGGAGAAGATGTGGTAGGCCTTGCCGTCGTCGTCGACATAGAGCGTCATGTCGCGCGACATCTGTCCTTTCCCGAAGTCGCGCTTCACGATGAGCCCCTGGCCCACAGCCTTGTGCCAGGCAGGTGTCCACCACGTCTTGAAGTTGGCTTCGTCGAGGGTGTCGACCACGGCCAGCTCCTGCTTGCCAAACTCTATGGGCCAGGTGGCGGCATCGGCTCGTTGCGAATAGAGGAATCGGTAGGGCCCCTCGGGACGGTCGGCCACGGCCACGCCGTAGCGTGCAGCATCATAGCCACGTCCTTTCAGCTCCAGGTGGAACCACATGCAGAACTTCTTCGTCACCTTATTATATATCACCTTTGGCCGCTCAATGATGCAGCCGCTCTCGATGTCGTGCCCGCGCTCGTTGCTCACCCTCAGTGCCACCCCGCAATTGCGCCAGTTCAGCAGGTCTTTCGAGGCATAGCACATCACTCCCACCAGCGCATTGCTGGTGCGCTCCGACTTGTGCTCGCCAAACCAGTAGTAGGTGTCGCCGTATTTCAGGATGCCGCCGCCATGGGCATTGATGTGTCGCCCGCTATCGTCGCGCCACAGGTCGCCGCTACGGATGGTCTTCGGCTTCTTCTGCTGCTCGTTCCAATAGTTCTCCAGCCGCTTGGCCTCGGCCTTCGTGATGTGGATGACCGAGCCGTGCTTGGGCGACACGAAATTGTTCATCTTCATCACGCCCTCGTTGAAGTGCCCCAGCGGTGTGAACGTCTTGAAGTCGCTGGTCTCCACAAAGCCGAAGTTGTGGGGGGTGACGCTATAGATGTCGTACATGAGCACCCACTTCTTCTCTCCGATACGCTTCCACACGTTGGGGGCCTCGCAGCCCGTGCGCTCGCCATCAATCTGCTCAGCGTGGTAGTCATCGAAATGGTTGATGCTGTCGCTGACCATGTACTTGATGCCTCCGGGGTTCTCCTGCGACACATACGACATGAAGTAACGACCGTCGGGCATGGGACAGATGTCGGCATCGAGCACCTGAATCTTCTCGTCGGGGTATTCGAAGAGCAGCTGCGGCTCGGTCTCGAGTGTGGTGAACGCCTCGTCGGCATAGCTGTAGTAGAGCTTGGTGCGGCCTCCCGCCTGCTGGCGAATGGTGAAGTAGACCATCGGCTTGCCCACCGCAGGGTCCCAGATGGTCTGCGGTGCCCAGGCGCAGCCTATCTTTCCAAACTTTTCGGGAAACAGGCGGTCGATGCGTGCCACATGGTGCGTCCAGTGTATCAGGTCGTCGCTCGCCATGAGCACCAGTCCGCGATTGTTGCCCCACCCGAACTCATCAGGGCGCTCCCACTGCGTGGTGCGCAGGCCTTTCTGCAGTCCGAAGACGTGCAGGTCGGTCATGGCAATATAGAATTTCCCGTTGGGTGCCCTATAGATGTGCGGGTCGCGTATGCCATGCTGCTCGGCAATGCTGTCGCCCGCAATGATAGGAAGTCCATTGTTGATGGGCGTAAACGTGTAGCCGTCGTAGCTGATGGCCATGAACAGCGAGTGCGTAGGGTCGCTGAAATAGGTGAAGAGATAGGCACCCATGTCCTTCTCTGTCAGTGCTCGCTTCGGTCTCGCCGACGTGGGCATGGCCATCACGACAAAAGCGAACAGCAGTGAAAAAAAGTTGAAGGTCTTCATTGCAGACGAATAAAATGGTGAGTAATGATTATTCTTCCCACATCAGCACCGAGCCGTTGCAGCGGGCGGGGTCAGGGCCGGCGAAGTCCATCGAGTAGGGGCTGCCCGTAGTAGGACTCTTGCCCAGATAGCGGTGGTTCTTCAGCGAGAGGAGCATGAAGTCGTGATCGAGGAAGTCCTGCCACAGGAACACCTCAGCGTCATTCTGGTTGGTGGTGAAGCGCACGTCGCCGGGCAGTCCGTCACCGTAGACTTTGACGTAGCGCCCGTCGAGGCACTTCAGCGCCACCTTCCCCTGTCCACGGTCAATGAGCTGGAACTGCGTGCGCTGGCTGCGGTCGCCGGCATGGGTGTCGTAGAGCACGCCATGCGGGTCGCAGATGGCAGGGCGTCCTGTTGCCTTGTTGACGATGCGGAAGGTCTTGCCGAAGGGGATATTTCCGCTGCGGTCGGCACAAGGCTCGTCGACGGTGAAGTTGTCGAACTCGGCATAGCCGCCCTTCCCTCCCTTGATGTTGAAGGCGAAGAGGGCGTGGCGCGACCCTTGGAAGGAGATGAGCTGATAAGAGAGGGGCATCATGCGGCCCAGCGTCATGTAGTTAGTGCCGTCGGTCGAGTAGGCGTACTGAGCCTGATCGTGGTCGTAGTCGCCAATCATGCGGAGCCAAATCTTTCCGTCGGACAAAGCGACGGGGACGTCGATGGTGTCGTTGGTCAGTTGCTCGAAGCAGCGGAGGCTGACATCTTTTCCATTTTTCACGATGCCAATCCACGAGCAGGGCACGTTGATGTTGCCGAGGCCGCAGACGTCGCCATCCTTCATGCCCTTGGTGTAGAGTTCGACGGTGGCCACGCTCTTCGGACCGATAACGCGCTGGGTCAGCGTGTTGCGGGCCCACATCAGTTGCTCGGCGGGCTGCGATTGTATGCGCAAGCGGCCACCCTTCAGGCTCCACATCTTGTTGTCGGGGTTATGGTTCCACTGCCAGATGCGGCCCAGCAGCTTGCCGTCGAAGGTCTCGCTGCGGTCGTAGGGGGCATGCCGTTCCGTTTGTTGCTGTAATACAGCAACAGACTGGACGCCAGGCTTGAACCACGTGCGGGGGGCGCGCCCCAGGTTGCCCTTCAGGCCCACCATGGGCCAACCGTCCTCCCATGTCATGGGCATCAGGCACACAGTGCGGCCAATGCTGTGGAAGTCCTGCATAAAGAGAGCCCACCACGAGCCGTCGGCAAACTGCACGATGCCGCCCTGATGGGCGTTGGTGCAGGCGGTGGCGTCCTTGTCGACGGGTCCGAGGCCAAACTTCGTACCGTCCTCGCCAATGCGATAATTCGTGCCACGGGGCACCTGCGTGAGCGAGGCGGCGTGGTAGCCGTAGGTCTCGTCGGCGGTGATGACGCGCGTCTCGTAGGGTCCCCAGATGCTCTTCGAGCGCGAGCAGAGCGTACGGCCGTTGGGACGGTAGTCGGTGGAGATGAGGTAGTACATGCCATTGATTTTATACATGTGATGGCCCTCGCCCACCCCATTGCCCTCAGGGATGATGACGCGCTCGGTGCCCTCTATGGGGCCGCTCATGTCGGCCTTCAGTTCCGTGCATTTCACCGTGCCGTAGCCGTGGATGGCATACACCTTGCCGTCGTCGTCGAAGAGCACGCCCAGGTCGTAGATGTTGCCCTGCATGTTGTGGTGCGTCCACGGCCCGTGGATGTCCTTCGCCGTGTAGCATTGCAGGCCTTTGCCATTGACATTCGAGAATACATAGAACTGGCCGTTGGCATAGCGGATGCAGGGTGCCCAGATGCCCTGACCGTAGATTTCCTCGTGGTTCTTCAGGGCGAAGCGATCCTCAGGGAAGTCGAAGCGGTCGAAGCAATAAGCCACGTTCTCCCAGTTCACCAGGTCTTTCGAGTGCAGGATGACCAGACCCGGCACGGCGTGCATGGTGGTGCCAGCGAGGTAGTAGTCGTCGCCCACGCGGAGGATGTCGGGGTCGGAGAACTCATCGTAGAACAGAGGGTTGGTAAACGTGCCATTGCCGTTGTCGGCAGTCCACGACTTCGGTTGAGCTTGGACGCCCACAGCCGTGCATGCCAGTAGGCAGAGGCACCAGAGGCCGAGATTCTTCACAGCTTTCTTCATAGATTGATAATTGTTAGTACATTATTGGTTTTTCCTATGTGTGGAGCCTCCGCTCCTTTCCACCTTGGGCAGATGGAGAAGGGCTTCGTGCGTGTCGGCAGGATTTTTGGCGTAAAGATACGAAAAAATCTCCCAAATCAGCGCGATATGGGAGATTATTTTTGTTTTTTTAGCGAAGTGGCGGGTTCCACTCCCCCACATCCATTCTTTGAGGCCCCTTCACGATTGTTTGTCGTAGTCTTTCTCCACTATGTTCAGCATCTTGAAGGTGGCCTTGATGGCGGCTTCGGTCTGGTCGGCATCCAGCCCTCTGGTACGTAGCAGCCGACCATTGTCGTCCCATGTGATGACGGTCTGCACCAAGGCATCGGTGCGCCCGCCGGGGGGGATGCTGACGGCATAGTTGGCCAGTATGGGGAAGGTGCGGTCCAAGTACTTGCGATAGATGAAACGCAGGGCCTTCACGAAAGCATCGTACTGACCATCGCCGGTGGCTCCCGCCTCATACTGCTGCCCGTTGATCTCCACCCTGACGTTAGCCCCCGGCTTCAGACCGTATGCCGTTGACACCACATAGCTCACCAGCTTCACCTTATCCTCGGGCGCATCGTGCTTCAGTACGTCGCTGACGATGTAGGGCAGGTCTTCCTGCGTCACTATCTCCTTCTTGTCGCCCAGCTCCGTTATCCGCTGGGTGACGCGCCGCTGCTGCTCCGGCGTCAGCTCCAGTCCCAGCTCCTCCAGGTTCTTGGCAATGTTGGCCTTTCCGCTGGTCTTGCCCAGTGCATACTCGCGTTTCCTTCCAAAGCGTTCAGGCACGAGGTCGTTCTGATAGAGGCGGTTCTTGTTGTCGCCGTCGGCATGCACGCCCGCCACCTGTGTGAAGACATTGTCGCCGATGATGGGCTGGTTGGGGGCCACGGCGATGCCGCTGTAGCTCTCCACCATGCGGCTGATGGCATTGAGCTTGTCCTCGACGATGCTGGTACGGGCATGGAACTGGTCCTTCAAGATGACCTGCACACTGGAGAGCGGCGCATTGCCACACCGCTCGCCCAGACCGTTCACCGTGACATGAATACCACGGGCACCACTGAGCACGGCAGCCAACGAGTTGGAGACGGCCAGGTCGTAGTCGTTGTGGGCGTGGTAGTCGAAGTGGGTGTCGGGATAGCGCTTCAGCATCTTGCGGAAATACTCTATCACCTGCAGGGGATTCATGATGCCGAGGGTGTCGGGCAGCATGAAACGGCGGATGCCGCTGTCGACGAGGGCGTCCATCAGCTGGTAGACATATTTAGGCGAATCCTTCATGCCGTTCGACCAGTCTTCCAGATACAGATTCACTCCGATGCCCAGCTCATGGGCGTAGGCCACGGCATGGCGGATGTCGTCGATATGCTCTTCGGGAGACTTGCCCAACTGCTGCCGACAGTGCTTCAGCGACCCCTTCGCCAACAGGTTGATGACCTTGCAGCCACAGTCGGCAATCCAGTCGATGCTCTTGTTGCCGTCGATGAAGCCGAGCACCTCCACCTTGTCGAGCTTACCTATCTGCTGGGCATAGCGACAAATCATCTTCACGCCGTCCTTCTCGCCCTCGCTGACCCGTGCCGAGCCTACCTCGATGCGGTCCACATTGAGGTCGTGCAGCAGCATGCGGGCTATCATCAGCTTCTCGTGGGGCAGAAACGACACGCCGTTGGTCTGCTCGCCATCGCGCAGCGTGGAGTCTAATATCTCAACATACCTTGTTTCCATTATCTTCCATTTTGGTGTTTCGACTGTAGAGTTTTGACTGTAGACTATAGAGTTTTGACTATAGACTATAGACAGTAGACTGTAGACTATAGACAGTAGACTATAGACGGTAGACGACAGGCTATTGTTGTGTTTCCCATTCAATGGTCTTCTCTTGATTCTGTACCAAGAAATCGATGTCGTCGAGGCCGTTCATGAGACAGTGCTTCTTGTAGCCGTTGATGTCGAAGTGCTCACTGCTGCCCGTGGACTTGTTGGTTATCGTCTGGCGGGGCAGGTCGACCTCCACCAGAGCCTTCGGGTCATGGCGGATGGTCTGGAACAGCTCGGCGAGGAACTCCTCGCTCACCTGCACAGGCAGCACGAAATTGTTCAGCTCGTTGTTCTTGTGGATGTCGGCAAAGAAAGACGATACGACCACACGGAAGCCGTAGCCCGCGATGGCCCAGGCGGCATGCTCGCGACTGGACCCCGACCCGAAGTTCTTGCCCGCCACGAGGATGCAGCCCGAATAGGTGGGGTCGTTGAGCACGAACTGCTCGTTGGGCGAGCCGTCGGCATGGTAACGCCAGTCGCGAAAGAGGTTGTCGCCAAAGAAGCGCTCCTCGCGGGTGGTAGCCTTCAGGAATCGGGCGGGGATGATCTGGTCGGTGTCCACGTTCTCCAAGGGCAGTGGCACGCAGGTGCTGGTTATGATGTTGAATGGCTGTTTCATTGGTTGATGGGATTAATGAGGCTTATGGGGATATTGGACTCATAGGAATTCTCTCGGGTCGGTGATGACACCGGTGACGGCAGCGGCGGCGGCAGTCAGCGGACTGGCCAGGATGGTGCGGCTGCCTGGTCCCTGTCGGCCTTCGAAGTTTCGGTTCGAAGTAGAGACGGCGAGCTTACCAGCGGGCACCTTATCATCGTTCATCGCCAAGCAAGCCGAGCAGCCAGGCTGACGAATTGCGAAGCCTGCCTCGGCCAGCACGCGGTCGAGGCCCTCGTCGTGAATCTGCTGACTGACGGCCCACGAGCCAGGCACCAACCACGCCACCACATCCGCCGCCTTCTGGCGACCTTTCACCATGCTGGCAAAGGCGCGGAAATCCTCGATGCGGCCATTGGTGCAAGCGCCGAGGAAGACGTAGTCGACCTTCGTGCCCAAGAGCTTCTGGCCAGGACGGAAGCCCATATAGTCGAGGGATTTGAGACTTGAGATTTGAGATTTCAGGTCTTCGGGTATCGCCTCGGTGATGCCGATGCCCATGCCGGGGTTGGTGCCGTAGGTGATGCGCGGTTCAATATCGGCGGCATCAAAGGTCAGCTCCTTGTCGAACACGGCATCGTCGTCGCTCTTCAGCGTCCGCCAATAGGCCACGGCCTTGTCCCAGTCAGCACCCTTGGGCGCAAACTCGCGCCCCTTGAGATAGTCGAAGGTGGTCTCGTCGGGGGCGATGAATCCGCCGCGTGCCCCCATCTCAATCGAGAGGTTGCAGAGTGTCAGCCTGCCCTCCATCGACATGGAGTCCACCACGTCGCCGGCATACTCCACGAAGTAGCCGGTGGCGCCGCTGGTGGTCAGCTTCGCCATCAGGTAGAGTGCCACGTCCTTGGGTGTCACTCCCCTACCCAATCGCCCGTTGATGCTGATGCGCATCGACTTGGGCTTCTGCTGCAGGATACATTGCGAAGCCATCACCATCTCCACCTCGGAGGTGCCGATGCCGAAGGCCACGGCACCCATGGCTCCATGTGTCGAGGTGT
>JAEEGF010743624.1_pt1 | contig 12342 bp, 10 predicted proteins | sample 9134171 | NCBI WGS metagenome assembly JAEEGF01 (sample SAMN16246542, study PRJNA631951) | gut metagenome | biome: gut microbiome; feature: rumen; material: AP-attached | host: Bos | place: Iran: Karaj | collected 2018-10 | reverse complement strand
CAGAGCTTAGAAGAAATTTTGTGTTTGAACTCATAGAAAAAAGAAAATCGATGATTCGAAATAATACAGGCAAAGGATTCTTTTTAATAAAAGGAAATAATTCAGAGATAAAAGCTCTTTTTGATAAAGCATACAGGGGAATAGGTGTTGATGCTGATGCAGCTTTGGAATCACATGAGACTTTAAGTGCAGCAAAGAAGCTTGCAACAAGTCTTAATGCAACTGTTTTGTGTAGTGGCGAAACAGATATGATAACTGATGGGGAAAAGACATTCCTTATATCGAACGGAGTCTCAGAAATGGGAAATATAACCGGCACAGGCTGCATGCTTGGGGCTGTATGTGCGAGCTTTCTGGCCCATGAAAAGAGTGTTCATCAGGTTATAAAAGCCTGCGCGTTTTTTGGAATTGCAGGTGAGCTTGCCAGGGAGGAACTTCTAGAAAATCAGAAGAATACGAAAGAAAGTGCCAGTCAAATAGGCTGTGGAAGTTTCCTTATAAAACTTTTGGATGAACTATCAGTTGTAAACGAAGATATCATAGAAAAACGGATTAATTTGGATTACATATAACATATGAAAGAAGCAGGAAAAGTTAAATGAGCAGAATAGACAGAGCGCAAATGAAGCTGTATCTGGTGACAGATAGTACTAACCTGACTGAAGAGATTTTTTTAAAGAAGGTGGAAGATGCCTTGCGAGGCGGAGTGACCATGCTTCAGATAAGGGAAAAAGACAAGACTACAAGAGACTACATTGAACTTGCCGCAAAGGCTCATGAAATAGCTAAAAAATACAATGTTCCGCTTATTATCGATGACAGAGTGGATGTTGCCATGGCTGTAGATGCCGAGGGAGTTCATCTTGGACAGAGTGATATGCAGGTGGATAAAGCAAGAGAAATCCTTGGTGAAAAGAAAATAATAGGCGCTACCACAAAGACAGTTCCACAGGCCCTTGAAGCATACCAGAACGGCGCGGATTATCTGGGAGTAGGAGCTATTTATCCCACGACCACCAAGGTGAAAACTATTCTCACCTCTGTGGAGACTCTGACTGACATCTGCAATAGCGTTCCCATTCCTGCCAATGCCATAGGCGGTCTTAATAAAAATAACATTGATGTGTTAAAAGATGCTCCGATTGCGGGAATATGCGTGGTTTCTGCGATTATGAAGGCAGAAGATTCATACGAGGCGGCAAAAGAGCTGCTTAAGGCATACGAGGAACTAAAAGCATGAAAACAGTATTAACAATAGCGGGAAGCGACTGTTCAGGCGGAGCCGGGATCCAGGCAGATCTTAAAACGATTGAAGCTCATGGATTGTATGGCATGAGCGTTATCACGGCTTTGACTGCGCAGAACACGCTTGGAATCAGCGGGATCATGGCGGTGGACGCTGAATTTGTAAAAAAACAGCTTGAGGCAATATTTGATGACATAAGGCCAGATGCCATAAAAATTGGAATGCTTCCTGATGCAGATGTTATGAAGGCTGTACGGGATGTGCTTGTTGCAAACAAGGCATCAAATATCGTACTTGATCCTGTTCTTGGCTCAACATCAGGGACAGAGCTTTCCAAAAAGGAAGCGAGAGAGTTCCTTAAAAATGAGCTCTTTTGCCTGTGTGATCTGGTAACCCCTAACATTCCGGAAGCTGAAATACTCAGCGGGAGAAAAATAGACTCAAAGAAAGATTTGGAAGATGTTGCCAGATCTTTGTCGGAAGAATATAGCTGCAGCTTTTTAGTAAAGGGTGGACACAGCTCTTTTGACAGTGAGGATGAAGCTTGTGACTGTCTGTATCATAAAAATTCTATATTTATAGAAGGAAAGCGGATAAATAATCCTAACACACATGGCACGGGATGCACGTTATCAAGTGCTATTGCCTGCAATCTGGCTTGCGGCCTTACCATGGAAGAGTCAGTAAAAAGAGCTAAAGAATATATAGAAAAGTGTATATCGGCGGGACTTGATATCGGCAGAGGGAGAGGCCCTCTTTTACATAATTTGAGGTGACTGTTCAGAGCTAGGACCCGGAAACATAAATGTTTTCGCTGGACTCTGAATATTTACAAAATAAAACTTGAGGAGAAAAGGTATGACAAATTACACAACACAGATGGATGCTGCAAGGAAGGGGATCATAACACCTCAGATGGAGGCTGTTGCAAAGGACGAGTACAGATCAGCAGAAGAAATAAGGGACCTTGTAGCAAGGGGACAGGTAGCAATCTGTGCTAACAAGAACCATAAGTGCCTAAAACCTAAGGGAGTAGGCTCTATGCTAAAAACAAAGATAAATGTAAATCTTGGAGTTTCAAGGGACTGCAAGGATTATGATGTTGAGATGGAAAAAGTGATGGCGGCTGTAAACATGGGCGCTGACGCCATTATGGACTTATCTTCCCACGGAAATACACAGCCCTTTAGAAAAAAGCTTGTTGAAGAATGCCCTGTAATGCTGGGAACAGTGCCGGTTTATGACAGTGTTATCCACTATCAGAGGGATCTTTCCGAACTTACAGCCAAAGATTTTATCGATGTTATAAGGCTTCATGCTGAGGATGGTGTTGATTTCGTGACACTTCACTGCGGAATAACCAGAAAGACCATTGATCAGATAAAAAGACATAAGAGAAAAATGAATATTGTATCAAGGGGCGGCTCCCTTGTTTTTGCATGGATGAGCATGACAGGAGAAGAAAATCCCTTCTATGAATACTTTGATGAGATCCTTGAAATATGCAGGGAACATGATGTTACCATCTCCCTGGGAGATGCCTGCAGACCGGGATGCCTTGCGGATGCCAGCGATGTGTGCCAGATTGAAGAGCTGGTAAGACTTGGAGAACTGACAAAGAGAGCCTGGGAAAAAGATGTTCAGGTCATGGTTGAAGGACCGGGACATGTGCCAATGGATCAGATCGAGGCAAATATGAAGATGCAGCAGACAATCTGCATGGGAGCCCCTTTCTATGTACTTGGACCACTTGTTACAGATATTGCACCAGGATATGACCATATCACATCTGCAATCGGTGGTGCAATCGCAGGGGCGGCAGGCGCAGCTTTCCTTTGCTATGTGACACCGGCTGAGCATCTTGCTCTTCCAAATGTAGACGATGTAAAGCAGGGAATTATCGCATCTAAGATAGCGGCCCATGCTGCTGATATAGCAAAAAAGATCCCGCATGCCATGGACATCGACAATGAAATGGCTGATGCCAGAAAGAATTTTGACTGGGATAAACAGTGGGAGTGTGCCATCGACCCTGAAACTGCGAAGGCTATAAGAGCCGACAGAGCACCTGAATTTGATGATACCTGCTCTATGTGCGGTAAATTCTGCGCTGTCAGGAGCATGAACAAAGCACTTGCTGGAGAACATATTGACATATTATAATTAGATAGACTATCCCGTAAAAAAATAGTTGAAAAAAACAAGTCTATAGTTTAAACTATACTAGTTGTTTGATGTAAAAATTTATATTGTTACTTTCTTAAACGCAGATAGTGACGTTTTTTAGGAGGATTTTTTATGATTTCTGCAAGTGATTTCAGAAATGGTATGACCATCGAAATCGATGGCAACGTATGTCAGATTATTGAATTCCAGCACGTTAAGCCTGGTAAGGGCGCTGCTTTCGTAAGAACAAAGCTTAAGGATATCATCAATGGCGGTGTTAAAGAGACAACATTCCGTCCTACTGAGAAGTTCCCAGCAGCTCGTATCGACAGAAAAGATATGCAGTATCTCTATCAGGATGGCGATATCTACAACTTCATGGATTCAGAGACTTATGAGCAGATTGGACTTACATCTGAGCAGGTTGGCGATTCTCTTAAGTTCGTAAAAGAGAATGAAGTTTGTAAGATCAATTCTTATAATGGAAATGTATTCGCAGTTGAGCCTCCAATGTTCGTAGAGCTTGCAATCTCTGAGACAGAGCCTGGATTCAAGGGCGATACAGCAACAGGTGCTACAAAGCCTGCAACTGTTGAGACTGGTGCAACTGTTTATGTTCCTCTCTTCGTTAACGAAGGAGATATCATTAAGATTGATACAAGAACAGGTGAGTACCTTTCAAGAGTTTAATCTGTATACAACCGTATCTGATTCATTTAGATCATAATTTTATAGAAACGAATGTAAGACAATAGTTTATTTGAGCTATTGTCTTATTTTTTTACTTTTATCAAAAAATTGAAATGGAGAGGATATGAAAATGAATATATTAGAATTTGGAAAGATAATGACAGAGGAAGTAAAGGATGCGCTTGGAAATGCTGTAGATGTGGAATTTAAGGAGATTACCAAGAATAATGGTATAGTCAATCATGCACTTATTATCAGAAAACAGGCAGAAAATGTAGCTCCTACAATCTACATCGATGATCTCTATGATAAATTTAAGGATGGGAAGGTAATCATGAGTATTGTGAATGAGATTGTAGAGCTGTATAACCAGTATGCCCCGGGGGAGAGCGTTGATGTGTCGTTCTTTACCGACTTTTCGAAAGTGGCAGGTCTTTTAGCGTTTAAGGTCATAAATTTTTACAAAAATGAAGAAATCCTTAGAGATATCCCGCATAAGAGATTTGCAGACCTTGCCCTGGTTCCGTTTTGCCTTGTTCATGATGAAAGGCTTGGAAGGGGGATCATTACTATAAAAAATGAGCACTTGAAGGAGTGGGAGGTATCCTTTGACGAGCTGTGGGAGAATGTCTATGAGAATGCACCCAAAATTCTGCCACTTACTTTCGGTAATATGGCAGAGTATGTGCCTGCTCTGAAAGAAATGCCCCTTGATGGAGTCCTTCCTGAAATGTTCGTCTTTTCCAACAGTTCAAAGATCAACGGAGCAGGAGTCTTTTTGTATCCGGGGGTAATGGAGGCAACTTCAAAAGCCCTGCAAAGCAGTTTGATCGTGATCCCCTCATCTGTGCATGAGGTGATAGTTATTCCTTCTGAAAAAATGGCAGTAGATCCGGGCTATCTTTACAAAATGGTAAAAGAAGTAAATTGTACTGTTGTGGAGGATGGAGAAGTGCTAAGTGACAACGTTTATTATTATGACAAAAACACAGGCAAAATGGGGGTTCTGCAAGAGGAAATGGCTATTTAAATTGGACTTTAGAGTGCGCATATGATATTATATTCGGGTATGTATGCACCCGTAGTCTAATGGATAAAACGTAGGCCTCCGACGCCTTTGTTGCTGGTTCGAGTCCAGTCGGGTGCATGTTTACTAGTATAGTGGGGACTATTACTTATTCAGAGGTTTTTTATAATGAAAAAGAAAAATGACTTTAATTCATGGAGAAATGAAAAAAAGGATATATTTGCAATTCTAGGCGACAATAAAAAGATTCTCATGCCTGTTATCTTGGTGCTCGCTGTTGCTATTACTGTTGGTATTGCTATCAGTGCAAACCGCAGGGCTGCGATGCTTGCTGAAGCTCCGGCCGATTCTGACGTGGCAGCAACTTTTGAGATTCAGGATGTAACCATGGAAGAAAATGCATATCCTGATGTGAATGCTCTTGTTGATACTTATTACACTGCAATGGCTGAGGGTGATTCAGAGACTATCAAGTCTATCTACAAGGGACTTGATGAGACAGAAGCTCTTAAGGCAGTTGCAGCTGCAGATTATATAGAGGATTTCGAGAATATCGTTGTATATACAAAACCTGGTCCATTGACCGGAAGCTACGTGGCTTACGTATATAACGAGGTTAAGCTCTATGAGTATGAAAAAGCCATTCCCGGACTTGAGACAATGTACATCTGCACTGATGAGGATGGTAATCTTTATATCAATGGAGACATTGCTGATGCCAACGAGATTGAGTATATAAAGAACGTGAATGTGCAGGCTGATGTTATTGACTTAAACAACAAGGTAGCATCAAGCTATAATGAGATGGTCAATTCTGATGAAGCGCTTGCAGAGCTTTTGACCAAGATGAGATCTGGAATTCAGGTATCAGTAGGAGAGGCTCTTGCATCTTCTGAGGCAAGCTCATCAGCTGCAGATGATGCAGAGGCAAGTGATGAGAGCTCAGAAGAAGTCAGCGAGGCAGCACAGGAGACAGAGCCTGAGACAACGACGGTTCGCACTATCAAGGCAACAGACGTCATAAACATCAGAAAGTCTGATAGTGAAACAGCGGATGTTCTTGCCAAGACTTCAAAGGGACAGGAGTTTAAGGAGCTTGAAGCTCTTGCAAACGGATGGAGCAAGATAGAATATAATGGCGGAGTAGCTTATGTAAAGACCGAGTTTTTTGAGGTTGTAAGTGAAGAAACAGTTGCAGCTGATAACACTGAGACTGAAACAGAAACTGAGGAGACAACCTCCACAAAGGATACTTCTGCCAAAACTGGTAAGATGACTGTTAAGGAATCAGTAAGGCTTCGTAAGTCTGAGAGCACTGAGGCTGATATCTTAGCGATGATCTATGCCGGTTCAACTGTCAACGTAGTGGAACAATACGCTAATGGCTGGGCCAAAGTAGAGTATAATGGAAATACAGGATATATCAAATCTGAGTTTTTGGAGTAATTAGACCCGAATAAGGAGGCAAGCTATATGTTTGGACGAACAAGAGTTGCTATCATGGGTACTGGCAGAATTGCAGAGATCATGGCCAAAACCCTTAAGAATGCCAAGGGAGTTACCTGTTATGCTGTGGGTTCCAGAACTGAAGAAAAGGCGAAAGCATTTGCATCCAAATATGGAATAAAAAGATATTATGGATCATATGAAAGTCTTGTAGCGGATCCGAAGGTTGACCTTGTTTATGTTGCGACTCCACATTCTGAGCATTTTGAGAATGTGAAGCTGGCTCTTTTAAATGGAAAGCATGTATTATGTGAAAAAGCCTTTATGCTGAATGAACAGCAGGCTAAAACCATATTTGATCTGGCTGAAGAGAAAAATCTCCTTGTAGTAGAAGCTATGTGGGTAAGATTTATACCTATGAGAAATAAGCTTATGGAGGTTTTGGCCGGAGGTGTTATTGGCGAGCCTACGATGCTTACAGCAAATCTTGGATATAACATTGCGCACAAAGAGAGAATTGCCAAACCTGAGCTTGGTGGTGGTGTTCTACTTGATCTTGGAGTATATGTTCTTAATTTTGCGTCAATGGTATTTGGAAATGATGTGACAGATATTGTTTCCATGTGCTCTTTTAACAATTTGGGGATGGACCTTCACGACAGTATTACACTTAGGTACAGAGATGGCAAAATGGCCGTGCTTAATGCGTCAGGTCTTTCTGTAAGTGACAGAAGCGGTGTTATCTATGGAACAAAAGGATATATTGTTGTAGATAATATAAATAATTTTGAGGGAATCACGGTTTACGACTCTGACCACAAAAAGACTGCTTATTATAAACGGCCTAAGCAGAAGACGGGTTATGAGTATGAGGTTGAGGCATGTGTGAGAGCGCTTAATGAGAAGTGGATTGAGTGTCCTGAAATGCCACATTCTGAGAGTCTTAAGATCCTTAATATGATGGATTTTATCAGAAAGACTAATGGAATAGTATTTCCTATAGAGAAAAATGAAAATTGCCTGGAACAAGTGCAGGAAAACGATACTGGGGATGTTTTGGAGGCTGAAGTTGTTCAGGCAGATGTAGTAAGTACGGAAGAAAATAAAAACGATACTGAAGAAATACAGAATGAAACGGTTAGTGTGTCAGAAGAAAATGAGGGAATTTCTGAAAATGCACAGGATGAGAATGCGGGGGCTGTAGAAGAGTAAGACGAGGAGTTTATGCGAAAGAAGTATTTATTGGGAATTTTGCTCATAGCGATAATAGCAGGAAATATTCCGTTCATCAGTTATGCTGATGAATATGAAGATACTATCGCTGCAATGCAGCAACAGGAAGCACAAACTCAGGCGGAAATTTCTGATCTTGAAAAGCAGACTAAGGAAACTCAGGATGCTATCAGTGCCCTTCAGGGACAGAAAGCCCAGACTCAGAACAACGTATCTAACCTGGAAACTCAGAGTAGTGCGTTGCAGAGTACAATTAATGGATATTCTAATAAACTTAATTCGCTTAACGAAGAGATTTCTGAAGCAGAAGAGGCAATGGCTGAAGTGTCTTCAGAAATCGTTAAGCTCAATTCTGAACTTCAGCAGGCGAAGGCTGAGGAGCAGGACAGATATAATCTTTTAAAGAAACGCCTAAAGTCCACCTACGAAAAAGGGTCAGGTGCCGGACTTCTTCAAATTCTTTTGGAATCAGGTTCAATCCAGGAATTTCTTACAAAATTTGAATATTTGAATGCCATAATCGAATATGATCAGAGGAAAATAAGTGAGTATCAGGAATTGCAGGCTGATATTGAGAGCAAAAAAGCTGTGGTGGAAGAGAAAGAGGCAGAACTTGATCAGTATCAGACACAGCTTGATGAGAAGCATGATGAACTGGCTGACCTTACAGATACGGTAAGAGGACAGCTTAGCAGTACCAAGAGTACTCTTTCTTCTGAAAAGAATAAACTTGCTGATTATGACAAACAGCTTACTGAACTCGATTCCAAGATGAAAGCCCTGGAAGCTAAAACAGCAGCGGCACAGGCAGCTCTTGCTAAACAGATAGCAGAGAGACTTGCTATGACTAAGGAAGATACATCAGGCTCTTACGCTGCAAGTGCAGATGAACTTACCTGGCTTGCGGCAACAATACAGGCTGAGGCAGATGGAGAGTCATATACAGGTAAGCTTGCTGTAGGCTCTGTTATCATGAACAGAGTTAAGAGTTCTGCTTTCCCGAGCACGGTTGTAGGCGTAATAACACAGAATATGCAGTTTGCTTCTTATCGTTCAGGTAAGGTTGAACTTATCATATCAAATGGTCCTAATTCTACATGTATCCGCGCGGCTCAGGAGGTTTTGGATGGAGCCCGTGTAGGTGATTATCTCTTTTTCATGACCAGATATTGGGCAGATTATTATGGAATTGCCGAATATGAGATGATTGGTAATCATGCATTCTTCTATCGCTGGATAGTAAAAGAGAAGGAAGAGGAAGAAGAGCAGGAAGTCGAGGAAACAGAAAACTCCGATGATAGCTCCGATAATCAAGAAAGCGAATCATCTTCAGAATCTGAAAATGAGGAGCAGGAAGACTCTGAAGAATCAGAGGAAAATTCAGAGGAGTCAGAGGAGTCAGAGGAGTCAGAGGAAAACTCAGATGAAAGCTCTGATGAAGGTGGAGATTCTGATGAAGGCGGGGAGTAAGGCTGATCGCGACATATATTAGTTAACTGTAATAAAAAACAAATAAAAGTGAATTTTGCTCTTGCACTTTAAATTACTAAAATGTATAATCGTATACATGCAGTGATGTCTGCGCAATGGGGCGTAGAGACCTTTGGTTTCTTACGCTCCTTTTTATTACATTGTTTTTATGTGCCAAGGCACAGGAAGGAGAATGAAAATGTCATACGTTGATGAGATCTACGATTACGTCGTAGAAAAGAACCCAGCTCAGCCAGAATTCCATCAGGCAGTCAAGGAGGTACTTGAGTCACTCCGTGTTGTTATTGAAGCTAATGAAGAAGAATACCGCAAGGATGCTCTTTTAGAGAGACTTGTTACTCCTGAAAGACAGATTCTTTTCAGAGTTCCTTGGGTTGATGATAAAGGACAGGTTCAGGTTAACAATGGCTTCCGTGTTCAGTTCAATTCAGCAATCGGACCATACAAGGGTGGCCTTCGTTTTCACCCTTCTGTAAACCTTGGAATTATTAAGTTCCTTGGATTTGAGCAGATTTTCAAAAACTCTCTTACAAGCCTTCCTATCGGTGGCGGTAAGGGTGGTTCTGACTTTGATCCTAAGGGCAAGTCAGACAGAGAAGTTATGGCTTTCTGCCAGAGCTTCATGACAGAGCTGTTCAGACACATCGGAGCTGATACAGACGTTCCTGCCGGAGATATCGGTGTAGGTGGACGTGAGATTGGTTATCTCTATGGCCAGTACAAGAGAATCAGAGACGTATATGAAGGAGTTCTTACAGGTAAGGGACTTACATACGGCGGATCACTTGCTCGTACACAGGCTACAGGTTATGGACTCGTATATATCACAGAAGAACTTTTGAAGGATCATGGCAAGGATATGGCTGGTAAGACAGTTGTTGTATCCGGTGCAGGAAACGTAGCAATCTACGCTATTGAGAAGGCTCAGCAGCTCGGTGCAAAGGTTGTAACATGTTCTGATTCTACAGGTTGGATTTATGATCCTGAAGGAATTGATGTTGCACTTCTTCAGGAAGTAAAAGAGGTTAAGAGAGCTCGTCTTTCTGAGTATGCCGCTGCCAGAAAGTCTGCAGAATATCATGAGAAGAAGAACGGTGAGCACGGCGTATGGAACGTTAAGTGTGATGTAGCTCTTCCTTGTGCAACACAGAATGAGCTTGATCTTGATGATGCTAAGGCTCTTGTAGCAAATGGCGTAATCGCTGTTTGTGAGGGTGCTAACATGCCTTCAACAATTGAAGCTACAAAGTATCTTCAGGATAACGGTGTTCTCTTTATCTGTGGTAAGGCTTCTAATGCCGGTGGTGTTGCAACATCAGCTCTTGAGATGAGCCAGAACAGTGAGAGACTTTCATGGTCATTCGAAGAAGTTGATAATAAGCTCCAGGGCATCATGGTTAACATCTATAAGAGCATTTCTGAAGCAGCAAAGAAGTATGGCAAGGAAGGCGACTATGTTGCAGGTGCAAACATTGCCGGATTCCTTAAGGTTGCTGAAGCTATGAAGGCTCAGGGTATTGTTTGATAATTACAGGTGAATAAAAGATTCATTATTTTGGTCGAAGGCTGTTTTTGTTTTTCGAGGACACACTTATTTCACACTTTTTTGTGTAAAATGACATTGCAAAGATTATGAAAAACAGATAATATAAATCACGCTACTGTTGTTGGTCTTTTATACGGAGGCGACGATATGGGTGAATGGAAACAGGTCTTTGACCGAGTGATGGATCAGTTATATAACCATCCTGAAGAGATGCGTGCTAGACTTCTTAATAAGTACGATAATAATAAATATAAGACTGAGGAACGTCCTCAAACTGCTATTGAGATGCTTCGAGGCATGCACTGATTAAATAGTACAATAAAGGCGATGAAATGATCTTCATTTCATCGCCTTATTTCTTTATTTATTCATAAAGGTTCTAACGTTGATCCCGTTTACTTCAATATGATCATCCACAGCAATAACAAGGCACTGTCTGCCATCAACTATCTTGGATTCTACAAGGTCTGTGCGGTCAGGTTTTACCTTGATCACTACGTCAGGTGTTTCAATGTCGAATTTCTTGGTGTTAGCTATGTTGCTTGCAAGAAGAGGGAAGTCCTCATCACCTGCACATTTTGTGTAGTTTTCCTCAAAATAACCAAGGCGCTCTTCAGATACACCGCTGTCCTGAAGGAGCTGCTTAACGTCTTTTTTTGAAAGCTCAAGTGGTTCAGGGTCTTCAGCGTGATCTTCGATCATATCGTTTAAGTTATCATGAATGTTTTTCATGATGTCATAGTCAGCATCCTCACCTATGGTGTTCTGGACAACAGCATCGAAGATGTCCTTCTGCTCCGGAGCGGATATAGGAGCTCTTCCACCAAACATGGCCTCCACAAATTCAGGCTGAAGATCATCGGGCTTTTTGGTGAAGTAGAGCATATTGTGGATATCCATATCTCTTTCTATGAAAGCTGGGAAAAGAAATCCCTTTGTAGGGCCCTCTACGATCCAGTCACGATATCTGTCCTCAATAACATTTTTTGATTCATTGTAACCAAGACCTGCCTTTGAAAGCTTCACAGGGCAGATGCTGCAAAGAATGTAGTCATAGATCTTGTCGGAAGCATCTTCCATTTCGATTCCGTCATTTGTGACACCGGGAATATCGTAAACTGCGTGAACTACGATTATGTAATAGTTTTCTCCGTTGATGTAATTGGCTATGATCTTGTCGTAGAATTCCTCTAAGAGCTCATCATCTTCAAGCCTTGAATTACGGAGAGTCAAAAGAAAGTCCTGAGTTCCTCCCGGCTGTTCCTGGTCAAGAGGAAACTCAAGACTGATCAGATTCTTGCCAAATGTTCCTGCAAGTGTGTGCTGGAAAATATCCAGATATTTAAACATTTCTTCCTCTGGGATCTGTCCAAAGGCCTTTCTGAAAGTAAGTCGTTTGTTTTTTTCGTGATCAACATAGCATCCGCAAATGTGATCGATAGTGCATCTGTCTGGTGTGAACTGCTTCTTGATTTCTAGTGTTTCTGCCTTATTCAT
>JAEEGF012052819.1_pt1 | contig 12344 bp, 11 predicted proteins | sample 9134171 | NCBI WGS metagenome assembly JAEEGF01 (sample SAMN16246542, study PRJNA631951) | gut metagenome | biome: gut microbiome; feature: rumen; material: AP-attached | host: Bos | place: Iran: Karaj | collected 2018-10 | reverse complement strand
GCAGAAGAGGCAGTTGCCTGCAAATCACAGGATATGGGCAAGCTTGTCAACGGATATTGTAAAGTTGGTTGTATTGCATGTCACATCTGTGAAAAGAACTGTCCTGCCGGAGCAATCGTTGTGGAAAACAATGTGGCATCCATCGATCAGGAAAAGTGCACGCACTGCGGCACCTGCGTAGAGAAATGTCCAAAGAAAGCTATTCATAAAGTTTCGTAAGAACATGATACAAGAGTCAACCAAGCCTCATCGACGAAGTCGATTCAAATTGGCTTGGTTGATACATTCTTGAATTTTATATTCAAGAATGCATGAATGATTCAAAGAGGCCCCAATATCCATTTAAATTGGATATTGGGGCTTTGAATTAGCGGTAAACAAGGAAAAGCATAACTTCTCGCTAATATTTTATAGTATTAAAGATTTCAGGAAATATATGTTATACTTAATTGGTTTGTTTTTTACACGAAAATTAAAAGTTTAGATGGGAGAAGGAATGGGAAAACTATATTTTAGATATGGTGCTATGGGGAGTTCCAAAACAGCTAATGCACTTATGGTGCGATACAATTATCTTGAAAAGGGACAAAAAGCAATTCTTTTAAAGCCTAAGGCTGAAGACAGGGATGGCGAAAAGACAGTTAAGTCAAGGATAGGACTTAGTGCGGAGTGCACATTTGTTGAGGAATTTCTGGACACATATCAAAATGAATGGCTGACTGGAAAGTCAGAAAGCTGGAAAGACCTTGACTGTGTAATAGTAGATGAGGCGCAGTTTTTGTCAGAAGAGCAGGTGGATATGCTTGCTGAGGTTGTGGATAAGTACGACCTTCCGGTTATTTGTTATGGACTTAGGACAGATTTTACCAGTCACTTATTTAGTGGCTCAAAGCGACTGATGGAAATTGCTAATTATATAGAAGAAGTACCTACAGTATGCTGGTGTGGCAGAAGAGCTCACTTTAATGCCCGCGTAGCTGATGGCAAGATTGTCAGAAGCGGTGAGCAGATAATGATGGGTGGCAACGAATCATATGTTTCGCTCTGTCGTAGACATTTCCTCAGTGGAGAGGTAGACGGAGCAAGACAGAGAGATCTATAAGTTAATGTAAATTGTGGATACATATTTGAATTTATAAAATAACGTATTAAAAGAGAAAAGTCGGAATATTTAGTCTTTTCTCTTTTTTGTTATGCGAATGTTTTTAAATCCGATATAAAGAGTAGCCAAAAGGCAGCTGCATCATCGATTGCAGGCTTGTTTCAGTGTGCCTGCAAGTACTTATCAGGAAGGCTTAGTCCTTCAAGGCATCAAAGGAGGTACCATGAGAATTGCACAATCACAGGTAAACATGGTCTCAAGCCACAAGTATTATGAAGAAAATACTGTAACTATTCAAAGTGGTGTGATGACCAGGAGCTCTTTTCTCAAAAATCTTAATGATCAGGAAAAGAAGATGGACACTCTTGAGCTCAGTGTAGGGGACCCCACTGAAAACAAGGCAATGGGAAGCGAATCTTATAATTCGCTAAAGCCCTCGAAAACTGAGTATCTAGGTAATTATGAATCCTCATTGGAAGAACAACTTTCCCAGATAAGAAACTCAGTTTTGCAAAGGATACTCAATTTATTACAGATTCTTGGAGGTGAAGATCAAAGCAGCAGATTTAAAGAAACACTTTCGAATACAGCAAATATGCTGACGGCAAATTCATTTGTTAATGTGACAACTGTAGAGATGGTACATATGGAAGAGGAACAGACTACATTCAGTGGAATGGGAACAGCCATTACTGAAGATGGAAGAAGCATAGATTTCAACCTTGACTTTTCTATGTCCAGAAGATTTTGTGAATATGCAGGAATGAGCATGGTAAGAAATGCCAATCTTATTGACCCTCTCGTAATCAACGTTGGCAACGACATAACTTCTATATCAGATCAGCATTTCTATTTTGATCTTGATAGTGACGGAAAAGAGGAAAAGATTTCATCTCTTGCGCCAGGTTCGGGCTTCCTTGCCCTTGATAAAAATGGTGATGGGAAGATAAATAACGGCTCAGAACTTTTTGGAACCAAGAGTGGAAATGGATTTAAAGATCTTTCTGTTTATGACCGCGACAAAAATGGATGGATCGATGAAAACGACGCCATTTATGAAGCGCTCAGAATATGGATCCGTGATGAAGATGGAACCGACCATCTGTTATCCCTTAAAGAAGCGGATGTGGGAGCCATATACTTAGGAAGTGCAGCTACAGAGTTTACCCACCAGAACAGTGACTTCTTAGTATCAGGCATGCTCAGATCCACCGGCATGTTCCTTAAGGAAAGTGGCGGAGTCGGCACCGTCCAGCAGGTAGACATGGCTGCATTGTAATAAAAAACTATTTGTATCAGTCTTCATCGTCCATGTCGTTGAAGGCTATGATTGAGTCGACAATATCTTCGAAGTCTTCCTGGAGTTCTTCGAGGGAGTCACCTTCGTAGGTGTATATGGTGCCGTCGATAACAACTTCGCCGGTGTAATAGTCGCATTTTTCATCATATTCTATAGTTCCTTCGTAGCCTTCGTAAAATAGCTTATCTTTTTCCATAATAAAACCTCAACTTCCCTGGCATAATACATGACCGGGAAAGTTGAGGTTTTTAGAGTTCTTAGGATATGAATAGGTTTAAAAATCTGAAATCAGTCTTTGACTTCAATTCTTGCAGCTTCTTCTCTTTCAGGAAGGGCTTCCTTCTTAGGAAGAGTTACTGTAAGCACACCATTTCTGTACTGGGCAATTATGTCCTCAGGCTTCAAGCCTTCTGTACGGAAAGATCTCTGATAGGATGAACTTCTTCTTTCGCGACGGATGTATTTACCATTATCATCTTTTTCATCCTTATTTTCGCTGTGAGAAGCGCTTATTGTCAAGACATCATTTTTAAGATCGATCTTAATATCTTCTTTATTAAATCCCGGAAGCTCTGCTTCGAGCTGATAGCAGTTGTCCTTTTCGATTACATCGGTCTTCATAAGGCCGGACATATTCTCGAACTGTCTGCCGGTATTTCTGCTGTCGCACATATCGCCGAAAAATCTGTCGTTAAATAAGTTATCCATCTCATCAAAAATATCATTGTTACTCCAAAGCATAGGCATCAACATAATATATCACTCCTTTACTATTTATTTTTTAGGTTGTAGTAGTTTGATAGCAGCTTAAGATTGTTTAAAATCTAATTAGCACTCTTATGTGTTGGCTGCTAATTTCTTGTTACAAGTATGTTATAGAACATGTAGCACAAAATGTCAACATATCTAATTCTAAAAAAAATATAAACAAAAAAATAAAAAAAATTAAAAAACAGCTATAAAGTTTTTGAGATAGTGTCCGATATGTATATTGTAAAACGTTAATATATAGTAGACCTTGGAGGGTAAAAAGCCATTACTATCCCAAAAAAGCGGTTGGGGAAACGTTTTTTGGAAAAAAGCTAAAGTAATGGAGACTTCTACCGATAAATGAAGTAGAAAACAAAAAAATACTCCAAGGAAGGAGGAAAAACATATGCGAATAGAAGCATACAGTCAGGTTCAGCAGATTTACTCAAACAACAAAGTTAATAAGACCGCAGCAACCAAGAAGACCGCGGATGTAAGGGATACTGTATCTTTTTCTTCTATAGGAAAAGATATTCAGGTTGCTAAACAGGCTGTGAGCGCTGCTCCGGATGTCAGGGAAGATGTCGTTGCTACGCTGAAAGCTGCTATTAAAAATGGTACTTATGACGTGAGTGGAGAGGCTTTTGCAGACAAATTACTGGCTAAATTCGATGAAGCCAATGGGCTTTCTTAATACATATTAAGTAGAATTTAAGGAGGATGGTTCCAGTGGCTAGTCTTATGGAGAACTTGGTCGACATACTTGATCAGGAATGTGATATGTATGAACGATTGCTGGAGTTATCCAGCCAAAAGACACCGATAATAGTTAAAGGTGATCTCGAGGCACTTGCAAAAATCACGGATGAGGAGCAGCACATAGTAGGTAAAATTCAGTCCCTTGATAAAAAAAGAGTGGTGGCAATGAAAGATATTGCTAATGTGCTTAACAAGGATGTTGATTCATTGAAACTGACCGATCTGATCGAGGTACTTGAAAAAAGGCCGGATGATCAGAAAAATCTGGCACTACGACGGGATAAGCTCGTTACTGTTGCGGACAATGTCAGACGTGTGAACGGCCAGAACCAGGAACTACTAATAAGTTCATTGGAAATGGTTCAATTTGAAATGAACATCATCCAGGCGTCAAAAAGCGCTCCGCAGACTGCGAATTATTCGAAAGCTTTAGACACTACAGGCGAATGTTTAGGGTACACACCGGGCGGGTTCGATGCAAAGCAATAATATATCCCCCATTTGGGGGATATAGCAAGCCGATAACTCAGGTGGAAACCGTGAAAAAAGCGGTAGTGTCTTTTTTGTGCGATAAAATGAGCAAGATTGAATACCGATTTGCTTGCAAAGAGAGGTATTCAATTGAAGCGAATGGACAGCAAATGCAGCGCGAAGCGGTGCATTTATCGCATAAAGAAGATCAGATCTCAATTAGGAGGTATACCCCATGTCCCTAATGGCAAATCTTTACGTAGGCCAGTCAGGCCTTCAAACCTCACAGAATGCCTTAAATACAACTGCACATAACATGTCGAACGTGGATACACTTGGATATACCAGACAGCAGGTTTCTCAGGGAACCAGAGCATATCAGACTTTGGAAAAAAAGAATGAAGTAATAGCCTGGAAACAGATTGGTACCGGTGTTAGCTATAACAACTGTAAGCAGGTAAGAAGTGTCTTTCTTGATAGCTCTTACAGACAGGAAAGCGGACGATATAATTTTTATGATGTTTCTCAAAAGGCACTTGAAGAGATAGAAGATCAGCTTCAGGAAATGAATGGAGCTGAATTTGCTGATTCTTTAAATAATTTGTGGGTAGCGGTTCAGGAACTTGCCAAAGATCCATGTTCAGCAGTAACACAAAGTGCTTTTGTTACAAGATGTACTGAGTTTCTTGACAGAGCAAAAAGTGTCTACGATGGACTGGTGTCTTATCAGGACAATCTGGATGCCACTGTAGAAGACATGGTAAAAACCATCAATGGTTATGGAGACAGAATCCGTCAGCTCAATGAGGACATAGTAGAGATTGAGTCCAGTAAGCAGGAAAGAGCCAATGACCTTAGGGATGAAAGAAATCTTCTTCTCGATAAGCTGGGTGAATTTGGAAAGATCGATTATAACGAGGATATTTTCGGGAATGTACTTGTTATGTTTGAAGGATCCGCTTTTGTAACATCGGACCATGTCAATCACATCGGAATAGACAGGTCTCTTGAAAGCGCAGTAGGTTATGCAACACCTTATTGGGAATATGCAGCAAAGAAGGAATATAACTACCTTGGTGAGCTTGAGGTTGTCTCAATTTCCGGAGGTCATCTGTATGACCTTACCCAAACGATATCAACTTCCATGAATACGGATATTGGTAAGTTAAAGGCAGTTCTTTTGGCAAGAGGTGATCATCACGCAAACTATCACGACATAACAGAAAGCGAAGATTATTATAATGCCACTGTTTCAAAATCTGTTCTCATGAATGTTGAAGCTGAGTTTGACCAGATGGTTCATATTATTATGACTTCTATAAATAAGGTTATGGAGGAAGCTGAGAGTAATCCGGCGACTTTGAATAATGCACTTGGAACTCCGGCGGACTTTGCGATGTTTGTAGTTGCCAACAAAGAAGATGAGCTTATTTATGACATCGATGAAGATCATCCTGCAGGAACGGTAAAAACGGGATTTACAATACAGAATACTCAGATTAATCCGCTCATGTTAAAAGAACCTACTACGTTTACGTACAGAACTTTGGACGGATGTGAGGACAATGATACGACAATGGCTCTTCGTAAAGCCTTTACCGAATATAAATATACACTTAATCCTAATCTTGTAAGTAGAAATAATTTCACAACCTATTATAACAGCCTGGTTTCACAGGTTGCCAATTCGGGAGATGTATACGATAGCATCAAGGAAGCACAGGAAAAAACCGTAACTTCTATTTCGGAGGCAAGAGAACAGATTGTAGGTGTATCAAGCGATGAAGAACTGGAATACATGATACAGTTCCAAAATGCTTACAATGCTTCCAGCAGATATATCAACGTTGTAAGTGAGATGCTTGAGCATCTGGTAAGTACCTTAGGTTCAATGTAACAAATAAGAGGAGGAATTCTCTATGACATCACAATTTTTCGGACTTAATATTGCTGCTTCAGGACTTCGAGCAGCAAACGCAGCTTTAAATACTACTCTTAATAATGCTTCTAATGTTAACACCAAAGGATATACCAGGCAGAAGGTGAAACAGGAAGCAGCAGATGCCATAAGAGTTTTTACCAGATATGGATGTGCAGGAGCCGGTGTTGAGACCCTTGCCATAGAGAGAGTAAGGGACAACTTTTATGATGTTAAATATCGAAATAATGAGTCGCTTCTCGGACAGGTATCACAGAAAAACTATTACACAAAGCTTATCGAGGAATACCTTGATGATGACGGAGTAACCGGTTTCTCATCTCTTTTCAACAAAATGTCAGCTGCACTTGAATCAGTAAAAACTGCTTCGGGTACCACAGAGGCAAAGACAACATTTGTTTCAGATCTTAAGGCACTTACAGAGTATTTTAATCATGTATATTCTTCACTTCAGCAGCTTCAAAGTGATGTGAATTCAGAAGTTAAGCTCTGTGCCGACAGAATCAGTGCTATCGCACAGGAAGTAGCATCCATAAATAAACAGATAAATGTAATTGAGATGACAGGAACTACAGCCAATGAACTTAGAGACAAAAGAGATGTCATGGTTGATGAGTTATCAAAGCTTATCTCAATTGAAACTAAGGAAACACCTGTAGTTGACGATAATGATCCTGACAGAGTTACCGGTGCTACAAGATATCAGATTTGGGTTGCAGGTACTTATCAACTGGTTGATACCTATGATTACAGGCAACTGATATCAGTTTCAAGAGATTCTGATGGTTCGACCGACCAGAACGACCTTGATGGATTGTTTGATCTTAAATGGGCAGGATCAAAATATAAGGATGGAGATAATGTCAAAGAATTGGATGACTTTGCTATTTCCTCTCAGATTATAGGCGGAGAACTGCAGGGACTTCTGGCAATACGTGATGGTAATAACGGACACTACTTCCATGGTGGAAATACTGAAGTTTACAATAGCGATAATGATCCGGCATACACAGGTACTGAGCAGGTGGTAAAGGTTACAGTTGAAGTTACAGACCCCCATCTTATGGATATGACAAAGGCAACAATACCTGCAACGGGAAAAATCCATATAGGTGTTAAGGACTACAAATATGATTCTTGGGAGTATGACGGAAATAATAAATATACTTTCACAATCGATAACGATACGTTAACAAGTATTCCGGATAATGGTAAAACAGTATCTATCGGATTTCCAAACAAATATCAGGGAATCCCTTATTATATGGCTCAGATGAATGAGTGGATAAGGCAGTTTTCAAAGAATGTAAATGAGATTATGGTAAAGGGCTATACATCTACTTCTCTTGAGGGTGTAAGTGTATTTACCGGTGAGATGGACAACAAATCTCTTGCACAATACAGCTATGAGGAACTTACATCACTATCGGAAAATAAGGGATATTATTCTATCCGTGGAGGAAATTTCGCTGTAAATTCAGTGCTTCTTGACAATGCCGACAGGCTTGCAACAAAGGCTGATGTCACGGAAGGTGAATCTGAATATGGAAATATGTTGAAGCTTCAGAATATGCTTAAGACTGAAAGGATTTTCAGAGGTGCAACCTCGGGAGAATTTTTGACAAAGGTCCTGGCAGATATTTCTCTTAACTCCAGCAATGCAGGAACAATAGAGGAAACCTACGAAGCGCTTCAGCTTACAATAAAAAATCAGAGGCTGTCGGATTCAGGTGTTGATGAAGACGAAGAAGCTTCAAATCTTGTTAAATATCAGAACGCATATACGCTGTCATCCAAGATGATCCAGACTCTTACAGAAATTTACGACAGACTTATCCTTCAGACAGGCGTATAAACTTAGTCTCAGTTCCAGGAGGTTTTCTATGCGCATTACCAACAAAATCATGCAAAACAATTCTCTCTACAATATCAATAACAATAAGGTAGCCGAGGACGCTTTGAATACAATGCTTTCAACAGGAAAGAAGATCACACGTCCTTCGGATGATCCTGTTATTGCTATAAGAGCACTTCGTCTAAGGAGCAGTGTTACACAGATCTCACAATATTATGAGAAAAATGCAAAGGATGCAGAAAGCTGGCTGGATGTAACTGCCGATGCGCTCTCAACTGTTACAGATGTTTTGACAGATTGTGTAAAACAGGCTACTAAAGGCGCAAATATGGATCTGACTCTGGATGATATGGCTACGATAATAACTCAGATGGAAGCCCTGTCAAAAGAGTATTATGCTACAGGTAATGTGGATTATGCCGGAAGATATGTTTTTACAGGATACAGAACTGAGACCAATTTATCTTTTGAAAAGACATCAACAGCAGATTATACGGATATAAATGATGAATTTACTTCATCTGATATTAGCTCATCAAGCAGAGTTACAGGAATGAGTAAGCTTGATTCAGCAAATATCCTGGATGATACTACTGAGGCAGTATATCAGAGTGATATAGTTCAAAGAACAATCGGAAGACTTAGAGTTTCCTATGATAATCTGAATTATATAGATGGTGATAATAATACAGCGCAGCTCAAGTGGAGAGAAGCTCTTTTGCAGCCTGCTACCAGTACTCTTGAGGAGACAGAAGACATTATAAATCTGACATTTACTACGGATACAGGAATAACGCACTATGCTTCACTTCCTGTTATTGAGACTGTTGGTGAGTCGGTAACGGTAACAAATGATAATATAGAATATAACGTCACTAAAGAGGCAGATGGTTCTTACTCAATCTCTGGAACAGAATATACTGATACTACTCCGCCTGTAGTTAGTCAGAATTTTACATTCAAGGTGGATGAAAAGGGTGTTTATGATCCTACTGCACAGAGTCAAAACGTTACATCAGGATATGTGACAATGGACTCAGTTCAGCAGACGACTATTACATATACTAACAGCGCAGGGCAGCAGGTTCAGTATAAAGTTCCTCTTTTGAGTGCTATCGGTCAGACCTATAGCATGGCAATTGAATATAACGGCAATACTGCTGTAGCTACGGTAAATAGTGACGGAACATATACAATAATAGATGATAATGAAACAGATAATGGCGATGGAACTACGTCAAGGAATATAGTTAATGTAACCAGAAACGGAAGTATTCATTCCTCATATGTAGAAACAACTCTGGAAATCGGACCATCAAATATTATTTATTCAACTACGGATGAGACAGCAATTGATGATGTATATAAGGATATTGATGAAAATCCAACAGGTGTTGTTGTATGGCTGAATGCTGCTACAGGAGAACTGCTCTTAAATGAAGAGATGACAAATAAGTTGTCTACTCTTCCGGATCTTATCAATGCCAACACAATTGATGTTATTTACGACAAGAAAGAATGGGAAAACGGCGATATAAAGCCTGAGAATCTCTTTAATTGTACATTTACCGATGAGCACGGAACAATTCTTTACAATCATGGTTCCGCATCTCACGAGATAGCATATGATGTTGGATTTTCACAGTCCATCGTTGTTAACACCACAGCTGATGCGGTTTTCACAACCGATGTGAAAAGAGATATAGAAGATCTTGGAAATGTTCTTAACAATCTGAAACAGGTAAAGGCTACTATCAAGACTCTGACTGATAAGCTCGGACTGACAACTGATGAAAACGTTAAGAAGAAGCTTAAGATTGAAATTGAAGCAGCACAGAAAGCATACGACAGCCAGAGAGTTTCACTTCAAAATGAATTTGAGCGCAAGATCACATCGATGCAGCAGGCTTTGGATGTAGCAAACCTTGCGGTTGCAGATAATGGAACAAGGTCCAAGAGACTTGATCTTGTAAGCAGCAGACTTATGAGTCAGACCACAACCTTCAAGACCTTGCAGTCAGAAAATGAAGATATTGATCTGGCAGAAGCTATCACGAAGCTTTCTTCCGCACAGGTAACCTATGAGGCAAGCCTCATGGCAACCGGTAAGATAAGTCAAAGCTCATTGATGAATTATATCTGATGTTAAGGTGAAAAGTGATAACACGGATATCTTTTGCACCTGTTATCATAAAATAGATGTAGCGTCGTAACGAAATAACGTTTATAATAATATTGTAGCTTTGTTTATATTATATATGGAGGTTACAGCATGAAATTAACAACCAGGATTTTTGGAGAAATTGAAATTGAGGACAGCAAGATAATTGATTTTCCAAATGGAATCATTGGTTTTCCGGATCTTCAGAAGTTCACACTCATGCGTGATGAGGATCAGGCGCCCAATACAATACAGTGGCTTCAGTCAATAGATGAGCCAAACTTCGCTATGCCAGTTATGGATCCGCTAGTTGTTTGTCCGGATTATAAACCTATGGTTGACAGGACTGAGGTTGAAGCAATCGGTGAGCTGGATGAAGAGGACATGCTGGTTTTGGTAACCGTGACTGTTCCTCATGATCTTACCAAGATGACAGTTAACCTTAAAGGACCGTTTATTATTAACACAAAAGATATGAAGGCTTCCCAGACAATTATTGATAATGATGAATATCCGGTGAAGTTCCCAATATATGACATCCTTCAGAAGAATAAAGAAAAGGGATGATAACCAGATAGATAAATGAGCTTGGGGAATTAAATGGCTCGTAACACTACAAAACCATGGAGGGAAAGAAAATGTTAGCATTATCAAGAAAAAAGAACGAAGCAATCATTATCAATAACAATATAGAAATCACTGTTCTGGATATTCGTGGAGACCAGATAAAACTTGGTATTTCTGCTCCTAAAGAGATTCCGATTTACAGAAAAGAAGTATATATCCAGATTCAGAATGAAAATAAGGAAGCTACAGATGTAGCCGGAATCGAAGCTCTTAAGAAACTGTTATAAATATATTAGCGAGTGTAAGGCTGCTGTCCAAAAGGGCAGCAGCCTTGTCTATTTATAGGTGGGAAAATGCGTATTCTCTACTATGACTGGGATGAATTTAACGGTGAAGATTGCAGAGATGCCATGAGAAGGTTAGGACATCAGGTGGACGTCTTTAAGCTTGATATGCATGGCTATGATCTTACGCCTGAAATTGAGGAAAAAATAAAAAAGCAGGTTCTAAAAAAAGATGAGCAGGGAAAGCCATACTATGACCTGCTGTTTAGCTTTGACTTTTTTCCGAATATTTCAGAAGCCTGTCAGAAATATGATATTTCCTACGTGTGCTGGGTTTTTGACTGCCCTCATTATACCCTCGATTCACATGTTACTAATAACCCTGTAAACAGAATCTTTGTATTCGACAGTCTTCTTTTTAATAAGTTATTGAATAAAGGAATTAAAACGGTAAGGTATTCACCTCTTGGAGTTAATGAACAGAGATTATCAGAACTGTGCAGGAAGCTTGATGAGGAGACAGATGGGAACATTGTCTATGAGCATGATGTCTGCTTTTTGGGCAATTTATATGACAACGAATACAATTTTTACGATCAGGTAAAATATCTTCCGCCTCAGCTAAAAGGCTACACCGATGCGGTTATCAAAGCGCAGGAAAGAGTTTTTGGTCAGGACTTTTTTACGGAAAGTTCAATTTATCCTTACGAGAAGATAAAAGAGCTAAGAGAATATATAAAGTTTGAAGAGACAGGCAAATACGAAATTGATTATGACGGTGTAATGCTGGATATCTTGAGAAAAAAGGTTACAGTAAACGAACGCCACAATATTCTTTTGGAAATGGGAAAAAGGTTTAACACAGTTCTTTATACCATGCCCGGAGCAAAGGCCATACCCGGAGTGTGCAACCTGGGAGTGGCATCCTACACAGAAAAGATGCCAAGGGTATTCCACAGAAGCAAGATAAATCTAAACATTACCCTCAGATCAATCCTGTCAGGAGTTCCCCTCAGGGTACTTGATATTCTGGCAGCAGGCGGATTCCTGATAACAAACTATCAGTCAGAAATTGCAGAATACTTCGTGGATGGAGAAGACCTGGTTATGGCCTACACCCCAGAAGACATGCTCGAAAAGACCGCCTACTACCTTG
>JAEEGF012294336.1_pt1 | contig 12347 bp, 10 predicted proteins | sample 9134171 | NCBI WGS metagenome assembly JAEEGF01 (sample SAMN16246542, study PRJNA631951) | gut metagenome | biome: gut microbiome; feature: rumen; material: AP-attached | host: Bos | place: Iran: Karaj | collected 2018-10 | reverse complement strand
GCCCATCACCGAGATTACCCCCGAGCTCCGTCAGCTCGCGCAAGACATGCTCGAGACCATGTACGACGCTCCGGGCTGCGGTCTCGCCGCCCCGCAAATCGGCAAAAACATCCGCCTTGTGGTGATCGACACCGCAATCCCCGGCGAAGAGGATCCAAAGCCATACATCATGTTCAACCCGGAGTGGGAACCCGAAGAGGACGCCAAGCCCACCGACTACGACGAAGGCTGCCTGTCGCTTCCGGACATTTTCTGCAACGTGGTGCGCCCCGACAAGGTGTGCGTGCGATTCTTCGACATCAACGGCGAGCCGCAAGAAATCCATAACTGCGAAGGGCTCTTTGCCCGCTGCATCCAGCACGAAACGGACCACCTGAACGGGGACCTGTTTGTCGACAAGATTTCGACGGCGGACCGGACCCTGAACCAGTCCAAGCTTCGCAAAATGGCCAAGGAAACGCAGGCCAAGCTGAAGAAGAAATAGCTCTTAGCCGGAGTCTTGGGTGTTTACGCTCCGGAGCATAGTTTCAATCGCAATGATTTCGTCAACGGCGCTGTGCGCTGCCGACGATTTTGAGTTGCCCGACGAAATCGAGAGCGTCCAGCCCGTAGACACGATCCCGTCCTCCAGCAGCGCCCAAACCGAAGAACCCGCTGCCCCGGTGAACTTTGCGCCAATAGAAGCCTCGAGCGTCTCGGACGCCCCCAGTACAAGGCAAGGCTCCATCCAAGCGGCACGCCCGGCCGAAATCGTCGCAAAAAAAATACCGTCCGCCCTGAACCGCCCGGTACGCGTGGGAGTCTACACCGACGTCAAGGAACTCTTTGTGAAGCTTGACGGCAACGAAATCCACATTAGTGCAAGCGCCAGCAAGCTCAAGGTTTCAAAGGGCAAAGGCAAGCCCAAAACCGAGAGCAGCTACCAGTTCAAGCAAAGCGGGCGTTGCACGAACATCGCCCCCGACAAAAAAACACTGAACACCTCCTGCTTCCCGGGCGACTTCAAGATTCTCGCCAAGGGCAACGTCCTCACCGCCATCAACATTGTCCCGGTAGAGCAATACCTGCGCGGCGTCATCCCCTACGAAATCGGCAAGCTCGACAGCAGCCGCTTTAGCGCCCTCGAGGCGCAGGCCATAGCCGCGCGCACCTACGCCTACAAGCACTTTGGCAGCCGCGAATCCGTGGGGTTCGACATTTATGCCGACACCAAGGCCCAGGTCTACAAAGGACTCCACAGCGCAACCCCGCTCACCGACAAGGCAGTCAAAGAGACCGCGGGCATCGTGATGACCTACGGTGGCGAATTCATTATCGCCTACTACCACTCCACCTGCGGAGGCGAAACCGAGACTCTCGCCACCTGGGGCCGTGACGACCTCCCCTACCTGCAAAGCAAACCGGACCTCCGCCCCGATGGTACCCCCTGGTGCAACGAGTCCAGCTACACCAACTGGGAACGCAAATTCAGCGACAAAGAAACCGCGAGCCTGTTCAAGCAAAACGCCAAGGAAACCAAGGCCTCCATCACAAACTTTAACGAAGTCCAAAGCATCTCCATCTTGGATACGCTCAAGAGCGGTCGCATATTGACCCTCGAAGTCACTACAGACAAAGGAACGTACCAAGTCGTAGGCGACAAGGTCCGCTGGCTGTTCAAAAAGAACGGCAGCATCCTCCCCTCCAGTTTTTTCCGCATTGGCCACGACGAAGGCGGTTGGATCATTCGCGGCAAAGGCTTCGGTCACGGCGTCGGGCTCTGCCAAATGGGCGTGCGCGCCCGTGCCGCCGCAGGCCAGAACTTCGCCGAGATCCTCACGCACTACTACCCGGGAATCACGCTGGAGCGCTTTGAAAAATGAACGGCGCCACCCCCCAGCAAATCTACGTTTTGAGCCAGGGCTGTGCCGCGAACTTTGGTGACGGCGAAAAAATCGCGAGGGCTTTGCAGGCGCAACACCCCAATGCCGAGATCCTCTTTGAAATACCGGACAGGGCTATGGAGGCTCCTTCCGGTTTACGCCCCCTGTCTAAAACGACCTTTTACTTGAACGTGTGTACGGTCAAGGGGAACGCGGGCGCCATCAAACTCTTACGTTCCGTCCACGAAAGTTTTCCACAGGCCGCCGTCTACATCACGGGCTGCGCCCCCAAGGACTTTGTAGCCGAGGCAGCCCGCGTTTGGAGCGGCATCCAGTTCACAAGCCTGCACGAAATTGAATTGCGGCAACCTGCAAAAGTGCTCTCCACGGGACCGCGACCCGCGCGCGTGCTGCGCGAATCGCCGTACGTGGGCATCGTGAACATCGAGGAAGGCTGCCTGGATGCCTGCGCCTTTTGCAGCACGCACCTTGTCAAAGGCAAGCTCAAAAGTTTTGAAGCTGGCGCCATCGTGGAGCAGGTTCAAAAGCTCGTTGACGACGGTTGCCTCGAAATCCAGCTCAGCGGGCAGGACTGCGCCTGCTACGGATTCGACTTCGGCACCAACCTCGCCGAGCTCGTGCAAAACATTTTGGTGCACGTCCCAGGCAATTACAAACTGCGGCTCGGCATGGGGAACCCGCGGCACGTTTTGGGCTACCAAGAAGCGCTCCTTGACTGCTTTACCGACGAACGGGTGTACCAGTTCATCCACCTGCCCGTGCAAAGCGGGAGCGACCGCGTTCTAAAACTCATGAACCGGAGGCACAGCGTTGCCGACTACCGGCAACTGGCGGAATCCTTTGCCAAGCGGTTCCCGCTGTTCACGCTCAGCACCGACCTCATTGTGGGCCACCCCGGCGAGACCCCCGAGGACTTCGAAGAAACTTTGCAATTGCTCAAAGAAACGCGCCCGACCGTCTGCAACATCACCCGCTTTGTCGCGCGTCCGGGAACACCCGCCGCAAAACTCGACGGACAAATCCCCGACGCGCTCAAGCACGAGCGTTCTGCACGGCTGTTCGAAGCCTTCCAGCAAATTGCCCTCGAAAACAATCGAAAGTGGGTCGGTAGCCAGTGTACCGTAGTCACCGAAAAGTGCGGCCACCGGCCTGGCACCACCATCGCCCGGAACACCGCCTACCGTCCCGTTGCCCTCGCGGGCGGATTCCCCGCGGGTCAAAGGCTGCAAGTCCGCATTGAGGGCGCCGAGCCCTTCGCGCTCACCGCCTCTGCACTCTAATAAAAAAAGGGCCGCTTGCGCAGCCCTTTTTTAAATTCTTCAATTCTAGGATTACTTTGCCTTGGCGCGACGGTAACCGCGGCGGTAAGTCTCGGTCGAACGCATGAACGGCATTTTCATGATGGTCGGAGAGGTTCCTCCAGCCATGTAGCAGTACTCGTACTTTTCCATCACGACAGTGACCTGGTAAATGTACGGACCGGTTGCCAACTGGCGGCCATCCTGGGAAACAGGGTACACCTTGATGTTGGCAAGCATGGCGCCCGTACCACCATAAAGCGGGTGAGCATCATCGCAACCAGCAACCTTAACACCCGTTCCCAAAGCCTTTGAGAAGTCTTCGTCGGTCACAGACTTGTTGAACTGGTTCACGAAATTGCCCAAATGGTCGAACACGCGGATATTCACGCGGAACGGCTGAGACGTAGCAAAGGAGAAGCTCGTGCAGCTTTCGCTGCTGGCGCTGCCCTTCTTGCCGGCACCGTCGTTGTAGCACAATGTAGTCCCCGAGCCAGCGTTCAAACCGGCCACATTGGTTGCTGTCACAGGAACTTCACCAGCCTTCGTCTTGACCGACGTCGGCAAGCCACCGTTCTGACCGGACTTCATCATTTCATCGGCATTGTCCACAGCCCAGGTCAACGGGTTCTGACCAGGAACTGCCGGAATCGAGACCAGGACCAAGTCAGCAGTCTGGTCTTCCTTAAGGCCGTCACTGCCAGCAGCATTCGTCAACTTTTCAGACTGTTCTGAGAAATCGGGGCGGGAAATGCCCGGATCATCGGGAATAAGTTCCACAACGGCAACAGCCGTATACTCAATGCTAGCCCAGTCTTCGAGCGGGTCGAAGCCTTCCACAGCTTTACCGGTCGAAGAAGTGACGTTGTAAGTCATCTTGCTACTCCAAGCCATCAACTGATTCCAGACTTCAGTCGGAATGGCGCCGTCATCGTTGGACTCATCCAGGCCTTCGGTGGTACCAGCCACGTTAAAGGCAATCAAGTCACCGCCCAACAAACCGCCATCCACTGGGGTGTAGGAGCCGTCGGCATTCATGGCGACCAGCTGGCCATCGAACTGGTAAAGAACACCATCGGCACCCTTGTCGACACCATCGCTAAAGGTCGAGGGAATATAGCCATAGACCACTTGAGTTTTTTTGCCCGTGTTGGGGTCAGTCACTTCGCGGACAATGACCATCGCAGGAGTTTGAGTAGCAGCAGAATTACGGAGCGCTTCAACAGTTGTAGGATTCAAGGTAGTGTTCAAGAAGATGTTGTTCGTCACCTTACCGTCATCATCCACCTTCACCACGGCTTCGCCCACAGCCGGCTGGCCATAACGGGACTTGGCAAGTTCCGAAAGCGTCGAGTGAATCTTCATGTTAGAACCATCGGTCTGGCGGTCTGCGTAGAAGAAGTGCAAATGGTGCCAAGAGCCGTTCTTCCACTGGCCATCGGCGGGGTCAAGGTCGCAGTTCTGGTTTTCACCCGTCTGGTCGGCAAGAGGCTGACCCGGCAGGCATCCGTGGGACCAAGACGAAAGGTAGTCCATGTCGGCCTTACCCGGAGCAGCCAAGTGTGTACCACCCAGGTCCACCACAAGGACGCCGTCCACAAAGATCCACATGTCGTCGTCACCGGTAAATTCAAAGACTTCCTTGCCGCCCTTGTTGTACTTGAACTTGGCATAGCCCATCATGGTGAAGTTGTAGTTGCGGAGATGGCGGGAACCAACAGTTCCGTTTGCACCCGCAGCAATAGAGGCTGCCATCGGGGTCTTAGGACCGCCATTGGCCTTCCAATCGGAGCACAGCTGAGCCGTGGAGGTACCCATGTAGTCTTTTTGAGAGCCCGCCCACTGGTACTGATACGGCGGGCAGAAAATGGAGAGGGACTGCGGACCGAAGTTGCAGGGGGCGCCAAAGGCGCACTGGCCGGCGGTAAACTGGGCCACCCAGTTGTTGTTGGCATCGACGACATCGAGCGGGAAGTAACCGCCGTTGTTCCAGTTGTAGTCGATTTCAAAGGTGTTCTTGGTGCCAGCGACCAACGGCAACTGGAGAACCATGTTCATACGCGTATTGATGCTGGACTGCTGGAGGCTGTTGCCCGCGGCATCGTAGTCGGCGTACCACTGGTCAAAGTACTGGTTGTCGCACGCCATACGGGCACGGCTAATGACCGGCTCGTACATCATGTCGTCGCCAAGTTCGGGGTTAAAAGTCAAATACTGGTTGACCATGCCCGGGGTCACGAGCACCGGTTGCGACCAGTCCTTGCTGCAAGAGGTCATTTCGTGCTCGTAACCTCTCTGCTTTTTGCCCCCGCAGTCGAACTCACCATAAAAGGCCTTTTGTCCGGTCGCAGAAAGCTTGGTCTGCAGGTAAGTGGGCAACTGCGACGGGATACCCGGGTTCATGGCAATCGGGTAAGCGTCCGTACCAATGTAAATACCCAAAGCGGAGTTGTCGCGACCACTACTGGGGTCGGCGTTGGCGCAGCCCCATGCGGCGTCGGCACGCTTCTGCATCCAGTTTGGGTCGTCCCTATAGCCCGGCGACGTCCAAGAAGCGTTGAGGTTTACCGAAGCTTCTTCGGAAAAGTTTTCAAAGTCAGGGTGAATCACCTGGAAGTCGCGGACCACGATGTCCAGTTCGGCACACTGTTTTCCCTTGTCTTGCGGACTTGTACAATCCACAGTGGACTTAGCAAAAACATTCGTTACACCGAAAGCCAATCCGGCCATCAATAGAGTCTTTTCGATTTTCATATAATCCAATCTCCACCTATATTATATAGGATCCAAATATACCCCTTAAATATAAACCAAAATCGGCATTTTAAGTTCTTATTTTTTTGAAAAAACTATGTAAAAAGGGGTTTTGCGCGTTTTCCGTGACATAAAACATGAAGTTTTGGGTAAATTTGAACCATGAATTGGTCACTATTGTTCACTATCGCCATAGCCCTGATTCTTTTGAGGGTGTTTTGGCTCCACATCAAGGCAAACAGCGCCAAAACGGAATCGTTCCAAAGGCTCCCCGCCAAAGACAAAATGGCGGTGCTCAAGGAGTGCCTGCTGAACAGCCCTGCGGAGCTGAACCTGCAAAATCTCAAGGAATTCTGCGACGGGCAGGGCCTCCCCTTTGACGCCGACGGGTACCGCCCGTTCATCAAAAAACAACTGGACCTGGCCAAGACGATGGCGAACTACGTGGAATGCGACGCCCTCTACGTACAGGCTTGCGCCTACATTGACCAGCTAAAGCCCATGGAATTCGCCGAGGCCGAGACCGCCTTTAAAAACGGGGACCAACGGACCTACGTGGAGCGCTCCCTGGAGGGCATCTCGAGGCTCTACTCCGACAAGGCCATCGAAGAGGCGCTGACCGCGCTTACTCCCGCCTACCCCAAAGCAAACAAGCTTCTCGAAAGCTACCGCGAACTCGCCAAGGCATGCAACGAGAGCGGCGCCGAGGACGACGCCCTCGAAAAGCTCCGCAAGCAGCGCGACGCCTGGTTGGAAGACCTTCTCAGCATCGACCGATAACAGACAAACTAGCACGTCCGGTACGACCGCATACAAAAAAAATCCCCGCCCGAAGGCAGGGACTAAATTGTTTATCGACGTAAAGACGCGAGCGCTCTCCCCGTGAGCCGTAGTCGCCGATATTAATCGGCGATGGAGACGAGAGCACTTTGACCACTTAGCGCTTTAGCGCTTACGTGGGCATGGTCCCCCTTGGGGGGAGAGTGTGTGTCCGAAGGTTCTACGCCAGAGACGTCGAACGAGCGCTCTCCCCGTGAGCCGTAGTCGCCGATATTAATCGGCGATGGAGACGAGAGCGAGTGAGTGTCCGAAGGTTCTACGCCAAAGACGTCGAACGAGCGGTCTCAATTAGAACCAGCGCCAGGTCAGACCAAAGAGCACCATGTTCTTGTACTGGGCATCCTCGTCCAAATCCTTGTCGTAGGCCATGTCGAAGCCAACCTGGAGCTCAATGAAGGGCATCAGCTGCACCGAGAGGAGGTTCTCCCACTTGCCGTCGATTTCGTCGGTACCTTCGAAATTCACAAACGCCCACAAGCGGCTGTGGAAGTTGACAACGTCAGAGAATGCGTACTTGACTTCGGTGATGGATTCCAAACCCGGTTCGTCCTTGAACTTTTCGAACTTCTCGGTATCCGGGTCGTCGGCAAAGCCGTAGCCATTAGAAATGGTCATACGGTTTGCAAAACCGATACGCTGGGAGAAGTTGTCGTTCGGGATGTAGGCGATACCGGCAACCTGCGTTTCGTAAGCCGGATCCATAAAGCTAGAAATAGCCGTCTTGACTTCGTCGCCGTTTTCGTCTTCGCTATAAGCGTAACCCTTCATTATCTGGGTTTCAAAGCGGTTGCCAATGTAGGGTTTGACCTGTTCGGTCATGTTGAAGTCGAGCATGGACTCCCAGAAGAGCTTGTCGGCGGACTTGCGGGTGCCAAAGCCCTCGGTCCACGTTTGACCGAGCTCGATGTCGACGAGGTTACGCCAGTTGGCGATTTTCCACTTGCCCTGAACGTCGGCATGGTAGGTCACGAGCCACATGGAGTTCGACGTACCGTCTTGCTGCCAGTTGTGGAAGTTGTAGTAGTTGTACTTGACAGCGGCAACCACGTCGGCAGTCCAGTTTTCGGGAAGAGCGCCCTCGAACATGCCCCCTTCTGCCATAGCAGGAGCGGCAAAAGCACAAGCGGCAGCACAAGCCATGAGAACTTTTTTGAGTTTCATATTATTCCTTTGTTATGGCCGTGGTCAACACCAGTAGGCCGAGTGTTAGTTAAAACCTAATATAATCATTTTTCCGGGCCAAGTGAAGTCCCCCTGGGCGGCTACACCTTCCATTCGCAGAAGTTTTTGAGCATGGCAAGACCCACTTCGCCACTTTTTTCTTGGTGAAACTGGCTTGCCACTAGGTTGCCATTACCAATGAGCCCCGAAAAAGTCTGCGTGCCGTAGGTCGTCTCGGCAAAACTGTACTCCGCTGGGACCTGCGGGAAATACGAGTGCACATAATAGAAGTCGCAGCCACTGCGGATCCCCTTCATAATCGGGTGCTCGCGAGTGAAGTTCACCTGATTCCAGCCCATGTGCGGGATCTTGAGGCCGGGCTCGTCCTTGAAGCGGACCGCCTTGCCAGGCAAAAGCCCGAGGGTTTTGACACCTCCATCCTCTTCGCTCTCTTCCAAAATGATCTGGCAACCAATGCAAATGCCAAGCACCGGGTTCCCCGCCTTGACCACCATCCTAATGGCTTCGCCGATGCCCGTGCGGGTAAGAGTCTCCATGGCCGATGCGGCGGCGCCCACACCCGGGAATATCAGGCGAGTGGCCTTGGCAATCTCCTCGGCGTCGTCGCTCACCTTGGCGTCCACGCCAATGTGCCTAAGCGCGTTCATCACCGAAGTCAAGTTGCCAGCTTTGTAATCCACGACCGTTATAGACATAGGAACCTCTACTTTACGGCGTAAAAGATAGCTTTTTTTATTGCACGCACCACGGGTAGTTCACTTTGAGTTGCGGTCTGATGGTATCGGCAACCGCCGGGTAGTCGAGCGAGGCGTCCATCTGCATCACGCCAACTACGTTATCGGCAATGCGGGCATTCAAGTTCGCCACCATGTCCCAAATCTTGGAGTGACCGGTGCCCTGACCGCCCTTGTCGTAGCCGGCGTCGGCAAGGATTGGCTTGCCCGTGACCGCATAAATCTCTTGCCAGGTAGCCTTGTTGCCCGCACGAATTTTCGCATTGTTCGCCGCGGTCCCGCCGCCCGAGGTGCTGGCGTAGTCCACAAGGCTCATGTCAAAGTTGGAGTACCAAGCGGACTGGCTCGTTTCGGGCCAGTCCGAAATCCAGGGCGAAATGTCGATGGCAATCTTGGCGGCAGGCAAGTACTGCTTGATCGTCCCCACGATCTGCGCAAAGTAAAGCCCCATCTCGGCATCGGGGATGCCACCGCCAATCTGCGCCTTGCCGGAGTCGGCAAGCGAGCGCTGCCTGGACCCCGTCTCGGAATACTGGTAAAAGTCCGGCTCAATAAGCCAAATCGTCTCGTAGGTATCGGGATTCTGGTCCAGGAAAACCGACAGTTGTTCCCTCATACCGGAGGCGTACGTCGCATAACGCGTCAAAATGGAATCAAAGAAGAACTCGCGGATGATGTTCGCCCCGTGGGTGCAAAGGCTGTTCGGGTGTTCCTCGTCAATCATGTCGCAGTCCACAAGACCATTGTCCTTGCCAAACTCCGCAATCACGTAGGCGTAAATCATGGGCGTTGCATGCACCTTCACGCACATCTCGACCATGCGCTTTTCAAACTCATTGTACCAGTCATTGTCGCCGAGCCACACTGCAATGTAGTCGAGGCCGTCATAGGTTTCCTCTTCTTCGTGGGCGGCCTGCCAGGCGGCCCCCATGTTGAACTGGCACGGGTTAAAGCCCGGCGTGTGCGGGAGCACCTCTTTGCGGGCAAAAAAGCCGTTTTCGCACTCAAAATAAGATTTGCCCGCCACTTCCCAAATAAACTGGCCTTCCACATCACAAGGTTGCAGCGCCTGCTGCGGGTCGTCCACATCGACCGGGGTCGTCGCCGTATCGGCGGCGGCTGGGGTTCCTGTTTGCGCGGTTTCGTTAGAACTTGTCGCGGAGCTATCTTCCCCGCAACCCAAAAGCAAATTCACCCCAGCAAATAAGGCAATCGCACAAAGACGGCTTTTCATAAGTCTCCTTTTGTTAGCCATGCACACCCAAACACTGGGGCAAAGATAGTTATTCTGGATTCAAAGCCGAGTGACGGCGCTTGTAGTCAGCCAGCTTTTGGTCATAATAGTGCGCCTTGACCCTTAAGCCCTCGGCAGAGAGGTCAAAACCGAACGAGAAGCCCATGGTCACAAGGGCACCCAAAAGAATGCCGCCGCCAACACCGCGGCAAATTTTGCCCTGGTCCTCGTCCTCGAGCATGAACCCGGCAGCGAGAGTCCCCATTCCCGCAACGCCCACACCCACGGCGACCCAGGTAAGCACTTTCGAGACCGCGTGCTTGTGCTTTTGTTCCTGGCGGTACTTGAACGCCTCGACCTCGTAATACTTGAGGCTGTCGGGGTCGGCCGGTTGAACCACCGCCGAATCCGGCGCCATCGCAGGTTCAGCAGGTTCGGTCACCATAGAATCCGCCGAAGCTGTAGAAGCCTGGGCAGCAAAAGGGACCGTAATCTGTTCGGCAGAGGAATCGGGAACAACAAAGGGGACCTTGGCCGCGCCAGCCTCGGCGGCATGCGCAAAGGCGAGCGTTGTCAAAAGGGCAAATAAAAAAACAACCGGTTTCATTTGTTTTGAAATCTAGCAAAAAACTACGTGTCCTGCTCCAAAAAGTCGAGCGCCTCGCCCGCCAAAGCCACGCAGCGGTTGCAGGGGATAACCGCCGTCGGGCGGATTTCCTTGCAGCGGGCGACGCCCTTGGCTCCTTCACGGAAGAACTGCTCAATGGCATCGGCATGGTCCGGCTGCAAAAGCTTCGCCATGTGAAGCGCCCCGCAAAGTCCGTCCGGAGCGCGGCCACCCGAAAGCCCCTTGAAAGGCGCCGCATAAGCCACCGACTCCTCGTCCGACTTGCCGTGAGCCCGCGCATAGCCATAAGCTACCGACATCGCGCAGTTACCGCGCTTGTCTGCATGGAATTGTTTGGAAATTTCAGCGATAGACATAAGATACCTCTGGTACAATAATATATATTCTTGCCATGGCAAACAAAAACAACGACATCAAGAACCTCGACTTAGACGCCCTCATCGGCAACATGAGTTCCATCAACAGCGAAGACTACTGGTTCACCAAAGTCTCTAACATCGAGGAACACGACGAAACCGCCGAGCAAAAGCAAGACAAGCAAGGCTAAAAAGTAAGCGCCAAAACAGCGCCGTAGCGCCCATCCAGAGGATTTAGCAAAGGCACAATTTCGGCTCGCATTGATTCGTCAGGAGTCGTCGAATTTCGCTTTTGGTAATCGTCCCACTTTTGGTAGTATTTATTGTACTTGCTATGGCGAACTGCGGCAGCGATTTCAAACGTTATGTAACCAAGACATCCCACAGTCATAATGGTAAAAGGAGTAATGAGTCCTATCGTTTCTAAAGTCGTCATTTTAGAACCGCTTACACCATTTCCCATAGCATAACCTAAAAAACCCATTGATGCAACAGAGCCTCCGATAAACGTCCAAAACATCACATCTTTCACAAAACTATCTGTGTTATATTTTTCCAAGTTGTATTCGTACATTTTCTGATAATACGCCGCCGAATCCACAGGCGCAGTTACAACCGGTTCTTGCGCCAAACACGGCGCGATAATCAACGCAATACACAACAAAATAATTTTCATACGAAGTAATATAAAAAAACTCCGCAAACAATATTGCGGAGCTAATTGAACAAAATTTGTTCAGAGGCTAGCGAGACGAGGCGGAGGGACCGAAGCTGTATAAGTCATACAGCGAGTGTCCCGACAACGAAGTATCGCGACGCCTATGGGCAAATTTTACTTGTCAGTAAGCACGGCAACGCCCGGGAGCACCTTGCCTTCCAAGAGTTCCAGAGAAGCGCCACCACCCGTAGAGGTGTGGGTCACCTTCTTGTCTGCGCCGTACTTCTTGGCAGCCGTAGCGGTATCGCCACCACCGATCACGGTGATTGCGCCGGCAGCGGTAGCTTCGACGATAGCGTCGGCCATAGCCTTGGTAGCCTTTTCGAATGCTTCGAATTCGAACACGCCTGCAGGGCCGTTCCAGACGATGGTCTTGGCGGACTTGATAGCGTTCACGAAGAGCTTGGTGGACTCGGCACCCACATCGAGGCCCATCCAGCCAGCCGGAATGCCTTCGGCGTCAGAGACAGCCTTCGTGGCAGCGTCGGCAGCGAACTTGTCGGCAGCGATGTAGTCAACCGGGAGGATGATTTCCTTGCCGGCAGCCTTGGCCTTGGCCATCAGATCCGGAACGAGCTTGGCGCCTTCTTCGTCAAACAGAGAAGAACCGATTTCGATGTTGTTCAAAACCTTCTTGAAGGTGAAAGCCATGCCACCGCCGATGATGATCTTGTCGGCCTTGTCGAGGAGGTTGTTGATGAGCTGGATCTTGTCAGCGAC
>JAEEGF011228623.1_pt1 | contig 12347 bp, 11 predicted proteins | sample 9134171 | NCBI WGS metagenome assembly JAEEGF01 (sample SAMN16246542, study PRJNA631951) | gut metagenome | biome: gut microbiome; feature: rumen; material: AP-attached | host: Bos | place: Iran: Karaj | collected 2018-10 | reverse complement strand
GCGGTTTTCCGTACCCTCCAACTGCACCTGTAGCGACTGGAAGCTCTCGTTTGCCTTCAATTCAGGATAGGCTTCGCTGATGGCAATGAGTAGGCCCAATGCCTGCGAGAGTTCGCCCTGCACCTTCTGGTACTCCTGAATGTTGTCGGTAGTAAGGGTGACGTCGGTAGCCTTCGAACGGGCTGTGATGACTCCCTCCAGCGTCTCTTTCTCGTGGGTGGCATAGCCCTTCACGGTTTCCACGAGGTTAGGGATGAGGTCGGCGCGTCGCTGATAGCTGGATTGCACATTGGCCAGAGCCGTCGTGGCCTCTTCCTCTACGTTCACCATACCGTTATAGACTCCGGCTGCCCACATGACTATGGCCAATGCCGTCACGACGATGACGGCTACCACTACGATGATGATAATGAGTTTCTTATTCATAAAGCTATAAATGATTAACTATAAACTATTAACTATTAGTAAATTACCAGCTCGACGTAGCACCTCCGCCGCCTGAACGGCCTCCGCCGTAACCGCCGCTGCTGTGGCTGTGCGACGAACTGCTTCTGTAGCTGTGGCTGCTTGACGAGCTGCTGTAGCTGCGGCTTGATGAACTGCTGTGCGAAGAATAGCCCCCACCGCTGGAGAAATGGCTTCCGCCAAAGCTGTAGAAGTTTCCTCCGAAGAAGAAGGGCAGTATGGAGCGCACGTTGACGAACATGTTGATAGGCATGATGTTCCTGACGTAGATGCTGAGGAACCATCCGTAGCGTCGGCCTATGTAAGAGAAGAGTATCAGCCAGAATCCGAAGATAAGCATGTAGAAGCCGGTAAGGATGCTGATATGCTCGCTCTCTTCCTGGGGATGGGGCTTCGGATGCAAGGTTGACATAGTGGGCAGTTCCTTGCCCTTCAGGGTGTTATAGACGGCTTGCGTCAGATAGAGCATGCCGCTGTCGGGCTGCTCGGCCTTCATGCTGGGAACGAGGTATTGCTGCTGCAACTGGCTGCACTCCGCATCGGTCAGGTCGGCTTCGAGTGCCAAACCTGTATGCGAGCGGAACAGATGATCGTCGTAAGCCAGCACCATAACCAGTCCCCGGTCGTTCGTGCCGATGTGGTAGAGGTCGAACAGTTCCTGGGAGAATCCGAAGATGTCCCTGTTGGCCACATGCTTAACGATGATGACAGCCGACTCAATGCCTAGCGAGTCGTCCATCTGCTTCAGCAGGGTGTTCAGCTGGTCTTCGGTGTGTGGCGTGACGATGCTGTCAGGGTTCGACACGTAGCGCATCCCGTCGGAAAGATGGGGCATGGGAATGGTTTTCGCCGTCCATTCGGTAGATAGGGGGAGTGAGTTCAGCAGGCGCTTCTCGTCGTTCTTCATGTCAACGCCCACCACGTAGTTGCACGCCATAAACTGGCAGACAATGCCGACTACGATGAAGAGTTTCCACAGTCGTCCCCAGTCCAGATAGGACGATGCTTCCGTCTTCCACTCCTGAATCACGTTCTTGGTATTCTGTTCGAAGTTTCCGCGATGACGGTAATATTCCCCTAAATACTTGTAGCGGGTCTGGGCATAGTTCCATCCGTCATCGGGCTTATCCAGTTTCAAGTATTTTTTTTCCGTCTGGGAAGTGAATGTGTCAAGTCGCTGGGCTGCCCTGTGCAGGCGCTTCTTCTTCTCTGCCATCAGTTCCTGGTAGTCACCTGCCAAACGCGCTTCGGCAATCAGGCAGCCAATAGCAATAACGCCGAAGAAACCGCAGTAGATATAGAAGAGCGTCCAGGCCGTATCGGCGGTGCCTGTCTCAAAGCCGATACTCATCGCCTTGAGTATCAGCAGAGACGAGAACATGATGAGTATCAGAATGAGACCCACGTCCAGCAGGCGCCATAGTAGCTTATGCCCCGACTTCTTCTCCATGCTTACCAGTCTTTTCCGTGCCAGAACTCCCACGAGGCGAATGCCTGCAGCAGCAGCATCTCAAGGCCGTTCTTGACGTTGGCTCCGTACTCGGCACCACGCTTCATAAACATAGTCTCGTCAGGGTTGTAGATAAGGTCATAGAGAATGGTGTGGTTGTCCATTGCCTCGTAGGGCAGCAGCGGACACTCCTCCGTGTGGGGGTACATGCCCAGCGGCGTGCAGTTGACAATGACGTTGTACTCCTTGACAACCTCGGGGGTGATGGACTGGTACTGGACGGTGTCAGGACGTTCATAACGACTGACGAAGACGGTCTCCAGTCCCAGCGACTTCAGTCCGTAGTCAATGGCCTTCGACGCGCCGCCCGTACCCAGGATGAGTGCCTTCTTGTGGAAACGCTCCAGCATGGGCTCAATGCTCTGCGTGAAGCCGATGACGTCAGAGTTGTAGCCCTTGAGCTTGATTTTCTTTCCGTCGTGAATCACCTTGATGACGTTGACCGCTCCGATGGCCCTTGCCTCAGGACTGATGTTGTCGAGGAAGGGAATGACCTTCTGCTTGAAGGGAATGGTTACGTTGAGTCCCTTCAGGTTAGGGTTGGAGTCGAGAATCTCTGGCAGCAGGTCGATGCTGGGAATCTCGAAGTTTTCATACACGGCGTCAATGTGCTCGTCCTTGAACTTCTGGTTGAAGTAGCTGATGGAGAACGAGTGCCCCAAAGGGTAGCCGATAAGTCCGTACTTGTCCATAAATAATAGTGTTATTTCGTTGCAAAATACATGGTGCAGATGCCGAAGGTGAGCCGTTGGAAACGGGCCTCGCGGAACCCTGCTTTCTTGAGAATCGCCACCATCTGCTCTCCCTGCGGAAAAGCTTCGATGGTACGTGTCAGATAGCTGTAGGCGCTGGTGTCCTTGGATATCAGACGCCCATAGACGGGAAGGATGGTGTGCGAGTAGATGCGGAACAGCTGCTTCATGGGGAAGGAGACAGGCGATGTCAGTTCCACCACGCTCAGGTGTCCGCCCGGCTTCAGCACGCGGCACATCTCCGCCAGTCCTTTGTCAAGGTCAGGAAAGTTGCGGATGCCGAAGGCTGCCGTCACCGCATCGAACGAGTCCGTCTCGCACGACAGGGCCATACAGTCCTCACGTGCAAACGAGATGATGCCGTCGAGTCCTTGTGCCTTTACCTTCTGTCGTCCGATGTCCATCATGCCCTCGCTGATGTCGGTACCCAGCAGTCGCTGGGGCCGTAACATCTGTGCAGCAAGAATGGCGAAGTCGGCAGTTCCCGTCGCAATGTCCAGCATCAGCTGCGGCTTGTAGGGTGCCAACTGTTGGATGGCCTTGCGTCGCCAGCCTTTGTCGATGTTCCACGACAGCCGGTGGTTCAGCTGGTCATAGGTTGGTGCGATGTTGTCAAACATCTGCTCCACCTGCTGGCCTTTCTCGCCTTCGTTGTAGGGCTTGATGGTTTCCTGCTTGTACATGGGCTTTGAGCTTTGAGCTTTGAACTTTGAGCTTTTAGCTTTGAGCTTTGTTCAGCCAATCGCTGACGTTCTTCTCGATGCGTGCGGCTATGTCGTCGCTAGCGCCAGCTTTCTGGAACGTCTCGCCTGTGATGTGCTCGTAGAGCTCGATGTAGCGGTCGCTGACGCTCTCGGCATATTCGTCCGTAATCTCGGGCATCACCTGGCCGGGCTCGTTCATGAAGTTATGCTCAATGAGCCACTGGCGCACAAACTCCTTCGAGAGCTGCTTCTGGGGCTCGCCCTTGGCAAACTTCTCCTCGTAGCCGTCGGCATAGAAATAGCGTGAGGAGTCAGGCGTGTGAATCTCGTCAATGAGATACACCTTGCCATCGCGCTTGCCGAACTCGTACTTCGTGTCCACGAGAATGAGACCCTGACGGGCGGCAATCTCCTGACCACGTGCAAACAGGCGGCGGGTGTAGTCCTCCATCACGGCATAATCCTCAGCGTTGACGATGCCCTGTGCGATGATTTCCTCCTTCGAGATGTTCAGGTCGTGACCCTCGTCAGCCTTTGTTGTCGGCGTGATGATGGGCTCAGGGAAACGCTCGTTCTCCCTCATGCCTTCAGGCAGCTTTACGCCGCAAATCTCGCGTACGCCGTTCTTGTAGTCACGCCAGGCAGAGCCAGTCAGGATGCCGCGGATAATCATCTCCACGCGGAAACCCTCGCACTTCAGTCCTACGGTCACCATGGGGTCAGGGGTTGCCAGCTTCCAGTTCGGGCAAATGTCGCTGGTGGCATCCAGGAACTTGGCGGCAATCTGGTTGAGCACCTGTCCTTTGTAGGGGATGCCCTTCGGCAGGATGACGTCGAAGGCGGAGATGCGGTCTGTAGCCACCATCACCATCAGGTCGTCGTTAATGTTGTACACATCGCGTACCTTTCCGTGATACACGCTCTTCTGTCCCTTGAAGTTGAAATCAGTCTTTGTTAATGCTTTCATCTTTATTATTATCTATTTTCGATTCTTTGTCAAACCGTTCATACGCATGGACGATGCGGGTTACGAGTTTATGCCGGACGATGTCTTTCTTCGTCAGTTCGACGATGCCGATGCCCTCCACATTATTTAATATACGCAAGGCTTCCACCAGTCCTGACTGCTGCGGACGGGGCAGGTCAATCTGCGACGTGTCGCCCGTGATGATCATCTTTGTGTTCCATCCCATGCGGGTCAGGAACATGCGGATCTGCTGCGGCGTCGTGTTTTGCGCCTCGTCCAGTATCACCACTGCGTCGCTTAGCGTACGGCCTCGCATGAAAGCCAGCGGAGCAATCTGTATGACGTGCTGTGCCATAAGGTCCTGCAACTTCACCTGCGGCAGCATGTCCTCCAGCGCATCGTAGAGCGGCTGCAGGTAGGGGTCAATCTTGTCCTTCATGTCGCCAGGCAGGAATCCCAGTTTCTCGCCGGCTTCCACCGCCGGACGTGAGAGGATGATTTTCTTGGCCTGTTTCTCCTTCAGCGCCTTGACGGCCAATGCTATCGAGAGGTACGTCTTTCCCGTTCCCGCAGGACCTACGGCAAACACCATGTCGTTCTCGTTATACGCGTCAATGAGCCGCTGCTGGTTCTCGGAGCGGGCCTTAATGGGGCGTCCTGACATGGAATAGACCAGCACGTCCTTGGGCACATCGTCACGGATACGCCTTCCCTTCACGATGTCGATGAGGTCCTCTTCCTTCAGCGAGTTGAACTTCAGCACGTGCTCACGCAGTTTTTCTACGCTTTCCTCGAAGGCAGTCATCTGCTCTTCGTCGCCCAACACGCGCAAAACGTTGTCTCGGGCTACTATGCGCAGCTTCGGATAGAACGCCTTGAGCATCTGCAAATGCACGTTGTTGGCGCCGTAGAATACCACGCAGTCAATGTCTTCTAATACAATATGCTTCTCTATCAATTGATATATTTTTTGATTTTGCTTGCAAAATTACAAATATTATTTGTAACTTTGCGCCCCGAAACGGAATATTTTTTATGAAACTGACTAAAAATAGATATTTATTGATATTCGTCATCGTCGTTGCCCTGCTGGCTCTGGTGCGTTTGGCATTTGAGGGAGAGCAGAGTTGGGTGGCTGAAACCCCACCAAACCTCCCCGAAACGGGAGGCTTACCTGCGGACTCCCTCGGGGGACAACAGGAAACAGAACTCCCCCTCCAGTACCCCCACCGCATTCTTGGCGTCAGCAGCTACCACGTGGAGTTTCCTGACAGCAATGACCGGCAGTTGTCGGCAGCCCATCAGTGGGGCGTGAAGCCCGTGAGCAACCGTGAGGATGCTGAGCTGCGCATGAAGGAGCTGGTATATGTGGGTGTCAGTCCTTATTATACAGTGGATAAGCTGCGGGCATCCATTCCTTACCTGGTGCCTCGTGCCAGCATCTTGCTTCAGGATATAGGCCGTGCGTTCCAGGATAGCCTCTATGTCAAGGGTTTGCCCATTCATAACATCATAGTAACCAGCGTGTTGCGTACACAGGAAGACGTTGCCCGTCTGCGTCGTGGTAACGGCAATGCTACGGAGAATTCCTGCCACCTCTACGGCACGACGGTCGATATCTGCTACAACCGCTATCAGCCCATCACCCGCGAGGTGCGTAACGACACCTTGAAGTGGGTGCTCTCAGAGGTGCTGCGCGACATGCGGCGCAACAACCGCTGTTACATCAAGTATGAGGTGAAGCAGGGCTGTTTCCACCTGACGGTCAGATGATTGTACTCATAAGGGCTGATGGGACTTATAGGGCTCAGGGCATCAGCTCCGTTGCCAGGAACTCTTCCCATTGGTCGTGGTAGCCGTTGAACACGTTGATGTCAACGTCACCCTCTATTCCCCTGACTTTTCCCGTTGCCGACAGCTGCCACCAGCAGAGCCGCACGTCAGGCTTGTACTCGCTGTAGCGGGCTATCCAGATGAGGTAGCCACGCTTCAGGTCGGGTGCGTCCTGTAGGTATTTGTTGACAAAGCTCTGGTTGACGTAGATGATGGGCTTGATGCCTGTCTGACGCTCTACGGCACGCAGCCAGACGCGCATCTCGCTGAGCAGTTTCTTCGCACCTCCCATTGCCTCAATCTGCCCGTCGCTGGGCTCCACGTCAAACACGGGCGGGAAGTCGCCCTTGTTGAAGCGGGCAGTCTTCAGGAAGTGGTCTGCCTGCTCAAGGGCATCAGAGGTAGTGGAATAGAAGTGGTAGGCTCCCACGTGGTAACCGTTGGCACGCGCAGCCTTGTAGTCAGCGGCAAAATAGCGGTTGGTGACCGTCGTACCCTGCGTGGCCTTGATATAGATGAACGACACGGGGTAGTCGGCCTCGCCCGTTACGTTCTGTTGGTTATGCTTGCCGAGATTCGTGATGCGTAAAGCCTTCCAGTGAATGGGGAAATGATGACGGCCACGCTCGTGCTGGTAGCGTGAGATGTCGATACCGTAGATGCGCTCAGGCGTGAAGCGCAGGCGTTCGCCCTTGTACTTGCCTTCCACCCAGGTACCCACCTGAATATCCTTGAAAGGGCGCAGGCGGAAGCCGAACCCATGCTGTTTTCCGTTGCTCCATTCTCCCTCGTAGTAGCTGCCGTCAGGCGTCTTGTAGCTGCCGTGCCCAGTGGGCGTGAACGTGCTGTCGAGCTCTCCCAGGTAGATGCCGTCCTGATAGAAACGCAGCCCACGGTTGAAAGGGGGCAGTCCTCGTTGCCAGCACCTGCCGTTCCAGTAGCCTCCATCGCCTATGAAGCAGATGGGGGTGGAGGGTGTTGACGGGTGAACCGTCAACCATTGTGGCCCTATGGGGCTGATCATGCGGCTGGCTTTCAGCTGCAGGATGATGCTGTCGTTGTGGGCGTTGTAGTTGGCAATCATGTCGTAGCCTTCGTCGTCAATGCGGTGGGCACGCAGGTAGTAGCGCAATTCCGATTGCAGGTCCTCATGGATGCGGAGCAGCGAGTCGGCCGTTCTGGCTTGGCTGGCCATCAGCTCGCTACGTGGCGCCAGCGGCGTATGGCGGGCCTGCAGGTCAGGACGCTTTTGCATAAAAGCATAGGCAGCAAGGGTTGCCGTGAAGAGTATTGCAAGCCAAATGGTCAGATTCTTTGCTGTCTTTTGCATGAGTTTCAGAATTATTTTGTATTTTTGCCCCCGTTATGAAGGTTACCTTGTTGCAAATTGATATTGCGTGGGCACAATGCGGAGAGAATATCCGTCGCGCCGATGCCTTGTTGCGGGCCCACCTGGGCAGCGACGTGTATGTATTACCCGAGATGTGGTCAACGGGCTTTGCCACTGAGCCTGAGGGCATTGCCGAGTTGGAGTCTGACAGTCCCTCGTTGCGCTGGATGCAGGCTGCCGCCCTTGAGCACCATTGTGCCGTGTGTGGCTCGCTGGCCGTTCAGACGGCTGACGGAGCCTACCGTAACCGCCATTATTTCTGCACGCCTGATGGTGTGTCCTTCTACGACAAGCACCACCTCTTTACCTATGGTCACGAAGACCGCTTCTTCACGGCTGGGCAGCAGCGTTGCCTGGTGGAGTGGCGCGGTTGCCGTTTCCTGCTGGTCACGTGCTACGATTTGCGCTTCCCCGTGTGGAGTCGCTATACGGCTGAGGCTCCTTACGACGTGATGATTGTCGTAGCCAACTGGCCTCAGTCGCGTCAGACGGCGTGGGAGGTGCTTACCCGTGCCCGTGCCATTGAGAACCAGTGTTTCCTGCTGGGAGTCAATCGGGTGGGCGATGACCAGTATTCCCACTATCAGGGTCAGAGCCGTGTGGTTGACGAGCGTGGCAACATCCTGGGCCAGTGTGCTGATGACGTGGAGCAGGTGCTGACCGTTGACTTGGATCTGGAGGCCCTTCGCTCCGTCCGTCAGCGCTTCCGCGTGTTAGACGATGCGGATAGCTTTGAGCTTTGAGCTTTGAGCATTGAGCTATCAGCCATCAGCCATCAAGCCAGGCATCAATCAGCTTGCGGGCAATTGACAGCTTCTCAGGGATGGTCGGCAGGTTGTCCTTGCGGAACCAGGCACCCTTCGCCAGTTCAGAGCGCTGCAGGTGAATCTCTCCCTCCACATAGTCAGCATTGAATCCCACCATGAGTCCGCAGGGATAGGGCCACGGCTGACTGCTGAAGTATCTCAGGTTGGTAATCTTGATGCCCGTCTCTTCTTTCACCTCCCTATGGACGGCTTCCTCCAGCGTCTCGCCCGTCTCCACAAAGCCGGCCACAAGCCCATAGAAGTGGGTGCGGAAGTTGCGGGCATTCACCAGCAACACCTCGTCGCCCTTGTGTATCAGCACGATAACGGCAATGGCCAGCTGGGGCCACACCTCTTTGCCACACTGGGTACACTTCTTCGAGATGTCCGTGTCCATGCGCATGGGGGCTCCGCAGACGCCGCAGTAGCGGGTGTTCTGGTCCCAGTAGAGCAGCTCATGACACTTTCCCGCCTTCAGGTAGTCGTGCTGTGACAGCAGGTAGTAGCTCTTGCGTAGTCCGCACATCTCATAGCCCTCCAGGTTTGTCACGGGCGTATCCACACAGCAGCCTTTGTCGCCATCCACGTTCATCAGGTGCGTCCAGGGTTTCAGCTCTACGGGCGGTTCGTCGCCCTGAGGTATCTCGAAGCCGTCTGCCGTCTGCCGCAGCAGCAGCTCGTCCTTGCAGAAAATGTAGTATTTCATTTCTTATTCTCCAAACAGTTTCTTACGGTCGCGACGCAGGGCAGGCTCCGTCCACTCCCTGGGCACGAAGCTCCAGTTGTTGTTGGCCTTCGGACGTACAATGCCCATGCGCTCAATCTCTTTCATCAGATAGTAGCGCTGGTCACGTTCGCTCATGGTCAGGATGCGTGAGGGAATGGAGTCTCTGGGAATGCCGGCTCCCTGCGTCAGCAGCTCGCCGCCGCCGTTGCCACGATAGCTGTTCATGGCCACCGTGTAGTATTTTGTCTCTATGAACGGCTCCCCGCTCGACATGCGGATAATCTGTACCTTCTGTCCGTTGGGCTTGGTGACGTCCACCTGATAGTCGATGCCTGCCGCCGAGTCAAAGTTGAAGGTCAGGTTCTTGAATCCGTAGCGCTGCATGTCGCCTGCAGCATCGTCGTTCAGCAGCATGATGGGGTCGTCAGGACTCTTCATCGTGTTCACCCACTGGTCATAACTCATCTCCAGGAACTTGCGAATCTCGTCACCCCTCATGCGCAGCGTATAAATCTGATTCTCAAAACGGTAGAGCTTGAACATGTCCCTGACATACACGTCGCCAGCCTTGATCTCAATGTCAAACGACAATGGGGCGTTGAACGAGATGTCGGCACCCGTTATCTGCAGCTGCAGGTTATGCACGAAGTCGGTGAATGCACAGGAACCGAAGAAGCAGTCCCTGGAATGGATGGGAGCCTGGAACACGCCGATGAAGCGGTTGACGTAGGTCTTGCAGCTGTCAATGGCAGGCTGGAAATGACGGACGAATGCCTTGTCAATAGCATACGGCCGCACATCGACCAGCTCTCCTTTCTTGTTGACTATCTGGAATTTGCCGTCCTTCTTCTCAAGCGTTACTGTGGCGTGGGCCACCTTCAGCGCATTGCACGAGGGGTCCAGACAGATGACGCCTTTCTGTGTGGTGGAGTTGTGCTCTGTGTGGTCGTGTCCGAAGAAGATGATGTCAAAGCCTTCCACCTCCTCGGCCACCTTCTTCGCAGCGTCCTCATTATAATGTAAGGTAGAGATGCCTCCGTCCCAGCCGCTGTGCAACAGGCCCACCACCACGTCAGGATGCTCCTGCTCGCGGACGTGCTTCACCCAGTAACGGCACGAAGCGGTAATCTCCTCAAAGCGCATGCCGCTCCACAGCGTCTCGTTGAGCCAGTAGGGAATGGCAGGCGTCAGCATGCCGATGACGGCCACGCGCACCCCATTGCGCTCTACGATGACGTAGGGTGGGGTGTAGGGCTTGCCCGTTGCCGTGTTGATGACGTTGGCACCCAGCACAGGGCAGTCTAGGTCCTTGATCCATTTGTCATAGACGTCGTGACCCGTCTCCACGTCGTGGTTGCCAAACAGCTCCGCGTCATACTTCAGGTAGTTCAGCACCTCGGCTGCCACGTTCTTCACGTCGGTCTTCACGTAGTTGGTGTAGTAGCAGGTAGGCTGTCCCTGCAGTATGTCGCCGTTGTCCAACGTAATCACAGCGTCCTCGCCCACCTGTCCGCGCAGCTCATTCAGGTAGCTGCTCACCCTGGCCATCGAGCCCTGAAGGGGTTTGTCGTTGAAGAAATCCACAGGGAAGAACGCACCGTGTACGTCCGATGTCTCAATCAGGTGCAGGGTTACTGAATTATCTTGTGCCATGTTTGACAGGGTGTGACATAGCAGTGCTATGCCCAGAATTATGAGTTTTTTTGTCATCATTTTGTTAATATTTGGCGCAAAGATACATAATTTTGCTGACACGACCAAACATCGGCACATTTTTTGCAGCACTTTTTTTGAAATCGACTCCGAGCTTGCTCGCCTGAGTACCGATAAAAAGAAAGCAATAATAACGAAGAAATAGAAAATCGTCAAATAGTAAATAATTATGGCATTCATTGATTATTATAAGATATTAGGCGTTGACAAGAACATTCCGCAGAAAGATGTCAAGAAAGCCTATTTGAAGCGGGCCAAGCAGTTCCATCCTGACCTGCATCCTGACGACCCGAAGGCCAAGGCAAAGTTCCAGGCGCTTACCGAGGCCTACGACGTCATTGGCGACCCTGAGAAGCGTCGTAAGTACGACCAGTACGGAGAGCAGTGGAAGCAGGCCGATGCCTTTGGCGCTGCAGGCGGTCAGGGCGGCGGCTTTGGCGGTTTCGGCGGTAGCGGACAGGGTGGTAATCCCTTCGACGGCTTCGACTTCTCGTCGTTCACAGGAGGCGGCGGCTTCTCGTCGTTCTTTGAGAACCTCTTTGGCGGTGGACGCAGGAAAACCGGTGGTGCTCAGTGGTCAACGGGCAGCGCACGTTCGCAGTCCGCTAACCTCAGGTCCCAGACCTCCAACCTTGAACTGCCCCTGCGCATCGCCCTGTTAGGTGGCGAGGTCATTGTCGAGGCTCCCAATGGCGACAAGCTCAAGCTCAAGGTAAAGCCCGGCACCCAGCCTGGCACCAAGGTCCGCGTGCCTGGAAAGGGTCAGGGAGGACGCGACCTCATCCTCACTTTCAAGGTACGTCTACCTGAGAACCTCACCGACCGTCAGCGTGCCCTGCTGGCTGATGCCCTGCAATAAACCGCACCCCTGACAAGCGTTTCCACAGGTACTCCGAAAAAAAGAACCCAAAAGTTTTGGCCGTTCGGAAATAAAGTATTACCTTTGCACCCGCAAAAAGCGCAAACGAGCAGAAACTCGGCCAATCGAGCAAGCTCGTTGGCCCTCACTTAACCGGAAGGTTGGCAGAGTGATCGATCGCGCTGGACTCGAAATCCGGTATACCCCTTTCGGGTATCGGGGGTTTGAATCCCTCACCTTCCGCAAAACTCAAAAAAAGAGAGTCTGTTCATCAGGCTCTCTATTTTTTTTATCCCATACAATACAAAAACAAAACCCTTCTCCTATGCGCCTGACGGAGCAATGGGCGACTCATTTACATCGTCGCTCGTGTCCTCAAGTTGGGGTAGGGGATTCTTGTGGCTCTGCTTGGCGCCAAGCTTGGTCAGCTTGTTGCAGGTCTGCAGAATACTTTGGCCGCTGGGCAGCAGTTTCTTCTCTGCATCGTTATAGGCAGTGGTGGCTGTCTGCAAGGCCTTGCCTATAGCCTTGTATCTACCCATGAACTGTCCTACCCGGTCGAGCATCTCGTTGGCCAGTTCAAACACCTTCTCGTGGTTCTGGGCTTGCACTATCTGCCTC
>JAEEGF010679101.1_pt1 | contig 12347 bp, 11 predicted proteins | sample 9134171 | NCBI WGS metagenome assembly JAEEGF01 (sample SAMN16246542, study PRJNA631951) | gut metagenome | biome: gut microbiome; feature: rumen; material: AP-attached | host: Bos | place: Iran: Karaj | collected 2018-10 | reverse complement strand
GGTTTTGAAGCCCAAACAAGTATCGACTTGCAGGCTTCATGAGTTATTTCATAAGTATCAGTTTTAGTAACAGCCATTAAGCCATAGCAGTATTCCCTTTCAAAATCTCTAGCTAAATAAAAAATACCATGACTTAATAATAAAGAGTTTTCAGAATCATTATTATTATCTAAATACCTGCTTAATAAATACCAATAAGTACCTGTTCGCCGAGTTGTTTTACAGGTTATAGGACTAAAATGACCATATTTATAATAATCATCCAAATCTTTTTGTAATGATTTTTTTCTTTTAATGTCATTTCTAATACTGTATTTTATAAGGGAAGATTTGTAGTAATCAAAATTATCAGGAACTAATTCTTCAATATCCTTCATTATTTTTTTCTCTGAATCTTGATTGAATAAATTTTTGGGTTCTGGTAGCAATGGTTCAAGCTCAATTAATTTTTCTTTATATTTGTCTTTTGGATAAAAATTTTGAGTCATATTGTCACTAACGCTATTATCATTATAGCTAAAATCTGTTTTACAAAAATCAAATAGTCTTGAATCATTTAAAACGTTTATGTAAGGCTCTATTTTTTTATATTGGTGTGATTGATACAATTGAAATCCAAACACTAATATGATGACAAAACCAAAAGCATAAAATAGTGAAATTACTTTATTCATTAAACTTTCTCTTTATATCATAAACATTAAAAATGTTTTCTGTAATATAGCATTTTTTTTATGGTTTGTCTTTTGTTATATGATATAATCACAGCTAACAGGGAGTAAGCCGATGAAAAAAATCAATTTGTTTTTTATTCTCTTTTTGGTTGGATTAATAAGCCTTCAATCAAATCAGTCTTTTGCTGCTAAGAAAAATAATTCTAATTCAACAAAGACAAAACAAACTCAGAAAAACGATAATACAAGCCCAAGTTCTGTAATCTATGTTTTCCCAGTTGAACAGGAAAAGCAACCTTTTAAACCTGTTAAGCGTGTTATTACAGGGATTTTTACCAATAAACAACAGGAAAAAGCCTTGGAAGAAGATAAAGAAAACGCTCAGAAAGCTGGTGTAATTCAAAAAAGAGAAATTCCTCCCAGAACACTGAATGAAAAAACTATAGCCTGGATTACTCCAATGGGGCTTTATTATCACGACCCTCAAAACAACTGTTTGAATATAAAGGAACGTTCCTGGATTGAAGAAAGAAAAGAAATATTAGGTCTGGAACCCTGTCCCGATTGCTTTAAGAAATTAAACAAGACTCCAGAATATATTAAAAAGTATTCTGCAAATTATGATGTGGCTTCAGCAGATAAATTACTTGATAATTCTCAATTCATAGAATGGATAAAAGATAGACAGCCAGTTAAAGATATTAATTTTATTAGTGGAACAAAATTAATTGCCTACCCTAATGAAGAATTGACAACTCATCAAATGCATCAGATGGCCATAGAAATACAGAATGCTTATATGCGTCAAACATGGCGTATAATCGAAGTTTGGGTTAAGTCAAAACCAGATGTCGTTCAATATGTAAGCTCATTTTCTCCAACCGCTGAACTTCATGGGGTCAGAAAAAGCAGCCCTGCTTCAGATAGTTCGACAGCTAATAGTACAAAGAATAATAAAGCTAAGAAATCTCGTTAAAGAAAGCACTAGATATGGCCGGTCTTTTTGACTTTTCAAATGAATCTATCAGCAGTGGAAATGCTGCAATCTCTGTATACCAACCTTTGGCAGACAGAGTTCGCCCCAAAGCATTAGAAGATGTTTTAGGACAAGATGAAATTTTAGGTCCTGATAAACCCTTAAGAATGCTTATGGAAGCAGGTTTAAGCGGTTCCATTATCCTCTGGGGTCCTCCAGGCTGTGGCAAAACCACCTTGGCAAGAGTCTTAGCAAGTCTTTCTGATTCTGATTTTATACAGCTTTCAGCAGTTACTTCCGGTGTAAAAGATATGAAAGCTGCTTTTGACCAGGCTTTGTATACAAGAAACACCTCTGGTCGTAAAACAATTCTCTTTATAGATGAAATTCACAGATTCAACAAGGCTCAGCAGGATGCTCTGCTACCCCACATAGAATCTGGTGTTGTCATATTTATCGGTGCTACAACAGAAAACCCAAGTTTTGAGGTTAATTCCGCATTACTATCACGATGTCAGGTATTGGTTCTGAAATCCATATCTGTGCCAGCTTTAATGACTATTCTAGCAAGAGCAATAGATCAGGATGAAAAACTTAACAGACCTCCCAAAATAGACATTTCTGATGATAGCATTGAGAGAATCGCAGTTATGGCAGCAGGAGACGCTAGAATCGCTTTAAATGTTCTAGAAACCTGTTGTGAGGTTGCAAGACAGAAAAACGCCGAAAAACCTGTAGTTACACCAGAAATCGTTGCAGAAACTTTTCAAAGCAAACTCTTGCGTTATGACAAAGGCGGTGAAGAGCATTACAATCTAATTTCCGCTTTACACAAGTCTTTGCGCGGCTCAGACCCGGATGCTGCTCTTTATTGGGCTTACCGAATGATTGAAGGTGGAGAAAACTGCCGCTATCTCTTCAGACGAATGATACGTTTCGCCGCAGAAGACATCGGAATGGCTGACCCCTTTGCCATGACTCTGGCAATGTCCTGCGCCCAGGCTTTTGAATATGTAGGTCCTCCAGAAGCCCACTTATTTGTGGCTCAGTTAGTAGTTTATCTGGCTACAGCTCCAAAAAGCAATGCTCTTTACAAGGCAGAAAGCAATGTTAAACGTTTTATAAGAGAAGTTGGCGAACCAGGCGTTCCAATACATCTTAGAAACGCTCCGACAAAACTAATGCAAGAACTGGGTTATGGCAAAGAATACCGTTACCCTCATGATTACAAAGGAGCTTTTTTGCCTGATGAAGACTATTTCCCTATAGGTTGTGAACCAGTTAGCTTCTATAAACCAACTTCTTACGGCAAAGAAAAGCTTATAAAAGAACGTTTAGATAAACTCTGGCCAAACAGGTATAAGAATGGCAAGTTTAGAGCTTAAAGCAACAATAGACAAAATACTATATAGATGCTGGCAATTCTATAAAGCTGTTCTTCCCAGATTAAATCAAAAAGTCTGGGAAAAAGCTTTGAATCAGGCTGACATAAGGCTTAAACCTCTGCTTCAAAACTTAGGAAAAGCTGAAAAAGCTCATACTTTAAGGGTTTTATATTATATTGAAAAAGACAATAGTTTAAGCAGTGATTTAAAAAAAGAATTGTCTGATTTCGCTCTGGTTCATGATATCGGCAAAGCGATAACAAAACCAAGCCTGGCTTTCAAAGTTGCCAAGGTTATACTCAAGCTCTCAAGTGATGCTCACTGTATAGCTGGCTGCAGAGCGGTCTGGCATATTACACATAACAAGAAATTAGCTTTGAGAATCTTAAAACATCATATTAAACCCAATGAAGACCCATTTTTATCTTCTTTTCAATACTATGATGATAAAGCTTGAAAAATATTATATTATAAAAAAAATTGTTCTTTTCAGATACTAATAATTAATATCTGAATTATGACAGGAATAGATTATGTTTGAATCTGAAAAACAAATAGCAGAATCAAAAAAGCCTAATAAAGATACAAATAATCTTTCCTTTTTTGAACGTCATAATCCTTTTCGAGTCAAAAATGAAGATTATGATTTGATTCAATTCACTAAAGATTTTGCAGAATTAACCAATGAAGGAATGTCTACTATTCCTGCTCTAAAAACCCTCTCTTCCAAAATAAAAAATCAGAAACTAAAAAAAATAATTCTAGAATCTATAACAGAAGTCCAATCTGGAACACCACTCTATATCTGTCTCAGTAAATATCCGGATGTCTTTGAAAACATTTATTGCGATTTAATAAAAATAGGCGAAGAAACCGGCCGTTTAAACAGAGTATTGGAACGCCTTCATACTTTACTTGAAAGCCGTGTAGATATTGTTGAAAACACCAATAATACAATACAAGTAACTTCGACAATGATTATTCATGCAATAGTCGAAGCAAGCTTTTTATTGGCTTTTATAGTTCCCCCATTCGCAGGATTATTAGAAAGATTTACAAAACCTGTTTTAACCGTAAAAGTTCTAGAACTTGGAATCTGGTTTCAAAATAACCTTTATTACATTATAGGTGCTTTTCTAGCTGTTTTACTTTTTTATCTTCTGGCAAACCTATCTAAAATAGGAAGATACTATGCAGACTATTTAAAGATTAAAATGCCATTATTTGGAAAACTCATAGAAAATCACACAATAATTCTTTATTCTCGTAATATTGTTGCTATGTATAATTCAGGCACTACTTTTATAGAATCAATGAAAATCTGCAATAAAACAATTCAAAACCATTATTTAAAGAATGCCTTTGAAAAAATAGTTTCAGAAATAGAAAGCGGAAATTCAATAATAGATTCCTTTAATAAAATCAAAATACTGCCAAATTATACTTTGAATATTATTGAACATGGTGAAGAATCAGGTTACATAGACAAAATGTTCATGGAAATAGCTGATAAATACGAAAAGGAATCTAACTCACTTATTACTTCAATTAACACCTATACTAAACCTATTATTTTTACAATAATGTTTATTTTTTGCGGATTAGTATTCTGGTCTCTCTGCTCACCTTTATACAACGCAATTATATGGGCTTTCTTCTTAAAACATTAAATTATTAGCCCCAATTCATCTTCTTTCTGAGAACATTAAAAAAGTTACGTTCTTTGAAAACAACTATATGACTGACTTCTTTTGCTTTAACTATTTCAACTATATCATTGTTCAGTAGTTTAAAATTGGACTGACCATCTAAAACCAGCTCAACTATTGAATGAACGCAAGCTATTCTACAGCTTAAGACTTCATTATCAGCTGCTATAACCGGTCTGGCACTTAACATATGACTATTCAACGGACAAATAACCATTACATTGACCCAGGGAGGAACAATAGGACCGCCCGCAGAAAGAGAATAGGCCGTCGAACCCGTTGGTGTAGAAACAATCAACCCGTCACCCTGATAAGTATTAATTATATTCCCAGAAATTGAAACATTAATCTTTATTACTCTGAGCATTGGAGCCTTTTGAATAACAATATCATTCAAAGCTATACCAGAATATATTTTTTCACCATCTCGATAAACATTGGTGCAAAGCATCATTCTAGGTTCAACGAAATAGTCACCTGTTTTTAATCTTCTTAAAGCATTAATAGCATTCTTAGGGTCTTCTAAAGTCATAAAGCCTAAATGACCAAGATTAATTCCTGCTATAGGAAGATTATATTCAGCATAATCGCTTGCAGCACTAAGAATGGTGCCATCGCCACCCAAAACAACAAACATGTCAGCCTGATTTCTTAAATATTCGCTATCAAACTCTAATTCAGGCATAGAAACCAGCTTTGCCATAGTCGGAGACAATCTTGCCGTAATCTTGTTCTTCATTGTCCATTTCAGCATTGTTGAAACAAGAGGCGGCAAAGACTCTTTCGCAGGATGACAACTGAAAGCTATATTTCTTACAGGTTTTTCTGGTTTATCTTTTAATATCATACTCTTAATTAATTTGGTGGGAATATTTCGTAATAGCTTCTGCCACTTCTTATTGATTTGGCAACACTTCTAGACGACAATCCATAAACTGTGCCCTTATGGCTGTCGCTAATCTTGTCTAGAATAGTTAAAGCAGCCTGCTTCATACCTTTCTTGAAATACAGATTTGCCATAAGAAGCTGTGCATCAAGATTATCCGGGTCATGTTTCAAACAGGTTCTTAGAGACTTTAATGCAGGGTCTACTTCTCCTAATCTGAATAAAGTGTCTCCAAGCTGATAATGAGCTTCTGCCCATAGTGGATAAAGAATAACAACCTGTTCAAAAGCCTTCAAAGCATCAAGATAGTTTCTACTAAGCTTTGCTCTTAAACCAGTATTAAATTCTCTGAATACATTGGTAACTTCTGCGTCTAACGCAGTAAAACCACCATGTCTGGAGCAGTTAACCTCATTATTGCTCCAGGAATAAATACCACCTTTAGGACAAACTGGAACAGAAGTTAAAAGCCCTTCTTTAACAAGATTGTTAAGAGAAAAGTCGGCCTTCACCTTAGGATTTCTTCCAATTAGCTTTTCCTGAGCCATCTGAATAAGAGACATCCCATGAGAACAATCCTGTTTATGCTTTAATTCTTCAAAATATACCGCAGTAAGCAACTTTTCAGATGATTCCTTTTTCTGTTCTACCGGAGCTACAGGAGCATCTGTTGCTCCTTTATAACTGCTCTTTGTACTTATCAAAGGCTTAATAGCATTCTGCTTAGGCTGTAACTTTTCTTCAATGAGCCTCAGACAATTTTCAGCATATTCATCATTAGGATTCATTCTCAAGACAGTAAGGAAAATCTGTCTGGCTTGAACCAATCTTCCTTGTTTAGCTAATAAAGCGCCTTTTAAATCCAATAATCTTATGTTTCTTGGATTAATATTCAAACCAGTAGCAATATATTTGTTTGCCATATCTATTTCATTTTTTCTAGCCGCTGACAACGCCATTAAATAATAGGTATCAGCTTTTGGAGTCTTCTTGGAGTTTTCCAACAAGTCTCTGACAGATATATCAGAAGTAGGTGTCTGAAATTCCTGTGAATAGCCAGGAATACAAACTAAGGCAAACAATAGTGCTGCTATTATTCTTTTCATTCTTTATTAGTTCTCGACAATCTTCTACGCATGAGTTCTGCCCAGCTGATCAAATCTGGATCACCAGCAGAATCTGCTACAGTAGTAAATTCTTTCAAAGCTCTCGGAGCCAGACCTCTGGCAAAATATATCTTACCAAGGAAGAAACGAACTCTTTTATCTTCAGGAGCTAGTTTTTCAGCAGTTGAAGCATATTTATAAGCCTCATTAACGAAACCCAGATTCAGATTTGCATTAATCATAAACAAATGTGCTTCAAGATTATTAGGTTCCAACTTGATTATTTCTCTATAACACCTCATCGCCATCTTGAGTTTACCCATTCTGCGAAGAAGTTCTGAATAATTCATAAGTCCGGGAATATACTTAGGATTAAGAGCTAATACTTTCTGATAAGCCATTAAAGCTTCATTTGGCATATCAGCATTTTCATAAGCCTTACCCATTTCCAAATAAGCTTCTATATCATCTGGAACCTTTTCTATCTGTTTCTTTCTGCTTTCAATAATCTTTGAAGCATCAGAATCGACTTTCTTCTGAACAGTCTTTAAATTATCAGCTATTCCCTGATCGCTATAATCGAAGCTAGCTGCTTTTCTAAAGGCTTTTAAGGCATCGACATACAGTTTTTGATTAGACAAAAGAATACCGATATTATTCCAGATTCCAGCCTGGTCAGGGGCTCCTGTTGTAGCTTTAGTAAATGCAACTATAGCTTTATCCGGCTGATTTGTAGCTTGATAGAGTTTACCCAACTCAAGCCATGATTCATAGGTAGCTTTCTGATTATTTACCAAAGCCTCAAACATCTGAATAGCTTCTTCCAGATTACCCTGCTTAGCAACAGAATAAGCCATTAAATAAGCTGCTTCATAGTTTTCCGGTTCCAACCTAAGTATTTCTGCTGTCAAAACCTGCAGATCAACCCATCTTCCAACAGCTTTTAAAGACTTGGAAAGAGACAGCATAGTTTCAATCTTCTGATGAAACTGACAAGCAAGAGCTTCTTGGAATATTTCGATAGCCCTTTTATGATCACCCTTTGCAGCCATTACTTCAGCAAGTTTTTCTAAGACAAAAGCATCTTTAGGTTTAAGACCTATTGCTCTAGAATATGAACTAACAGCCAAATCATATTTATTCTGTTCCTGATAGAATTGGCCTAATCTGCTGTGGCCATAAGAATCTGTCGGGTGCAATACTGTAGCTCGTTTAACTTCCATTATAGCTAGATCAGTTTTATCCAAGTCCTTATATGTCATACCTAACTGATAGTGAGCATAAGGGTCATCTGGTGATAACTGAATAGCTTTCTGGAACAAATCACGAGCATGTTCCAGCTTCTTTTGAGACTTTTCTAATAAACCAAGCTGATAATAAGCCTTTGCCATGAACTTATTGATTTCAAGAGCTTTTTCAAAAGCTTTCTGAGCTTCTAATATACGCCCTTTCTGGCGAAGCATAGTTCCATAAAACAAATAAACTTCTGCACTATCAGGATTATGCTTTATACAGGCTTCTAAATTTGCCAAAGCATTTTCTGTTTCGCCTCTTTCATCATATAGCTGAGCTAATTTCAGCATTAAAGCGTAATTATCAGGAGTTTTAGCGAGTTTTTCTTTTACATCGTTTATTTCAGTAGCAATACCATCATCAAGGAATTCTGCAAGAGTATCATAGTGCTTATCAACAGTTGGAGACTTAACCACCTGTTCTGGAGCTGCTTCTATGGGTGTTCCCATATCAAGAACGGCTACCTTTTCGGAAGCTTTCGAAGAAGTTTCCAAATCTTTGTCGCTTTCTTCCAAAGAAGCCACTGGGGTTGAAGCATCTAAGGCCTGAACATCGGGCAAATCATTTTCAAAGTTTTCATTTTCGATGGAGTAATCTCTATCTACGAGATTTTTCTCATCTATAAACCAGAATGTGAGTTCTATTAAACCAATTAAAGCAATGATTCCGCTTAGAAGACCGCCAAAAAGCAGAATAAAAGGATGACCTTCACATATTTTGCTCAAATAAAGCAAAGCAAAAATAAATAAACCTAAAACAAGAAAAATAATTGCTTTTTTAGGAGAATTACTTGTTTTAGGTTTGCTGACAGTTTTGGATTCAAACATTTCAGAAACAGGATCGACCAATTTCTTTTCAGACTCTTTTGAATCTGTATTATTATCCAACACTCTACCGCACTGATTGCATAATGTAGCAGTTACAGAATTATTACAACCACAAACTGGACAATTGATCTGAAGTGCACGACCACATGCTGTGCATTTTATTGCATCATCAGGATTAGCTACTCCACAGCCCTGACAATTAACCATAATTATTGAATGCCTCTTTCTAATTAGTTTTCTCTTTAATTATTTGATTATTTTTCTTCTAAATCACTATTCGAATTTTCTTCTTTGTTTTTCTGTTCATCTTCAGATTTTTCATTATCACTGGCATCATCCGCTTCATACCAGAAAGAAGCTACAGGCTCCCCAAGTATTGCCCCTATCAAAGAGCTTATAAAAACAGCAAGATAAGCAGTTTCAAAATCTATGAAATGATATAATACTGGTGATATAAGAACACCAACAATCATACCTATCAAACAACCTATTATTGTTGATTCATAAACAGCTATAAAAGCACCTAAAGCAGAACCAAGAAAAAGACCGACCAAAGAATATTGATCCCCGAAATTACCTGCAAGAACAGAACCTATGGCGCCGAATGCCACAATTAACGTGCATACAAGCAAACACGCCATAGTTCTAGGTAAAGTTCCAGAATAGGAAATAAAACTCATTTTTTATCTCAGTATAGTCTTTTCGTAATAGTATTTGTTTTTGGGGTTTTCTGCTATAAATGTTGTCATTTCAGTAAGCATGCAGTTTCCATCTATTGTTGCTGCTTCCATACAAATGTCTTTTATGCTGTTTAATCTAGACTGAACTTCATTATAGCTACCGCTCTTCATGGGCTTAGTAACTCTGACAACAGCTCTTACAGCATTCTTAGTGCTATATTCAGCTAATGGAATAATATCAAGCTGAACAATCTTATAGCCATTATCTGTTAAAGCTTTTGCTATGTTCTGCTTGATCAAAGCTTTTGTTTCTTCGCTGACTACAACACCCTTAGGCTGTTCACCTTTGTTACGTTCAGCAATCATGCTCCAGAATTCAGCATTCTTTTCTCTAACTTCTTCAGCACGATCTTTCATGTTTTCTGTAATAGAACGAGAAACGCCCAATTCTTTCAACTGTTCAACAGTAGAATCAACGTCGTTGATTTCACCTTCATATTGTCTTTCATTTCCGAAAAATGTTAAGCCAATTTCTTCGTCTACTGCATCAATCAATTCATCACTATAACCTAGATATTCTAAATTAGCTTCAGGATACTCAGCAAAACAATTAGCTGTTAAAAGGATACTTACTGCTGCAAATCCGATAACTATATTCTTTTTCATAATTACTCCCTAATTTATTTTTGTATATTATATTCGTATTAGACTAAATTTTAAAGTCTTTATAGGCTTTTAGTAAATTTTTCATTGTATCTCTTGGATCTTCTATAAAAATCTTTGTGCCAGATATTATATCTACAAAACCAAGCTCTCTTTGATACCTTGGAACAACATGCTGATGAAGATGTTCAATGCTGGCCCCAGAGGAATAACCCACATTATAGCCGATGTTAAAGCCTCCTGGTTTATATAGTTCCTTTAATACATCAACAGTATAAATTTGAACCTGATGAATCACCATGACTTCTTCTTTATTAAGCTGACTTGGTTCTGTTATATGCCTGATAGGGAAAATCAAAACATGGCCTGAGGTATATGGGTAAAGATTAACTGAAACCGCAACTAAATCATTTTTCCAAATCAATAAATTATCTATTTCTGGATTATTCTTACAGACTTCACAAAGTATGCAATCAACTTTGGGACGGTTTTCTCCCTTGACGTAAGCCCTTTTACTCGGTATAAATAACTGACGTTCAAAACTCATTTTTTTTACCTGTATAATATTTCTTCTATTATACTAACAAAAACCTTGACCACTTGCAAGAAAGCCTTTATTTTGTAATTTACAAATCATACAGAATAATAAAGAAATGAAAATACTTAGAATCATAAGCCGAATGAACGTAGGAGGCCCATCCAAACACGTTGCAAATCTATCTGAAGGCTTGAATAAATATAACTGCGAAACTCTGCTAATAAGTGGGCAACCTAGCCATGCTGAAGGCGATATGTTTCAGCTAGCCCACAGCAAACAAATCTCTCTTAAAACAATCGAATATATGAAACGCCCAGTTTCGCCTTTTTACGACATTATATCTTTTATTAAAATTATCATAGAAATAAAACGCTTTTCTCCAGATATTGTTCATACCCATACCGCCAAAGCAGGAATATTAGGGCGTGCAGCTGCATTAGTCTGCGGTGTTCCCAAAATTTACCATACTTATCACGGTCATGTTTTTAAAGGTTACTTTTCAAAATTTATTTCTCTACTTATTCTCGCTATTGAACGCTTTTTCTCTGCTTTTACAACTAAGCTCATAGTTCTGACCCCTAACCTCGCATCTGAATTAAAAGGGCTTTTAAGAATAAAGAATTCAGATAAAATTGAAGTCATACCCTTAGGTTTAGATTTAAATAAAAACCTGTCTACCCCTAGGAAACAAAATATCTGGCGTAAATCAATGGGTTTTTCTCAAAATGATTTAGTTATAGCTATTGTTGCCAGACTTGTTCCCGTAAAGAACCACTATCTGTTAATCAGCTCAATGGAACATCTTTGCAAAAAGTTTCCAGAACTTCATCTCGCAATTATTGGCAATGGTGAAAAAGAAACAGAATTAAAGCAGCAGGTCAAAACCCTTGGTCTTACAAATAAAATTCATTTCTGCGGAATTACAAACGATATGGAAATAGCCTATTCCGATATCGACTTGCTGGTTCTTTGTTCTAAAAATGAAGGCACCCCGGTTGTTCTGATAGAAGCCTTGGCTTCAGGCTGCCCCGTAGCCGCAATTGATGTGGGCGGAGTCAAAGAAGTTCTGAAAGATGGTCTCTACGGACGCCTTCTTCCCTCAAAACCAGAAGAATTTACCCTAGCCTTAGGCAAAGCAATTAATGACATTAAAGAAGGCAAATTCAAGGAATACCCCACTGAACAAACTCGTCAAGAAGTCAGCAAAGCCTACTCTGTAGATAACCTGGTCAAAAACATCTACAAGCTCTACTCAGAACGGACGGACAAGCAAAGCTTGGCGTGATGAGTGGTTAGTGGTGGGTGATGGGTAAGTAGAGCAATAGAGCGGAGTGAGAAGAGAAGTCTACACATTGGTCATAATAAGTATAGCGTATGGGCTTTAGCCCTGAAAGCTATACGTTTATGACAATGGGTAGACTGCTCAAAGCAAAGCTTGGCGTGATGAGTGGTTAGTGGTGGGTGATGGGTAAGTAGAGCAATAGAGCGGAGTGAGAAGGGAAGTCTACACATTCGTCATAATAAGTATAGCGTATGGGCTTTAGCCCTGAAAGCTATACGTTTATGACAATGGGGAGACTGCTCAAAGCAAAGCTTGGCGTGATGAGTGG
>JAEEGF011963399.1_pt1 | contig 12348 bp, 8 predicted proteins | sample 9134171 | NCBI WGS metagenome assembly JAEEGF01 (sample SAMN16246542, study PRJNA631951) | gut metagenome | biome: gut microbiome; feature: rumen; material: AP-attached | host: Bos | place: Iran: Karaj | collected 2018-10 | reverse complement strand
GCATTGTCACTAAGCGATTTCACAGTCGGAAATCTGGCTTCAGGAGCTCTTATGCAGTATCTGAATCAAACTCAGATGATTGCTCTCAGCCAGCTTACCCATATAACGCCTTATATCAACAATAAATATATGCTTCTTGACTCATATACAAGAAGAAACCTTGAACTAACTGAGACCTTAAGAGAGAAGAACAAACGAGGATCACTCCTTTGGGTCCTTGATAAGACCAAAACAGCCATGGGTGCCCGTACGCTAAGGCTTTATACAGAGCAGCCTCTTCTTGATGTCAATGAGATTAATTCAAGGCTCGATGCAATAGGCGAACTCTGTGATAAAAACATGGACAGGGATGAGATAAGAGAATATCTCGGCGCAATATATGATCTTGAGAGACTTTTAACAAAGATTTCCTACAGAAGCATTAATCCCAGGGATATGATTGCATTTAAGACATCTCTTAAAATCCTGCCTCCTATAAAAGACCAGTTAAATGGTTTTGATTCAGAACTACTTAAATCAATTAATACCGGTATAGACGGACTGGAAGATATCTGTGGCTTAATAGAGGACAGCATTATTGATGAACCGCCACTCTCATCAAAAGAAGGTGGATTCATCAAGGAAGGATATGATGAAAACATCGACCTGCTTCGTCGTTCAAAGACTGAAGGAAAGCAATGGCTTTTTGATCTGGAAGAAGAAGAGAGAAACAGAACCGGCATAAAAAACCTGAAGATTAAATATAATAAGGTTTTCGGATATTATATTGAAGTAACAAATTCAAACAAGGATATGGTTCCGGAGGACTATATCCGCAAGCAGACTCTGGTGAACGGGGAACGCTTCGTCACCGAGGAGCTGAAAAACCTTGAGAGCCAGCTGCTCACGGCCAGAGACCGGCTGAATGAGCTGGAATACCGCATTTTCAAGGAACTCAGCGACGCCGTGGCCGCCATGGCCCCTGCCATCCGGGAAACGGCGGAGGACGTGGCGACTCTGGACGCCCTGGCCTCCCTGGCGGAGACGGCGGTGAAAAACAGCTACTGTCTGCCGGAAGTGGACCTTTCCGGCATCATCGACATCCGGGACGGGCGGCACCCCGTGGTGGAGCAGATGCTCTCCGACGGGGTCTTCGTGGCAAACGACGCCCGGCTGGACGCTGCCGGGGAGCGGGCAAGCATCATCACCGGCCCCAACATGGCGGGCAAATCCACCTATATGCGCCAGACGGCCCTCATCGTGCTGATGGCCCAGATCGGCTCCTTCGTCCCCGCCCGCAGCGCCCACATCGGCATCGCGGACCGCATCTTCACCCGCATCGGTGCCTCCGACGACCTGGCCGCCGGGCAGAGCACCTTCATGGTGGAGATGATGGAGGTGGCGGACATCCTGAAGAACGCCACCAAAAGCAGCCTCATCATCCTGGACGAGGTGGGCCGAGGCACCTCCACTTACGACGGCATGAGCATCGCGCGGGCGGTGCTGGAATTCTGCGCCGACCCCCGGAAGCTGGGGGCGAGGACCATGTTCGCCACCCATTACCATGAGCTTACGGAGCTGGAGCAGACCCTCCCCGGCGTGAAGAACCTGAACACCGCCGTGAAGAAGCGGGGGGAGGACGTGATCTTCCTGAGGCGTATCGTCCCCGGCGGGGCGGACCGGAGCTATGGTGTGGAGGTGGCGAAGCTGGCCGGGGTGCCGGACAGCGTCATCCGCCGGGCCAAGGCAGTGCTGCTGGAGCTGGAAAAGCACGCCGTGCCCATCTCCTTTGAGGCTTCGGAGGATTTGCCGGAGCCGGAGGAAAGCCAGCTGAGCCTGGGCAGCCTGGGGGCGGAGCAGGCCATGGACAAGCTCCGGGATCTGGATATCAACACCCTGACCCCGTTGGAGGCCATGAACATACTCTTTGAGCTGAAAAAACTGCTGCGGGAGGAGTAGAAGCGTGGAAGAAAAAAAGACGGAAGAGAAAAAGGACAAGCTTCTGAAGCGGCACCGCTGGCTGTGGAAGCATGTGCTTCCCGCGCTGCGCTTTTTCCTGCGTCTGCACTACGGCCCCTTTGACTTTGCCCCGGCCCCGGAGCTGGAGGGCGCCTATATCGTGCTGCCCAACCATTCCTGCGGCGGGGACCAGTTCTTCGTCGCCTTCAGCTTCCTGAAAAAGCATATGTACTTTGTGGCCAGCGAGCACGCCTTCCGCAAAAAGCTGCTGGGGGCGGTCATGCGCTTCGCCACCGGCCCCATCTCCCGCGTGAAGGGCACCGTGGCGGCCTCCACGGTGCTGAGCATCATGCGCTGGCTGCGGCAGGGGGTGCCCATCTGCATCTTCCCGGAGGGGAACCGAACCTGGAACGGGCGCAGCCTGCCCCTGCACCCCACTACCGCCAAGCTGCTGCGCACCTCCGGGGTGCCGGTGATGACCTACCGCATCGAGGGGGGCTATCTCTCCGACCCCCGCTGGTCCCATTCCCTGCGCCGGGGCCGCCTCCGGGGCGGCGTGGTGCATATCTACCAGCCGGAGGAGCTGAAAAAGATGTCCCTGGCGGAGATAAACGAGCGCATTTCCGCCGACCTCTGGGTGGATACGGATGAGAGCCAGAGCCGGGAGCATATCCCCTACCGGGGCCGCCGCCTGGCGGAGGGCCTGGAGGAAGCCCTCTTTATCTGCCCCAAGTGCGGGGGCGTCGGCACCCTGCGGGGCAAGGGTAATGTGTTTTCCTGCGCCTGCGGCCTGCGGGCGGAATACGGGGAGGACGCCTTCTTCGACGAAAAGGCCCCCTTCCACAGCGTGGCCCAGTGGGACGACTGGCAGCTGGGCGAGCTGCGCCGCCGGGCCGAGGCGGGGGATATCCGCTTCTCGGACGAGGGGGCGGAGATCTGGCGGCTGGGGGAGGAGCACGAGACCACTCTTATGGGGAAGGGCACCGTGACCCTGGATAAAGACGGCCTGCGCCTGGGCAGCCTGCATTTCCCCCTGGCGGGCATGCAGGAGCCGGAGCTCTGCCACCTGGCGGGAAAAGAGACCATGATGTTCACCAATGCCGAGGGGAGCTTCGAGCTCCGCTTCCGGGGCAGCCCCAGCCGACGGAAGTATCAGCTGCTCATCAAGGAATTCCTTGCCTTGGGGCAGGAGCAAAAAGCGCAATAAGGGAAAAGCACGCCCTTTTCGGCGTGCTTTCGCATAGATACAAGAGCCGGGAAGCATACTGCGGGAAAGGAGGTCTTGCCGTGGCCAATCATCTTTCGGGGGAAACGAGCCCCTATCTCCTGCAGCATGCTTCCGACCCGGTGGACTGGTATCCCTGGGGGGAGGAAGCCTTCCGCCGGGCCAAAGAAGAGGATAGGCCCGTCTTCCTCAGCATCGGCTATCTCAGCTGCCACTGGTGCCATGTGATGCACCGGGAGAGCTTCCTCGACGGGGAGATCGCCGGCCTCCTCAACGGAAGCTTTATCCCCGTGAAGGTGGACCGGGAGGAACGGCCGGACCTGGACAGCGTGTATATGGAAGCCTGCCGGGCCTTCACCGGCGGCGGGGGCGGCTGGCCCATGACCTTGTTCCTCACCCCGGAGGGCCGCCCCTTCTACGGCGGCACCTATTTCCCGCCCCGCTCCCGCCGGGGGAGCATCGGCCTGCGGGAACTGCTGGAAACCGTCCGGGACCGCTGGGAGGAAGACCGGGAAGAACTCATTCAAAGCGCGGAAAAGCTCACTGCCGCCCTCCGGCGCAATGCTTCGGAGCCGGAGCCCTTCGACGGGGATGACGCGCTGATCCAGGGCGGTCTTTGGGAACTGCTCCATTCCTTTGACGAAGAATACGGCGGCTTCGGGCAGGCCCCGAAATTCCCCATGCCCCAGCTTATCCTGTTTGCCCTGCAGCAATATGAGAAGCGGGGGGACTCTCGGCTGCTGGCCCTGGTGGAAAAGACCCTGGGGACCATGGCCGAGGGCGGCATCTTCGACCAGATCGGCGGCGGCTTCTGCCGCTACGCCACCGACCGGGCCTGGCGCATCCCCCATTTTGAAAAGATGCTCTGCGACAACGCCCTGCTGCTCCTGGCGTATGTCCGGGCTTTCCGGCTGACCGGAAAAACGCAGTGGCTGGACACAGCGAAAATGACCGCCGATTATGTGCTGCGGGAACTGCGAAGCCCGGAGGGGGGCTTTTACAGCGCCCAGGATGCAGACAGCCAGGGTGAGGAGGGGCGCTACTACCTCCTGACGCCGGAGGAAATGCGCTCTCTGCTGGGAGAGGAGGAAGGGGAAGCCTTCTGCGCCGCCCTGGGCATCGAGGAAAAGGGTTATCTTGCCGGAGGGAGCATCCCCCACCGCCGCGGGCCTCTCCCGCCGGAGGTGAAAGCCCTGCTCCCCCAGGTGCGGGAATGGCGCGCGAAGCGTTATCCCCTGGCCGCGGACGACAAGGTGCTCTGCGCCTGGAACGCTCTTATGATCGAGGCCCTCTGCGAACTTTACCGGGCTTGCGGGGAGGAAATCTACCTGACGGCGGCGAAGCAGGCCCAGGCTTACCTGGACGCCCATCTGCGGGAGGGGACCCAACTCTATGTCAGCTTCCGGGCGGGGAAAAAGGGTGTCCGCGGCCAACTCAGCGACTACGCTGCGGAGATTTCGGCGCTGCTGGCCCTCTGGGGGGCGACTTTGGAGCCGGGATATCCGGACCTGGCGGAGGCCTTGGCGGATAAGGCCGCGGCCGCCTTCTTCGACGGGGAAAAGGGGGGCTTTTATCTCTATGACAAGGAAGGGGAAGCCCTGATCCTCCGGCCCAAGGAGAGCGCCGACGGCGCCCTGCCCGGCGGCAACGCGATGATGCTCCGCTCCCTGCTGGCGCTCCAGGCTCTGCGACCCTCGGAAGCGCGGGAGCAAGTGCTGGCTAAGCAACTGCGCTGGCAGGCCGCCCATGCCCGGCTGGACCCCATGGGCCACGCCGCCTTTCTCGCCGCCCTGTCGGACCGGCTGGAGGAGCCGCCCCAGGTCACCGCAGTCCTGGGGGACAAGGCCGATCTCCGGGCCCTGCCCTTCCGCATCCCGCCGGAAGCCGCCCTGCGCGTTATCATTCCGCCCACGGCGGAATACCCCCTCCTGGAGGGGAAAACGACCTACTATGTCTGCCGCGGCAGCGTCTGCCTGCCGCCGGTCACAGAACTGGAGTAAGGAGTGATCGCCCATGTCCGCCCTTGACAAGCACATGAAAAACCCCTACCTCCCCTCCTGGGAGTACATCCCCGACGGGGAACCCCACGTCTTCGACGGGAGGGTCTATGTCTACGGCTCCCACGACCTTTTCAACGGCTGGGTATACTGCCTGGGGGACTACGTCTGCTGGTCCGCCCCGGAGGGGGACCTGAGCGATTGGCGCTACGAGGGCGTCATCTACCGCAAAACCCAGGACCCGGACAACCGGGAAGGGGATCAGTGCCTCTACGCCCCGGACGTGACCCGCGGGCCCGACGGGAGGTATTATCTCTACTATGTGCTGGACCACCAGGACATCGTCTCCGTGGCCGTCTGCGACAGCCCGGCGGGGCAGTATGAATACTACGGCCATGTCCATTATCCCGACGGGACGCTGCTGGGCATGAAGCCGGGGGACGACCCCCAATTCGACCCGGCGGTGCTGACAGAGGGGGACAGTACCTATCTGTATACCGGCGGCGTCTGCTTCCGCCTCGAGAAGGAGAAGGGCGGGGCCATGGGCACCAGGCTGGATAAGGATATGCTCACAGTGCTGGAGGGGCCGGTGTTCGTGGTCCCCAGCGCCAAGGTGAGCCGGGGCACCGGCTTCGAGGACCATGAGTTTTTCGAGGCCTCCTCCATCCGGAAATTCGGGGACCTGTATTATTTCGTCTATTCCTCCGTCTGGATGAACGAGCTTTGCTACGCCGTCAGCCCTACTCCCCTGGGCAAATTTACATATGGGGGCGTCCTGGTGAGCAACTGCGACTATGGCATCGGCGGCTGGAAGGACAAGGCAAAGAAGACCACCGTGGGGGGCAACAACCACGGCGGCCTGGTGGAGGCGGCGGGACAGCGCTATATCTTCTACCATCGCCATACCAACGGCACGGAGTTCAGCCGCCAGGGCTGCCTGGAAAAGCTCACCGTCCTGCCCGACGGCTCCATGCCCCAGGTGGAAATGACCTCCACCGGCGGCGGAGCCCCCTTCGAGGGGAGGGGCGAATTCCCCGCCTATCTGGCCTGCAATCTCTTCTGGGAGGAGCTGCGGCTGGACCGGCAGGCGCCGGGCAGGCCCCGCATCACCCAGGACGGGCGGGACGGGGACGAGGAGCCGGCTTACGTGGCCAGTATCGTGGACGGCGTCACCGTCGGCTTCAAATACTTCGACTGCCGGGGCGTCCGGCGCGTCACGGTCCTCACCAGGGGCTACGCCGGGGGCTGCTTTGAAGTGCGCACGGACCTTGGCGGGGAGGCCCTGGGCAGCATCCCCCTGGGCTTCCGCAACCAGTGGACCCCCTTCACAACGGAGATCGCCATCCCCGACGGCGTCCATGCCCTGTATTTCACCTACCGCGGCCCCGGCACCGCCATGCTGAAGTCTTTTGTCCTGGAATGAGGAGGGCGGAACGATGGAACTGAAACGGCTAAGTTACCCCTATCCGTACATACCGGTTTCGGAGCGCGCCGCTTTGCTGCCCCAGCGCAGCATCTGCTCCATTGCCCCGGCGGAGGACCCCGCCGACGCCCTCTACACCGGCAACGGCTCCCACCGCATCGACGTCACCGGCCAGCCTTACCGGGATAGTCTGACGGTCAATATGGAACTGCTGCAGGAGCCCAAGTGGAAGGAAACGCCCCAGCCCCCGGACCTGCGGCCCTATCTGAAGGACATCCGCGCTTCCCTCCTGGAGGGCAAGCCGGAGATCGCGGACCGGCTCCTGGAGCAGGCCCAGCGGGAGGCGGGCCACGGCAAGTATATGGACCTGGACGCCCCCATCTCCTACCCCATCGAATCCCTGCGGACCCATGAAGCCTTCCGCCTCGCTTTCCTCCGTCCGGAGGCGGCGGGTACGCGGGATTATCTCCGCTGGCTGGACCTGGGCAGCGGCCTTATCACCACCCGCTGGACGGATGAGCGGGGCAGCTTTGCAAATGAATATCTCTGCGTCTGGGAAGGGGACTTCGTGGCCGCACGCCTCACCGCCCCGGAGGGGGCGGGAGAGCTGGAAGTTCGCATCCGGCTCCCCGGCGGCCCCGGCCCCTTCGGCCGCGTCAGCCTGGAGCACTCCGTCTGCAAGGTGGAGCGCAGCCCGGAGCTGATCACAGCGGCTTACCAGTATGACCCCGCCCTCTGCGAGGACCGGGGCTTCATCCTTCTGCTGCGCTTCCTGCCCCTTGGCGGGAAAACGGAGCTGACGCCGGAGGGCGTCCGCCTTCGGGGCGGGCGGGGCCTCCTGGTCATGGCCAAGGCCATCCGCGTGGAGGAGGGCTTCCGCTTCGGCTGCGAAAAGGAGGCAGCCGAAGCTTTCCGAGCCGTCACCCCGGATTTCGACGCCTGGGTGCAGGCAAACCGGGCCCGCCTGGGGGAGCGGATGGACCGCTCCAGGCTACGCCTGGGCCGGAAGGAGGACCATGTCCTCTCCGGTGAAGAACTCCTGCGGGATTGCCGGGACAGGGGCAAAGCCTACGGCGTGCTGATGGAGAAGCTCTATGACCTGGGCCGCTTTTACCAGATCATCGACACGGGGGTCCTGCCCCCCATGTGGGGCCAGCACAACATCAATACCAATCTCCAGGTCTGCGCGGGGAACAACACCGGCCTCTTTGAGGAGATGCAGGTCTATTTCCGCTACTACGAGACGAAATTCGAGGATTTCCGCACGAATGCCCGGCTGCTGTTCAATGCCCGCGGCCTGCTGGCCAGCGTCCACTGCGACTATGATTCCGGCCTATTGTACCATACCTCCCGCACCTATCCCCACTATTGCTGGACAGGGTGCCTGGGCTGGGTATACAATGAGTTCTGGGGCTACTGGCTCTGTACCGGGGACCGGGACTTCCTCCGGGAGCGGGTGGTGCCCGCCCTGAAGGAGATCGCCCTGTTCTTTGAGGACTACGCCTGCGACCGGGATGAAAACGGAAAGGTCATCTTCTACCCCTCCTTCTCCCCGGAGAACCCCACCCCCAACCCGGATTACGCCACCGTGACGGGCCGGGACCGGCACCCCACCCGCATCAACAGCGTCATGGACATCGCCATCTGCCGGGAGGTGCTTTGTAACCTCATGGACGCCTGCCGCACCCTGGGCATCGAGGAGGAAAACCTCCCCCGCTGGCAGCACCAGCTGGAGGATCTGCCCACCCTGCTCACGGACGAGGAGGGGGCCCTGAAGGAATGGGCCTGGCCCACTATGGAGGAGAACTACAACCACCGCCATGTATCCCACCACTACGACGTGTGGCCGGGGCGGGCGGCCACCCCGGAAACGGATCCGGAGATCGCGGAGGCCATCCGCATCTCCAACCGGAAGCGGGGCCAGCAGGACGACTCCGCCCACGGCATCATCCACCGGGCCTTCACCGCCATCCGCCTGAAGGACCTGGAGGAGCTGAAGCAGAACCTGAGCCAGCTCCTGGAGCATGGCTTCGTGCGCCGCAGCCTCTCCACCGCCCACTTCCCCTACCGGGGCCAGTTCCCGGACCTGCAGGGGGCCATGCCCGCTCTGGTTCTGGAAATGCTCGTCTTCTCCGCACCGGGGGTGGTGGAGTTCCTCCCCGCCCTGCCGGACAAGCTGCCCGGCGGCAGGCTGGAGGGTGCCTGGCTCTATACCTGGGTGAAGCTGGAAAGCCTGGAATGGGACGAAAAAGGGCTGCGGGCGGTGCTGACACCCCTGCGGGACCAGACGCTGACCCTGCGCTGCCGCCGCCCGTGGCGGGAATTCCTGCTGAACGGGAAGGCCGCCGCAGCGGAGGGGGACCATGTGACAGCCCCGGTCCGGGCCGGGGAAAAAATGCAAGTCGCGCTGGTATTCCAGCGATAACGGGAGGAAGGAACCCATGTATTATTTTTCCGATACGCCTTACCGCCGTTTTTCGGAGATCCAGGAGGCCGTGCGAAAAGGCGAAATGCGCCTCAGCTACAACCGGGCCACAGCCATCCGCGTCGCCAGCGAGCGGCGCAAGAGCTTCGCTCTGATGTATCTCTATATCCCCGCCGTCACAGCCGTCGTCCTTTATATCCTCACCATGTACCTGCCCATCCCCAAAACGGTGATCCTCTTTGCCCTGGCCGGGATCGTGCTCTATCCCTTCGTGCCCTATATCAGCCGCGTCATGGTGATCGCCGGGATCGTGCTGATCTTCCTTCCCATCTGGTTCCTGCGGGACTCCATGTGGGTCCTGGCCATCGGCGCGGGAATCATCGTCATCCGCTTCACCTATGACCTCTGGTGGCTGTTCATCTCCCGCGCGGCGGACCGGGCGCTGCTGGAAAACGAAGCCGTGTTCGAAGCGGAGTGGAAACAGAAGACCGTCGCCCTCCAGAGCGACGACGATGGGAGCTATTACATGTTCGGCAAGACCCGGCCCGAAAAGCAGAAGAAGGATAAAAAGGACAAAAAGACAGACCAGAAAGAAAAAGAGGACGGGGCCGCCAAATGAGCGGTCCCGTCCCGAAATCCATGGGCGTGCTGCAAACGGAGAATTATATATGGATCCGCCGCAGTTTTCTTTTCCTGCCGCTTCCCGCCCTCTGTTCCTGCCGAAGGCAGACAAGACAACATGTATCTTTCAGGAATCCCACAAACACAGTTCAGAAAATGAGCGCTTCCCCGCTAGCAGGGGAAGCGCTCGGTTTCCGGGAAATCCGCCGTGTATCTTCCTTCCCGGTAAGGAGAGACGGCAGATGACAACTACATCATAACAAAATAACGGGAGGATCAGCCTCCGGTAGAACCCTTAGGTTTGAATTCTTTGCCATCATAAGTGATGCCACTCTTATACTTCTGAGACTCAGTGTGAGCAGTGGTCTCAACCGTAACTGAATCCGCGGCAACATCAATTGTGACTGTAAAAGTGCATTTGCCAACCGTGACGTCACCAACACTAGCGGTGGGGTCTTCCAGGGTCAGGTATTTAGCGACAGCTTCGCCATAAGCAGAGCGGGCGTTGGCCTCATCAGTGGCGACCCTGGACTTTTCCAACTGGCTGGTGAACACGGGGATGGCGATGGCAACCAGGACGGCGATGATCGCGACGACGATCAGCAGCTCGGCCAGGGTGAAGCCCTTTTTGTTCATCTTCTTCATTAAGTTCGTCTCACTCCTCATTTATGTTTGGGCAATGGGCAAACAGCCGTTGTCCGGGTACAACAACAGCATACGCAGCTGCATGAGCTTCCGCCCAAGGCCCCAAAGGTATCTGCATGATAACATAAACCATCCCCGATGTCCAGCCTTTCCTTTCCTAAAATGGAAACAAAAAGTTAGTTTATTTGTGTACTCCCATCCGGATAATCCATACATGTTTATTTGCAAAACCCGCGACTGCTTCCCCGCGGAAAAGCGGATCATCGGGACGCCGCCATCGTCACCGCACAAGCCGCAATGCCGCACACTGCTCCGGAATCGGGCCGATCCCGCTATGCCTTCCTTTCCTCGTTTCTCTTTCCCGCCCCCTTTTTATACCGCAAAGTTTACATTGGAGGCGGCGTCCGGTATAATATAAGAAAAAACCTGCTTCCCGCGTTTTGTGCGCGGGCAACGGAAGGAGATACGCCCAATGAACAGCACTCTCAGCGGTATCCGGGTGGTGGAGCTGAGCACCTTTATCGCGGTGCCCGCCTGCGCCCGTTTCTTTGCGGACCTGGGGGCCGAGGTGGTCAAGATCGAAGCCGCCTCCGGCGACGCGGTGCGGTGGAACGGCACCAGCGAGGGGCGGCCCGACGACCCCTATGAAAACACCACTTTTGACCTGGAAAACGCCAACAAAAAGGGGATCGTCCTGAACCTGAAGGCCCCGGAGGGCAAGGAAGCCCTGATGCGCCTGCTGGCGGGGGCGGACGCCTTCCTCACCAACTGGCGGCCCCAGGCCCTGGAAAAGCAGGGCCTCACCTACGAAGCCCTCCACGAGCGCTTCCCCGCCCTGGTCTACGGCACCCTCACCGGCTATGGGGACAAGGGGCCGGACAAGGACCTGCCGGGCTACGACTTCACCGCTTACTGGGCACGCGGCGGCTTCATGGACTCCCTGCGGCAGAAGGGGGAGTGGCCCATCAACCTGGTGCCCGGCATGGGGGACCACCAGGCGGGCTTCTTCCTGGCGGCGGGGGTCATGGCGGCCCTTTTCGACGCCAAACGCTCCGGCGTGGGGAAACGGGTCAGCGTGAACCTGCTCCACGCCTCCGTGTGGGTCCAGTCCATCATGGTGCAGGCGGCGCAGTATACGGAGCTGGGGCAGAAATACCCCATCTCCCGGCGCACGGCGGACAACCCCTTCAACTGCGCCTACCGGACGAAGGACGGACGCTTTCTCCAGATCTCCATGCCACCCTTCGACCAGTTCTATCCCCGCTTCATGCCCCTGATCGGCCGGGCGGACCTGGTGGGGAACGAGCGCTATACCATGGACAGCATCACGAAGAACAAGCTCCACGCGGAGTTCATCGACATTCTGACAGAGGCCTTTGAGAAAAAGACCGCCGGGGAGTGGGACGAGATATTCACCGCAAACGACATCCCCCATTCCGTGGCCCAGAGCTGGGAAGAGGTGCTGGCCGATCCCCAGGCCAGGGCCAACGACGTATTCTACGAGATGGAATACCCCAAGGCCAGGCGCAGCCTGGTGCGGCAGCCGGTCTTCGTGGGGGACGAGCTGCCGGACTACGCCCCCGCTCCCCTGCTGGGGCAGGACAGCGAAGAAGTGCTGCGGGGCCTGGGCTACGCGGAGGAGGAACTGCGGGCCATGCACGAGAGCGGCGTTTACCAGACCTGGGACGACCTGAAGGCGAAGCACCATGGCTGACATCCTGACCATGGGCATGGACGTGGGAAGCACCACCTCCAAATGCCTGATCCTGAGGGACGGGGAGGAGATCCTCGCCTCCGCCCTCATTCCCGCCGGAACCGGCACCAGCGGCCCCCGCCGGGCCCTGGAGGAAGCCCTGGCAAAGGCGGGCTGCACCCGGGAGGACATGGCGGCGGTGACCGCCACGGGCTACGGGCGCGGCACCTTCCCCGGGGCGGACTACACCGTGAGCGAGCTGAGCTGCCACGCGCTGGGGGCCCGCGCCCTGGACCGGGAGGCGTGCACCGTCATCGACATCGGCGGGCAGGACGCCAAGGCCCTGCGCCTGGGGCCGGAGGGGCAGCTGCTCAGCTTCCT
>JAEEGF011278357.1_pt1 | contig 12348 bp, 8 predicted proteins | sample 9134171 | NCBI WGS metagenome assembly JAEEGF01 (sample SAMN16246542, study PRJNA631951) | gut metagenome | biome: gut microbiome; feature: rumen; material: AP-attached | host: Bos | place: Iran: Karaj | collected 2018-10 | reverse complement strand
CTGATGAAGAGGTTATCCTTCTTGGTGTTAGATATCTTCGGATTGTATCGCTTATGTATTTAACATGGTCCATTTCCGAGGTTTACGTATCTGTTATACGAAGCATCGGAAGAGTAGGTATTGCCACATTTATAAGCTCTGTTCCTCTGGCACTTAATATCTGCCTTAACGCCGTATTTATTTTTGGACTTTTCGGGGCTCCTAAAATGGGTATAACGGGTGTTGCTCTTGCTACCACTATATCAAGAGTTATCCAGCTTATCCTTTGTTTTGTGGTGTCCGCAAAGTCTGATATCAAGCTTAAATTCAGCCTGATATTTGTAAAGAGCAAAATGCTTTGGAAAGACTTTATCAAGATGGCTGTTCCTGCGGTGCTTAACGATGTTGTCTGGGGGCTTGCTTATTCCATGTACTCATTTATCATGGGTCACATCGGATCTGAAATAGTGGCGGCAAACTCAATAGTTTCTGTTTGCAGAAACTTTGGTACGGTACTTGGTTTTGCACTTGCCGGAGCTGCAGGTATAATACTTGGTCAGCTTCTTGGAGCAAATAAATTTGAAGAAGCAAAGCATGCAGCCCACAGACTGGTTATCCTTTCTGCTGTAACAGGCCTTGCAGGCGGACTTCTTATTTATGCATGCAAGCCGCTTATCCTTGCTTTTGCGTCAAGATCCCTTGAACCGGCTGCTCTTGAGATGCTTAGCTTTATGCTTCTTATCCAGACCTATTACTGTATGGGCCAGACCGTAAATACCATCATCATCGTAGGTGTTTTCAGAGCGGGAGGAGACTCAAGGTTCGGCCTTATCTGCGATTCCATCGACATGTGGTGCTACGCTGTTCCGCTTGGCCTTATTGCAGCTTTCGTGCTTAAACTTCCGGTAAAGTGGGTATATTTCCTTCTTCTTACCGACGAATTTGTTAAGTGGCCCTGGGTATTTAAGAAATATTTCAGTTATTCCTGGCTTAAAAATATCACCAGAAATGACGTATAAAAACGTATCGTTGTTTCATTCCTTAAGCACAGCTTAAGAGCTAAGAATGGAGATAAATATATGAACAGAAGCCTTAAAAAAGTCTTTTTGCTTTTTGGTATCGAAGGTGTTCTTTTTCAGTTTGTAAATTCCGTTGGAGCCTACGGAAACACTATTTATGCCACCAACCTCGGAGCAACGGATACACAGATCGGACTTATTCAGACGGTCCCGAATCTTGTGGCACTTATCCTTCTTATCCCTATCGGTATCCTTGCAGACAGGATGAGGTTTGAAAAGACCGTGCCGGCGCTTCTCCTTTTCCTTATGGGAGGAGCCTATACAGGGCTTGGTTTTGTACCCGGGCTTGGAAATGACAGGATGATCTTTTATTTTCTGTTCCTTGGAGCCGGAGTCGGTCTTATGGCAGGGTATAACGCCCAGTGGCAGGTGCTCTTTGGCGCTGTAACAGAGACGGAATCCAGAAACAAAGTGTATACCTTCAGAAACAGGTGTATGTTCTTTATTGGGACAATTATCCCGCTTATCTGCGGAGCCATGCTTAGCAGTCAGGCGCATTCTGAAGGCAAGCTTACGGCTCTGAGAGTTTTTTACTTTATCTCGGGGGCTTTCCTTATTATCCAGGCTTTCATTATCCTTGCGCTTCCGTGCGAGAGAAAAAGTGATGATGAGATGCTTGCTGTCGGAAGGTTTAATCTTAAGTCATTCCTTGAGGCCTTTGTTTTCGTATTTAAAGACAGAAAGTTTCGCGGCTTCTTTTTCCTTATCATGTTCTTTTATCTTACCTGGCATGTGGACTGGAGCATGTGGTATATAGAAGAGATAGGGTATATGGGGTTAAATGAGTTTCATCTTGCGGTTTTCAGCGGACTTATATGCGTATTTCAGCTTATTTTTATGGGCTTTTTCAGCAAGTTTGACAGCAGGTTCGGGCCGTACCGAACTATGCTTTTTGCTTCCTTTGCCCTGGCGCTTTGTCCTTTTACGGTAGTTGTCTGCAGCTTTGTACCTATGCAGATAAGACCTTATTTGTTTATAGGAATGGGGCTTTTTGGAAGCGTGCCGCAGTGCGCTATAGGTCTTTGCGTAGTAGAGATGCTGCTTGAAGTATTGCCGGGCAAAAACAGGGCACTTGTAACCAGTATCTATACTATGTTTATTACACTCAGTAACTGCCTTATGCCACTTTTTGGAGTAAAGATCTACGAGGCACTGGGCGGCAATATATTTGCGGTGAGAGCCTTCAATATAACATGGTTTACCCTTAGAATGCTTGTATTTACCACGCTTATCATAGTTGGAAATAAAAGAAAAAATCTATAACTATATAATAATTTAAAGGAGGGCCAGATAATGGCAAAGATTTATGCATCCACATCGGATAAATTAAGCGAAAGAGAGTTAAAGCACGCCGAGCTTACAAGGTGGGCGGCAACCCAGGGAATGGTGCTTCTTGAAAATGACGGTACACTTCCCATAAATGTAAAGGATACTCCCAAAGTTGCACTTTACGGAGCAGGTGCTAGAAATACCGAAAAAGGCGGCACAGGTTCAGGAGATGTAAACCAGAGATTTGTGGTAAATATCGAGGAGGGCTTTAAGAAAGCAGGCTTTGAGGTCAGCAATCAGGACTGGCTAGGGAGATATGATGCCCTTGTGGAAAAACTTCATACAGAGTGGTTTGCAGGGATCAAAAAAGAAGCTGAAGAAAAGCATATCCCGTTTTGGTACCTTATGTTTGAAAATCATTTCAGAGCACCATACGGAGTAGAGATAACAGAGGAAGACGTTAAAAATTCAGACACCGACACAGCCTTTTATATCATTACCCGTAACTCAGGTGAAGGTGCAGACCGTACCGACACCGAGGGTGATTATGAGATAGCAAAAGAAGAAAAGGAAGACATGATCTTTCTTACAAAACACTACAAAAAGGTAGTCGTAATACTTAATGTAAGCGGCGCTGTGGATACCAAGTTCTATAAGGAGATACCGGGGCTTAATGCTCTTTTCCTTATGAGCCTTGCGGGAACATCAAGCGGAGATTCACTTCTTGAGGTTCTTACAGGTAATGTTACTCCGTGCGGCAAGCTTTCAATGACCTGGGCAAAGAACTATATGGATTATCCGTCTTCAAAGACATTCTCTTTAAATGACGGAGATGCGGTAACAGAAGAGTATACAGAAGGAATCTATGTTGGATACAGATATTTTGATACCTTTAATGTGGAGCCTGCTTATGCCTTTGGGTTTGGCGGTTCTTATACCACATTTGATATCAAGACCCTTGGAGTTACTGCAGACGGTGAAAATGTCAGCGTAAAGGTATGTGTTACAAATACAGGAAAGACATATAACGGCGCCGAGGTAGTGCAGATCTACGTATCAAAGCCTGAAGTAAACTTAGAAAAGCCTTACCAGGAGCTTCTTGCTTTTGGAAAGACCAAGGCTCTTGCGCCTGGGGCAGAGCAGGAACTTACAATTACATTTCCTACAGAGCGCCTTGCTTCCTACTGCGAAGAATGTGCTTCATATGTAATGGAAGCAGGAAAATATTATATAAGAGTCGGAAACAGCAGCAGAAACACTCATATAGTTGCAGCTATCGAGCTTGATAAACCTTGCGTAACAGAAAAGCTAAAGAATATCCTTGTTCCGGAAAAGAAGATAAACGAGCTTTCAAACAAGGGAGTTAAGTCCTACTCTTATGAAGGTGAAGAAAACGAGAAAAACAGCGCAGTTATAATTAAATTAAATGCAGATTTAATAAAGACAAAAGAGGCAAAATATACAGAAGAGAGAAAAGAAATCCCTGCTGTGCCAAATGACGGTTTAAAGCTTACAGATGTTATAGCAGGAAAACGCAGCCTTGATGAGTTTATAGGTCAGCTCTCTGTTAAAGAGATGGCTCATCTTTGCGTAGGTATGGGACATTCTATAGACGGAGACGGCGCTACATCCACCATTGGCGCTGCTTCAAGTGTTGTACCGGGGGCTGCGGGAGATACTTCCTCGCTTCTTGTTGATGACAGAGACGTAGCTAATCTTGCTCTTGCAGACGGACCGGCAGGTCTTCGTCTTATACAGCATTTTAAGACAGATAAAGACGGTAATATGCTTCCGGGACAGAATGCATTCGGTCCTCAGATAGAAACAGGCGAGCCGGATCCTGAAGGAACAAAGCACTATTATCAGTATTGTACCGCTATTCCTATCGGAACCCTTCTTGCACAGAGCTGGGACTATGATGTTATCTATAAGATGGGTGAGCTTGTGGGAAGAGAAATGAATGAATTTGGTGCTTCCGTATGGCTTGCTCCTGCCATGAACATTATGAGAAATCCTCTTTGCGGGCGTAACTTTGAGTACTACTCAGAGGACCCTACACTTGCAGCCCTTTGCGCAACTGCTGATAACGACGGTGTTCAAAGTCACCCCGGTATCGGTACCAGCGTAAAGCACTTTGCGGCAAACAATCAGGAAGAGCTTCGCCAGGGCTCAGATTCTGTGGTAAGCGAAAGGGCACTTCGAGAGATTTACCTTAAGGCCTTTGAACTTACGGTTAAAGCAAGCCAGCCTATGACCATAATGACTTCATACAACCTTCTTAACGGAACTCACACTGCAAACAGCTTTGAACTCATTACAAACGCTGCAAGAGATGAGTGGGGCTTTGCAGGAGCCGTTATGACAGACTGGGGAACCACCAGCGAGATGGGCTTTGAGTTTTTAAGACAGGCCGGTATTGAGATGAGACCAAAGGGAGTGCCTGAAGGAAAGAGCGTTCCTCATTGCAGTCAGCCTGAGCTTTGTATAAAGGCAGGAAATGACTGGATCATGCCGGGTAACATGAACGATATCAACAGGATCATAGATTCTGTGGGTAAGACCATAACAAAAGCAGACCTTCAGGACTGTGTACGCCACATACTTACAATAATCATGAAGTCTTCAAGGTATGATGGCAGCAAACCTTACGCAAGCGATTTTGCTTTAAAGCCATTTATCACGGTTGAATAGTGTTTACTTATGCTAACAAAAGTAGTATAATTCTCGATGGGCGCGGTAAAATGCGCTTATCGAAAAAATACAAGGGAGGATTTAAAGATGCAGGAAGTTTTTGATTTTTTAAAGAAATGCGGTACTTTTTATCTTGCTACCGTAGACGGGGATCAGCCTAGAGTAAGGCCTTTTGGTGCTATTGCCATTATTGATGGCAAGATTTATACACAGACAGGTAAGGTAAAGAACGTATCAAAGCAGATACAGGCCAACAATAAGGTTGAGATCTGTGCCTGTGCAGGCGCTGAGTGGGTACGTATCGAGTGCAAACTTGTACGCGACGAAAGACGCGAGGCTAAGGTTGCTATGCTTGAGGCTAATCCGGGTCTTAAGAATATGTATTCTGCAGATGATGACAACACAGAGGTTCTTTATTTTGCAGATGCGGTAGCTACTTTCTATTCATTTGGCGGCGAGCCAAAGGTAGTTAAGTTCTAGTATTCAGGTATTTTTACAGGGGCAAGAGAATATTTCTCTTGCCCTGATTTTTTGTAAGGAATGGGAATTATGAGTATTTGCAGCATGTGCCCACGAAAATGCGGGGTAAACAGAGACGAAAAGGCCGGTTTTTGCGGCGAGAAAAATGATATAAGGATAGCAAGGGCTTCTCTTCATATGTGGGAAGAACCCTGTATATCAGGGAAAGAAGGCTCCGGGACCGTATTCTTTTCGGGTTGTAATCTTAAATGCGTATACTGTCAGAACTCAAAGATAGCTATCGGAGATGTGGGCCATGTTATAAGCGAAAGCGAGCTTATTAAGACTTTTTTTGAACTTAAGGAAAAGGGAGCAAACAATATTAATCTTGTTACGCCTTCGCATTTTGTACCTCAGATAAGATCGGCTCTTATTAAAGCAAAAGATGAAGGGCTTGATCTTCCTATAGTTTACAATACAAGTTCTTATGAAAATGTGGAGGCGATAAAGAGCCTTGAAGGCCTTGTAGATGTATATCTTCCCGATATGAAATATGTAAGCGGTAATCTTTCAGGGCGCTATTCTAATGCTCCTGATTACTTTAACGTAGCAAGCGCCGCAATTGCCGAGATGGTAAGGCAGCAGCCAAAGGCAGTATTTAAGGGCAGTGACCTTGACACCTGGGAAGATACCTACATTTTAAAGGGCGTTATCGTAAGACACCTTGTGCTTCCGTCTCATGTGGACGAGTCAAAAAGAGTAATAGAGTATCTTTATAAAACCTACGGAGACAGCATATATATCAGCATTATGAACCAGTTTACGCCGGTTACGGACCTTTCGCGATTCCCTGAGATAAACAGAAAAGTAACGGAAGAAGAGTACGATGAGGTGGTTGACTTTGCCATAGACCTTGGCCTTGAAAACGGCTTTATCCAGGAAGGTGACACCGCAAGCGAAAGCTTTATTCCCGACTTTCATTGAATTTACATATGTACCAGGTACCTGTGTAAAAAATTTACATATGTACCTGGTACATATGTAAAAAAATTACACAGGTACCTGGTACATATGTAACCGATTTGTGACCGTAGTAGCAGTCCTTATAAATGGGACTGCTTTTGTTTTTGAATTGTCGATTATATTTGAAAAAACATTATGTAAAATGAAAAAAAATCGTGTAAAAAACAAGTCTATTGTTATAAGCATGTGCTATAATATAATATCATAACACGGTTTTGTAACCGTTTTGATTTTTTGGAAAAACGTTTTTAGGCTCGGGGAAGTTTACCGGGAGTGTTATTATCAGTTTAGTTAGGAGACTTTAAGATGGGACTTTGGGGAGATGACAAAGAAAAGAATGCGCAGGTCAGCGAGGCTGTTGCAGCGGGGATAGAAAAAGCCATGGGGCCTGTTATGGAAAAGCTGACTGCTATGGCGGCAGAGAGTCTTAACGCAGCCCTTGAAGCGCAAAAAAACAGCGCAAAAGAGATGAGCGATGCTTTTCTTGCAAGTCTTAAAGGCGAGACAGATAACGTATATAAAGAACTGCTTAGCGCATTAAGTGAGAACGCCAAGACCCAGGGCGAGCTTTTAGCTAAGATAAAAGAAGAGACAGACGAGCTTAAAGAGGTGGCAAAGCTTCAGGCGGAAGCCGCTGCAGATGCTAAAGAGGCAAAAGAGGGCCTTGTGGCTGCGGCAAGAGAGATGAAAGAAAGCGCTGAGAGTGCCTTTGCAGGTATAAAGGATGCCCTCGGTACTATCTCTGCGGTATATGAGAGAAGCTCAGATACCCTTACAGAGCTTGTATCAAAAGAAGACAAGATCGTGGCAGAGCAAAAGGAAGTCTTTGCAAATGCCGCAAAAGATATACTTGCTGCCCAGGAAAAGTGGACAGAGAGCTTTACTAAATGTGAAAACGAGCTTGCAAGAGATTACACAGGTTTATTTGAAAGCCTGAACAGGACAATTCAGAGCGTTGAAAGCTATTCACAGGCAATTGCGGAGTCAAGCGATAGCCTTAAGGCAGCCTCAGAAAGTACACTTGCAGCCCTTAAAGAAGGCAGCGCTGCAGCAAACGCCGCATTTACAGAGAGTGCACAGAAAAACACAGAGGCTCTTGCAAACACCATCAAAGCCTCAAACGATACCCTTACAGAGAGTATCAAGGCTTCAAATGCAGCTCTTACAGAGAGCGTTAAAGCTACAAAGGATGCCCTTACAGAAACTGTAAGCACCTTAACAGAAAGCTTAAAGAGCGAAAATGCTTCTTACAAGGCAAGCCTTGATGAGGGCATAAAAGAGACCTTTAAGGTATTTGACGAGGAGAGCGCAAAGCTTGCTAAGACCCTTTCAGAGACAGGGCAGGAGATAGCAGACGCGGCAGCAAACATTCCAAAAGCACTAAGAGGACTTAACTGATGATTTACGAGCCGGTTCTTTTATGCAAAGCAGTAGATACGGCGGTTAAAGCAAAGGAAGAAAGAAAAGAAAAACTTCAGGATATCAGCTTTAACGCATATTATAAAGAACTCTTTAAAAAGATGGCAGCGCAGGCAAAAGATGCCCGCAGGGCCCTTGGCCTTAGGTACTGTCTTACAAGAAGAGAATTTGCCCTTCTTCTTAACTATTACCTTACAGAGGCAAACGAAGAAGAATTTAAGGCACTTACCCCTGTTATACTTGAAGATGTGGACGAGGTAAGCTCCATGCTCCTGTATGATGAGATACTTAAGTCTTACGATGAGGAAAAGATAATCACCTTAGCTGAAAGCCTTAAAAATAAAAAGACCTTCGGCTCCGTACTTAAGACAAAGCTTAACCTTCAGTTTACAGAGTTTCTGGAAGCCGTAACAGGCGGAAGCCTTCCTGAATATATCAATAATATCGCCGGTATAATAAGCGGCGGAGAAGGCTCAGGCTACGGAAAGGCCTTAGAGGGCCTTCACGTCAAGGAAGAGTATAAATTATATAAAGAATGCGGAAAGCTTTATCTTTTCGTATGCGACGCAGCAGGGTACCTTACTATGGGACTTGATACCTTAAGCAAGCTATCTGAAGGCTTTGATGAAAAGGCAAGAGCAGAGCTACTTAAGAATATGCTCTCAGTTATGGACAGCTACCAGCTTCGCCACTTTGTTCCTATGATCGACTTTTTTGCAGAGGCCGTAGGAACCCCGGGCAGCGATAAGTACGAGCGAGCCTTTGAAGGCTACAGTAAGGCTATAACAGGCAAATACGATGTACTTATAAATCAGCGAAGTATTTACAAGGCTTTCGGCGGTGGAGAGAGGGCAGACTTCTGGTACGGGTATATCGATAAGTGCAAGATCTACGACCTTGAAAAACTCGGTGCCCTTGTGTTTATATTTGAAAATTTCGTATGTATAGAGCCTTATATAGAAGATGCAGCTTACTTTTACGACCTGCCTTATTACAATGAGACAGTAAAACAGGGCAGCGCCGGAAAAGAAACGCCTGAAGATTTTTTTGCCTACCTTAAAAATAAAACAGAGTGGGCAGCCGAAGGCGAAAGACCTAAGCGCTGGCGCAGAGCCCACACGGGCAGCTGGCAGCTTGATTACAAAAAGCATATTTCCATGACCCTTAAGTCATAATTACTAATTTCTTGAAAAAGAGAGGGATAAAACTAAAATGGCGTTTGTCAGAGAAAGAAAGAGAATAGGTGACATTCTCTTACAGCAAAATGCAATCACAGAAGATCAGCTTAACATAGCTCTTGATAAACAGAAGGCTATGCACCAGAAGCTCGGTACTGTACTTGTAGAGCTTGGTTTTATATCAGAGCGAAAGATGGCAAGAGTGCTGCAAAATCAGCTTGGTCTTGATTTTGTAGAGCTTAATACAAAGATGATCTCTCCTGAGATCTTAAACCTTGTTACAGACTCGCTGGTACTTAAAAAATACGTATGTATGCCATTTGAGTTCGATCAGTTCGACTCAAAGTACCTTAAGGTAGCCTTTGCAGATCCTATGGATATCTTTGCCATAGACGACCTTAGTTACATAACCGGCATGCAGATAACCCCTGCTATAGCTACCACGGCAGATATCATGGCCTGCATCGACAAATACTACGGAAATGCAGAGACCCAGGCGGTAGCAGACCAGTACTCAAGAGAAGTAGCAGGACAGGAAGAAGAAAATGCAGCTGCTGAAAATTCTGAAGCTGTAGAAAATGCTCCTATCGTTATCTTAGTCCGCAAAATAATCGAGCAGGCAGTGCGTATGAGAGCTTCAGATATCCATATCGAGCCCCTTGAGAGCAAGATAAGAGTGCGTTACAGAGTCGACGGCGTACTTACAGATGTGGGCGGATACGCCACAAATATGCTTGCAGCCATGACTACACGTATCAAGATCATCGGCGGCATGGATATTTCTGAAAAGAGAAAGCCACAGGATGGCCGTATCACCTACGTAGTAGACAGGGTTGAGTACGATATCCGTGTATCTATCCTGCCGACAGTATTTGGCGAAAAAGTCGTTATGCGACTTACAGCCAAGAAAAACCTTACCAGAGATAAAAAACTCCTTGGTTTTTCGCCAAAGGAGCTTGAGATATTCGATAAAATATTTGCAAACCCTAACGGTATCATACTTGTTACAGGACCTACAGGTTCAGGTAAATCAACCACCCTTTATACGGCGCTTTCAGAGCTTAATACAAGCGATGTAAACATAATTACCGTAGAAGACCCTGTGGAAGCCAACATAGACGGAATCAACCAGGTACAGGTAAATGTTAAGGCAGACCTTACATTTGCAAGCGCCCTTCGTTCTATCCTCCGTCAGGACCCTGATATCATCATGATCGGTGAGATCCGAGATAAAGAGACAGCTAGTATCGCTGTTACAGCGTCTATCACAGGACACCTTGTAGTAAGTACCTTACATACCAACAGCGCCGCAGCTTCAATAACCCGTCTTGCTGATATGGGTATTGAAAGCTACCTTATAGCAGACTCAACTGTCGGCGTTATCGCGCAGCGTCTTACCCGTAGGCTTTGTACCTGCAAAAAGGCTAGGTTTGCTACCCCTGAGGAAAAGCGCCTCCTTGAATTTAAGGGAGACGAAGAGCTTACGATCTACGACCCTGTAGGGTGCGTACAGTGTAACGAAAGCGGCTACCTTGGCCGAATCGGTGTATACGAGATGATGCCAATTACTCCAAAGCTAAAGAGCGCTATTGCGGCAAAGTCAAATACGGAAGAGCTTGAAAAGATAGCTTTATCTGAGGGCATGAGTACCCTTCGTAGTAGCTGTGCAAGGCTTGTTCGCGAAGGCGTAACTTCCATAAATGAGATGAAACGTATCGTATATGTAGATGAAGAAGATACAGAAGAGGAAAACTATTAATGTATACTGTAAACGACCTTCTTATAAAAGCAGCAGAAATGAATGCTTCAGACCTTCACCTTACAGTAGGCGTACCGCCTAAGGTAAGAGTATTTGGGTCTCTTGTAGATGCGGGGCCTGATATTTTAAAGCCTGATGATATACAGACTTTAGCATATTCCATATTGCCTCCTGCCCAGATACCAAAGTTTGAAGAAAACGGAGAGCTTGACTTTTCATATGCTATACCCGGAATTGGCCGTTACAGAGCAAACGTATTCCACCAGAGAGGAAGCCTTGGGGCTACCATCCGTCTTGTTGGAAACGAGATCCCAAGCCCTGAAAAGCTTGGACTTCCTCAGTCAGTAAAAGAGCTTATAAATAAGAGACGCGGCCTTATACTTGTAACAGGGCCTACAGGCTCCGGTAAATCTACGACCCTTGCCTCTCTTATTAACCTTATAAACGAGCAGTTCCAGTACCACATTATTACTCTTGAAGACCCTGTGGAGTACTTACATCCGCATAAAAAGAGTATAGTAAATCAGCGTGAGGTTGGAACTGATACAAAGAGCTTTTCGGGGGCACTTACAGCAGCCCTTCGTGAAGACCCTGATGTAATACTTGTAGGAGAGATGCGAGACCTTGATACCATCTCTACAGCCATAACCGCTGCAGAGACAGGACACCTTGTATTTAGTACGCTTCATACTATTGGCGCGGCTCAGACCATCGACCGTATAATAGACGTATTCCCACCGTACCAGCAGGGGCAGATACGAAGCCAGCTAAGCCTTGTACTTGAGGGCGTTATAAGCCAGCAGCTTATACCTATGGTAGGCGGAAAGGGAAGAAGAGCAGCCTTTGAGGTAATGCTTGGAACCCCTGCTATACGTAACCTTATAAGAGAAGCAAAGACCCACCAGATAAGCGGTATCATGCAGACAGGCCGCAAGCTTGGTATGCAGACTATGGACGATTCGATCTTCGAACTCTTTATAAACAGATATATAGATAAAGAGCAGGCTATAGGCTACGCACAGGATGCGACGACCTTAGCTAATCGTATATTCGCTTAAAAAACAAAGAAAAAAGTAACTTTTCAGGAGGCATTTATGCCGGATTTTAGTTATGTTGCCATAAATAAAGACGGAGTACAGGTAAAGGGCTCTATGGAAGCCTCTGATGCTAACGCCGTAAAGAGCAAGCTTAAGCTTGAAGGCCTTTCTGCCGTATCCATTAAGTCGCAAAGCATACTTACAAAGGATATACAGATAGGTGGCGGCGCAAGGGTTAAACCAAGAGACCTTGCTATCTTTTGCCGTCAGTTTTCAAGCGTACTTAACGCAGGCGTTACCGTAGTAGAGGCCCTCCGTATGCTTGGAGAGCAGACTGCTAATAAAACCTTGCAGGCAGCTTTATTTAAAACAAAGGAGCTTGTACAGCAGGGAGAGACGCTGGCATCTGCCATGCGCCAAAGCCCAAAGATCTTTCCTGAGAGGTTTGTAAATAT
>JAEEGF011618825.1_pt1 | contig 12349 bp, 9 predicted proteins | sample 9134171 | NCBI WGS metagenome assembly JAEEGF01 (sample SAMN16246542, study PRJNA631951) | gut metagenome | biome: gut microbiome; feature: rumen; material: AP-attached | host: Bos | place: Iran: Karaj | collected 2018-10 | reverse complement strand
CATGTTCCCAAAAATGGTTCATGGCCTCTTCTTCTTTATTGGTTAATCCTTTCATATTGAGTGGGTTTTATAAAATTATTCAAGTAATATGCAAGAACTTTTCACGCTGCCTAAGTTCTTACTCCAACAAATTAACTAAATAATTTCGTTTTCAAACTAATTTTATTCGTTAATATTTATTAAAGGGGATCATTTTGTCCGAAATCGGAGATGAAGATGCTCTAAAAACACCAAATTTTGTCCGAAAAACGCTAAAAGCAAGAAAAGTGTATAATTATTCCATAAAACATTTTTCTTAATTAAAGTTTTTTTGTAATATTGCAGCCTGATTAAATAAAACATTTAAATTTTACCATTAAATGAATCAGAACAATGTAAAACCTGCAGAAGGGAAATTGGGCATAATGGTAGTGGGCTGCGGCGCTGTGGCTACTACATTTATGACAGGTGTGCTGATGGCACGAAAAGGACTAACCAAACCAGTAGGGTCGATGACCCAGTATGACAAGATCCGTATAGGAAAAGGCGAAAACAAAAAATACCTCCCATACAGTGAAATCGTTCCGATAGCCAAGCTCGATGATATCGTGTTCGGCTCTTGGGATGTGTATCCTCAGAATGCCTATCAGGCTGCTATGTATGCTGAAGTATTGAAGGAGAAGGACATTGAGCCAGTGCGCGACGAGCTGGAGAAGATCGTGCCTATGAAGGCTGCGTTCGACAAGAACTACGCTAAGCGTCTGGACGGTGACAACGTGAAGGATTGCAAGACGCGTTGGGAGATGGTAGAGGCGCTGCGTGAGGATATCCGCAACTTCAAGAAGGCTAACAACTGCGCCCGTATCGTGGTGCTGTGGGCTGCTTCTACTGAGATCTACGTGCCTGTTTGCGAAGAGGTACACTACAAGCTGAGCGACCTGGAGGCTGCCATGAAGGCTGACGACCGTGAGCACATCGCTCCTTCTATGTGCTACGCTTATGCCGCTCTGACAGAGGGTGCTCCTTTCATCATGGGTGCGCCTAACACTACAGTAGATATCCCTGCCATGTGGGAACTGGCTGAGAAGACCAAGATGCCTATCGCTGGCAAGGACTTCAAGACGGGTCAGACACTGGTGAAGAGTGGTTTCTCTCCTATCATCGGCACTCGCTGCTTAGGCTTGAGCGGTTGGTTCTCTACCAACATCCTGGGTAATCGCGACGGTCTGGTGCTGGACGAGCCTGCCAACTTCCGTACCAAGGAGGTGTCTAAGCTCTCTACACTGGAGACTATCCTGAAGCCAGACTGGCAACCAGATCTCTACGGACATGGCAACGATGAGGATACGCAGTACTACCACAAGGTGCGCATCAACTACTATCCTCCTCGCAATGACAATAAGGAAGGTTGGGACAACATCGACATCTTCGGATGGATGGGTTACCCAATGCAGATCAAGATCAACTTCCTGTGCCGCGACTCTATCCTGGCTGCTCCTCTTTGCTTGGATCTGTGCTTGCTGAGCGACCTGGCTGCACGTGCTGGTCGTTATGGTACGCAGCGCTTCCTGAGCTTCTTCCTGAAGAGCCCTATGCACGACTATACGCAGGGTGAAGAGGCTGTGAACCACCTGTATCAGCAGTACACCATGCTGAAGAACGCTATCCGCGAGATGGGTGGCTACGAGGCTGACGAGGAGATCGATTGATCCGTCATTCTACATGATATCGGGAGGCAATTTCCAGAAAAAGGAAGTTGCCTCCTATTTTTTTGCAAACCTAAAATAAAAAACGTAACTTCGCACAGATTTGTGAATATACCTAATTTATTATATGTGATATCATGAGAAACATTATACAGAGATTCCGCATACTTTTCGACCGCACTTTTGCTGCTCAAGGCTGGAAACAGTTGGCTTGGCTGGTGGCTGCCATTGTGCTGGTTTTCATCATCGGATGGCTGATGCATTTCTTCTTCATCTCGGGGGCTACGTATAACGACCTGAGTGGCCTGACGTGGCATCAGCGCCTGTTCCAGTTGCTCATCGATCCAGGGGCTGTGGATTATGTCTCGGCCGACCATCACTTGGTGGCTCAGATCTTGGCCTTGATAGGTACCATCCTCTTTGGTGGCTGCCTTATCTCCGTGATATCAAACATGTTGCAACGCCATGTGGAGAATTTCAAGGAAGGTGGTATTTCTTATAAGTTGAAGGATCACGTGGTGATCATCGGGTTCGACGAGATGGTGCCTTCACTGATTGCCCAGATCTGTCGCGACCCTCGCTATAAAGGTTGCCACATCTTGGTGCAGACCACGGAGCCTGCCCAGACGGTGAAGGGTTACATAGACCGCAATCTGCCTAAGAAGCAGGAGGGGCGCGTGCTGATGGCAAACGCCCGTCGTGACTCGGAGGAGGACCTGCAACGACTCTGTACGACGAAGGCTCGTGAGGTGTTCGTGATAGGTAATCGTGATGAGGTGGATCATGACTCGATGAACATAGACTGTCTGAAGAAGATCGTGGAGATTCATAAGCGGGCGAAGGACTGCCCCATCATTCCGTTTACCGTCTTCTTTGCTTACCATAACACGTTCTCTGTGTTCCAGGTGACTGACTTGGCTGAGGAGTGGCGCAAGTACATCGAGTTCCGCCCGTTCAACTTCTACGAGGGTTGGGCGAAGAAGGTGCTCATCAGCCGCTTCTATACCGATGGCTACAGCAAGACGGAGTATCCGCCTCTGGACAGGGAGCAGATGGGGCCCGACTGTCAGAAATACGTGCATCTGGCCATCCTCGGCATGAGCCGCTTAGGGGTGGCGCTGGGCACGGAAGCTGCCCATCTGATGCACTTCCCCAACTACTTCAAGAACAAGGAACTGAAGACGCGTATCACTTTTATCGACATCCATGCGGACAGGGAAATGGATATCTTCAAGAACCGCTATCGCCATCTGTTCCAGATCATGTCATCGACCTACCGCGACTATGAGAGTGGCACGGGGGAGGAACAGGTATTGCCTCCTACCCTGTTCAAAGGGAAGGATGCCGACTTTCTGGATATTCATTTTGAGTTTATCAAGGCCAGGGCAGAATCGGTAGCCATACAGCAACTGTTGGCTCAGTGGGCCTGTGACGAGGGTCAGCTGCTGACGATAGCCGTCTGCCTGAAGAAGCCTAGGCTGAACATGGACGTGGGGCTCTACCTGCCTGACGTGGTGTATGAGCACAACATCCCTATCCTGCTGCAACAACAGTCGTCAGCTGCCCTGCTGAGCATGCTGAACTGCGAGTGGAAGGAGGACAAGGTGTCGAAGTTCAGCCATCTGTTCCCATTTGGCATGATGGACAACTACTTCGACCTGAACAGTCGCGAGATACAGGTGGCGCAGACCATCAACTATATCTACGACTATTTCTTCAAGCACAATGCCACGCCTACGGAGCTGCCTGACGAGAAGACGATGCACGACCTCTGGATACAATTGCCTGTGGCCTTGCAGTGGAGCAATTACTATAACAGCTACTCCATAGGGCCTAAGCTGCGTGCGCTGGGGTATGACGAGAACAGGTGTCCAGAGACTCTGACTGAGGATGAGGTGAATACCATCGCTCAGGTGGAGCACAACCGCTGGAGCATGGAGAAGTTGCTCTTAGGGTTCCGCAAGCCTGACGACAAGACTCTGGAACACATGGAAACGGATGAGTCTATACGCAAATTGTGCCGTCTGCTGTTCATCCATCAGGACATTCGTCCGTATGAGGATCTGTCGGAATATTCGAAGGATTTGGACCGCATCATGGTGCGATGCCTGCCACTGATCATCAAGCAGAAGCTGCAATAGGCTGGGATTACCAGAAGGCGAACTGGAAGTGCGGAAGGTCCCATCCGAAGGGGTTGAAAAGCAGGAAGAACCAGATGCCCACGCCTATGAGGACTCTGCCAATGCCTAGGATTACGACCAGGATATTGCGACTGTGCACACTCTTGTTGAAAAGTGCCACACTCTCCCACTTCTGCGATACCCATACCAGGGTGCGGCCGTTCTTTCCCATCACCAAAGAAAGAAGTCCATACATGATGCTCATGTACCACCAACTGACATTGGCGTGAATGCACAGTAAAGGCATGGTCATCAGTATGCCATACCAGAGGATGCGCCACTTGATGGGTTGGCAAATCAGATAGAAATCGGCACAGAGAAAGCCTATCCAGCTCCAACGGTTCACACCTGGCATGATGTGCTTGTCGTACACAGGTCGGATGGCCAACTCTATTTGTTTCCACCAACTGCGTCCGTAGAGGTAATCCTTGTATTGCTCCTTGTGCATGGGATGGTCCTTGAGGTAACTCTTCGCCAGATCATGGTAGGCCTGATCATCTTTCAAGGCATAGATGCGGAAACTGCCATCAGGCAGGTAATAGAACACCTGCTCACACTTCATGCGGGCATCCAACTCAGGGAAAACGAGCCCATACTTGCTGGCTATAAGCTCACGGAACTGTGCATATTCTTGGTAATCAGCCACCCAGAAAAGTACCTTTGGCAGATGTCCACCCTGTACACACTGGTCGAATTCCCACAGGAAGTTCTCGCTGGTATTCACCCGTTGCAGAATCAGTGGTGCCTTCTTCTGAAGCCCTATCACCACCTGCCTCCAGTCCTCTCCCACATAGATGCGCTTGGCACCTTGCTGAGGCATGAACTCGTTGGGCCTGCCTATGGCAAAAGGGTAATAGAGGCGCTTCAGGGCTTTCATCAGCTTCTTCTCCGACTTGGTTTTCTTGTCGTCCTTGAAGCTGCGCAGATAGAGAATGAAGTATTCCAGGTACTGCTGATGCTTGGCCTCATAAAACTCTACCTTGTTCACCATGTGCTTCACAATCAGGTAGAATGGTGGAAGGGTCATCAGCGCTGCGATGACACGTTCCATCATGCCTATGAATACATTTTCATCGGAAAGGAGATACAAGGATGCCTGGATAGAAGCTGAGAGCGACTGTAGCACCACCACCGCGAGGATAAACAGCAACAGCCAATCGGCCAACTTTCTGCAAAAGATGGCTACCTTATAATTATTGGAATAGACGATAAGCAATCGCAGTGGCAACGACAAGATAAAGAATGTCAGCACCACTGTAAATACAGCCCCAAGTACAGTGCCTACGGAAAGGGCAGGCAGGATGTAGGCGAGGATGTCGTCAAACATTCATCAATCCTCCCAATCGCTCTTTTCAATCTTATGTCCGCAGTGCTCGCAGAATACTTGATGCTTGAAGATGAAGCCACCACAGTTGCTGCAGTGATACTCTTCCTTGCTGTTGCGGATGCGCTCGATCATCTCTTTATAGAGTGCAGTCTCCTGAACCTTCACCAAATCGTAACCCAACTTCTTCAGCAACTTGATGGAACGCATGGCAGTGGCACGGTCGTACTCCTTCTCGCCATCCGACAGGTCTTTGTAGGGCACCATATCAGGCGTCTGCTTCTTCTTGTCATCACGCACAGGACCATAGGTCCATCCTTCCAGCCTACGGTTCTCTGCCCAGATTTCATGAGCATTCTCAGCAATGGCTTCACGCAGTTCAATCAAGTCGTCTGTCAGCGATACGTCGCTCAGGTCGATAGGTTTTGGGATATATTCTTCCATGATTTCAGATTTTAAAGTTTCTTTCTTGCAAATATAAACAAAAAAAGGCGCACCCAAACAGATGCGCCCTATTTTTTTACTGCAAACCTTTATTTACTTGAAAATCTTCTGAGCAAATTCAGACAAGTAAATACGCCAGTTGCGCCAGATGTGACCACCATCAGTCTCACGATACTCGTAAGGATAGCCCTTAGCATCGAGGTACTGACGCAGTGCCTTGTTGCTCTCATACAGGAAGTCGGTCTTACCAATAGCGATCCAGTAGAGGGCTGGCTTCTTGCTGAACAAGGTAGCCATCTGCTGATTGAACTCAGCATCGTTGTTCATACGCTCCAGCAGTGGAGTTTGGTTGTTGCCACCACCACCTACGCCAATAGCAGCAGAGAACAGACCTACATAGTTGAAGGTGTCTGGATAGCGCTTAGAGATCTGGAATGAGTGGCCACCACCCATAGACAGACCACAGATAGCACGGTTGGCCTTACCTTTAGCCACCTTGTAGTTCTTCTCGATGTAGTTCACTACATCCATGAAGCTGGCATCCATTGAAGCAGCTGCCTGTGGAAGCTGTACGCCACCACCACCCATAGCTGGCTGATACATACCGAAGTCCCACTCACCAGGAGCAGCAGCGGTATTAGGATTACCGTTGGTCATCACCACGAGCATAGGCTTAGCCTTGCCAGTAGCAATCAGGTTGTCGAGGATCTGAGCAGCACGACCCAGCTCGCTCCAAGCGTTCTCGTCGCCACCAGCACCATGCAGCAGATAGAGCACAGGATAGTTCTTACCCTTCTCATAGCCAGCAGGAGTATAAACGGTCATACGGCGAGTCAGCTTCAGTGTTGGGCTATCGTACCAAACCTTTGCCACGTTGCCATGAGGCACTGCATTCACGCTGTAGAGGTCGCCCTTGCTACCCTTCTCACCCTTGATGATGAAGATGTTGGTCCAAGTAGCCACGTCACGGTTCATGTAGATGTTTGATGGATCCAGATAGCGCATGCCATTCACGATGAAGTTGTAAGAGTAGAGCTCAGGCTCCAGCTTGTTAGGAGTAGTATAACTCCAGATACCAGCAGAGTCTTCCTTCATTTCCACATTACCTGGAGCCTCCAGGAAGTCGCCAGTGAGGCGAACAGTCACAGCCTTTGGTGCAGACAGACGGAAGGTCACTGTACCATCAGCATTGATCTCAGGAGATTTCACAGCTGCTCTGCTGAACAGTGCCTGCTGTGCCATCGCCATACCACTCACAGCCACGAGGGCTAAAGTCAATAATAGCTTTTTCATTTTTAATAAAATAAATGGTTAATAATCTGTCTTTATTTGGAAACAAAGGTAAAGACTTTTTCACAATTCAACAAATTATTCTTTCATTCTTTTCTTCGCTACAGCTCGAAGAAAAGAAGCAAAAGAAGCCCCGCCGTCTGCACATCTTCCGCTAAAAATCACTCACGTTTTCGGGAGGGGCGCAAGACGACCCCCTTCGGGGCTCTTATTGGTGCACCCCTCTTTTCCGAAAACGCTCCCGATTTTATTCACGCTACAGATGTGAGGACGGAAAAAGCTGCGCGATGTTTTTGCTCTTTAGTATGAAAACGCGAAAGCGCAACGAGCGAAGCGATGTTGCCCCAAAGATTCCGTCCTCATTTTTGGAGCGTTAAGAAAATCAGGAAAGTTTTCCGTTAAAAAGCGCGGGCTGTTTGAGCAAGCGAAGCTTGCGAGTTTTCGCGCTTTAGGAAAACGTGAGTGATTTTTAGTGGAAAAAATGCAGACGGCGGCGCTTCTTTTGGTTCTTTTCTTCGAGCTGTAGCGAAGAAAAGAATGAAAAAAAACTAGAAACGAATACCATACAGCACCCTAACACGCCATTTCGTGTGATCCACCATATCTGCCCCACTCTGTCCTAGATGGCTATGATTCAGCACAGCCAACAAACCTGCAAACTGGTTGTCGAAGTAATGGATCAGTGAGATGCGCCCTGTCACCAGCATATTGGGTAAAGACATCGGATGGCTACCTCTTGACGAATATCCGTCGCTCTCCATGCTCAGATCCTTCCAGATGATGATGGTGGGCAAGACAGAAAGATGCACCAGCCACCTTCTCGTAGGAACGATGTTATACCCATAGCCTATGCCAACGCCCAACATCTTGGTGTCCATCACACGGTAGTCTTCACCTTCCAGAATACGCCATTTCTTTCCGATATCCATGGCTACTGACTCGTAGCTGACCCCAGCGATGAAGCTACCTGCACTGCGTTTCTGGATATATGTCTGTGTGAAAGCCGCAGGATAAGAGAACCTACGATGGTTGAACACATAGTAGTAATTGGCATCCCACGTTGTGGTTGTCAGCATATCCTCAGGAATCTCCATCTTATAATCATCGATGGTTTGCACACCTCCCACATCATCTGCACGCTGATAAATCAAATCGGCCCCCATCTTGTTGCCATACGCATTGATGTTGAACTCCAAATCATGATACCAGTCGAAGATATGTCCTGGATTCACGGAAAGCGCTACGTTGATACCCCGATAGTTGATACTGCTGGTAAGCGTCCATTTCATGTCGCTTCGCAAGTTCAACACCTCATTTTCCTGTCCCCTCTCGCGATCCACCAACTTAAATCTAGCGCCAGAGAAGTTGCTAAGCAATCTAATAGTCAGCCTATTCTTAGGCCTGACAATGTAATTCGTATCCGTCGTGACTTTTTGGAAACTTGCCAGAATACTATCCACCTGCTGCAGCAGTTCCTTCTGTCCGAAAGCCGTTGCAGGCATCAGATTCAACACACATGCCAACAGCACCATGCGAAGCAGTCGGCTCACCATCTTCTGTTTCATGCTGCTCATAAATCCGTTCCCTTGTGCTTTAGTTTTCTGGTATAAAGTTTCTTGGAACGATGTGCACGATCCTTGGAGTGGAACCCTGGTCCCAACAACTCCTGCTCTGCCTCACGATTTCCGCGCTTCGCAGCCTTGATGTAATCCTCCATCGTGATGCTCTTTGTCGTTCGTTTTTTCTTCATGCACATTGTTCAGTTAAACGTGAGGCTGCAAGCAGCATGCACCACTTACAGCCTCACAAAGGAGGGGGGTATGAATATACTAATGTATCAGATTATACTGAAGGATATATATCAAGGCACCAGCCAGATAACCTACCAAGGCAATCCAAGTGATGCGCTTCACGTACCAGATGAAATCGATCTTCTCGATACTCATGGCAGCAATACCAGCAGCAGAACCAATGATGAGGATGCTACCACCCGTACCAGCACAGTAGGCCAACATCTCCCAGAAGTAGTGATCCATTGGGAAGCTGTACATACCCATGGTACCAGCCACCAGAGGCACATTGTCCACGATGCTGGAGAGGATACCGATGATGATGTCAATCAGGAAGTACTTGCCTGGTTCAGCGAGGCTGATCTGGTCGAGACCACTAGCCAACATGGAGAGGTGACCGCAGATCTGCAGCACACCTACTGCCATCAGGATACCCAGGAAGAAAAGAATGGTATCTATATCGACCTTTGGAAGGATGTGTGACACCTTCAGAGCCGCTCTGTTAGGATTCTGTCTGGCCTTCGGACGGAAGATCTCTGTAGTGATCCAGAGGATACTCAGGGCACCAAGAATGCCAATGTATGGAGGCAGGTGTGTCACGCTCTTGAAGACAGGCACGCAGAGCAACAGACCTACACCCAGGATAAGCATGAGCTTGCGCTGTGAGTGGGATACACGACTGGCAGGGCTGTTGTCATCCTCGATGATGATAGGAACCTCTACATGACCACCACGCATGGTGTACGACAGGATGGCAAATGGTACCAAAACACTGAAGAGGCTTGGAACCACAGTCATGGCCATAATGTTGAGGGCACTTACCTTTCCACCTACCCAAAGCATGATGGTAGTCACATCACCAATAGGTGTCCATGCACCACCAGCATTAGCAGCTATCACGATCATGGCAGCGAAGAACCAGCGATCGTCCTTATTGGCGATCAGCTTGTTCAGCAGGGTAATCATCACGATAGTAGTGGTAAGGTTATCGAGCACAGCTGACATGAAGAAGGCCAGTGTGCCAAGGATCCAGAGCAGTGACACTTTGCTGGTGGCACTGATCTTGTCAGTGATGATGCGGAATGCTCCCCAGGTGTCTATCACTGCCACGATGGTCATGGCACCCAGCAGGAAGAAGACCGTCTCTCCTGTTTCTCCAAGATGGTGAAGGATATGCTCTGTAATGAACGTGTGAATGTCTTCAGAGCCAATCTTAGCCGCAAATTCGGGAGTCATGGCACCCGTGCCAGCAAACGCAAAGATAGTCCATAGTATGAAGCAAAGGAAAAGCGCCGTAGCGGCCTTGTTGACTTTCAAGGGATGCTCCAGCGCAATGCACATATATCCTACTATGAAAACACAGATAATCAGGTAAAATGCAAATGACATAAATAGTGAATTATTAGAAGTTATTTTTTATCATGGGTACAAAGTTAGTCAATCTGCAGTTAATCTACAAGTAAAATCGTAAAAACCCTCTTGGGGCTTTTTGAACAGGCAAACAGTTTTCGTTTTTATTATCTTCTTTTTCGTTTTGAGTAGGCAATTATTTGTTTATTCAAGGAAAATGCTTACATTTGGCTCTGATATACTAAATAAAGTGGTTATGAAGAAAGTAAACCGTAGAGATTTTATCAAAGCCCTTGGGGTTGGTACGGTGGCTGGTGCCGCTACGATGACTGGCTGTGCTCCTAAGAAGCCTGCTGAATATGACCCCGCTGGACACTATACGACAGAGGTGCCCGTAGGACAGATGACTTATAGGACAACGCCTGCTTCGGGCGACAAGGTATCATTGCTGGGCTATGGTTGTATGCGCTGGCCTACCCTTCCACAACCTGATGCCAATGGGAATGTGATAGACCAAGAGCAGGTGAACCGACTGATAGATTATGCCTTAGAGCATGGCGTGAACTATTTCGACACAGCGCCTGTGTATGTACAGGGACAGTCGGAACGTGCAACGGGTATCGCCCTGAAACGCCATCCTAGGAATGAGTATTTCATAGCTACCAAGATGTCTAATCAGCGCTTTGCAGGACAAGGTCTCACTCCTAAGCAGATGTATGATCGCTCTGTAGATATGTATAATACCTCCTTCAAAGAGCTGCAAACCGACTACATAGATTACTACCTGCTGCACTCCATTGGTGGTGGCAGTGGCATCCCTTTGCTTTACGAGCGTTTCTTCGATTGTGGATTGATCGATTTTCTGGTGAAGGAACGTGAAGCAGGACGCATCCGCCACTTGGGATGGTCGTTCCATGGTGAGGTGTCAGTATTCGACCACATGCTGCAACTGCATGACGAAGGGAAGTATAAGTGGGACTTCGTGCAGATCCAGATGAACTACCTGGATTGGAGACATGCGAAAGCGACCAACGCTCGTAATGTGAATGCAGAGTACCTTTATGGGGAGCTGGAGAAGCGTAACATCCCTGTGGTGATTATGGAACCACTGCTTGGCGGACGACTCTCTAACGTGCCTGTGCACATCGTACAGCGCTTCAAGCAGCAAGAGCCTGAAAGAAGCGTGGCTTCATGGGCCTTCCGCTTCTGTGGCACCTATCCTGGTGTGTTGACAGCCTTGAGTGGTATGACCTATATGGAGCACTTGCAGGATAATATCCGAAGTCTGGCTCCACTGAAACCATTGACAGAAGAGGATTTGACTTATCTGGAGGATACGGCAAGCCTGATGGTAACTTATCCTACCATTCCATGCAACAGTTGTATGTACTGCATGCCTTGTCCGTATGGGCTTGATATCCCAAGCATCTTCGTGCATTACAACAAGTGCGTGAACGACGGAAACATTCCAGAGAGTCAGCAAGACCCGAACTACAGAAAGGCGCGTCGTGCTTTCTTGGTGGGTTATGACCGCAGCGTGCCAAAACTCCGTCAGGCCAGCCATTGTACCAGTTGCAACCAATGTTCTCCCGAATGTCCGCAACGCATTGACATTCCAGCACAGATGCAACGCATCGATGCTTACGTGGAGGCATTAAAGCAAGAAACGCTTTGAACGCGATAGAAGAACCACATTTTAGCGTGGGGATGAACGAGTTTCATCCCCGACGTGTGAGTTTTAGTCATCGTAGTTTCTATACCATCGCCCTCCTGCTTGAAGAAGGCAGGTTGTACTATGCCGACAAGTGGGTAGAGATAGACCGTCCCGCACTCGTCTTTGCCAGTCCCCTGATGCCTTATGCCTGGGAGGCTGTGAACAACGAGCGCGGGACGGGTTTTCATTGCCTGTTCAACGAAGCGTTCCTACGTCCAGAGGAAAAGACGGATACACTGGCAGATGCACCTTTCCTGAATCTGCAAAGAGAACCGCTGGTATTCCTGACGTATGAGAACATGCAACTCTTCAAAGCGCTCTTCCAACGAATGTATGATGAAGCGTGTTCTGCATACAGCCAGAAGATGGATATGCTACGCAGCTACCTTCACTTGCTGGTTCATGAGGTCAACAAGATTCAGACTACGGAGCAGATAGAGGTACACCAGAGTGCCGCCCAACGCATCGTGGAATTGTTTCTGAACATGCTCGACAGTCAGTTCCCTATCGATGCTTCCTCCCACTCCATCATGCTTAGCACACCCGCACAATATGCTGATAAGTTGGCTGTG
>JAEEGF010547988.1_pt1 | contig 12349 bp, 14 predicted proteins | sample 9134171 | NCBI WGS metagenome assembly JAEEGF01 (sample SAMN16246542, study PRJNA631951) | gut metagenome | biome: gut microbiome; feature: rumen; material: AP-attached | host: Bos | place: Iran: Karaj | collected 2018-10 | reverse complement strand
ATGTGGAAGTATGTGTGAAAAAGAAGGATACTGAAGCGCTCCGTCTGTATGAGCAGCACGGGTTCGTCGATTCCGGATATATCGATGAGTCAGTTCCCGATTCGCTGAACCTGATCTGTCATTTATCCTGACGGACCAGCAAGACACGTCAAAACATGAACAGCGCCTTATATTGAGGAGGCCGGAAACATTGAAAGAGATGAAGCAGGACAGTTCCACGATCGCATGGAATGCCATGGGCGATGAGTGGTTCGAATTAGCCCGGACGGGAGAAGCCAGAAATTATTTCATCATGCCCAACATGCTCAGGTTCATGGGTGATGTGACAGGCAAAAGGATCCTCGACCTGGGTTGCGGCGAGGGCGGGTATTCGAGAGCGCTGGCAAAGAAAGGCGCCAGCCTCGTTTCCGCAGATTGTTCCAGGCGCGCCATTGAATATGCCGTCTCGCTGGCCAGTGAAGAAGGCCTGAGCATTGAGCATTATATCCGGAACAGTAATGATCTGTTTGATATCGCATCCGAAGAATTCGATATCGTCCTTTGCTCCATGATGCTCATGGACTGTGAGGATTTCGAAGGTACCCTGCGCGAAGCATACCGTGTCCTGAAGCCGGGCGGAAGGCTCTTTGCAAGCGTTCTTCATCCCTGTTTTGATGGCAATCACGAGACCGGTATCGGGCGGCAGGGAACCGGCATTGACCGGCAGGTCGTTGTGATGAATTATTTCGAGCCCAGGGAATGGGTGGCCCCACTCTGGAAGGGAACCATCCCTGTGATCTGGAGGCACAGAACGCTTGAAGAATATGTGAAGGCATTCATTGCAGCCGGGTTTACGATCGTCGACATGAATGAACCGCGTGCAAATGAAGAACAGGCTCAGATATCCGTTGCTCTGGCGTGGCTTGGAAAGATACCTCTGTACCTTTATTGGGAACTGAAAAAATAACCCTATTCGTTTTCTTTCCCCAATTACCTAATGCTTTGTTATGAACAGAAGTGAATTCATGGATTATTCTGAATTGGGCAATAGAATAAGAGATAAGGCTTGCCTGACGGAACGTCTGGTCATCCGTCCCTATTGCGAGAAAGACGAAGACGGGCTGCTTGAGCTCTTCCGTGATGAGCGGACCATGTACATGGACGGCGACCGTCCGATCCTCGAAAAGAATGCGGAGTTCATCCGCAGGATCGATCTGATCAGGAACGGACCACTCATCTGGTTTTTTGCAGAAGAAAGAGCAACTTCCGATTTTGTCGGGTATATAATGCTTCAAGATGAGAAGGATGCGGTAGCCCTTGGATTTGCGCTAACCGCAGCAAAGCAGCATTTGGGCTACGGATCCGAAATGGTTGGTTCCATCGTAAATACACTTTTTGAAAGCGGCATCAGGGAAGTCCGGATCAAGACCTGGGAAAAGAATACTCCATGCCAGAAGCTGGCAGAAAAGCTCGGTTTCGAAAAAGCTGCCGTCCTTAAAAAGGATCACAGGGATCCGGTCACAGGCGAGTTAAGCGACAGCTTCCTGTATTCCAAAGCAGGCAGCGTCTGATATGCAATTCTGAATCAGGGCGGATGCTCAGAGGTAGACAATGGAGTTTGGATGGATCAATGTTTTCGGCGCAGCCATCGTAATACTGATGCTGATACCGAATATCATCTATGCTTTGAAACACAGAGATGAGAAAAATCTCTGTGATAACCGTTTCATGATTATTTTAGAACAGGTCGGCAGATATGCGTGTATTATCCTTATGTGGCTGCCGCTGCTCATCTGGAAATTCGGATTTACCGGCATCGCCAGGATGATTCTGTACCTGGCCGGAAACGCGGTGATGCTTGCCGCGTACTGGATCATATTCGCCGGATACATGAAGGAAAAGCACTTAAGGTCCGCTCTCTTTCTGGCGATACTGCCCACCTGCATCTTTCTGCTGAGCGGCCTGGTCCTTCGGCATTGGCTGCTTGTGGCCTTCGCCATCCTCTTCGGGATCGGGCATATCTATGTCACAAGGAAAAATGCTGTATAATACTACTAAGCACACTATATGACCAACGGAGGCCGGCACATGCGAGCACCCTTTCAGATCCTGGCAATACCTTACCGGAAAAAGCGGGAATACCAGTTCTGCGTCTTTCACCGTGCGGACATAGACCAGTACCAGTTTGTAGCCGGCGGCGGTGAGGATGACGAAAAGCCATCAGATGCCGCCGTCCGCGAGATCTGGGAAGAAACCGGCATTGGGGCTGCATCCGTCATCCCGCTCACGTCCATGGCATATATTCCGGCAAGCGTGATTTCAGAAAAGCACAGGAAGTCATGGGCCAAAGATACCTTCGTTATTCCCGAGTATGCATTCGGCTTTGAATGCGACGCGGATATTATCCTGTCGGATGAACACACCGGTTATGAATGGCTGGATTACAGGGAAGCAATGTCAAGGCTGACCTGGGATTCCAACAGGACTGCCCTGTATGAACTGAACTGCCGGCTGCATGATCATGACTAAGCCGTCATCATCCGGAGAAAAGCAATGCTTAAGTATCACAAAACAACAGAAGAAGAAAAGCGTCTCATCTGCGAATGGAAGTATGATGGCGAGTATGCCATCTACAACTCCCTGCCGTACGATGAACAGGTCAGGAAGCACCGCGGATTCGCAAACCCGCGGAATAACTTCTATTCCTTCTGTGATGATGCGAAGCTGATAGGCTACATCAACCTGATCGAGGAAGAAACCGAAGTCTTCTATGGAATAGGGATCGATCCAGCTTACTGCGGCCGGGGATTCGGGCAGATGATCACAAAGGCAGCCTGTGCCCTTTCCCATGAACTGTATCCGGGAAAACCGCTGTACCTGGAAGTGAGGACCTGGAACACGCGTGCCGTCAGGTGTTATGAGAAATCCGGTTTCCATATTGTCGGCGATCCGATCGAACAGACAACGCCGATTGGCAAAGGCACCTTTTTCCACATGGTTGCGGAATGATCGACTCTGTTCATGTATTGAAATAAAGGAGGAATGCAGACTATGCGTGCAGAACCCCGGGAGGCGGAATACCTAGCGCCGCTGGTCAAGATCATCTGGCCGGAGCACAGTCTTGAAGATCTTGCGGGAATCATCCGGGAATATATGGATTCAGATGAGTCTGCTGTTTTTGCGGAGACAGCGGACGGGCAGTATGTCGGAATCGCGCTGTGCGGTCTGCGCCACGATTATGTGGAAGGCTGCGACACAAGCCCTGTCGGATATCTTGAAGGTGTGAGCATCCATGAGTCATACCGTCATCAGGGAATCGCGAGAAAGCTGGTATCTGAATGCGAACAGTGGGCCAGAGAAAAAGGATGCACTGAGTTTGCCAGCGACTGTGAACTGACGAATACCGCTTCACTGAACTTCCACCTGGGCATTGGTTTCCGGGAAGAGAACAGGATCATCTGTTTTAAGAAAATGCTCTGACAGATACCACTTCAATGCACACAATCGAACTATGATCTGAGGTCGTCATGAGAATCATTTTTGAAACGGAGCATCTGCGGGTGCGTGCGTTTGAGACACAAGATGCAGACCGCCTTTACAAAAATCATCTGGATAGCGAAATGGAAAAATGGTTTCCAAACGAATGCTATGAAGATCTGGATGAAACCCGGGGTGCGATCGGGTTTTACGCTGACTGTGTAAATAAAAACAAGCTGCCCTTTGTGCTGGCAGCAGAGCTGAAGGAAACCGGGGAACTGATCGGAGATACAGGCATCAGTGAAGTCGAAGGCAAGCCTGGGGAAGTCGAGATCGGCTATGTGATCTGCCGCGAGAACAGAGGGCGAGGCTATGCGACCGAACTGGTAAAGGCAATGTCAGACTTCGCTGTTTCTGCTTTTCAGATACATACCATTTACGGACGTGTAATTAACGGGAATGCCGCTTCCGTCAGAGTCCTTGAGAAAAGCGGATACAGTTTCGTTGAAGAAGAATTCGGAGCAGAGGATGACCCTTACGGAAACGGCATGCTGATATACCTGAAAAAAGCCTGATCCCGATTCTTTTCACTGCCCCTTTTTTGCAGGTTCATTATATGACGATGAGTGATCATTGGAGAATAATCATCATGAAAGCAAAAGGATTGAAAATCTTCACCGCAGTATTGGCAGCTGCTGTTTTGCTGTTTTCTTTCGCCGAATGCGAAACGCCGCAGCCGCGAAATGCACAGGACATCATTGAAGAGCTTGCAGTAGATTACGGTCTTTACGGCAAAGCGGCTTCTTCCCGTGTGAAAGAACTTGTTGAGGAACTCAGGACCATCAGTCCGGATCTGGGAGAACGCTGGGAAAAGATCACAGAGCTATGGGCTTCCGTGAACACTGACCTTGAACTGAATACCGGTGTCCTTCCCGATGGCCTTCCCCAAACAGACGAACTATGCATCGTTGTGCTGGGCTTCCAGCTCAATGAGGACGGAACGATGCGTGAAGAACTGATCGCACGGCTCAAGGTCGTCCTGGCAAGCGCCCAGAAGTATCCGAATGCCTATATCGTCTGCACCGGCGGCGGTACGGCAGCCGGAAACAGGAACGCAACTGAAGCCGGTGAAATGGCAAAATGGCTTATCGGGAAAGGCATCGATAAAAAACGCGTAATCGTGGAAGACAACTCTCTCACGACGGCGCAGAACGCGATCTTCACATATGACATCCTGACCACCCAGTATCCGAAGGTCAGCAAGATCGCGATCGTATCCAGCAATTACCATATTGCGACCGGCGTCCTGCTATTCAGTGCGGAACCGATCATCAGAGCTACTGTTCCGGGGAGCGAAAAGCTGAAGGTCATATCCAATGCGGCATGGAACGCACCATACGGAAGCCTATCCCCCAGATTCCAGGCAGGCGCGCTGATCGAGCTCTCAGGCGACACGCCAACAGCGTACGAAATATACTATGACACCTATGATATCCATGAACTTCCGCCGCTGAACTAACCTATTCTGTCTGAATGAAGGGAAACAAAAAGATGAAACAGAAGGATCAGAAACCGTTTGTTCGGGGAGGCAACCCCTATATGCCCCTTTGGGAGCATGTGCCGGATGGAGAACCCCGTGTATTTACTTTTCAGGGAGAGACCCGTGTATATGTCTATGGCTCACATGACACCATGAAGACTGAATACTGCGGGAACGATTATGTGGTCTGGTCAGCGCCTGTGACCGATCTGACAGACTGGAAATGCCACGGCATCTGCTATCAGGTGGGAGAAGGCAATATAATGTATGCCCCGGATGTGGTTCAGAAAGGTGATACCTGGTATATGTATGTCGCGGAACGGAAGGGATCCTGCATCCGCGTAGCCAGTGCAAAAACTCCCTGGGGGCCCTTTGAAAACCCTGTGGATACACAGCTTGGTTTTGATCCGGGCATACTGGTGGATGATGATGGCCGCGTCTATGCCTTCTGGGGCTTCTGCGAATGCTACGGCGCGGAGCTTGAAGAGGATATGGCAACGATCAAGGAAGGGACCATCCATCCGCACGTCATTGGCCACTGCGAAGCGATGTTCCCATGGATGAAAAGTCTCGAAAAAGAGCACATCAGTTACAAGGATGGGTTCTTTGAGGCGTCCAGTCCGCGAAAGATCATGGGCAAGTATGTTTATCTCTATTCAAAGCGGACGAACCTTCCTATACCGGAGCTTGGCGTATACGAGAATTGCAACGGGTTTCTCTCCTATAAATGGAGCGATTCCCCACTGGAAGGATACCAGGACGGCGGAGATATCAGTCTGAACGGCGGCGAGATCCTGCAGGACGGCTCCGGCAAGGGGATCATGAGCTTCCGCTGGGGCAACAACCACGGTTCCGTAATGGAGATCAACGGCCAATGGTATATCTTCTATCACCGCCAGACAGGGCAGAATGAATATTCCCGTCAGGGCATGCTGGAACCCATCGACGCGGCAAAAGGCGCGGACGGGAAGCTCTACCTGGGCAAGATCAGATATGAAAAAGGAGAGCCCGTCGCATGCGGGCCTGTTGAAATGACTTCACAGGGGCCGCAGGTAAATGGTCTGAATGCAAGGGAATGGATCTCCGCCGGCTATGCCTGCCATCTGTACCGCCCGCAGGGCGAACCCAAGCCCTGGATCGCGCGTGTAGACGAGCAGCGGGAGGATGTCTCCGCGCCGGTAATGGATATTGCGGACGGGACTACAGTCGGTTTCCGTTATCTGCAGTTCGGCATGAATTCGCCCAGGACGGTCACCATCCTCCTGCAGGCGGATGCACCGCTGACATTAAAGGTCCGCTTGGACAGCTGGCAGGGAAAGATAATCGCGGAAACATTGGTGGAACCGGGTGAAACAGAGGTAACCCTTCCCCTGAATTCGGGTATTATTGGGAAACACGCAGTATATTTCGACTTTACTACCAGGCAGAGCGGACCGATTGCATGCTTCGACCGCTTCACGTTTGACTGAGTATTCCGGCTCATGATAAGGATCATTGAAATAACAGAGAGTAAAAAAGCATATCTTGACTTGCTGCTCCTGGCAGACGAGCAGGAGGATATGATAGACCGCTACCTTGAGCGCGGCAGGATGTACGTTCTTGATGATGACGGGGTCAAAAGCGAGTGTGTGATTACTGACGAAGGAAACGGTGTGCTTGAGATCAAGAACCTGGCAACACTTCCGGAGCACCAGCACAAAGGCTATGCAAAAGCCCTCGTCGACTTTCTCGTGAAAGAATTCAGCAGCCGTTATTCCGTTCTTCAGGTGGGGACCGGTGACAGTCCGCTGACTGTTCCGTTCTATGAGAAATGCGGTTTTATCCGCTCACATGTCGTCCCCGATTTCTTTACAGAGAACTATGATCATCCTATATTCGAGTGCGGTGTAGTTCTGAGAGATATGGTGTATTTGCAGAAAGTGCTCCAATCCACCGACGTTCAGTAAACTGAGCCGGTCATTTTTCAATGACAGCAGGTTCCGACAGTGCAAAAGCACAGCTGCCACGGGACTGCACCCTTCAGGAGGTTATTCAGCATGAACCATTCCGATAAGCCTGAGATTCGGTATACTGAACAGATTCTTACCGATGACGTACTGAATGCGTTGATCCGTCTGTCTGAAGATTGGGAAAAGGAAAACAGCTGCCACGGTTACAGGAAGAACGAAAGATCCGATATCGACGGAAACCGAATCTTCCTGGCATATGCGGGAGAAGATATCATCGGGTACCTGTTCGGGCATATGGAAAAGGCAAAAAACTCAAGTTCCGTCATGCCTGACAAAACTCCTTTCTTTGAGATCGAAGAATTATATGTCCGTCCCGAATACAGAAATAATGGAATCGGAAAAAACCTGTTTGATTATACGGAAAAAGCAGTCTGCAATGAAGCTGAATACCTGATGCTCAGTACAGCGACAAAGAACTGGAAGGCGATCCTGCACTTCTATATCGATGAGCTGGATATGTGTTTCTGGAACGCAAGGCTGTTTAAGCGGATCGTGAAAGAACCCTGCTGAAACCTTGGTCGACAAAAAGGTTTCCACGCCATTCACTACAGAATATGCTGCATTTTTCTCATCCCCTGTTGATGTTGAAAAGTGCACTTTCTTTATTTTCACATGTCGAATCCGTCCGATCAAGCCCCATTTTGTCAAAGCTCAAGAAAAAGTAACAAAAACTTTATATTTTTCCTAGGGTTTTCGGTTGACAAAAGCTTCTCGGGAAGATAATATAAACACGTACATTCTACTAAATCAAGCGATTAATGTTCGCTTTTACGGAGGCCGGTACATGAAGACACTGCTGAAGAACGGTTATGTCGTCACTATGGATCCTGAAAAAGGTGTTCTTACCCGCGGATATGTTCTCGTAGAAGATGACCTGATCAAGGCTGTCGAAAGCGGAGAAGCTCCGGCGGGTATTTTTGATGAAGTGATCGACTGCGACGGAAAGATCATTATGCCCGGTCTGATCAACACCCACGTACACACCTCCCAGCAGCTGGGCCGCGGCCTGGGCGATGACGTGAACCTGCTCACCTGGCTGCATGACCGCATCTGGCCTTATGAGAGCAACATGACCGAGGATGACAGCTATATCTCCACGCTGCTGTGCTGTGCCGAGCAGATCAAGGCCGGCTGCACAATGTTTGCCGAGCCCGGCGGACAGTTCGTCTCCGGTATGGCCCGCGGTGTTGCCGAAGCCGGCATCCGCGGCAAACTGGCAAACAGCATCATGGACTGCGGTGAAGGCCTTCCCAAGAACTGGGTACACTCCACCGATGAGGAAATCGCCCGCACCGTTGAGGATATCAAGAACTTCCACAACACCGCTGACGGCCGCGTTCAGGTCTGGTTCGGCCTGCGCACCATTTTCAACAATTCCGACGAACTGATCCTGCGCAGCAAGGAAATGGCTGACCGCTACGGCGTCGGTGTCCATATGCATGTCGCTGAAGTAAAGGACGAAGTCGAATACCTCAAGGCCAAGATCGGCGTACAGACTGTCACCCATCTGAATGACCTGGGCGTACTCGATAAGAACTTCCTCGCTGTTCACACTGTATGGCTGACCAATGATGAAGTGCTGATGTTCAAGAAGCACGACGTCAAGGTATCTCATAATCCCGCCGCCGCCATGCGTGTTCTTGGCTTTGCCAAGGTCCCGCGCATGCTGCGCGAAGGCATCTGCGTCACGATCGGCACCGACGGCGCTCCCAGCAACAACCGCATGGACATCGTCGATGAGATGTGGCTGACCAGCCTGATCCACAAAGGCTGGCGTTTGGAGCCCGATGTCGTCAAGGCAGAGGAAGTCCTCAACATGGTCACCATCAAGGGTGCCGAAGCCCTCATGGAAGAGAAAAATCTGGGCAGCCTCACCGTTGGCAAGAAAGCCGACCTGATCGTGATCGATCCGCGTTCCGCCGGCATGCTGCCGCTGCATGACACAGTTGCCAATCTGGTCTCCAGCATGCACAGCAGCAATATCGACAGCACCATGTGCGACGGAAAATGGCTGATGCGCGGACGCAAGCTGCTGACCATTGACGAGGATGCCCTGTATACCGAAGCCCAGCAGCGCGCCGATGCCATCCGCAGCCGTGCCGGCATCGTCCTTCCCGACCGTTTCCCCACCGTCCGCTGATCCAATGCGCTAAGCGCTTGAGATAAACCAGAAAAAGAAAGAGGTAACAACATGAAAAAGGTTCTCTCCGTTCTGCTCTGCCTGGCTCTTCTGCTTGCATGCTCCAGCCTTGCTCTGGCCGATGATAAGCCCCTGAAGGTCGCTCTGATCGTTACTGGCAAAGCCCAGGACGGCGGTTGGAACCAGTGTGCTTATGACGGACTGCAGCTGCTGATCAACAAGTACAACGTTGAATACAGCCTGGTTGAAGACGTTGCCGTCTCTGACGTGGAAGCTCACCTGATCTCCTACGGCAATGACGGTTATGACATCGTGTTCGGTCACAGCCAGCAGTACGGCGAATATATGCTCGACGTCGCTGAAATGTTCCCCGACACCAAGTATGTCGCCATCGAAGGCACTGACTGCAACGGCGCTAACATGGGCTCCTATCAGCTCAAGTGCGCTGAGACCGCTTACGTGATCGGCACCCTGGCCGCCAAGACTTCTGCCAATCAGAAGATCCTGATCGTCTCCTCCTTCCCCGGCCCCTCCATGAACAAGATCGTCAACGGTTATTACGAAGCCGCCAAGGCCACCAATCCTGACATCGATGTTCTGGTTCAGTACACCAACTCCTATACCGACCTGACTGTCGCCAAGGAGATTGCCGAGAACGCGATCAACAACGGTGTTGACTTCATCTATCACTGCGCCAACGCTGCCGGCGATCCCGCTCTGGTTGCCGGTGCCGAGCACAAGCTGCCTGTTGTGGGCGACAGCTATGATCAGTCCTGGATCTCTGCCGAGTATGTCCTGACCAGCGCCCAGTACAACGTGGACAAGCTGATGGAAAAGGCTTACAACGATGTTATCAACGGCACCTTTGACGGTAGCGTCGTCGAGGGCGGCATGGCTGACGGTGTTGTAGCTCTGGTCTACGGTGATACCGTGTTCAATCCCAGCGTTCCCGCCGAACTGCAGGCCGAACTGAATGACATGATCGCCAAGATCACCAACGGCGAACTGGTCATCACCGGCAACCCCAATGATCTGATTCAGTAACCCATTCCTTTCAATACATATCGAAGCGGCTTGGGAGGGTTTTCCCTCCCAAACCGTTTCGCTGTCTACCGAGATTCCTATTTTATTTGCCCAGTAAAGGAGTTGATTCAGCGTGGCCCTTCTCGAAATGCAGGATATCAGCATATCCTTCTACGGTGTCTATGCCAATGAGCATGTGAACCTCTCGGTCGATGCCGGCGAGGTGCATGCTCTGCTCGGTGAAAACGGTGCCGGCAAGACCACGCTGATGAACATCCTTTTCGGAATCTATCAGGCGGAAAGCGGAAAGATCTTCTGGGATGGAAAGGAAGTACATTTCAAGGTCCCGCAGGAAGCAATCCGCGCCGGCATCGGTATGGTGCACCAGCATTTTTCTCTGGTGAACGCAAAGACGGTGCTGGACAATATCCTCCTAGGCTATGAGGATGTGCCGTTCTTCCTGCCCCGCAGGAAACTGCGCGAGCAGGTCCTGCAGCTTTCCGCGCGCTATGGACTCAAGGTCGATCCTGACGCTCTTGTCGGTGATCTTTCCATCGGCGAAAAGCAGCGCGTGGAGATCCTGAAAGCGCTCTTCCGGGATATCAAGCTGCTTATCCTGGACGAACCCACTGCCGTGCTCACGCCCGGAGAAACGCAGCAGCTTTTCCAGGTACTCAAGGCGCTAAAGGCACAGGGTTTTGCCGTGATCCTCATCACGCACCGCATGAGTGAGATCATGAATAACACCGACCGTGTCACCGTGCTCCGCGATGGAAAATGCGTCGGCACCTTGAACACCTCAGAGACCGATGCGGCTTCCCTATCCGCAATGATGGTCGGACGCGAGCTGAAAGTCACCCAGAACACTAATCCCTGTGAAAGCGATGAAGAACTGCTGGTTCTCGATCACGTCAGCGTATACCGCAGCGGGCGCAAACGGCCAGCACTGGAAGACGTGAGTCTGTGTGTTCATTCTGGAGAGATCCTGGGTGTCGCCGGTGTCGAAGGCAATGGTCAGAAAGAGCTGGCTGAGGCTGTAGTCGGCATCCGCAAGCGCAGGGTACGCGGTAGTATTCACCTCAAAGGCATTGACTTGACAGGAACGCCCGTCCGTGTCCGTGCGGACAACGGTATCGCTTATGTCCCGGATGACCGTCAACGAGAAGCGCTGGTTCCGGGCATGGACGTCTGCGAAAACCTGCTGCTGAAAGAGTACCGGCGTTTTCCCTTCTCCCGCGCCCGTGTTTTCCGCAGCAGTGCGATCCGGAAGAATGCGCAGACCGCTGTCGACAGCTACAGCATCCGCACCGCGGGCAGTCTGGGGATTCATTCCCCCGTGCGCATGCTCTCCGGCGGTAATCAGCAGAAGATCATCCTGGCCCGTGAGATCACGCCGAAAGCCAGTTTTATCGTAGCAAGCCAGCCTACCCGCGGACTGGACGTGAGCGCTTCCGCATTCGTGCATGAAAAACTGCTTGAGCAGAAAGCGCTTGGAAAAGGCATCCTGCTGATCAGCGCGGACCTTGAAGAGATCCTGGCCATGTCTGACCGCATTGCCGTAATGTATAACGGCCGTGTAGCAGGCATACTGAGCCGCGAGGAAGCCACTGTTGAAAAGATCGGCCGGCTAATGGGCGGCCTGACTGAAGGAAAGGAGGAGATTGCATGAAAGCACTGCGCATAGCAAGCCGCGTGCTCATTTATACCGCAGTCGTTGTACTCGTCTCGCTCCTCCTTATTGCCGCTTCCGGTGCTGATCCCATCAAGACGCTCGGTATTTTCTGGAACGGTATTTTCGGCAACAAAAACAGCTTCTGCGAGATCTTCGTCAAAGGCACGCCGCTTATTCTGACCGGCCTTGCCTGCGCCCTTGCCTTCCGCACCGGATTTTTCAACATTGGTGCTGAAGGACAGTTTTATATGGGCGCGGTCGCCGCAGCAGCCGTTGCACTCCGGTGTACCTTCCTGTCTCCGGCTGCACGCATGATCGCCGCGCTCATTACCGGATTCCTTGCGGGCGGCCTCTGGTCACTGATCGCAGCAGGCATGAAGCTGCGCTTCAATATTTCAGAAATCATCGTCACCATCATGCTCAACTATATCGCCGTCAACTTTGTCGGTGTGTCTGTGCGCACCTTCCTGCAGGATCCGTCTTCAGGCCTGCCGCAAAGCGAGCGTCTG
>JAEEGF012521035.1_pt1 | contig 12350 bp, 10 predicted proteins | sample 9134171 | NCBI WGS metagenome assembly JAEEGF01 (sample SAMN16246542, study PRJNA631951) | gut metagenome | biome: gut microbiome; feature: rumen; material: AP-attached | host: Bos | place: Iran: Karaj | collected 2018-10 | reverse complement strand
GCAACGCTCCAATCCGGGCTGAGTGATGCTGACGATGCGGCCCCCCTGAATGTGCTTGCGCAGGAGCATGCAGAAATTGGGGGCGCTGAGGGGACTGGGCTTGTTGTCCTCCGTCAGATATGCCAGAGGAAGGGATGCGTCCGCGGAAAGGAGCAGTCGAAAGTTCTTCTCACGCCCCTTGATGGTGAGGAGAAGTTCGTCCTTCTCCGGCTGGGCCACCTTGGACAGGCGTCCCCCTTCCAGTTCTTTTTTAAGTTCCGCCGTCACAGCTGCGACGGTGATTCCATCAAATGCCATAAAAAACCTCGAAATCTTATTTCAGATCCACTACCGGAGCAGGTGAAGCTTGCGGGCGATCCGCACCATCAGCCGCCCCTTGGGCAGATTCATCAATTCTTCTTCGTCCACTGCCTTACTCAGCAGCAGAGCTGCAAAATACACGGGAACTGCCAGCAGGATGGCCGGAAGCACCGCGATGCGGGGCGAGATACCGGCTACCAGGTGCAGGAGCAGATAGACGCCACCCGCCACAAGACCCATGACCAGGGATGCCAGGATGGGCCGCAGAATGGTCTTGTTGATCTCCTGCTCGTAACCAACCGCCTTCCGCACTGCCCACTGGTTCAGGAAGGCCATGGTACCGGAGTAGACGGCGTTGGCCACCGCCACGGAGTAGACCCCCAGGCTGGTGAATTTCAGCAGGAAGAGCACGCAGGCCGTCTGGATGACCAGGGCGATGCCGGCGTTGCGGATGGGGGTGTTGACCTTGCCCAGGCCCTGAAGAATAGACGAGTTCAGGGTGGAATAGGCGTAGAATGCCACCGACAGGCAGAGGGTCATGAGGGTTCCCCTTGCCAGGCCATAATAGTCTGCCGTGGTAGGGAAGAGCAGTACCATCACCGGGCCGGACAGGATAAAGAGTCCCACGGCGCAGGGGATGGAAATGAGCATGGTGGTCTTCACCGCGATGCCGATCTTCTCGCAGGCCACATCGATCTCCGTGGAAGCCACCAGGGCTGCGATGGAGGGGATCATGGCTGCTGCCATGGCGGAAGCAAAGGCGATGGGGATGTTGGATACGGTCTGAGCGCATCCGAAGATGCCCCAGTCCTCCGTCACTGCCACCTTGCTGAGGCCGGAGACGGAAGGATAAAAGTCGGTGAAGAGTTTGGTGTTCAGGGAATTCACCAGGTTGTAGACCGCTGTGCTCAGGATGAAGGGCGTCACGGTGAAGGTGATGGTCTTGATGATGGTGCCGTAACTGTCCACATGCTCGTGCTTATCCCGCTCCACCCGGCGGTGAATGTCCGGCCGGTTGATGCGGTAGGCCAGAAACATGAAGAGCAGTCCCACCACCACACCGGCACCGGTACCAAGGGCGCTTCCCATGGCGCCGTAGACGGCACGGCTGACCTTGAGGCTCTCATCCGCCGGAACTTCCAGGGTTCCGAAGAAATGCCGGATCAGCAGCACGGCTGCCCCGATACTGACCGCCGCATTGGCGATCTGCTCCAGGATCTGGGAGACGGAGGTCTGGACCATGCTGCGGTGTGCCTGGAAATAACCCCGGAGCACTCCCAGCAGTCCGTAGATGAACACGGTGGGTGCGAAGACCCGGAGCACCGGAATGGCGGCATCTTCCACAAAGAGGCCGGCCCCGAAGAAGAGGATCAGGCTGCCGATAGCTCCCACCACCAGCACATAAAAAAGAGACCCCCAGAAGAGTCTGTGAGCATTGCGATACTCCTTCACCGCCAGCTTCTGGGCGATGACTTTGGAGATCGCCGAGGGAATGCTGTAGGAGGAGATCAGCAGGATTATGGTGTAATATGCGTATGCAGAGTTGTAATAGCCCAGTCCCAAAGGGCCGATGACACTGGACAAAGGGCTCCTGTAAAGGAGCCCTATCACTCTGCTGATGATGCCCGCCGCGGCGAGGATCCCCGCCTGCGTAACGAAGCTGTTGTCTGTTTTTCCGGATTGTTTCACGTCTTTTTAACCGATCAGCCAGTCGTACATATCCTGGTATTTGTTGGCGGATACCTTCCAGGAGAAGTCCGTCGCCATACCGCGGTCCACGATCTTGTTCCACTCACGCTTGCGGTCGTAGTAGATCTTCTCCGCATAACGGATGGTGGACAGCATCTCATGGGCATTGTAATTCAGGAAGCTGAAGCCGGTTCCCTTGCTTTCATATTCATTGTAAGGCTCTACGGTGTCCTTCAGACCGCCGGTCTCACGGACGATGGGCACGGTTCCGTACCGCAGGGCGATGAGCTGGCTCAGACCGCAAGGCTCAAAGAGGGAAGGCATCAGATATGCGTCACAGGCTGCATAAATCTTGTGGGACAGGGCATCGGAATAATAGATATTCGCGCTGACCTTGTTGCCGTATTTCCAGTCGAAGTGGCGGAACATGTTCTCGTACCGCTCTTCACCGGTTCCAAGGACCACAAGCTGGATATCATCCTGGCACAGCTCATCCATGATGTAAGCCACCAGATCCAGACCCTTCTGGTCCGTGAGACGGGAGACGATACCGATCATCATCTTCTTCTCGTCCACCGTCAGTCCCAGTTCTTCCTGCAGGGCTTTCTTATTCTTCGCCTTTTCCTTGCGGAAATTGATGGCGTCGTATTTCTTGAAGATATACGGATCTCTGGAGGGATCGAACTCATCGTAATCGATGCCGTTGACGATTCCGCGTAAGGATCCGGTCCTTGCCCGGAGAAGTGCGTCCAGTCCCTCACCGTAGAAGGGCATCTTGATCTCCTCGGCATAGGTGTCGGATACGGTGGTGATGGCATCCGCGAAGACGATACCGCCCTTCAGCAGGTTCGCATCCTTGTAGGCTTCCAGCTTGTCGGGAGTGAAGTAATACTCCGGCAGGCCGGTGATGTTCTTTACGGTCTTCACATCCCACTTGCCCTGAAACTTCAGGTTGTGGATGGTGATGACGGTCTTGATGCCGCGATAGAAATCGCTGCCGCTGAACCGCTCCTTCAGATATACGGGGATCAGTCCGGTCTGCCAGTCGTGGCAGTGGATGAGATCCGGCCGGAAATCCAGCACCGGAAGAGCGGAGAGAACAGCCTTACAGAAGTAGCTGTAGCGCTCGATCTCATACCGGGGATCGTCGTTGTAGACCTTGGGTCCGCCGAAATAAAACTCGTTGTCGATGAAGTAGTAGTGAACGCCGTCCACTTCCGCCTCAAAGATTCCCACATAGACGTTCTGCCAGTTGTAGTCCATGTAGAAGTTGGTAACGTAGGTCAGTTTGTCCTTCATGGCCTGCTTCATGCAGGCATACTTGGGAATGAACACTCTCACGTCATAATAACGCTTGTCGATATGTTTCGGCAGAGAGCCGACCACATCTGCGAGACCTCCCGTCTTGATAAAGGGAACACCCTCGGATGCGACAAACAATACCCTTTTCATGCTGAAACCTCCATTTATCTGTTCTGAAGCGCGGTACTTATGTCTTCTTTCATAGCAAGAACTGCGGCTCTGGATGCATCTGCATAACCATGCTCCCCGAAGGAGGCATACTGTTCCTGACGATAAGCGGCGATGATACCGCGGGAGGAATTGATGATGGCTCCCAGTCCGTCCTCATTGAAGAAGTGGACCAGATCGGCACCCTTTCCGCCCTGTGCGCCGTAACCGGGCACCAGGATGAAGGTCTTCGGCATGATCTTGCGAAGTGCCTTGCCCTGTTCGGGATAAGTAGCTCCCACAACGGCGCCAACATTGCTGTAGTCACCCTCCATGGTCTCACTGCCCCACTCGGCAACCTTCTCTCCCACGATCTCGTAAAGGGGTCTGCCATCCACCATACGATCCTGGAACTCTCCGCTGGAGGGATTGGAGGTCTTCACCAGTACGAAGATTCCTCTGTCTTCCTCCTTGCAGATCTTCACGAAGGGCTTCACGCCGTCGGAACCCAGATAGGGGTTCACGGTGACGAAATCCTCGTCAAATCCGTAATAGGATTTGCTGCCCACGGCCACCTTTCCCAGGTGACCCACCGCATAGGCTTCGGAAGTGGATCCGATGTCGCCGCGCTTGATGTCACCGATGACCACCAGTCCCTTCTCCTTGCAATACTGTACGGTGCGGTAGAATGCCTGCAATCCGGGGATACCGAACTGCTCATACATTGCGATCTGGGGCTTCACGGCAGGGATCAGGTCCGCCACTGCATCCACGATGCCCTTATTGAACTGCCAGATGGCTTCCGCAGCGCCCTCCAGGGTCTCCCCATACTGCTCAAAGGCTGCTTTCTTCTGGAATTCCGGCACATAGTTCAGCATCGGGTCCAGGCCCACCACAATGGGAGCCTCTGTGCGACGGATCCCTTCGATCAATTTCTGAATCATTTTTTTCCATACTCCTATCTGGTTGCTAAAAAGATCTGTTCTCTGAGAGCCGCCTCATCATCGGGGTAGCTCTTGAGATAGCTGGTCATCAGCACCTCGGCCTTCTGATATTCGCCAAGGTATTCGTACGCAACGATCTCATTGAAACTCAGGCTCTGCATCACCGCTGCATCCCCCAGTGCCATACCGGCCTGGAAGTTCTCCAGCGCTGATTCGTAATTCCCGGTCTCCAGCCGGCAGAGACCCAGCTGGTTATAAACTGCCGCATTCTTGTCATCGATGGCGAGATAGCTCTCGTAGACGTTGGATGCGTAATTATACTCACTGACTGCTTCATAGGAAAGCCCCAGGTACAGGGAGCTTTCGGCATCCCCCTTGTCCCGCCGGCTGGCTTCCAGCTCAGCGGCTGCTGCCTGGTACTCGCCCATGTAATAATAGATCCGTCCCCGGTCCAGGGAAGACATCTTGCTCTCCGCCCGGTCCAGAACCGCCTGCAGATATTCCAGGCCGGCTTCCCGGTAATCCTCCCGGGCCAGCGCGCGGTAAATATCGATGATCCGGTCGTAATTATCCGGATCCAGGTTCACCACCCGGTCGAAATCGATGCGGGCTCCCGCGTAATTGTCCCGGTACAGTCTTACCAGTCCCCGGAGGAACAGAGCATCCTTCTGCTCGTCCAGAGCAAGGATGGCATCGTAAGCTGCTTCCGCTTCCGGGTACTGACCCAGCTTGGTATAAGCTGCGGCCATGTAGTAATTCAGGTCGAAATCCACATTCTGGATAAACCCGTCGCTGAGCTGCAGGGCCTGTTTGAATTCCTCCACGGCTCCTGCGTAATCCGTCTGTCCCATGAGAGCGATACCCCGCCCTCTGGCGATGAGCCGGGGATTTTCTCCCGCTGCCTCCGCCGCGTCAAAAGCAGACATTGCGCCGGCGTAATCCAACTCCCGGATCAGGGTCATTCCTTGTTCGGTTTTTTCCGTCGATGCGCCGCATCCCGTCAGAAGACCGGCTGTCAGCACCAGTCCGCAGAGGACTGCCAGGGGTTTCCGCATATCTGTGCTTCCTTACGTGGATTATTTGTCGAGCTGAGAGGTGCAGTGAGGGCATCTGGTAGCCTCAATGGCGATCTCGCTGCGGCAGAAAGGACACATCTTGGTGGTGGGAGCCGCAGGCTCTTCCTTCTTCTTCTTTCCGATGCTGGTCATCTTGTTGACTGCCTTGACCAGAAGGAAGATGCAGAATGCAAGGATGAAGAAGTTGATGATCGCAGTAAGGAACGCACCGACATTGATGGCCTGTCCCTTGATCAGAGGAATGGTAAAGCCGATCTCATCGGGATTTCCGATGCAGCCGATCAGAGGATTGATGATATTCTCCGTCAGCGCGGTAACGATACCGGTGAAGGCGCCGCCGATGATGACACCGACTGCCATATCCATTACGTTGCCCTTCAGAGCAAACTCCTTAAACTCCTTGATAAAACCCTTTCCTTTCTCTTTTGCACTCATCTCTCCATTATCCTCCTAAAATTGTAGCGGTGCATGTGCACCTAGTCCATTTGATTATACAATTTTTTAGCCTTTGTAACAAGGAAAATTATTGACTTTTCCGCGCATTCGGGGCTATACTCGGAGAGTCTTTTCCGGATTCCCGGAAATCTTCCCATTTTGCTTTGAAAGGAACCTGAAACACACCAAATGCGCAGACCTTTGCTCTTACTCTGCGGAATTCCCATCCTCATTCTGGCATTGCTTGCCCTGACAGGGCTTTTGCCGGCTGACAGGCTGTCCCGGACTCTGCCCGAAGACGGTCAGACCGTCTTCATCCGGGGGACTGTAACAGGGATGGATTCCGATGTTTTGCTCATCAAACAGATCCGCTGCGGGGGCCGGTCCGTCCGGTGGTATCTCCGGGCAGATGCGGGCTTTGTCCCGGATCCGGAGGCTCTCATCGGGTGCGAGGTGACCCTGCAGGGCACCTTTCGCCGGTACTCCTCCGCCACCAATCCCGGGGAATTCGACGCTTATGACTATTACCTCTCCCTTGGCTGCGGCGGGCAGCTCCGGGAGGTGCACCTCCTGGAGACCGCCGGAGAACCATCCCGGTTTCAAAGGGGACTCCTGCGGCAAAAGCGGGAGTGGAAAACAAGGCTTTACCGGATCTACCCGGCCCGGGAGGCCTCCATCCTCTGCGGGCTTCTCCTGGGGGACCGGCAGGAAACGGAGGAAGAGATCCTGCTCCTGTACCGGAGCAGCGGCATCGCCCATATCCTGGCCATCTCCTCCCTCCACATCACCATTCTGGGGATGGGGCTTTACCGGATGCTAAGACGGTTCTTCGTCCCGGTGCAGGTGGCGGCGCCTCTGGCGGGAGCCGTGCTGATCACTTACGGCCTACTGACGGGTATGAGCCTTTCCACCTGCCGGGCCATCGCCATGTTCCTCCTCCTGATGCTGGCCCATCTCCTGGGGCGCACCCGGGATTCCATTACCTCTCTGACCCTGGTGGCCTGCATAATGCTCTGCGCAAAGCCGTCAAATCTGACCCGTTCCGGGTTTCTTCTCTCCTTCGGCTGTGTGTATGCCATGTTTCTCATCACTCCCGCCATCCGGGAATTTCTCCTGCCCCGGGTTCCCCGGCGCCCTGTGGGTGCGGAAAGCAAGGGAGAGCGCAGACGCCGGAAGCGGCGGACCCTGCTGATCCGGCTGGGGGAATATGTGCTCTCCGGGATCTGTGTGACGTTGGGGACGCTGCCCATTCAGCTGTATTTCTTTTACGAGGTGTCCCGTTATTCGGTGCCCATCAATCTCCTGGTGCTGCCCCTCATGAGCCTTCTTCTGGTCACGGGCTTTTTCTCCATGATGCTTCCGGGCGCGGGATGGCTGGGAACCGTCACCTACTGGATCCTGAAGTTCTACGAGGCTCTGTGTCTGGAGAGCGCAAAGCTTCCCGGGAGGACCTGGAATCCGGGATGTCCGGGAAGTATGCAGATTGTTCTGTATTATCTTCTGCTTGCGGCTCTGGCCGCATTCGGTTGGTTTGCCTTCTTCTTGAAAAAGGCTATGGAATCCCGGCATCCGACGGGACGATGGATCCGGCTCCTCGGGCGGTATCCTGCTTTGCAGAAGGTTGCGGGACCCTCCCTACAGATGCGGCTTTTCTTTGGCGGTCTTCTATGCCTGCTGCCCTTTGTGCTGACCCGCTCCCCGGCGCGCCTTGGCACCGTTGCCTTTCTGGATGTGGGGCAGGGGGACGGCATTGTGGTCACCTCCTCCGCGGGGGACAGCTTTCTCTTTGACGGTGGCTCCACCAGCCGTCAGGAGGTGGGAAAGTATGTGCTGAAGCCTTATTTGAAATACAGTGGTTCCTCCCATCTTGCCGGGATCTTCCTGTCCCATCCGGACCGGGATCATGTGAGCGGTGCACTGGAACTGGTGGAACATCGGAGGGAGTGGGGGCTGACCATCGACGGACTCTATCTGACCGGGGCGGCCCTTTCCGAGGGTAGCGAACCGGTGCAGAAGCTCCTGACCGCCGCGGCGGATCCCTCTTTGGGGGAGCAGGTTCCGGTTCACAAGGTAAGTGCAGGCATGTGCTTTCAGAGCGGCAGCACGGTCTTCACCTGCCTCCATCCCGGGGCCCGGTTCCGGGCGGAGGATGCCAATGAGACATCGGAATGTTTCCTTGTCTCCTTCGGTTCCGCCGGAAGCCTCCTCCTCACAGGGGATGTGACGGGGGAGGGGGAAAACGCCATGCAAAAGGAGTTAGAGGAGCTGCGCCCTTTGCAGTCGCCTCTGATCCTGAAGGTGGCCCATCACGGCTCCCGGTATTCCACCCCATCGGAACTTCTGCAGGAGCTGTCTCCCTCTCTGGCCATCCTCTCCGCCGGCCGGAAGAATTCCTACGGCCATCCCCACCCGGAGCTTCTGGAACGGTTGGAGGAAGCCGGGGTTCCCTCCCTCTGCACCAAAGACCGGGGCGCCATCCTGCTCGCCTTCCGAAGGAGCGGGCTTGGGGTCCGGACATATTTAAAACCATAACAAAAGTGAGCAACGGTTCTTCGCCGTTACTCACTTTTCTGTTTTCTCAGGCCATCGTCCGATCCAGAAGATTCAGAATCACCATCTCGGTTCCGATGGCTTCATCGATCCGGCCGCTCTTGAATCCTTCGTCAATATCCACGCACAGGTTCAGGCCGTTCTGGATCTCCTTCCGGGTCATCTGCCCCGCATGGCGGATCAGGGTCTGCACCTGACTGGGGAACATGCCGCTCATCTTGGGAATGATGGTGGCGGCCACTTCCCCCTGCTCCCGAAGGCTCTTCACCTTGAGGAGCTGCATATACCGGCGCTCGATGAGCACCAGAACCTTCACGGGAGGCACCTTCAGCGCCAGCAGATCGTAATACAGCGCCATGGCTTCCTTGCGCCTTCCTTCGAGGATAAAGTCGATCATGACAAAAATCTTGTCCTCGATAGTCTGGGAACAGATGGCGTCCACATCCTCACCGGTGATCTCCTCCTTGTCCATGCAATAGGCGATGAGCTTATCCAGCTCCGACCGCAGGTTCGCCATATCCGAACCGGTCTTGTCCAGCAGATGGTTGGCTGTGGCGTCGGAAATCCGCTTGCCCTCATTCCGGAGAAGGGATCCGATGTTCTTCTTCAGATACGCCCGGTCCTGAGGCTGGATGCACACCACGGTCCCCTGCTTTTTGATGGTCTGGAAGAGCTTGCTCCGCTCGTCCACATCCTTCTCCCAGAAGATAAAGATGGAACTCTCGCAGGGGTTCTCCAGGTACTCCGCCAGTTCGTCGGAACCTCCCTTTACCAGTCCCGTGTCCCGAAGATAGATGATGCGGTTCTCCGCGAAGAGGGGAAGGGTCTCCGCCTGATCGATGATCTGTCCGATGGTGGCGTTCTTCCCTTCGAAGAGGTTGGTGTTCATGTCTCCCACTTCGCCCCCAAGGGCCTTCAGGAGATTCCCCACGTAAAACTTGCAGAGGTACTGCTCCTCACCGTAAAACAGATAGAGCCGTCCGAATTCCTTCGCCCGGTACTGCTTCTGAAACGATTCAAATGAAATCTGTGCGTCTTTGGCCTTCACAGGGCTCTCCTTCGGGGTTACTGGGCATCCTGCTGACTCTGCTCCGTGTAGATGGAAGACAGAGTGGTGACGATGTCCGTGTTCTGTTCATAGGTGGAGGCAAAGGTGCCGGGCACCTCGCCGTTGATGAGGATCTGCACCTTGCTCACATAGGACAGGTCTGTCAGGGAGTTCACCAGAGAATAGATGGCGATCTCCGTGGAAACGTTGTTGTATACGGTGAGGAAATCCGAATCCAGATTCACATAGCACACACCATCTCGGGTGTTGACGCTGATGATATCCGTCTCCGGGCTGATGGTGGCATAAATACCGGAAATCTGTCCGCTTGGTCCGGCGATCATTTCCTCCACGATAAAGCGCTCCTTGGACATACTGGTGAGATAGTATTTCTCACGGTATGCGCTCACCAGCTGTGTGCCGTCCTCCGTCGCAAAGTACAGACGGATCCGGGCGGACTCGTACGTGTTGATGGCGTTGCCGTCGTTGCTGATGAAGAGAGATTCGTCCATCCAGCCCACAGTCTCCCCTGCGTTGTCCATCAGACTTTCTCCCGCCACCGTGATGCGGACATGGTTCACGCTGGAGACCTGGCAAAGGGTACGCACCAAAGCGGCCCGCACCAGCACCTCCGTCGCAGGGCTCAGGTCATAATATTCGATGGACATGTCCAGGCTCAGTTTTCCGTTGTCCAAGGTGTAGGAAAGGAGCTGAAATCCCATGCTCAGGGGCGCCTGATAGGACAGGTTTTCCGGGGTCTGGGCCAGATAATCCAGCATCTGCCGCACCCGGTTCTCCGCGCCGGTCCCCTCCACTTCGAAGGAGTGGGTCTCCAGCTTCGTGCCCTCGGAAGAGATGTAATAAATGGGCGTACCCTCCTCCGATCCGGAGCCCTCCCGGCATCCGGTGAGACTGCAGGTCATCAGACACAGGACCAGCAACAGGATATGCAGTTTTCCGATGTGTTTCCGATTCATGTCTGTGATACTCACTTGTCTGCAATATAGTTCAGGGGGATCTTGACGGTAAAGCAGCTGCCCTCACCCTCCGTACTGGTAACGGTGATCTGACCTCTGTGGGCCAGCACCACGCTGCGGGTGATGGCAAGGCCGAGGCCGGTGCCGCCGATCTCCCGGGAATGGGACTTGTCCACCCGGTAGAATCGCTCGTAAATATGGCTCAGAGATTCCTCCGGGATACCGATTCCGGTGTCGGAGACCTCAAGGGTAAAGAACTGGTAATCCGCATCCAGCAACACATGCACCTTGCCGTGTTCATGATTGTATTTGATTGCGTTCTCCACCAGATTGGTGATCAGCAGGGAGATCTTCACCTCGTCCACTTCCGCCGTCACTTCACGGTTGCTCTCAAAGACCAGCTCCACATCCTTCTTCCGGGCGATGGGGCGGAGTCTCCGGAGGATCAGCTCCACCAGCTCATTGATGTTCAGGGCCACGATGTTCATGTCTGTGGTGGACTTATCCATCTTCACCAGAGCCAGAAGGTCGGTGATGATGCGGTTCTCACGGTCGATCTCGTTGCCGATATCTCCCAGGAACTCCCGGTACAGCTCCGCAGGTGCATCGGGCTGGGCCATCAGGGAATCCGCCAGCACCTTGATGGAGGTCATGGGGGTCTTCAGCTCATGGGACACGTTGGCCACGAACTCTTCCCGGGACTGGTCCAGCACGGACATGCGGTTCAACAGCTGGTTGAAGGCGTCCACGATATGGACCGTCTCGGCATAGTCCGGAACGGAAATGGGTTCATTGGAATAACCGGCCTTCACCTCGGCGATGGCCTTGGTGACATTGTCCAGAGGTCTGGTGAGGAACCGGGACAGTACCAGTGCCAGGGCAGAGATCACGATGATCATCAGGATCTCCAGGATCCATGCGTTCCGGTTCAGGACGGACATCATGGCAAGGATGCTGTCGTTGGAGATACTGGTGAGAAGCACACCCTTGACCTTGGAACTGCTGCTGGTGGTGTCAGTGATGGGCACCGTCAGCTCGATGTAGCCGTGCTCGGAATCGTAGTAGGAGGTACTCTCTCCGTTGAAGCACTTGATGACCTCCTCGGAGATCATGATCTTGCCGACGGAGATGTTGTAGGTGTCCTCCACGACTTTAAAGTTACTGTTGATGACCATTACGCGGCCTTCGTAGATACTGGAGAGCATCTCCAGTTCCGCTTCCGTCACCGTGTTGCTGTTGTAGGTCAGTCCGTTCTGATAGTTGTTGGAGATCAGGTGGTTCGAGACGATGGCCAGCTGGTTCTGCACCGTGGCAACACGGGTGGCCACGGCACGGGTCTCATAATTGCTCACGATGGCATAACGAGACAGGATGCTGGGCACCACACCCACCACCAGTATGATCAAAAAAATTCTGGCCCGCAGACTTCGCATGCGGGCCATTTCCAGAATTTCCGACAATAGGTTCTTCATTACGCCTCTTTGTTGGTGAAATAATAGCCGACGCCCCATTTGGTATGGACATAAACAGGGTTACCGGGATCGGTCTCGATCTTCTCACGAAGGCGACGGATCTGCACATCCACGGTGCGCACGTCCCCGGGATATCCCTCTCCCCAGACCTGCTTCAGCAAAGCTTCCCGGGTGTAGACCTTTTCCGGGTTCTGCATCAGGATCTCCAGCACCTCGCACTCCTTGGAAGTCAGAGCCACCTCGGCATCCTGCAGGAAGGCTCTGCGGCCGTCCAGATCCAGTCTCAGACTGCCGCTGGCGATAACCTGAGGGTCACCCTTCTTCTCAGCCTTGCGGCTCTCGGTCCGGCGCATAATGGCCTTGATGCGGGCCTTCACCGCCAGAATGTTGAAGGGCTTGGTCATCTAGTC